>ULJH01028410.1_pt1 | contig 40296 bp, 53 predicted proteins | sample 1950781 | NCBI WGS metagenome assembly ULJH01 (sample SAMEA4835462, study PRJEB28245) | human gut metagenome | biome: gut microbiome; material: fecal sample | place: Denmark | collected 2008 | reverse complement strand
AAGCTAGCAAAAACACCCAAACCGCCATATATGACCTCTGTTTCGTGTAGGGACTACATGTTTCACGGGAATTTTCATTGTTTCACGGAGATTTCCGGTCGGGAGGGAGAGGGGGAGGATGGAGCATCAAAAAAGAGTACAAATTATACCGTTGAAATTTCAACGGTTTGACGGATTGTTTTTTTTGAGGAATGTCCGTCCGGACAAAAGATAAGCATATCCCGGTGCATATGGGCGGTCGATACACGAAACACCCCCCTAAAAAAACCACTTTGGATGTTTTTGCTAATCCCGGCCGCCTTACAAAAAAAGAAAGCGCAAGCCGCAGCTTGCGCTCATCCTTATACGTATGTCTATCCGAAGTATCTCTCCAGCAGACCCTTGAGTGCCTTGCCGTGTCTTGCTTCGTCGCGGGCCATTTCGTGGACGGTGTCGTGAATGGCGTCGAGGTTGTTCATCTTTGCAACCTTTGCGAGGTCGAATTTGCCTGCAGTTGCGCCGAATTCACAGTCAACTCTCCAAGCGAGGTTGTCCTTCGTAGCAGCCTTCATGTTCGGCTCTAAATCTTCGCCTAATAATTCCGCAAACTTCGCAGCGTGTTCCGCTTCTTCGTAAGCTGCTTTTTCCCAGTAGAGGCCGATTTCCGGATAGCCTTCTCTGTGAGCGATGCGGGCCATGCAAAGGTACATGCCGACTTCGGAGCATTCGCCCTGGAAGTTAGCCATAAGCTGCTCGAAGATGTATTTCTTGTCTTCTTCCTTGATGTCAGGATTATTCTTAACTGTCTTTGCGTAAACACCGTATTCGTGCTCAGCAGCAAGAGTCATTTCGCCTTCAACTTTTTTAAACTTGTCTGCGCCAACATGGCAAACCGGACACTCTGCAGGCGGCTGGTCGCCTTCGTGAACGTATCCGCAGACTGAACAAACCCATTTCATATTCTGTTACCTCCTTGTAATTCTCGTGCATACGCACGACGATAGATTCTTTTATACCTCGATATTATCACAAACCGGGGCAGGGTGCAATTGGATAAAAGCAAAAAAATCCACAAAATCTTACAAACTGTCACGCCCGGCACAGCCGTCGTGTCCGGCAGGCGGAAGATATCACCATTTTAACAAAAAATTATCTGGCGGGGCACACAGAAAACAGATATAATAAAGTGGGATGTCGCATCATGCGGCAAGACCGCGAGCCGATGCCATGTGCCAAAGCCACACAGGGCCCGCACCCCGGTTACAATGTTTCAATCGAAAGGAGGACTCCGTTTGCACAACCATAATTTGCTGCAGGATAAATTCAGGGAAGCCCTCACATCCGTGCTTCCGATAACCTTTATAGTGATGGTGCTTTGCTTCACCGTTTCACCGATTCCGAACAACATGCTTGTATCGTTCCTCACGGGAGCGGCGATGCTGATAATCGGCATGGCTTTTTTTACGCTCGGAGCAGATACTGCGATGACGCCGATTGGAAACAAGGTGGGAAGCTGTATCACAAAGTCAAAGAAGATTTGGCTCATCGTATTTGTGAGCTTTTTGCTCGGAGTAATCATAACCATTTCAGAGCCTGACCTTCAGGTTCTTGCAAACCAGGTACCCACGGTGCCAAACCTCGTGCTGATTGGCACGGTTGCGCTGGGCGTGGGGGTATTTCTGGTAATAGCGATGCTGAGAATCCTTTTTGGAATCAGCCTCAATACGCTGCTCATCGTGTTTTATGCAATCGTGTTCGGACTTGCCATGCTTGTGCCGAAGAATTTCTGGGCGGTTGCGTTTGACTCGGGCGGAGTTACCACCGGACCAATGACGGTTCCTTTTATTATGGCGCTGGGCGTGGGTGTTTCGTCCATACGAAGCGACAGGCATGCAGGCGATGACAGCTTCGGTCTGGTTGCGCTTTGCTCGATCGGACCGATCCTTGCGGTACTCGTGCTTGGACTACTCTATCCGACGGAGGGAGCGTATGTGCCTGTCACGATTCCGGAGATGCAGGACTCGCAGGACATGATTCTGCTGTTCATCCGGGCACTCCCGCAGTATATAGAAGAAGTGGCGATTGCGCTTGCACCGATTATCGTATTTTTCTTCCTTTTTAATGCAATTTATATCAAACTGTCCAAAAGGCAGCTTATAAGCATAAGCATAGGGCTCGTGTTTACCTATGTCGGTCTGGTGCTTTTCCTGACCGGAGTAAATGTAGGATTCATGCCGGTCGGTAATTATATCGGCAGCCGGATAGGCCGGCTCACATATAATTGGATTCTGCTTCCGATCGCAATGCTTATCGGATATTACATCGTAAAAGCTGAGCCGGCGGTTCACGTGCTCAACAAGCAGGTTGAAGAACTGACGGCAGGAAGCATTCCGGCAAGAGCTATGGAATTATCTCTTTCCATAGGCGTTGCGGTTTCGCTTGCACTGGCGATGATTCGCGTGCTTACGGGGATTTCTGTCATGTATTTCCTTGTTCCGGGTTATGTGCTTGCGCTCGGGCTCAGTTTTGCGGCACCGAAGATCTTCACATCTATCGCCTTTGACTCGGGAGGAGTTGCCTCCGGTCCGATGACGGCGACCTTCCTGCTTCCGTTTGCAATGGGGGCCTGCGAGGCAATCGGCGGTGCGGACAGGATTGTAAGCGACGCGTTCGGGGTTGTGGCGATGGTTGCCATGACACCGCTCATAACGATTCAGCTTCTCGGCGTGGAATACAAGATTCGCAAGAAGAGAGAAGAAAAAGCCCGCTCGCTCATTCAGGATTACATCCGGGATTATACGGACGACGATATTATAGAATTATAGGAGGATTGCCATGGACGGATTAAATATGGTTATTACCATTACTGACAGAGAGAGAACCGAAACGGCAATCAATCTGTTTCGAGAAAACAATGTTTTTACGACGGATATCGTGCTCGGGCAGGGAACGGCATCCAGGGAAATGCTGGATTACCTTTACCTCAACCCATCGGAAAAAGCAATTGTCTTCGGAGTGGTTACAGGGGCGGGGCTTTTGCCGCTGCTCAAAGCATTTAAACGCAAAATGTTTATCGATGTTCCGGGGAACGGAATTGTTGCGGTGGTGCCGCTGAACACGATCGGCGGCAGAAGAAGTCTGGAATACATGCTGGACGGCCAGGCTGTAGACACAACTCAGAGAAGCCAGGAAGAGGCGGAAAGGATGGAAAGAATGTCCGTTAAAACAGATCACGAACTTATTTTTGTAATTGCAAACGAAGGATACAGCGATTTGATAATGGATGCCGCACGCGGAGCGGGTGCTGCGGGAGGTACGGTCATCAAGGCGAAAGGAACGGGAGCGGAGTATACCGAGAAATTCTTCGGGTTTTCAATTGCTTCCGAGAAAGAAATTCATCTGCTTGTCACACCGGCACAGGGAAGAAACAATATAATGAAAGCGATAATGGAAAAAGCAGGTCTTGAAAGCAAGGCACAGTCGATCGTTTTTTCGCTTCCTGTAAGCCACGCACTCGGATTAAGGCAGCCGGAATAAAAAGCAGGACAAAAATGTTTTTAAACGAAAACAATTATTGCCAAAAAACATTTTTTGAAAAAATATTTTGTTGCTTCAACACAATAAATTGAAAAAAGCTTGCATTTTGTGCCAAGAAGGTATATAATCGTTCTATATTTGTAACCGATTAAATTAGGAGGACATTTAGAATGAAAAAGAAAGTTGCTTTATTATTAACACTTGTTATGATTTTCTCCCTGTTTGCAGTCGGCTGCGGAAGCAATGATGACGCAGAATATGCAGGCACGGTTAAAATCGGTGTGTTTGAACCGGCATCCGGAGACAACGGTGCAGGCGGCAAGCAGGAAACACTGGGAATCCAGTACGCAAACAAAGTACAGCCTACCGTTGACATCAACGGCGAAACTTACAAGGTTGAACTTGTAACGGCTGACAATGAATCCGATACAAACAAGGGTATCTCCGCTGCTCAGACCCTCGTATCCTCCGGCGTATCCATGGTACTCGGAACTTACGGTTCTGCAGTTGCAATCGCAGCAGGCAAGGTGTTCAAAGAAGCAGGAATGCCTGCACTCGGAATCACTTGTACGAACCCTCAGGTAACAGAAGGCAATCCGGTTTACTTCCGTATCTGCTTCCTCGATCCGTTCCAGGGCACAGTACTTGCAAACTTTGCATATGAAAACGGTGCAAGAAAAGCTTACTGCTTATCCAAGCTCGGTGACGACTACTCCGTAGGTCTTGTAAACTACTTCGTTAAGGCTTTCGAGAAACTCGGCGGTAAGGTTGTGGAAGAACAGTTCCCTCAGGGAAACTCCGACTTCACATCCTATGTAGCAAACGCTAAGGCTAAGGGATGCGATGTATTCTACTCACCGGTATCCATCGAAGCTGCTGCTCTTATCATCGACCAGGCAGAAGCTCAGAAACTCGGAATGCCAATCCTTGCAGGCGACACTTGGGACTCCAACGTAGTTCTCGAAGCTGCTAAGGGCAAGGACATCGAACTCAATGTTACTACTTTCTATCAGGAAGGCGGAAACCCTGACTTCGATAACGGAATCAAAGAATGGATCAACTCCGACTCCACAGCTAAGGCTAACAACAACGGCAACGACCAGATTGCTGCTGTATCCGCAATGGGATATGATGCTTACTTCGTTGCTCTTGAAGCAATCAAGAAAGCGAACTCCGCAGAACCTGCAGACATCCTCGCAGTTCTTCCTGACCTCGTATACGAAGGCGGAGTATGCGGTACTGTTAAGTTCAACGAAACAGGCGATGCTGAAAAGACAGAAGCTGTTGTTAAGCACTGCAACACCGAAACCGGTGAATGGGAATTCGTTAAGACACAGACGATCGAACAATAACAATATAGTATGACTTGCTTTTTGAAATCAGATACATATTATATATGACTTCAGGCATACAGCGGGAGGGATGATTCCTCCCGCTTATCGTTGTATTATGGGGAAACTCTTTTTTGCATGATTTTTTGATGAATCATGAAGGAGAGGACGATTTTGAGCGAAAGCGTCCTGTCTTTTATGATTATTTTGGAGGTTAAAATATGGAATTAATTACGAAATGGCTGCCATATGTCCTGGCGGGAATTTCCGTAGGCGGTCAGTATGCCCTCATCGCAATCGGGTATACTATGGTTTACGGCATTCTCAGGCTGATTAACTTCGCACACGGGGATATGTTTATGATGGCCGGACTGGTTATGATTTATCTGGTAACGGTGCTTCCTGTGTGGGTAAGCATAATTATCGTTATCGCGTTTACGGTTGTGCTCGGCTGCACGATTGAGAGAGTCGCTTACAGGCCTCTGCGCTCGGCACCGAGAATGTCAATCATGATTTCTGCAATCGGCGTGTCCTATTTCCTGCAGAACATTGCATTGTATGTGACAGGCGGGCTGACGAAGACTTATCCGTCCATACCGTTCCTTCAGCAGACCGTAACGGTTCTCGGAGCGCATACGAAGATGGTAACGGTTATTACACCGTTCCTGACCATCGGACTTGTGGTTCTGCTTGTTCTGCTCATCAACCATACGAAAATCGGCATGGCAATGCGTGCGGTTTCGCGTGATTTTGAAACATCTGAACTTATGGGTATTGACATTAACAGGGTTATAGCCGTAACATTCGTTATCGGTTCATTCCTTGCTGCGGTAGGTTCGATTCTGTTCTTCTCCAACTACACGGGCGTTAACCCGATGTCAGGCGCAATGCCGGGACTGAAGGCTTTCGTTGCAGCGGTATTCGGGGGAATCGGTTCCGTTCCGGGCGCGGTTGTCGGTGCATTTGTCATCGGACTTTGCGAAAACCTTATCAAAGGTGCGGGCTGGACAACATTCTCGGATGCGTTTACATTCGTTCTTCTCATCATTATTCTCATGGTTAAACCTACGGGAATCTTTGGCGAGAAAGATATCAACAAGGTATAAGGAGGGGCAGAGATGGAAAAGACATTATCAAAAAAACAAAAAACCGTCTACAGTGCTGCTGCCATTTTGGTGTTCCTTGTTCTTGTGTACTTAGGCGACACACTGATTCCGATGACATCGCAGTGGAATATGCTTATGACGGTAATCAAAAAAGGTGCGATTTTTGCACTGGTTGCGGTATCAATGAACTTACTGAACGGCTTTACGGGACTTTTCTCCCTCGGACAGGCAGGCTTCATGCTTATCGGAGCTTATGCTTATGCGATTTTCTCGATTCCTGCGGCTCAGCATGATGCGGTTTATCAATATTTCAACGGCGGACTTTTTAAATTCTCGGTTCCGGAGATTCTGATGAATGCACTCGGAGGAGAAGGAAGCTTCGGCGGTTTCCTCGGCGAATATGCGGGTATCTTTATTCTGATTATCTTTGCAGGACTTTTGACCGGCGGAATCGCTTACTTAATCGGTATTCCGGTACTCAGACTCAAGTCCGACTACCTTGCGATTGCAACGCTGGGATTTGCCGAAATCCTGAGAGCCGTATTCCAGTGGAACGCCATCGGACCGGTCACAAACGGCTCGAACATTTTGAGAGAGTTCACAACTTACGAAACGGCATTGTTCCCGATTATTTTCTCGGGTATTTGCATAGCATTAATCGTATTACTGATTAATTCCACATACGGCAGAGCTTTCAAGGCGATTCGCGATGACGAAATCGCTGCGGAGGCGATGGGCGTAAACCTGTTTAAACATAAAGAACTTGCATTTGTTATTTCATCCTTCTTTGCGGGTGTCGGCGGAGCGCTTCTGGCAATGTTCCAGAATTCCGCAACCGCTTCGACATTTACAACGAATATGACTTACGAAATTCTGCTTATCGTCGTTATCGGCGGTATCGGTTCGATTACAGGCTCCATCATCGGTTCGTTCATTTTCATCGGACTCAACGAATGGCTGCTCAGAGGACTCGACCAGGGGCAGTGGCTGGGAATCCAGTCCACACTAATGCGTGCAGGTTTCCGTAAGGTAGTATTTGCGATTCTGATTATGCTCGTTGTGCTTTTCTTTGCGAAGGGCATCATGGGCAACAAGGAATTCTCATGGGATGGAATCATTCGCTGGTTTAAGACGCTTCCGCAGAGAATCAAGGCATGGCCGGCAAAGAAAAAGGCTCAGCTTGCTGAACGCAAAGAGCAGAAGGAAGCTAAGAAAGAAGCAAAAGCGAAGGCAGCAGAGAAGAAGGCAAAAGGTGCAGAAGCACTTGCAGACGGAGAGAAGCTGTTTACGCCGCTTCCGGTTTACGACCATGTCGTAGTATTCGAAAAGGAGGTGCAGTAATATGACAAATGAAGTAGTATTAAAGCTCTCCGATATTACGATGCAGTTCGGCGGAGTTGTGGCAGTAGACAACCTCAACCTTGAGGTCCACAAGAATGAAATCGTCGGACTTATCGGACCGAACGGTGCCGGAAAGACAACGGCGTTCAATGTTGTAACCGGAGTTTACGAGCCGACAAACGGTGCAGTCCACATTAACGGACTGATTGAAATCGAAAATTATCCGAAAGGCAAGATGGCGACAACCTATAAGGGCAGACACCAGGGCGACTATCAGCAGACGATTAAGCTCACACCGGACAAGGTAACGAAACTCGGAGTTGCGCGTACGTTCCAGAATATCAGACTGTTCAAGGAAATGACCGTGCTTGAAAATGTTCTTGTTGCCATGCACATGAACCAGAAGCAGAGCATTTTCGGAGCTACTTTCAAGTCGAAAACGGCAAGAGCCGAAGAAAAGAAGATGATTGAAGAGGCCGAGGAACTCCTGAAGAAAGTTGAACTTTATGAAAACAAGGATGATCTCTCAACATCCCTTCCTTACGGCAAGCAGAGACATTTGGAAATCGCAAGAGCACTTGCGACCCATCCGAAGATTTTGCTTTTGGACGAACCGGCGGCAGGTATGAACCCACAGGAATCTGACGAACTGATGCATTTTATCGGCAGAATCCGTGACGAGTTTGACCTCAGCATTTTGATGATAGAACACCACATGCAGGTAATCATGGGTATTTGCGACCATATTTATGTACTGAACTACGGCGGTCAGATTGCGGACGGCACGCCGGAGGAAATTCAGAACAACCCTGCGGTAATTGAAGCATATTTGGGGGTGGATGAATAATGCTTGCAATCAGAGATTTACATGTATATTACGGCGGTATTCACGCGCTGAACGGCGTCAGCCTGGATGTTCCGGACGGACAGATTATTTCGCTGATCGGAGCAAACGGTGCCGGAAAGTCCACAACGCTTAAGGCAATCATGGGGCTTGTGGCCAAGACGGAAGGCCATATTTACTGGGATGATACGGATATTACATCCATGAAAACAAAAGATATCGTTAGCGAAGGAATTATTCTTTGTCCGGAAGGACGTAAGATTTTCCCTGACCTTACGGTGGAAGAAAACCTTTCCGCAGGGGCTTACCTCAGAAAGGATAAAAGCGAGATTGCAAAGGACAGAGAATGGGTATACAGCCTTTTCCCACGTCTGAAAGAAAGAACCTGGCAGCTTGGAGCGACGCTTTCCGGCGGTGAGCAGCAGATGCTTGCGGTAGGACGCGCACTGATGAGCAAACCGAAACTTCTGATGCTTGATGAACCTTCGCTGGGTCTTGCTCCGCTGATAATCAAGGATATTTTCACGATTATCCGGCAAATTAAGGAGGCAGGCGTAAACGTACTGCTGATTGAGCAGAATGCGAATGCCGCACTTGAGATTTCGGATTACGCATATGTAATGGAAACGGGGAATATTACGATGGCAGGACCGGGCAAGGCACTGCTTTCGGATGAGAGAGTAAAACATGCATATTTAGGGGAATAAGATATGAACAGAACAGTTAAAAAAGTGCTGGCATGCGCCATGACTGTTTCGCTGGCCGCGGGGCTTTGCGCATGCACAACTTACAACAACTTTAAAAACGCGTTTTTTGAAGACGGAAAAGAAGCGCAGGAAAGAACTATTAAAATAGGGGTTTTTGAGCCGCTTTCGGGTAAAAATAAAACGGAGGGCAACGAGGAACTCATGGGAATCGAACTTGCCCACGACCTTTATCCTACCGTTTGCGGCAAGAAGGTGGAGCTTGTTTACGGAGACAACAAGTCGGATATTTACACGGGCGAGACGGTAATACAGGAACTGATTTCCGCGAATTCGCCTTCTGTAATTCTCGGCAGCTATGGGGAAACACTCACGCTGATCGCCGGCAAGTACGCAAAAGCAAACAATATTCCGGCAATCACGATTTCCAGTACCAACCCGCTTATTACGACCAACAACGATTATTATTTCAGTGCGACCTATTCGGAAACAAGACAAGGTGATGCCTTGGCGGACTTCGCATATACATCACAGAAAAAGATCGTTGCGGCGGCGATAAAAACAGAGGATGACGATACGGCTACAGCTACAATCAAACGTTTTACGAACCGCTTCAAGAAGCTGTCGGGCCAGAGCAACAGCGTTGCGGGGACCTTCACGATTCCGAAGGACAGCACCGACTACAGCAAGACAATTGACGATATCAAGGCATCCGGCGCGGATACGGTATTTGTTACGCTTTCTGCAGAAAACTCCATCGAGTTTATGAAGCAGGCGATGGACAAGAAGCTGATGAATGTGCTTTTTCTCGGAACAAGAAGCTGGAACGATGACAAGCTCATCAAATACCTCAAAGAAAATGACCGTATTCAGGCAGCTTTTCCTACGGAACAGAGCCAGAATGCGGAAACAGAGGTGTCAAACGAGTTTATTCAGGCATTCAAAGCGAAATACGGAGAGAGCGAAGAACCTTCGGCAAGAACGGCCGTTGCATTTGATGCATACTGCCTTGCAATCGATGCGATAAGCAGAGCCTACGATGCAATGCAGACCATGGATCCGGATAAGCTTACGGCAGATGCCGCAACCGATGCAGAAGGAAGAACCGCTAAGGAGGTTCTCCAGAACGCACTGGAAACCGGAATCCCGGCGGGCGAGCACATCCGCGATGCCCTGAGCCAAACAAAGAATTTCCAAGGTGCGTCTGGTGTAATCAATTACAACGGAAAGAATGAAGCAACCAAATCGATTACGATTAACTTTATTGTGGGCGGAATCGAACAGCCGACCTACACGATAGAATAAAACAAGAGAAAACGAAAGGAAACACAAAAATGGAAAAAAAGATTCAAGAAGCTCTTGAGCAGATCAGACCGTTCCTCCAGAGAGACGGAGGAGATGTTGAATTCGTAGAACTTACGGAAGACAATATTGTGAAAGTGAAACTTCAGGGACACTGTGCAGGATGTCCGGGAGCTCAGATGACGCTCAAGGCTGTAATCGAAAGAATCCTCAAGGAAAGCTATCCTGAAATTCAGGGCGTCGAATCCGTATAAAAATGAAGTACGAGGAATTTCTTGAGCGGAATAAAGAAGAAATGATTGCATCCCTGCAGTCTGTTTTGCGGTGCGAGAGCGAGCAGTCTCAGCCGGTAAAGACGGCGGACGGCGGTGTGTATCCGTTCGGAGAAGGCGTCCAGAAGGCTTTTGAGACTTTTCTTGCGCTTGCCGAAAGCATGGGGTTCGAAACCTTCAATGCGGACAATTACGGAGGGCATGTGGACTTTCCGGGAACAGGCGATAAAATTTTCGGCATTCTCGGACATCTCGATGTCGTGCCGGCAGCAGGAGGATGGGATTTTGACCCTTATGCGGCAAGCATAGCGGAAGGCAGGATATACGGCAGAGGAACCACGGATGACAAAGGTCCGATGATTTCGTGCCTGTATGCGATGAAGGCCCTAAAGGACTCCGGGTATGTGCCGAAGGCAACGATACGCCTGATAATCGGACTCGATGAGGAAACCGGCTGGAAAGGCATGGACTACTACTTTTCAAAAGCACCGAAGCCGGACTTCGGTTTCACACCGGATGCGGATTTTCCTGTGATAAATGGGGAAATGGGCGTACTGGTCTTTGAACTTGCGAGAAAATTCCGCGATTCGCAGGTTAAGGGGCTGAAGCTTCGATCAATGAAAGGCGGCATGGCTGCAAACAGTGTAGCCGACTACTGCAGAGTGGTAATCAGAAATCAAAAGGACGAGGAAGCTCCGTATGTGAAAATCCGCGAGGAAATCACCGCTTTCCGAGAGGAAACCGGCTACCGGATTCACGCAAAAGGCGTGGGAAAATCCTTGGAAATCACAACGGAAGGAATCGGAGCGCATGGTGCAAGGCCGGAAGCGGGCTTAAATGCAGTCTCGATTATGATGCAGTTCCTCGGGAGGCTGAACTTTGTGGATGAAGACCATAACGATTTCATAGACTTTTACAACAAGTATATCGGCTTCTGCCTCGACGGCACGAAGCTTGGAATCGGTTTCTGTGATGAACCATCCGGAAAGTTGATTTTCAATGTGGGCATGGCCGAAATGAATGAAAAGGCGGGCAAGCTTACGATCAATGTAAGATATCCGGTGACGATGACGGACGACGATGTGTACGATGCGATGAGCGATTTGCTTGAAAAGTACAATATCGGAGTTCTGAAGCTGAAACACCACGAACCGATCTTTGTAGAAGCGGACAGCCCGATGGTTCGCATGCTGGTTGATATTTACCGCAGGCACAGCGGAGATACCGAGTCGGTGCCTAAGGTGATAGGCGGCGGAACCTATGCGAGAGCTGCAAAGAATGTCATCGCATACGGGGCTTTGTTCCCGGGTGATGAAGATTTGATGCACCAGAAGAATGAGTATCTCAGCATCGAGAGACTCGAGCAAATGACAAAAATTTATGCGGAAGCTATTTACAAACTCTCTTCGGGGGAATATAATAGTTAGCGTGAGTTTTCCCAAACGGGAAATATAATGACATAATCTGTTTCAGGGCGAGGTGAAATTCCTCACCGGCGGTATAGTCCGCGAACGCCGAGAGGCGCCGAGCAGGTGAAATTCCTGCACCGACGGTATAGTCCGGATGAGAGAAACAAAGGATTGCGCGATGCCTGCGTAATAGAATGACGGAGGCTTGGCGCGGAATTCGTATGTTGCTTTTTTGAGCCTTGATTCCCATCAAGGCTCTACTTGTGTAACCTGACAGATTTCCAACTACATCTTAGGGCGCCCGGACTTCAAAACGGGCAGATACAGAAAGAGAGGAAACTGTAGAAATGACTAATTTAAACAATCAGAAGGCAAAGTCGGACAGACTTGTCAAAATGGCGATGATGGCTGCGGTCGCATGTGTAATCGGGCTTGTACGGTTCCCGCTGATACCGGCGGTATCATTCTTAACTTACGACCTTGCAGACATTCCGATTATCATCACGACCTTTGCGTTCGGGCCTGCGGCAGGAATGCTTGCGCTTACCGTCGTGAGTGCAATCCAGGCGTTTCTCCTTGGCGGAGACAGCGTTTACGGCTTCCTGATGCATATGATTGCATCGGGTGCATTTCTTATCACAGCCGGATGCATTTACAGAAAACACAAGACGAAGAAAGTCGCAATTATTTCGATGGCGGCTGCAACTCTTGTAATGACGGTTGTCATGGGCTTCGCAAACTATTTTGTAACACCGTTCTACTACGGCGAAGAAGCAATGAGAGAGGTCGTCGTAAGCCTGATGCCGCTGATTCTTTTGTTCAACGTAATCAAGGGCATCTTAAATTCGCTTATCACTTTTGTGGTATATAAGAGAATTTCGGGATTCCTTCACAGAGAGGGGCTTCACAAAGCACATGAAAATAAAGAGAATTATACCAATTAAAAACGAAGAAGAAACCCGGCAGTTTGCACACGAACTTGCGGAAAGCCTTGCTCCCGGCGATGTGCTTGCGTTGATCGGCGACCTCGGAACAGGCAAGACGGCGCTCACATCGTATATTGCGGAGGGACTTGGAATCAAACGGCGGGTAAACAGCCCGACATTTACGATTGTAAAGGAATATACGGACGGCAGAATGCCGCTGTATCATTTTGATGTTTACCGGGTGAGCGACCCGGATGAATTGTTTAACATCGGTATTGATGAGTATTTTTTCGGCGAAGGAGTATGTATTGTGGAATGGGCAGATCTCATTTCGGACATTCTGCCGGAAAACACAAAATACATTTATCTCGCATACGGAGAAAATGAAGGAGAAAGGGTATATAAATGTACATTTTAGCCATTGAAACCACAGGAAAAGAAGGCTCCGTATGCCTTGTGCAAAAGGACGAAGGCGGCGGGGAGCCTGCTGTTTTGGGAGAAAAGCGGATAGAGGGAAGCATGAGTCATCTCAAAGAACTGATTCCTTCCATTTCAAGTCTCTTGGAATCGCAAGGGGTTTCAAAGAATGAAATTTCATACATTGCAGCTTCCGTGGGCCCGGGATCTTTCACGGGAATCCGCATCGGGGTGGCAACGGCACGCGCCTTGTCACAAGCTTTCGGACTGGAATACGCAATTGCGGTGTCTACCCTTACGGCCTTCCAATATAAAGAGCAGGCCGCTGAGGCCGGAGCAAAAGGAATCACGGTCTGTGCGATTATCAACGCAAGGCGCGGGCAGGTCTACGGCATGGTGGACGGATACCTTGCGGATGGTCCGTATATGCTGACGGATGTTTTGGAAGTAATCCGAAATCGCGTTTTTGCGGACGGACGGGAAGTTCTTTTCTTCGGAGACGGTATCGATGCCTACGAATCGCTTATTTGCGATGGACTTGCAGGAGCCGGAAAATACAGCTTTGCGGATTCTTCCTGCAGGTATCAGGACGCTCGTGCTGCAGCTTTGTGTGCTGCGGTTAATGCAGATTTATATACGGTAAAACGCGAGGATCTGCTGCCGGATTACATGCGGAAAGCGGAGGCGGAGCAGAAACTTGAAGCAGGGGAGCTTCCGATTTGCAAGGGACCGAAACAGGAGTAGTTTCATATGGAAGAGAGCAGGAAACTGATAATACGAAAAGCCGCGGAATCTGATGTTCCGGCGGTTGAAGAGGTTGAAAAGGCGTGCTTTTCCGTTCCTTGGAGCTACGAATCGCTCTATCACGATATATTGGAAAACAAGCTGGCTTTTTACATTGTGGCGGAGATAGACGGCAAGGTATGCGGCTATGTGGGCGTGTGGAAAATTTTCGACGAGGGCCATATCACGAATGTGGCCATTGCACCGGAGTACAGACGGATGCATATTGCAAGTGCAATGCTTTCCGTATTGTTTGATGTTACCGGGGCGCAGGGCATTGAAAGCTATACGCTTGAAGTCAGAGCAGGAAACCAAGCGGCAATCGCACTTTATGAGGGATTCGGCTTTCGTGAGGCGGGCCTGAGAAAGGGATATTACGAAGATAACGGCGAGGATGCCATTATCATGTGGAAGGAAAAGAAATGAAAGACGGAAGTTTTTTGACACTTGGAATCGAAACCAGCTGCGACGAGACAGCGATTGCCGTCCTTGCGGACGGAAGAACGGTTTTGTCCAATGTCATTTCATCACAAATTGATATATTTAAGAATTTCGGCGGCGTCGTGCCGGAAATCGCATCCAGACACCATTTGGAAAACATAAACGGTGTTCTCACGGAGGCGCTGGAAGATGCAAAGGTGAGCCTTGATGACATTGATCTCATCGGCGTTACGAACGGCCCGGGTCTCATCGGGGCACTTCTGATGGGAGTTGCAACGGCAAAATCCCTTGCATTTGCAAAGGACATCCCGCTCGTAGGCGTTCATCATCTGATGGGGCATATCAGTGCGAATTTTATCGAATATCCGCAGCTTCAGCCGCCGTTCATGGCGCTTATCACAAGCGGCGGACATACGGAAATCGTGGATGTGAAGAGCTATACCGAATGCGAAATTCTGGGAGGAACCAGAGATGATGCGGTCGGAGAGGCTTACGACAAGGTCGCAAGAGTTTTGGGGCTGGGCTATCCGGGCGGTCCGAAAATCGACAAAATCGCAAAGGAAGGAAATCCTGAGGCAATTCACTTTAAACGTGTATATCTTGAAAAAGACAGCTTTGATTTCAGCTTCAGTGGGCTGAAGACATCGGTGCTCAATTACATCAACCAGCAGAAACAGGCAGGAAACGAAATAAACCGTGCGGATATTGCGGCAAGTTTTCAGCAGGCGGTGATGGATGTCATTGTCGAAAAGGCCGTGAATGCCGTAAAGATGCGCGGCGAAAAGAAGCTGGTTCTCGCGGGCGGCGTTGCGGCGAATTCCAAGCTCAGAGAAATGCTCGGAGAGGCTTGCGGCGCAGACGGAATCACACTTTACCGTCCGGCTCCTGCTTTGTGCACGGACAACGGTGCCATGATCGGGGCGGCGGCATACTATAAATATAAGGAAAAAGGGGCAGACGGGCTTGACCTTGATGCCTATGCAAATATGGAATTATGATTGTACTTTCAGCGAATAATCTTACAAAAACATACGGAACGGATGTCATAATCGATAAGGCGAGCTTTCACTTGAATGCCGGCGATAAGGTCGGCATCATCGGCAGAAACGGTGCCGGAAAAACGACGCTTCTGAACATGCTTACCGGCGAGCTTCCGTGCGACGAAGGGGAATTTTTCGTGTCACAGAACATGAGAATCGGCTACCTGAAACAGCGCGATAATTTCAGCAGTGAAGGGACGGTCCTCGAGGAAATCGAAGGGATTTTTTCGGGACTTCGGGAGCTTGAAAACGAAATTGCGGAGCTTTCGGACAAGGTTGCAGAAAACCCGCATGACACCGGGCTGATTAACCGGCTGGACGAATTGCAGCACCGCTTTGACAGAGAAGGCGGCTACACCTATAAGTCGGAAATGATAGGGATTTTGAACTCCATGGCTTTCGACGAGAGTTTTTACAACAAGAAGATTTCCTCGCTTTCGGGCGGGGAACGGACAAGGCTGGCACTTGCGGCACTTTTGCTTGAGAAACCGGACATTTTGCTGCTCGATGAGCCTACGAACCATCTGGACATCGGAACGCTGAAATGGCTGGAGCAGTACCTGGAAGCCTATCGCGGCACGATTATGATTGTATCGCATGACCGATATTTTCTCGACCGGACGGTAAACCGGATTTTCGAGGTGGAAAATCACAAGGTTTATTTTTATCAAGGGAAATACAGCGACTATGCGGCGCAGAAAAAACTTCGAAGAGAAACCGAACTTCGTGCATATAACAACCAGCAGAGAGAAATCGCACGCCAGGAGGAAATGATTAGGCGCATGAAACAGCGCGGTACCGAGCACCTCGCAAAGCGGGCGGCATCGCGTGAAAAGCGGCTTGACATGCTGGAGAGAATCGAGCGCCCGGAAAGTGAAATGGGAAAGATGAAGATTAACTTTAAGGAAAACTTTCCGTCCGGCGGCGATGTCATCATGGCAGAAAATCTTGAAAAAAGCTTCGGCAGAGGCGCTGAGCACAGGGAACTTTTTCACGGTGTGAATCTTGATATCAAGAGGGGCGAGAGAATTTGTATCCTCGGACCAAACGGCGTGGGCAAGACGACGCTTCTTCGGGTGCTTCTCGGAGAACTGACGCCGGATGCGGGCTATCTGAAAATCGGGCACAATGTTGCCTTCGGCTATTATGACCAGGGGCAGCTGTTGCTCAGCGATGCCAACACGGTTCTCGAGGAACTGAAGGAATCGTACAGACTGTATACTGATACGGAAATGCGTTCGATTCTCGGCAGATTCCTGTTCAGAGGCGAAGAAGTGTTCCTGCCTGTGGGAAGCTTGTCGGGCGGCGAGAAGGCACGACTTTCCCTTCTGAAACTCATGCTTTCGGGCGCAAACACCCTGATTCTGGACGAACCGACCAACCACCTGGACATCGAATCAAAGGAAGTTTTTGAAGAGGCTTTGATGGAATTTCCGGGAACAGTAATCGTCGTATCGCATGACCGGTATTTCCTGCAGAGGATACCGACGAGAATCCTGGAACTTACGCAGGACGGCGTAATCGAGTACCTCGGCAGGTATGACTACTATCTTGAAAAGAAGTCGCAGGGAATATCCGCAAAGAAATACTTCAGCAAAGTGCAGGAAAAATCCGCAGGCGATGCCGCGCAGCAGCGCAGGCTGAAGAAAGAGCGCGAAGCTGAGGAACGGCGCAGGGCAAGGCTTTCCGAGAAACTGGAGACGGAAATTTCCGAACTTGAGAATCAGATTTCCGAACTTGAGCATAATCTTTGCAAACCGGAAAACATGAGCGATTATGAACTCCTGGCAAGGCTCGGAGCAGAGCGGGAAGAGACCGAAAAACGCCTTGCGGAAGCCTATGATGAGTGGGCAAAGGTGCAAGAAGCGTAAAAACACATAAAAAAAACTTGCAATGCACATAAAAAGTTATTATAATATTCCATAGTAATTTTTACTAAACAGAATGGAGGCTGTTTTATGATTTTTGACAAAATTAAAGACATCATTATAGACCAATTACAGGTTGAAGAATCCGATGTTGCAATGGATACCAATCTCATGAAGGATCTTTCGGCAGATTCACTGGATGCTGTTGAAATTATCATGGCAATCGAAGATGAATTCGGAATCGAAATTCCTGACGAAGACGCTGAGAACATTCAGACGGTCGGAGATTTGGTTAAGTATGTAGAGGAAAACAAATAGTCGCAAGACAAATATCAGAAGGCAGGTGTTACAGATGAGAGAGAAGCAGATATCCAAAGCAGTAATCAAGCGTTTGCCTCGATACAGAAGATACCTGAAGGAACTGCAAAAGAAGGGGATAGAAAAAATTTCTTCTAAGGACCTGAGCAAGCTCATAGGGTATACTGCGTCGCAGATCAGACAGGACTTGAATAATTTCGGCGGCTTCGGTCAACAGGGTTATGGATATAGTGTCAGCTATCTGTATGAAGAAATCGGCGCAATACTGGGCCTCGATAAAGAGTATAAGATAGTAATCGTCGGATACGGAAGACTTGGTCAGGCCATGGCAAGCTACATTGCTAACAACGAAGGAAACTTCCACATTTGCGGAATTTTTGACGTTAAGCAGATCATTCAGGATGTGGAGTTCAAGGACGCGCAGATTATGACATGCGGCTCACTGGCAGGATTTATCAAGAAGGAAAACATAGACATCGCCGTAATCACGGTTCCTGCCGAGAAGGCACAGATTGTTGCCGATACGGTATCGGGTGCGGGAGTCAAGGGCATTTGGAACTTTACCGCCGTTGACTTGGAACTGCCGGAAGACGTCGCGGTTGAGAATGTTCACATGAGTGACAGTCTGCACGCGCTTGCCTATTACATGCAGGATGCGGAATAAAATCAAAAAAAAGCAACCGGTCATAAAGACCGGTTGTTTTTATGTAGTGTTTAGCCTTCTACCGGAGCATCTACCGGGCAAGCATCTGCGCAAGAACCGCAGTCGATGCACTTGTCAGCATCGATAACATAGATGTCGCCTTCGGAGATAGCTTCTACAGGACATTCTGCTGCGCAAGCACCGCAAGCGATGCAAGCATCTGTAATTTTATAAGCCATTATTGTTCCTCCTATTAAAAAAGATATATCTTTACGCAGACAATTATAACAGAATGATGTATAATAGTAAAGTAAAAAAAAGTTGATTTTTTTGTAAAAAATAAAGAGGACGAAAAAAATGCGAATATACACATTGGTCGGAAAGAGCGGAACCGGAAAGAGTTTTCATGCAATGGATTTATGCCGGAAAGAAAATATTGAGTCTATCATAGATGACGGCCTATATATATATCGGAATACGATGCTTGCCGGATCCTCGGCCAAAAGAGCCGGCACCAAGATAGGAGCAGTAAAGACGGCATTGTTCATAAATGAAGAACAATGCCAGAGTGTCCGAGATGAAATTGCGAGAACGAAACCCGAATCCATCCTGGTTCTGGGAACCAGCGAAGGGATGGTAGACCGGATCATGGACAGGCTGGGGCTGGAAAAACCCCCGGAGGACAGTCCGAGGCGTATAAAAATCGAAGACATAACGACACAGGCCGAGCGCCGCAAGGCAAGACAGCAAAGGGAGCAGCTGGGCAAGCATGTCATTCCCGCGCCGTCACTGCAGCTTAAGAGAAACTTTGCCGGATATTTCATGGATCCGCTTCGGTTTTTCAGGGGAAAGGAGCAGGACGGGGAACGCACGGTCGTCAGGCCGACATACAGCTACATGGGACAATATCTGATTGCGGAGCGTGTAATTGATGATATCATTGGCTGCATAGCGGCGGGACACCCCGCAGCGGGCAGAGTCATATATGTGAGCCACAGCACGCAGCCCGAGGCATACGAGCTTTTTGTCGTCATCAAGATGAAACACGGATTTGCCCTGTGGGAGTCGGTGTGTGAGATACAGGAAGAAATCAAAGAAATGGTAGAAAAAATGACCGCGTTCAATGTTTCGGCCATCGACATAGAAGTGAGGGGGATTGACTGAAGGTGCAGTACACGAAGACCGGGATAAAAGATTTTAACCTTGCACATATCTTTGAATGCGGACAATGCTTCCGCTGGGAAAGACAGAACGACGGCAGCTATACGGGCACTGCGATGGGAAAAATCGTCAATATGCGATTTGAGCCGGAGGGCAGACTGACAGTCGACAATTGCACGGAAGAGGAATTCATGCAGATTTGGACGCCGTATTTGGATTTGGAAAGAGATTATGCGAAGATAAAGAGCGGTTTGAAAGGCGAGCAGATTCAAAAGGCCGTGGAATACGGATATGGGATTCGGATTCTGAAGCAGGATTTTTGGGAAACGCTGCTGTCATTCATCATATCGCAGAATAACAATATACCGCGGATTAAGGGCTGCATTGAGGCTCTGACGCACCGCTGCGGCACGAAAATCGGCACATATAAAGGAAAGGATTATTATGCGATGCCTGAGCCGGAAGTGCTTGCAGGCATGACACCGGATGAACTGGCGGAGTGCAGACTCGGTTACAGGGGGCCTTACCTAATCAAAACGGCACAGAAAGTTTTGGAGAAAGGCGGAGCACTTGCGGCTGAGAAAGAACTGCGAAACTGTGAGATGTTTGAAGAGGCACAGGCGGCTCTTCGGGAATATCCCGGTGTCGGTCCCAAGGTCGCAAGCTGCACAGCCCTTTTCGCCCTGGGATTTCCGGATGCTTTTCCGATTGATGTATGGATGCGAAGAGTTATGCATAGACTTTATGGTATGGATGAAAAGGATGTACGCGGCATGGAGGATTTTGCGAAGAAAAATTTTGCACCTTACGGCGGAATCGCACAGCAGTACCTTTTTTATTACATACGCGGACTGCATTGATTGTGCCAAGGCACCGCATGGTGGTGCGGCTCCAAAATTGTTTCACAGAAACTTCACATGCAAAAAAGCAAGAAAGTATTGACAATTGCGGCAGGATTGCTATAATAAAATTATGTTAGCACTCAGAAGTAAAGAGTGCTAAGGAAACGAGAATTACTAAACGGAGGTAATGATAAATGATTGGAATCAAACCATTGGGTGACAGAGTAGTCATCAAGAAACTGGAAGCAGAAGAGAGAACACAGGGAGGCCTTATCCTCACAAGTGCAGCGAAGGAGAAACCTCAGATGGCAGAGGTTGTAGCCGTAGGACCGGGAACCAAGGATGTTTCCATGGAAGTGAAACCGGGAGACAAAGTTGTTTTCAGCAAATACGGCGGAACCGAAATTAAGTATCAAGGCGAAGAATACACGATTATGAGACAGGATGACATCCTGGCGGTTGTTGAATAGTTGAAAGGGGTGCATAGAAATGGCAAAGGACATTTTTTACGGAGAAGACGCAAGACGCAAACTGCAGGCAGGCGTTGATAAATTAGCTGATACAGTAAAGATTACATTAGGACCGAAAGGCCGCAATGTTTTAATCAATAAGAGCTTCGGCTCACCGCTCATCACTAACGACGGTGTTACGATTGCAAGAGAAATCGAGCTTGAAGACGCAACGGAAAACATGGGCGCTCAGGTTGTTAAGGAAGTTGCTTCCAAGACAAACGATGTAGCCGGCGACGGTACAACAACAGCAACTCTGCTTGCTCAGATTATCGTAAAAGAAGGATTCAAGAATGTCGCAGCAGGCGCTAACCCAATGGAACTTAAGAAGGGTATCCAGGGCGCGGTTGATGTAGCGGTTGAAGAAATCGGTAAGATTGCAAAACCGGTTGAAACCAAGGAATCCATCGCACAGGTTGCAGCAGTTTCCGCTGCTGACGAAAACATCGGCGAACTGATTGCACAGGCTATGGAAAAGGTAGGCAAGGACGGTGTTATCACAGTAGAAGAATCCAAGAGCCTCGGCACAACTTTAGATGTTGTGGAAGGCATGCAGTTTGACAGAGGCTATTTATCGGCTTACATGGTTTCCGACACGGAAAAGATGGAAGCGGTTATGGAAAATCCATATATTTTAATCACTGACAAGAAGATTGCAAGCATTCAGGAACTGGTTCCGCTGCTTGAACAGATTATGAAGCAGGGACGTAAGCTTCTCATTATCGCAGAAGATGTGGAAGGCGAAGCACTTGCAACACTGGTTGTCAATAAACTCAGAGGCGTTATCGATGTGGTTGCGGTAAAGGCTCCGGGATACGGCGAAAGAAGAAAAGCAATGCTGGAAGATATCGCAGTTCTTACAGGCGGTACCGTTATTGCAACGGATCTTGGCTATGAGCTGAACGAAGTGACACTTGACATGCTTGGAACAGCAGCAACCGTTAAGGTTGACAAGGAAAACACGGTTATCGTATCCGGCGGCGGTTCTTCCGAAGATGTTAAGGCAAGAATTGCAAGTCTCAAGACGCAGATTGAAGATACAACTTCCGAATTCGACAAGGAAAAACTTCAGGAAAGACTTGCCAAACTCGCAGGCGGCGTTGCGGTTATCAAGGTAGGCGCAGCTACCGAAACGGAACTGAAAGAAAGAAAACTCAGAATCGAAGACGCTCTCAACGCAACAAAGGCTGCAGTTGAAGAGGGTATCGTATCCGGCGGCGGGGTTGCACTCGTAAACACAATTCCGGCTGTGGCAGCATATGTTGACACCCTTTCCGGCGATGTTAAGACAGGTGCTGCAATCATCAAGCGTGCACTGGAAGAACCGGTAAGACAGATTGCAGAAAACGCAGGGCTTGAAGGCAGCGTTGTTGTTGCGGAAGTTAAGAAATCCGGTGTAGGTGTTGGCCTGAATGCAGCTACGGAAGAATATGTAGACATGATTGAAGCAGGTATCGTTGACCCTGCAAAGGTTACAAGAAGTGCGCTTCAGAATGCGGCATCCGCATCCGCAATGCTTCTTACTACAGAAGCAGGTATCGTAGACATCAAGGAACCGATGCCTCCTGTAGCGATGGGCGGCGGTGCTCCGGGAATGGGCGGCATGGGAATGATGTAGCCGCTATGGAATAGAATAAGGAATCGGCAGAATTTTTTTCGGAAGATTTTGCCGATTTTTTTATTTTTGTGTTGACAAAAGAAGAAAGCTGCGCTAGTATAATACCTATAAAACAGATAGGTTTTGTGGGAAATAAAAACCACTGAGGAATAAATATAAATTATAATGAAAAAAGGAGATGAAGGAAATGAAAGTATATGAAAGAATTACAGATTTAATCGGCGGAACACCGCTGCTCAAGCTGAACCACATTGTGGGGGACGAAGAAACACAGGCCGAAGTTTACGGCAAATTGGAATATTTCAACCCGGCGGGAAGCGTTAAGGACAGAATCGCAAGAGCGATGATTGACGATGCCGAGAAGTCGGGAGCATTAAAGCCGGGTGCGGTTATCATCGAACCAACCAGCGGAAATACCGGAATCGGACTGGCTTCGGTTGCAGCTTCCAGAGGGTATAAGATTATTCTGACGATGCCGGAGACGATGAGCATTGAGCGCCGCAATCTTTTGAAGGCATACGGTGCGGAACTTGTATTGACAGACGGCGCGAAGGGCATGAAGGGAGCGATTGCAAAGGCGGAAGAACTTGTCAAGGAAACTCCGGAAAGCTTCATCCCGAGTCAGTTTACAAACCCGGCAAACCCGTCCGCGCACAAGGCATCCACAGGACCTGAAATCTGGGATGACACGGATGGAAAGGTTGACATCTTCGTTGCCGGAGTCGGAACAGGCGGAACGCTTTCCGGCGTAGGAGAATACCTGAAGAGCAAGAATCCGGATGTCAAAGTGGTTGCCGTTGAACCGGCAGGCTCTCCGGTTCTTTCAAAAGGAACTCCAGGCCCGCACAAGATTCAGGGAATCGGTGCAGGATTCGTTCCGGATACGCTCAACACAGAGATTTATGATGAAATCATTACAGTGGAAAACGAGGATGCGTTTGAAACCGGAAGAACGCTTGCAAGAAAAGGCGGTGTGCTCGTCGGAATCTCATCCGGTGCAGCTGTTTATGCAGCGTCGCAGCTTGCAAAACGCCCGGAAAACAAGGGCAAGGTGATTGTAGCACTTCTGCCGGATACCGGAGAAAGATACCTTTCCACTCCGATGTTTGCTGAATAATATCGGCCGGAAATTTGAACCATATTGGCCTCTTGCTTGAAAACCTAGCATTTTCATGGTATTATGTAGGTTGTAGGGCAGGAGGCTTTTTGTGTGAAAAGTTTTGCATGCCGGCGCACAAGAGGAGGTGCAGGATGAAGATTTCCACGAAAGGGCGCTATGCGCTCAGAATGATGATAGATTTGGCGGAGCATCAGGGCGAGGGTTTCGTTTCACTGAAAGATATTGCGGCACGGCAGGGAATTTCCAAAAAATATCTGGAGCAGATTATTCCGATTCTGAACCGTTCGAATTTCCTGCAGGCAAACCGAGGTGCACAGGGAGGCTATCGGCTTGCAAAAGCACCGAGTGCCTATACGGTAAAAGATATCCTGGAACTGACGGAGGGCAGCCTTGCACCTGTTGCGTGTCTGGATACAATGCCCGTGGGTTGCGAGCGCAGCGAGTTCTGCGTGACACTGCCACTATGGAAAGGCCTTCGTGACGCGATCGAAAAATATCTTGACGGAATAACGCTGCAGGACCTGCTTGACCGGCAGACGGAAATGTATTCCAACAATTATATGATATAATTGCGAAGTTTTTAATAATTCCGCTAAGATTTTGCAAAGATATTGCAAAATTTCCGGTATAAGATATAATATAAGGGAGTAAAATTGGATAAAGTGATGAAAAATGTAGAAAAATTGATTCCGAAATATGCGGTTATCTCACTGGTCTTTTGCTTCGCATGGAACTGCTTTGTCTACTGGACAACGCAGTTTTTATGTGCGGGGCGCAGACACTTTGACTTGACAACGGATTTCGACAGGTGGGTTCCCGTCCAATCGTGGTGGGTCTTGATTTATGTGGCAAGTTTTGCCTTCTGGGTTATATGCTATATCTTGATTGCGCGCTTTAATGACAGGGAATTCTGGTTCCGGTTTGTGACAGCAGATCTTCTTTCCAGGACAATCTGCGGAGTTATTTTCGTCGTTTTCCCGACCATGAACACAAGGCCGGTACTCGAGATGAACTCGGTTTTTGACTGGATGCTGGCACTGATTTACAAACTGGATCTGCCGTACAACCTGTTTCCGTCGATACACTGTATCATCAGCCTGCTTTGCTTTCTGGGTCTTATGAAAACGGACAAGATGAGCCGGGTGGCGAAGGGAGGTGTGCTGGCTTTTGCGCTGCTGATTTTCGCATCGACGCAGTTCACCAAGCAGCACTACATTTCAGATGTTATAAGCGGAGTGGTGCTTGCGCTGCTTTGCTACAGTATAGCGATGAAAACGGACATCGCACGACCGGTAAGAAAGGTGTTTGAGAGGATTAACGAGAAAGTATTCGGGGATGCAAATGAAGAAAAAAAAGAAGGTACTGTTTAATTTTATATTTTTGGCGCTCTGTATCGGCCTAACGGTTTACTATGTGTTTCGCGGAGAGGACTTTTCCGAGGTGGCCGAATATATCGAACATGCCAAAGGTCCGGAGTGGCTGGTCGGAATCCTGCTGGTGTTTGCATTTATATTAAGCGAATCAGTGATTATTTTCTACTTGATGGGGACCTTGAAAGAAAAACCGAAGCTTTCGCACTGCTGTTTGTATTCCTTTGTCGGGTTTTTCTTTAGTCTGGTGACGCCGACGGCTTCCGGAGGACAGCCCATGCAGCTCGTTTTTATGAACAAGGACAAGCTCTCGGCGCATGTTTCCACGATTACGTTAATGATTGTTACAATCGCATATAAGGCGGTTTTGGTGCTTCTGGGGCTGTTTGTCTTGATTTTCAGACCTGCAGTTGAGCTCAAGCTGCTGCGCCCGGCGATGCCTTGGGTGTATCTGGGACTGGTGCTGAATGTGATTTGCGTAACCTTCATGCTTGCCGTAGTATGGTCGCCGGAAATTATGAAAGGTCTGGTGCAGTGGTTTGTCGGAATTATGCGGCGGCACTTGCATAAGGCCGGGAAACAGGAAAAGCTGGAGAGGCTGGAGGCAAAAGCTATCCGCTATATGGACGGCTACAAGGAAACTTCGGTGTATGTCCGCCGGCATAAGCAGGTGAGCCTGAATGTGCTTGGGATTACCTTGGTGCAGCGCTGTCTGCTGTTTGCGGTTACTTATGTGGTTTTGCGCTCATTTGGAATTCAGAGCCTCGGACTTGCAGATGTAATCGTTCTGCAGGGGACAATTTCGCTGGCAGTCGATATGCTTCCGCTGCCGGGAGGTCTTGGCATCAGCGAACATTTATTTCAATTGATATTTTTGCCGGTATGCGGCGCGGGGGTAATCACGCCGGCGATGATTATAAGCAGGGGTTTGAGTTTTTATGCGCAGCTGTTGATTAGCGCGGTCTTCACCGCGGCAGCGTATTTTCTGATATTTGGGAGGAGAGAGAAAAATGATAGGATTTTATAATTATACGGTAATACTTACATACATGAGCCTGATTTCGGCGATTACGGGAATGACGTTTGCACATGCGGGGGTGTTCGGAGCGGCAATATTCTGTCTTGCTCTTTCGGGCTTTTTCGATATGTTTGACGGCAAGGTCGCTCGCAGGAAGAAGGACCGAACCGATGACGAGAAGCTCTTCGGCATTCAGCTCGACTCGCTTTGCGATGTGGCTGCTTTCGGCGTGTTTCCGGCATACCTGTGCTACTGCATGGGAGTTCAGGGCAGACTGGGATTTCTGGCAATCATTTTCTATGCGATTTGCGGCGTGATTCGGCTTGCGTACTTCAATGTGATTGAGACGAACAACTTTTTCTCGGAAGAGGAACACGAAAAAGTGTATTACGGCCTTCCGATTACCTCTGCGGCGGTGATTTTCCCACTCGTATACCTTTTGAAGGGGATTTTTACGGCGTCTGCGTATAATGCAATTCTGACAGTTCTGCTTTTCGGAGTGGGAATGCTGTTCATATCGAACTTCAAGCTCAGAAAACCAAGCAACAAACTGCTTCTGCTCATCTGTGTGATTGTTGCGGCAGCGTTAGTGTTTATCTATATCAATCAGGGCGGGAGCCAGCCGGGAGTGTACCATGGAATGTAAAGACAGAAAAGGAATGCCCGTGCCAAGCGACGCGCAGCAGGATGCCATTCTAAGAAAACTGTACGGCACAGCCGGCGGGCGGATGGTGCTCAAAGTCCTGGTGAGGCCGTGGGTAAGCCGGCTCGGAGGAGCGGTCTTGTCCTCGCGCATATCAAAACTTGCCATTCCGGGATTCGTAAAGAAAAACGGCATCGACATGCGCCAGTACGAGCACAAAAGATACAAATCTTATAATGACTTCTTTACCCGCAGAATAAGAAAGGGCATGCGTCCCGTGGAACCGGAGCCGGCCGGCTTCATCTCTCCGTGCGACAGCAGGCTGACGGTGCATGAAATCTGCGACGGTGCTTCTTTTCATATAAAGAACACGCAGTATACCATGCACAGTCTTTTTCGCGACAGCAGGCTGGCTGAGGAATACCGCGGCGGTCTGCTGCTTTTGTTCCGGCTCACGGTAGACGATTATCACCGTTACTGCTATACGGATAACGGAACCAAGAGCTGCGATACCTACATAAATGGGGTTTTTCACACGGTGAACCCGTTTGCGGGGCAGATTCTGCCGATCTATAAGGAAAACAGCCGCTGCTATTGCGCGCTCGAAACCGAAAACTTCGGGAAGCTGCTCCACATGGAGGTCGGAGCCCTTATGGTCGGCAAAATCGTAAATTATCACAAGCACGGCGGATTTTCTTTTAAACGCGGACAGGAGAAAGGACGATTCGAATTCGGCGGTTCGACAGTCATCCTCTGCGTCAAGAAAGATGTCCTGCGGGTAGATGAGGACATTCTGGCAAACAGCAGAGAAGGCATCGAAACGAAGGTCCGCATGGGCGAGAAGATTGGAGAGAGAATATAATTACTATTCGTGTCGAATAGTGTAAAAATATTAAAAATATTCATGTAAAATAATGCGAAAATTCATGTAAAAATCGTTGATTTTCACATGAAAACCGGTTATACTATAATCAGAACCTTTAAGGAGGTCTGATTATGTACAGAAAAATTATGCGCTTCTTGGAAGCATGGAAAGAGGATGAACACCGAAAACCTCTTGTTTTGCAGGGTGCAAGACAGGTCGGAAAGACTTATTCCGTTCTGGAGTTTGGGCGCACATGCTATGAGAATGTAGCGTATTTCAATTTTGAAACCAATCCGAAGCTGAATGAGACCTTTGAGGAAGACATCAGCCCCGATTATCTGATACCGATTTTGTCCCATATTGCGGGGCAGACGATCGTGAAGGAAAAGACGCTGATTGTTTTCGACGAGGTGCAGCTTTGCGAAAGGGCATTGACTTCGCTCAAATACTTCTGCGAGAACGCGCCGGAGTATCACATTATCGCCCTCGGCAGCCTGCTCGGTGTTGCAGTCAACCGAGCCCGGTTTTCTTTTCCCGTCGGAAAGGTCGATATGAAAACGCTTTATCCGATGGATATGGAAGAATTCATGCTTGCTCTCGGAGAGGAAACTCTCGTAAAAGAGATAAAAAAAAGCTTCGATACCGATAAGCCGCTGCCGGCGGCTTTGCACGAAACCGCAATGCAGCTCTATCGTCAGTATCTTGTAGTCGGCGGCATGCCGGAGTGCGTGATGCAGTTCGCGCAGACCAAGGACTACATTCTTGTCCGCCATACGCAGGACACGATACTTGCAAGCTATCTCAACGATATGAGTAAGTACAACAATTTGAATGAAATTAAGAAAACCAGACTTGCCTATGATAATATTACCGTTCAGCTTTCAAAGAAAAATACTCGCTTTCAATATAAGCTGATAAAGAAAGGGGGACGGGCTTCCGAATTTGAAAATGCAATCGAATGGCTTTGCCTGTCCGGTATCGTCTCGCAGGTTTACAAGGTGGAGCAGATCAAAAAGCCGCTTGAAAACTACCGGGATATTGATGCGTTCAAAATTTATGTATCCGATTTGGGGCTGCTTTGTGCCAAGAAGGATCTGACGGCTGACGATGTTCTCTATGAGACGCCGGAAATCAATGATTTCAAGGGTGGGATGGCAGAAAACTATGTCAATGTGCAGCTTTCTATCAATGGATATCGCACCTATTACTGGCAGTCCGAGCGTGGAGCGGAAATCGATTTTGTCATCCAGCGTGACGGAAAACTGATTCCGATTGAAGTCAAATCCGCCGATAACACCAAAGCCAAGAGCCTGAAAGTTTATATGGATACCTATAATCCTTCTTATGCAATCAAACTTTCCGCCAAAAACTTTGGCTTCGAGGACGATAAGAAAATTGTGCCTCTGTATGCGACATTTTGTATCTAAAAAAGAATGGACGATTGTTCACAAAGAAAAATAAACGCAGAGCGTATGATGCTAAGATACGGCTCTGCGTTTTTTATTGCCTGATTTTCGGGCTCCGGCTTTTGGCAGAGCTGTTACATGTCGAATTCCGGATTGATTGCGTAGAAGTTTTTGGAGTTAAGGTTATCCTGAACGATTCGCAGCCCTTCGCCGAAGCGCTGATAGTGCACGACTTCGCGCTCACGCAGGAAGCGGATTGGGTCCAGGACATCCGGGTCATCGCAGAGACGGATGATGTTATCGTAGGTCGTGCGGGCTTTTTGCTCTGCAGCCATGTTTTCCGTCAGGTCGGTGATGGCATCGCCTTTGGATGCAAAGCAGAGTGCATCGAACGGAAAACCTGCCGCAGCCTGCGCGTATACGCCTGCTGTATGGTCTACGAAATATGTCTCAAAGCCCGCCTCTTTAATTTGCTCCATGGTCATGTTGCGGGTAAGCTGATGAACGATGGTCGCAATCATCTCTAAATGTCCGATTTCTTCCGTGCCGACATCCGTAAGGATTCCGGCAACGCTGCGGTACGGCATGCTGTAACGCTGGGAAAGATAGCGAAGCGAGGCACCGAGTTCACCGTCCGGACCACCATACCTCAAACGCAGATAATCAGAGGTAAAAAAAGACGGAAACCGTTGAATTTGCTTTATCGTAGACGATGCGCTCAACGATGGATTTGAGAGCATTTTGCTTCGATTCGTTATCAAAATTGCCGGTAAGCGCATCAATCACGCTCGAAAAGCGTTCTTCAACCTCTTCTTTGGTCGGAAGTTTGACCGCTTCTCTTTGTGCTTTGTCTTTTGCTTCGAGCGCAGCAATCTCGGCTTCGATTTTTTTCTTATGACCGCCGTACTCTTCGAGAGTATCAATGCCGGCGATGTATGCTGCCTTTGCTCGTTCGAGCACGCGGCGGAGCTTCTTGATATCAGAAGCGTAGTCAATCAGGTCGCTTTCGGGGATTTTCGTATTTTCTTTGATAAATTCTCCGGTGACAGTCACGCGGCTAATCGCCTCAATGACCGCAGCTTCGATTTTACCAGCTTTGACAAAGTGCGAAGCTTTGCAGACTCCCTTGGAATATTTATAACACTGGAAGCCATCATTCTTAGGGGAATAGGTGAGCGTCGCACCGCAGCTGCTACACTTTAGCAAACCGGACAGCCAATGCTTCTTAACCGTCATCGGCTGGTCATTCTTTTTACGGCTGCGCCTGCGCTGCTCGAGAAGTAACTGAACCGCGTCAAATTCTTCTTCGGGTATAATCGGTTCAAAATTACCTTTCGCAACTAAAGTGTCCGGAGAGTCATAAATTCGCCTGCTGAGAGTTTTTCCGGTCGGAGTCCAGCGAACATATCCTTTATAAACTGGGTTGTGCGCGATATATTCTATCGTGCGATTCTCAAACAGTCCGCCTCTATGTGTACGCTGACCTGCATCGTTAAGCTGTCTGGCAATCCACAGAAACGATTTTCCCGCTTTGATTTGGGAAAATATGAAGCGAACCCATTTAGCCTCGTCAGAAACGATTACAGGCTCTTCTCCGGGCTTCTTCGAGTAACCATAGCAAGCAACGGTCTGCACCTTGCCTGTTTCTGCTACAAATGTCATCTTCGTTCTGACTTCTTCGGACAGTCTCACGGAATAGAATTCATCCATCCACTCAATGATACGCTCAATCAGACCGCCGAACATGCTGTCTCCGGTCTCTTCGGTGATCGACACCACATCCACGCCGCACTCTTTCTTCAGGAGCGATTTATAAAGAATAGATTCTTCCTGATTCCGAGCAAAACGAGAATATTTCCATACAAGAACGACTTCAAACGGGGAAGGCTTACTCTTGGCCGTGGCAATCATGCTTTGAAAGGCAGGACGTTTTTTTGCCTGTCTGCCGGAGATTCCGGCGTCAATATATACATGCGACGGATCTAACACCATGTCGTGCCGCTCCGCATAGGAACGAAGCTCCTGAAGCTGCGAATCCGGACTGTATTCAATTTGATCTTCCGTGGAAACACGGATATATGCAGCAGCAACTTTCATGCATGCTCCTTTCTAACCATCCCGGCGAACTCGTCGCAATGGTTTTCCCTAAATATTACCAATAGTATTTCATTCGTCGCAAGAATATAATTATATTTGCGCCCCTTACAGAAGGAAAGGTGCAAAGATGACAAGGTTACATGTACAATATATACATATCGACGACGAAGAAATATACGCTATCTATTTCATTGAAATACAACTCGTAGCTTACTCGATCAACCCCCGACAAAAGAAAGGGGGTATAATTTTGTTCATCCGTTAGTGTATTTAAAATAGGGGCGCAATTTCAAACGACTTGCTTAAACTCTTGTTTTTTTGAACTTTTATATAGTTTTTTTGATATTTTTGTTGCATTTTTTGAAGATTTGGGTATAATAATAGTAGCTCATCTGCCGAGGCGTAGAAAGAGCCTGCCGGATTTCGTTTATCGAAAACTGGCCTTTTTATTTTTTGAAAAGTTTATCAAGCAACTCTTTCTTTCTTTTCGTCACAACAGGAAAAGCTGTGATAAAAAGAAAATCTCCACAATCCTTCCTTTCGCGAAGCACCACCAAATAATCATCCATCCCGCAACAATAGCGGACATTAACATCGACATATGTCTTCTTGCCGTCGGTCTTTGTTTCTCGCGTGATCTGTATATCGTCATCGCCGGCATTGGCAAGCGCAAAGACTTCCGGGATCCAATGGATGCGGTGAAGGCGATATAAACAATCCCAACGCCCGTAAGTTTGATAAGAGCTTTGCGCAGGGCTTAGAGCACACCCATTTTTACACAGCTCATAACTGAGGTCATTTGTGCACGGATAGAGCGTATACTTATCCTCGTTGTCCAAAGAAGTAATATGCATGAAGGAAAGAGGATAAGGCATGCTGAAAATACGCTGATACATCTTGTTCATGTCGAAGAAGATGGTTTTGCCCTCAAATTTTGGCTTTACATCCTTTTTCAAAAATACATTATAAAAATGATCCATCCCGGCGTCGAACATTTCCCTAAGGGTTTCGCCGGCGTAAATACGAGGCGGGCTTAGCTTGCTTTTCTTTTGTGTATCCATTAGTGCTACCTCCAAGACTCCGGCGTCCAAATGAACCAATTTACATTCTCGCTTCGATATGAAGAGGACAGCAAGAGACTTTGAGCAGAGCGATGTTCGATTCTCTCTATAACTCTCAGCTTCGCGGAACTGGTGCGGAGGTTCCGGTGCCTGTATGAAAGAGCACCGATGAAAACATCAGCCAGCTGCAGCAATGCGATTTCGTCAGAGTGCACCAGCTGAATTCGATTAACAACATTTGAAGCGTAGTGCGAATTAAAAAAGTTGCGAAGTCTCCTTACCTTTTGAGCTCCCAAGGTGTCTTTTATATCCAGATAACAGTTGAACGAAGCGGGACGATTCTTATCGAACACGAATTCTAACATACGGTAGTACATTTTGTAGTACCATTCGTCATATGTTTGGGAAAAAGAACTGTGGTCAAGCTCGTCTTTGCCGCGTCCGACATATCCGCGAAAACGGAGCATGCCGACATGATCAAAGAAATAGTCAACAATAGCCAAATAAAACTCCACATTTCCGGGAGAAATTTTCGTCCATTTCATTTCAGCTTTAGGATTAAACCCAAAAAGCGATTTCAAGTCTATAAGATCCGAGTTAAAAGCATGAGCCATGGATTCGTCACACATGATGCCGCCAAGAACGAAAATACTGTTTCCGTCATGCTCCAAATGACAGCTCTCATCACAATAAATATTATATGTCGTCATATTCAACCTCCTTAGCATTCACATTTTTAAGCACCTTCTTATACACATCCTCTACAGCCTTCTGCTTCTCCGGAATCGGAGAGACAGGACGGTATTCCGAAGTTCTTTTTATATATTTCCCGGAAGCCACAAGATCATCTCCATACTCCACAAGACGCTCGCACCCTTCGTCATTCAGAGAGCGGCAGATACCGAGCAGCCGTTCCTCCTGCTCCGTCAGCTGCATGGATGAAGAGGGTTGAGAAAGGTCAGATAAATCCTCGTTAATCATCTGGTCCATGGAAACTCCGAAAATATTCGCTATAATCTTTAATGTCGAAACGGATGGCTCGGAAACCCCGCTTTCCCACTTTTGAATTGTGGTGAACGATTTGTATCCGAGCTTGTCGGCCAAAGCATCTTGGGAAATTCCCCGTTGTTTTCGTAAGTATCTTAAATTATTTGAAAAATTCATATTAAAACCTCCACATTCTACATCTCACTCGAGCCTGCCGTATTCAGAAGAACGACAAATAAGGCACTCAAAAGCGACAGAACCACAATGGTCAGTAATCTTTTTGAAAGGGGAACCTTCTCAAAAGAAAGATCAATTTGCATACGAGTTGTGAGTGCAGCTACAAAACTCAGGATAAAAAATATTACAATCCATAAAAATACCCATGTTAAAAGCAACAAGAAAATAGATTGATGACTATTCAAATCTAACATCGAAAAAGCTGAAAGAACAGCAGAACCTATGCAACGATCCATAAAGGGTTTGTTCCAATAAAATTCCTTTCTTTCAAAAGGAACAGTTATATAAATATAATCCCCTCTCTCCTCCGAAGAAATCAAAGTCGGCCTAGGAATTTCTTCACCTGCATAAGCTAACTCATAAAGCGCGTTTTCAATCTCGTCATATAGATGCCCAAATATGTAATCATGTAATCCAGAACTAGACGAACCTACAATATTAGGGAAATCAACAACCTTGTAGATGAGAGAATTCCCCTCCACAAAAGTAACTTTCACTGGGTATGTTAATTTAGTCATTGAACAGCCTCCATGTTTATAGCTTAAGATGGGAAAAAATAAAGCCCTATCTTTAATTCACATTATAAAGAAAATTGAAAAATAATCAAGTTATTTTTATAAAAAAAAATAAAAACTTGAAAAATTATCAAGAAAACACTTGACACTTGAAAATAATTCAAGTAATATGATTGTGAAAGGAGGGAGAAAGGAAAGATGCAATATACATTAAAGGAGTTAAGAGCGAGGAAAAACTGGACGCAACAAGAAGCGGCCGAAAGGCTTGGCATTTCAATGCAAACATATAACTCATGGGAATCGGACTTCGGAAAAGTAAAGATAAGGGCTGCGGCAAAAGTGGCATCACTGTACGGGGTGAAGCTAGACCAGATTGCGTTCGGATAATTTTTTTTACACCGAAACTTGAAAATAATTCAAGCTAAACAATTTTGAATGCGAAAAATACTTTGGAGAGGAACGAAGGGAGGAGAGAAGAGATAAGATGGAATGTCCATATTGCGGAAGCGACACGGTAAAAGTAAAAGACAACTTCTGCGGTCATTGCGGAAAGAAACTGAAGACGGTTTGTAATTGCTGGATAAAAAAAGGCAGCTACAACTGCGGTGAAGATAGCTGCCCGGGCTATGAATTGCTTGTTAAGGAAGTAAAGAACGCTTTGCAAGCTCGCAGCCAAAGTCAATCACAAACTGACGCAATGCATCGCAAGTGAATTTTTCAGCGCACTGAAGGACTTTTTTAAGTCTGACAATAGCCAAATTTGTGCCAGGCGTTTCGACAAGGATGTCCGAAAGAGACCCGGATGTGTTAGCTTTCAATTCATCACTTAGTTCAGGCGCTTCCTCGATAATAGCTTTAGCACTTTGGAGTGCAGCGGATGTCCAAGGATAAGGAGTGCCACAGAAGCTGCAATACGCATCAACCGTGGTATCGCACCGGGAGCCCTCTATCGCTCCATAAATTTCGGAACCGCAGGCTGGGCATTTTGTTATAGTTGGAGCGCCACATTTGGGACAGAAATTCCTGCGTTCATATTCGAGAACATCAAAACAATCTGTAATTAAATGACCGGAAGTGCAAACTTGAGCAATGTGATATGGATACATAGCAGATCCTCCTTTCTGCAATACTCGACCGCGGCAACGGTCTGTAAGTAAATTATAACCCAAAAGGGAGAAACCTACAAGGCATAGGACAATTCCGTCACTGCATAGATTCAAGACAGGAGGCTGAAATGAACATAAAAATATATATCAACGAGACGCCTGTCGAGAATTTTACGCAGGCGGAGCTGGACGAAATAAAGAAGAAACTAACGGAGACCGCCATGGCTGCGGCGGGGTTGAAACGAAAAGAGGACAAATGCTGTACTACATGAAGCTGGGAGAAGAGGAAGAGCGAGAGCTTGAACGCAGGCAGGCGAAGAAAATCGAAGCCGCACTCACCGGAAAGAAAACACCGCCCGAAGCGGCGGTAATCAAGAAGCTAAAGGAGAAAGCAATGGGCTATTACGATACCTGCGCGTTTCCAAAACCGCAGAGCAAGAAGAAAAAGAAAAAATGCAACGGCTATAAGGACAAAGCCGATCGCATCTGCACCTATACCGGGCGGCCATTTGCGGAGCGGCACGAGATCTTTTGCGGAAGGAATCGGCAGATAAGTATCGACTATGGCTTTCAAATTGACGTATGCCATGAGATTCATGAAGAACTGCAGGCGAACATCACCGAGTGGGCGCAGGCTGAAAACCTCAGGCTTCGGCAGAAATGCCAAACAGAATACGAGGACAAGCTTACCTGCGCAGGTACCACACCGGAGAAAGCACGGGAAATGTGGCTGAAGTTAATAGGAAGGAGTTACTTATGAGAAAAGACGAAATAGTAATGCTGAACGAAAAGGCTGCATTCATCGCGCAGTTAGAATCAGCACTGCTGTCAGATACGGAGCGTAGCGGACTGGATAGCATCTGCTATGAATACGATCTGACAACGAACGACGAGGTTATAATTGTAATCTTCAAGGGAGGCGGCATCAAGAAGATACTGGCCACCGCAAACAGTAACGGTGCGAATGCGAAAGCGATCATAAACGCTATTTACGATTAAGGAGGAAAACATGAAAGAATACGAAGGAGTATGCAGTTACTGCGGAAACATCCAGCCTGTCCTGGCGATGGACCAGGAGGACGCGGACTTAATCATCACAAGACGATGCGACTGCGGAGCTGCCGAGCGTGAAATGCAAAAAAAATGTGATGATTGAAAATCTCAGAGCCATCTGCAACGGAGGCGACTCAGGAATGCCGCAGATGGGCGAAGAACTGACCGAGAAAGTGATATCGATGGCAATGTTAGTCTTCGACGGAACTGCGGCGAGTATCACGGTAGAAATCGGAAAGTCGAAAGTAAAGATTGCCAGAAGCGGCGAGAAGATCAAAACATCCCGCGTTTCGAGCCGCAAGCTCGAGACGACGGCATGACGTGCGTATCTTGCGGGCGTACCTACCACGAAGGGCGGATGTGCCCGAAAAGAGAAGACAGAATCGTCTGTATAGACTGCTGCAGGATGTGTGAGGACTACCGGGAAAAGCAGAACTATACGGTCTGCGAAAACCCGTGTCGCTATCACATCAACCATCCGCCGCCAAAGCGGGTGGTATTCTCGAAGTCAATGCAGATGTACGAACTGCAGAAAGAGATTGAAATTCAGAAAAAGAAAGCTGGCTACTACTACGAGCGAAGTCGCCCGAAATTTGCAAAAGAAGCCGAGACGGAAGTTGTGAAGTTAAGATACCGCCTCGGGAAATTACAGGAGGAAAAAGAACAATGGGAAAAAGAACAGGAATCGTAGCACTCGCCGGCGCGGTGCTGCTCCTGGCGATGTTTCTGATACTGGGGGCAATCGCTGGAGATGCCGCAACCGAAAAAACGCCGGATGCAGAACCGGAAACAGAACCGGCTTGTATAATCTATGAGCCGGAGGAATTAGAGCCGGGTGAGTACATCATCCAAGGACCCGTGTACATAATCACAGACGACGAACGGGAACTGATCGAAAAAGTGGTCGCTGCCGAAGCGCGCGGCGAGTCCATCGAGTGCATGATGGCGGTTGCGCAGGTGATCCGCGACCGCTGCATCACCCGTGAGCAGTCCGTAACAGAAGTCTTAACTGCACCGAATCAGTTCAGCGCACCGTACGATGGTAAGGTGGCAGATCGAATCAAGGATGCGGTAGCGTTCACTTTCAATGAAGGCCATAGTACCTTCGAGTATCCGGCGACACACTTTTATGCGTCACACCTGATCGAGGCACCGGACTGGACGGAAAGCATGGAATACCTCGGCGAAATCGACGGCGTGTCATTTTACAGACAATAAAAAAGGACTGCCGTAGCAGCCCGGATAAGAACCTATAACAAGTATATCACAAAAAGAGGATAAGAACAATGAATTTATTCAAAAGAATCGACGGGCTGATTAAAATTGCCCGCAAACGCCAAGAAAACGAAAATGAGCAGGACAAGCTTATCGGAAGACAGGTCGAGCGAAACTTAAAGATGGTCAAGAAAATCATCGGAGAAGAGATCACTTTCTGCGCAAACTGCAAGTACCGCATGGAATTCGATGAGGCAATGGAAGAAAACCTCGTATCGCCGGCGGAAGCGAGCGAAATGTTTGCAGAAGGGGCGGACTGCGTCTGCGGCTTGCTGGTAATCGGAATGGCAAAATCCGGATACTGCAGTTTCGGAGAAAAGATAAAACCGGAGGGAAGTCAGTTATAACTCATTTGAATGACCTCACCACATAATCACACCAACCCGGGAGTCTCGCAAAACCTCCCAAGACCCTCCGTTTTATAATATCGGGCGGCACGGGCACAACCAAAAAATAGGGAAAGGAAAAAACCTATGGACGCCGCCCTGAAAATTTAAAGAAAGGATAAGAACCATGAACTTACAAAACATCCCGGTGGAAAAGTTAGCCCACCACCCCAAAAACCCACGAAAAGACATCGGAGACATCACAGAACTATCCGATTCCATCAAAGCAAAAGGCATCCTGCAGAACCTAACTGTCGTTCCCGCAGGCGACGAGTATTATGTCGTAATCGGAAACCGCCGCATGGAAGCAGCCAAAGCCGCAGGCCTTAAAACGCTTCCGTGCGTGATTGCCGAAATGGACGAAAAAGAGCAGATGGAAACCATGCTTCTTGAGAACATCCAGCGTGTAGACCTTACCGTCAAAGAACAGGCAGACGGCTTTCAGCTGATGATGGACCTCGGTCTGACGGTTGAAGAACTTTCGGAAAAGACAGGCTTCGCAAAGTCCACCATCTATCACAGATTAAATGTCGCAAAGCTCGACGGCGATGTACTGGAGCGAAAACAGGTGAGCATGAAGCAGCTCATCGAGCTCGAAAAAATAAAATCCATCGAAAAAAGAAACGAAATCCTGACAAACTACGGAGACAGCCCGAGCTTTTCTTATCAAGTGCGGTACGCAGCCGAAGAGGAAAAAGCCGAGGAAGCAAAAGAAAAAATCATCGAACTTGTAGAAGCTGCCGGCATCCCAAAGAGCAAGAAGTATAAATACGGCTGGGAGTTCGGATTCGAGACACTGCAAAAAATCTGTTACAGAGGTGAAACGGCAGAAATTCCGGAGCAAATTGAAAGCGGCGAGTTCTACATAACAGGCAGCTCAAGCGTCATAATCGGAAAAGAAATAGACGAGGAGAGGGAGAAAACCCCGGAAGAAATCAAAGAAAAAAAAGCCAGGGAAGAGCGAAGGAAAAAGGCAAAACAAGCGGAAGAACTGGAAAAAAGCATTAGAAGAAAAGCGGTCAAGATAGTAACCGAGTTTATACTGTCCCCGAAAGAACTTTCGCTTTCCGAAGAAGAAAGAAAAACACTCGTTATCTACTCTTGCGGCCAGTCAGATGAAATTTCGGAGGCGGTCCCGGATACACTTAGGCTCAGCGAGATGTCGGCGGAGGGAATTGACGAAAGCGACACGATAGACTCCGTGCTCAAAAAGAACCCGGACACGATCCTGCTCATAGCCTGCTCCGGGATACCTCTTGTATTCAGAGACTTTTTCGGAGAACGCACCGAAAATGCAGAAAATTTCGAGCAGATCGTGGAAATCCTGAAAAAATACGGTCTGAGACTCACACCGGAAGAGCAGGCACTGGTAGACGGAACAAGCGAGCTGTACGAGGAGGCAGAAGAATGAAAGATTTTGACTTAAAAGAAGGCGACATCATCTACGGCCCTGACCGCCAGCTGGACGGCGACAAACGAAAAATTCACAAATATAAAATCACAAAAGTATACCCACACATATTCGAAGCGGTCCGCCTGGACAAAGGCTGGGAAAGAAGTTTCACGAAAGCCGATTACATAACCGGCGAAGTCAGAAAGGCAGAGGAAGAAAAATGGCAAAAGTAGAAATCAAAATGGGCGCAGAAGAACTCATGCGCCGAAGAGAAAACGGCGAAAGCATTCAGTCGCTTGCGGATAAAAAAGGAGTTTGCTTCACAACGATGCAACGAACGCTGAAAGCACTCGAAACAAAAAAAGAAGAACTGCAGCTAATGGACACTGTCGGAGACGGCGCAGGGACTTTCTACACCGTGATTGACATAAGCGGCGACGAGATCACTCTGAAAAGCCGCGAAAACCTGAAAAACGAGAAAATAAGCAAAAAAGAATTCATGGAAGGGAAGACCAAGTTCCACAAGTTAGCTGTCGCCCCGGTGAAAGTCTATAACCTAAAAGACCAAGAACCGGAAGCAGCACCAAAAAAGGCAAAACCGGAAACGCCAAAGGAGCAGAGGACAGACTGCGAAATCCGCGGCTATCTTCTGCGGATAGATAGGATCTTGTCTGCCGCAAAAGGCATCAACAAAGACGCAAGCGAATACCTGTACGACTTGGTCCAGCAGATACTGCTCAACGGATTTGATAGTGAATTTGGAGAAAAGAAATGAAGATAAACGAAATCATAAAGGCACTAAGATGCACAAGCACGCCAAGACACAAATATGACTGCGAAAACTGCCCGTACAGAGAATTGAATGAAGTCAACGATGATATCCCGACCAAGGAAGACGTAATCATAGACGGAAAAAAATACTGGGAAGACTGTGATGTTGAAAAGATTGCAATCGACGCCGCAGACCTGCTGGAGAAAATACAGCGAAACATGGAATCGGATATAAACTTTTTGAAACGCAAGGAAGAGGAAGCGGAAGAAAACGCGAAGAAAGAAACAGGTCCGGGGCTGAAAGGCTATTACACCGGAAGAGCAGACGCTTTCTACACAGCACATATTCTGGCGGCAAAACCGCAAGAAAAAATCAACGCGGCACTAAAGGAGCGCGAGCAGGAATGACTAACGCAGACAGAATAAGAAGTATGACAGATGATGAACTGTATGAGTTTTTAAGTATGTATGAAGTTGGAGATTTTGATTATTCCGTTACATTTTGCGATATGTGCAAAGAAAGCGGGAACAGTTTGAATTTAGATTGCGATGGTTGTAGGCGACACTGGCTCAAGTCAGATGCAGATGACTACAACGGAATA
>ULJH01045151.1_pt1 | contig 40509 bp, 41 predicted proteins | sample 1950781 | NCBI WGS metagenome assembly ULJH01 (sample SAMEA4835462, study PRJEB28245) | human gut metagenome | biome: gut microbiome; material: fecal sample | place: Denmark | collected 2008 | reverse complement strand
TGATTCCTTGCTCTGTATAAAAATCCAAGAATGAAATCTGACAACGATTTAATCAGTGTTTCCTTAGGAGTCTCAACTGACTGGTGACTTGAATACCACTTTGGGGCATCGCCCCATATATACTTCGCGGCGAAGCCGCCACCTTCATTCCTCATTCCTTATTCGAGCAGAGCTTTCATCCACACTCCAAGGGCTGCCCCTCCCTTTTTTCTAAGATATCAAAAAATATTTGACATCTATTTTTATTTCTGATAAAATAATCAAGTCATTGTACAAGGTGCCATGACGCAACCGCACGGAGACGGCTCCGTAAATGCTTTCGTAAGCTGCCATATTCGGCGAGTATAGTAAAGAGGAGGTGCACACATGTACGCAATTATCAAAACCGGTGGTAAACAGTACTGCGTTGAAGAAGGCAAAGTCATTACCATTGAAAAACTGGACGTTGAAGCAGGCGCAGAAGTAGCTTTTGATGAAGTTCTTCTCGTATCCGGCGACAGCGTAAAGATCGGTCAGCCAACAGTTGCAGGCGCAAAGGTTACTGGCAAGGTTCTGGAACAGGGTAAAGGCGCTAAGATTCGTATTTTCAAATACAAAGCTAAGTCCAACTACCGTCGTCGCCAGGGTCATCGTCAGCCTTTCACCAAGGTTCAGATCGAAAAGATCGAAGGCTAATGATTACCGCAAGACTACACTTAGTCGAAGGGCTCTATCAGGGATTTACCATTACCGGCCATGCCGATGGGGCGAGGGAAGATAATGAGTACGATCTCATCTGTGCAGCGGTGTCAGCGATCACACTGACGATTGCTGCCGGATTGCAGGATATCCTGCAGATGGATGGGACTTTTGATTCGAAATCCGGCTTCATGAATGTGGATCTTCACTCGCATGCGAATGAAAAGAGCCAGATTCTGATAGAAACCATGGTTCATGGTTTGGAAGCCATTCAGGAGCAGTATCCTGATAAACTTAAAATTATAACGGCAAAGGGGTGAATTACATGTTACTGTTTGATCTTCAGTTATTCGCTCATAAAAAAGGTGTTTCCAGCACAAAGAACGGCCGCGACTCCAATGCGCAGCGCCTGGGAACCAAAATGCACGCAGGTCAGATCGCTAAACCTGGCAACATCATCGTTCGCCAGAGAGGCACCCATCTCCATCCGGGTCTGAACGTTAAGATTGGCAAGGACGATACGCTCTTTGCAGTCGCAGAAGGCAGAGTTGCTTTCGAACGTCTCGGCAGAGATAAGAGACAGGTCAGTGTTTATCCTGTAGGTGAATAATCTAAACATAAAGAGCTGTACTCGAAAGAGTACGGCTTTTTTATTTTGAAAAATCAGGGGCGAAACAGTGGTTATGGGCTTATGAAGCTCAATAGGAAAGACGCGCAAGGAAGCAGAGCGCTCTTTTTGATGAGCGCAGCGAAGCTGCCAAAAGGCCCGGGAGACCTTAGAATCCGCTGCACATGGTCTCTGATCCATGGTCCTTCTTTCCAAGATAGTCAGATCTCATCAAATGATGTAACTATCGAAATTCACCTATTGACGCATTTTCATTTTTATACTACCATTGACTTAAATCTATTCAAAAGCGGTGGGGGGTCTGTGTCCTCACTTGCGATAAAGGAGGAGTCAGAATGATTCGTGTATTAGTGAATGGGGCTGCAGGACGCATGGGCAGCGAGGTCGTCCGCTCAGTCCTTGCAGAAGATGGTCTGGAGCTTTGCGGCGGCGTCGATATCGGTGCAGCTGGCAAAGATCTGGGAGAAGTGATCGGTATCGGACACAATGGGATGACCATTGACAAGACGCTGGAAGAAGCATTTGCCAAGGGAAAGCCGGATGTGATCGTTGATTTTACCAGTCCGAAGGTCATTTATGAAAATGCAAAGTATGTCCTTGAAAATGGGGTCAATATCGTCATCGGAACGACCGGTCTCACGGCGAAGCAGAGAGAGGAACTCGCTGGCATTGCCGAAAAGACAGGCGCCAATGGACTTGTTGCGCCGAATTTCTCTCTGGGCGCAGTCCTTCTGATGAAGGTGTCGGCTGAGATCTCCAAATACATGCCGAATGCAGAAATCATCGAGCTCCATCACAATCATAAATATGATGCTCCTTCCGGCACAGCGAAGCTGACTGCCGAAAAAATGGCAGCTGCCCGCACCATGGAACCAGAAGCAGATGAAACAAAGGAAAGCCTGCCTGGCGTTCGCGGCGGCAAATACGAAGGAATCACCATTCACTCTGTCCGCCTCCCCGGCTATGTGGCACATCAGGAAGTCCTCTTTGGTGGCTATGGGGAGATCCTGACACTGCGTCACGATTCTCTGGATCGCAAATCCTTTATGCCGGGCGTCATGCTTGCCTGCAAAAAGTGCATGACGGTCAAAGGCTTTGTTTATGGACTTGAAAATTATTTGGAATGAGGTGCTTGACTATGAGTAAACTCCCGCGCGTCGCCGTCCTTGGTGCTACTGGTGCCGTCGGACAGGAATTTATCCGTCTGTTTGAAGAAAGAAATTTCCAGTTCGCTTCCCTGAAGCTTCTGGCCTCCAAACGCAGTGCAGGCAAGAAGCTCATGGTCTGCGGCAAGGAATATACGGTAGAGGAAGCCAAGCCGGAATCTTTTGAAAACATTGATGTGGCTCTTTTTGCAGGCGGCAGTATCAGCAAGACGCTGGCACCGGAAGCAGCCAAACGCGGCGCTGTAGTCATTGATAACTCCTCCACCTTCCGTATGGATCCGGAAGTACCGCTCGTTATTCCGGAGATCAACCCGGAGGATATTGCAAAGCACAAAGGCATCATCGCCAATCCGAACTGCTCCACCATCATCATGCTGATGGCACTGAAGCCGATTTATGACCTTTCCCGCATTAAACGCATCGTCGTCAGCACCTATCAGGCGGTATCCGGTGCGGGCAAAGAAGGCATCGATGAGCTCTATGAAGAAGCTGCTGCTTTTGCTAAAGGCGAGAATTATGAACCGAAGATCCTTCCGTCGGCCAGCCTTCCGAAACATTACCAGATCGCATACAATCTGATCCCGCAGATCGATATCTTCCTTGATAATGACTACACCAAGGAAGAAATGAAGATGGTGAATGAAACTCATAAGATCATGCATGATGAGGAAATCGGTGTCACCCCGACCGCTGTTCGTGTGCCGGTCGCAAGAAGCCATGCGGAGTCTATCTATGTAGAAACCGAAGAGCCGCTCACCGTCGAACAGGTGAAGAAAGCGATCGAAGACTTCGAGGGCGCTGAACTGGTCGATGACGTAAAGAATATGATCTACCCGATGCCGCTTGATACCTCTGATAAAACAGATGTAGCTGTCGGTCGTATCCGCAAGGATCTCGTGAATCCGAATGGCATCAACCTCTGGGTGTCCGGCGATCAGATCAGAAAAGGCGCAGCGCTCAATACCCTGCAGATCGCAGAATATATGATCGCGCATGATATGTTATAAAAATGGTTGATGGGTTCAGGGTTAGCCCCGGGGACGTTCTGTCCCTTGATTGTGAATGAAAGCTTTGCTCGAATGAGGAATGAAGGTGGCGGCTTCGCCGCGAATATATATGGGGCGATGCCTGAAAGTGGCATTGAAGTCACTAGTCACCAGTCACTTCTAATCCCTAATCCCTAGCCACTAATCCCTAGTTCAAAGATGAAGATCCAAAGGAGATATAACTATGGCAACTGCTCAGTTTGGCCGCGTCATTACGGCTATGATCACTCCATTCACAGAAGACGGTGCTGTCGACTACGAAAGTGCTGTCGCACTCGCAAAGCATCTTGTCGCTCATGGCTCTGAGGGCCTCCTTGTCGGTGGAACCACCGGCGAAGGTGCTACCATGACTGCAGAAGAAAAGCTGAAACTGTATACCCTTATCGTAGATGCTGTCGGCAAACGTGCGGAAGGCAAGAAAGTGCCTGTCATGGGCAATATCGGTACCATCAGCACCGCAGATACCATTGCATTCGGCAACAAAGCCAAGGAAACGGGCATTGACTGCGCGCTGGTGATCGTTCCTTTCTATGTCAAACCGAACCAGGAAGGGATGTACCAGCACTTCACGGCTGTCGCTAAAGGCGTAGATCTGCCGCTCATTCTTTACAACGTACCGGGCAGAACCGGTGTGTCTATCCAGCCGGAAACCATCAAGAGAATCGTGGATGAATGTCCGAATGTCGTCGGCATCAAAGATGCAACCGGAAGCTGGGATCAGGTCACCAAGGAAAAAGCGCTTCTTCCGGAAGACTTCATGATCTACAGCGGTGATGATGCATTCACACTGCCTGTCCTTCTTGCCGGCGGCGTAGGCATCATTTCCGTTTCTGCACATGTCATCGGGGATGACATGCTCGCTATGGTGGATGCTTTTGAAAAAGGCGATCTTGCAAAAGCCAGAGAGCTGCACCTCAAGATGTATGAGATCAACAAAGGCATGTTCTTCACGGCAAGCCCGACTCCTGTCAAAACGGCTACAAATCTGGTCGGCCAGCCTGGCGGCCACTTCCGTCTGCCGATGGTCGAACCGACTGAAGCAGAAAAGGCAAAGGTACGTCAGATGCTCGAAAATTACGGCGGTCTGCTGTAAGAGAGCAGCTTCATGAAATAGCGCAAACAAAAAGCCGGAATACGAATGGATTCCGGCTTTTTGCATGCTTGGCAGAAAGGAGAGCGAAGGACTTGGAAACGAAAAGACTAAAAAGGCGTAGAAAGCCTTTTTAGTCTTTTAGCCTTCAAGTGGGATCTCCGGGGGCTTTTTCTGCTTTCGCATCTGCACGATATTTGACAGAGAAGAAAATAAAGACGAGAAGAGCGCAGGTGAAGGACGTCAGACTGGTAAGCTGCGCGCTCTTGAGACCGAAGGCTAGACTGCCATAGTCACCGCGGAAGAATTCCAGAAAGAAACGAAGCAGTGAGTAGAGCATGATGTAGAGACAGAAGGTCGTGCCGCGGGCATGTTTGAAGCAGGCATACCACAGGAGCAGTCCCAGAATGATGAGATCGCCCTGACACTCCCAGACCTCGGCAGGCCAGAGGGGCTGCGCGCCGTAGGTGCGGTAGGCAAGTGTGGTATCAGGATACAGAATCCCGAAATTGGCGCCCGTCGGATGACCGAAGGCATCACCATTCATGAAGTTTGCGATACGTCCGATGGCCTGCCCGAAAATGATGGCGGGCGTCACGGTATCCGCAAAGGGCAGGACTGGTATCTTGTGTTTTCTGAGATAGAAATAGGCAGCCACGCAGGCAAAGATGACGCCTCCCTGGATGGCCATGCCGCCCTGCCACACGTAGGGGATCTCAAGCAGATGATCATGGTAGTAGTCCCAGTCAAAAAAGAAGACATCCCAGAGACGTCCGCCAATGATGCCGACAAAGGCGATGGTGATGCCGAGATCAAAGACATGTTCATGCCAGCCGCGGCCGTCCTTCTTCAAAAGGTAGTAGGCCATGATGCAGCCGAAGATGATGCCCAGAGAAAAAAAGATCCCATAAAAACGGATCGGAAATCCACCGATGAAAGTGACATATTGATGCATGGATGGTACTCCTTTGTGTAAAGCAACCGAGAATCAGAGATGAGAAAACAAGAAGCATTTCTCACTGGGTATTTATATGAAAATCGATCCCTGCCTCCGTTGAAATCCATAGAAGGGGATCTAAGGAAACACTGCTCAAAATCGTTCCTTTTTATTATACAACAACCGTAAAGTATGCAAAAATTAAATACTTGTCTGTATGATACTTATACTTATATGAAAGACAGGTTCACATTATACCGAAAATTTTCATATTTGAACAATATTCAGCCAATAATAGAAAAAATTTATACATATAGGGGGTATAGGTAAACGTATAGAAAATTCGATTTCCTCATAGAGGACTAATGCGGTAAATGAGAATCAGGAAAATTCATAAATATCAGTAAAACCGAGTAAAATATGCTATGGTTAGGATCTATTCTCAAATAAAATGGAAGAATATCAGGAAATTGAAAATTTCAAAAGTACTTAAAAACTAATAATTTTATCGTTTTTTTGAAAGAAAGGACTTGAAATCCTAGAAAGCTATGGTATTATACTCATATAAGGAAAATAACTTCTAATGACTATTTACTTTTGCATAGTTGCGGGTTCAATAATAATAACAATACCCCACTAAAAATAATAACAAAGCTGTGCGATTGGATTTCCTTTTTCTTTTTACTTGCTATGGGAGGAACTTCATAATGAGAAACTGTGTATTAATCATCGAACATGATCCGAGTGTCAGCCGTTTCATGCAGCTCAAGCTGGAAGAGGAAGGCTTCAGCTGCCTTATTGATAATACGGGAGAGGCGGCTGTTGATCTGGCAGGTCAGCGTCAGGTGGACTTGATCCTTCTGGATCCGGATGAACCACTGAAAGGCGGCCATGAGATTCTGGGAAAGGTGAGAGAGATCAGCTCTCTGCCGATCATCTACCTGTCTTCCGATACCTCTGTCGATGCGAAGGTCGAAGCTCTGAATGCCGGTGCCGATGATTATATGACAAAGCCATATGCTACCAAGGAACTGATCGCTCGCATCCATTCTGCGCTGCGCCGCCACGAAGAACCGAAAATTATCGTGGACCCGGCCTTCACGATCGGTGATCTCTCCATCTATCCGGAACGTCATGAAGTACGTGCCAGTGATGAAGTTGTCGATCTCACAAAGAAAGAATTTGATCTGCTCCTTTTCCTGGCCAAGAATAAAAACCGCGTACTGAAAAGAGAAGAGATCCTGGAAAAGGTCTGGGGCTATGGCTATGCAGGAAAGACGAATATCGTGGACGTTTATGTCCGCTATCTGCGCAGCAAGATCGATGAAAAAGTCGGCAAGAAATACATCCATACCGTTCGTGGCATCGGCTACGTAGCTAGAGACTGATATATGATCCGTCAAGTCATTGTCGTAGAAGGTAAATCGGATATCGCTCGTGTGAGCCATGCCGTAGAAGCTGATATGATCGCCACGGAAGGCTTTGGCATCCGCCGCGAAACATTAGAACAGATCCGCCTCGCTTATGAAAAGCGGGGCATCATCATCCTGACGGATCCCGATGGTCCGGGAGAACGCATCCGTCAGCGACTGACCCGTCTTTTCCCGAAGGCTCTTCACGCCTTCGTGCCGAAGTCAGAAGCCTCCACAGAAAATGATGTCGGGATAGAAGACGCTTCGCCCGAGTCCATCCGAAAGGCGCTGTCCTGTCTCCGTGTCCAATATCAGGAAGACTCGGAGGAGTTTTCGATGGGAGATATTTTTGCGGCAGGTCTTACAGGCAGGCCGGATTCTTCTGAAAAAAGAGCCAGAGTCGGTGCGCTCCTTGGTATCGGCTATGGGAATGGGAAACAGTTTTTGAAACGGCTGAATCATTTCGGCATTATTCGCAGCGAGTGGGAAAAGGCATTGGAAGCATGCCAGAAGGAGCCGACATGTTAGACGCCAATTTAGCAGATCGTAAAGTCGTCCAGTATGTGATGAACCGCTTCGGTATCCACGCGAAGCACCGCCTGGGGCAGAACTTTCTCATCCGACCCGATGTCGTTGCTGCCATCGCAGAGGCTGCTGAACTCAGCGATGGGACGCCTGTCATGGAGATCGGGGCCGGTATCGGCACTCTGACGCAGGCACTCGCGGAGACCGGCGCGGATGTGACAGCCTTCGAGCTGGATCAGAGCTTGAAGCGCGTCCTCGACCATACACTGGAACATTATAAAAATATTCATATCATCTATGAGGATGTGCTGAAAGCCGACCTCAAGACCATTCTGGGAGAAAAGGACTGGCACTGCGCGGCGAATCTGCCGTACTATGTGACCACGCCGATCCTTCTGACGCTCATTCAGTCAGGACTTCCCATTTCTCTCTTCGTATTCATGATGCAGAAGGAAGTGGCAGACCGCATCCTGGCTGCGCCCGGCTCGAAGGACTACGGCGCTTTGACACTTGCGGTACAGTTTGACTGCACGGCAGAGCGTGTCATCGACATCCCGCCGACCGCCTTCATCCCGCGCCCGCAGGTCACGTCGACGGTGCTCAAGATCCGCCGTCGCGAGAGACCGGCAGTCGAGGTGAAGGATAGAAAGCTCTTCTTCAGCCTCGTCAAGATGGGCTTCGGCCAGCGCCGCAAAGTCTTCACCAATGCCATGAAAGCAGGCGGCATCTCTGCCGATATGGTGAAGGCAATCCTCGAAAAAGCGGATATTGACGGTTCTCGCCGCGGAGAGACCTTTTCGATGGAAGAGTATGGCCGCATGGCAGATGCATGGTATGAATTGATCCATGAATAAGAAAAGTCCCACTGATGTTGATATGATCCCCCTAAAGCAGACAAGGTAAATAACCAAACTGCTTTAGGGGGATTTTTTTTATGGCCAAAAGGAAACATAGAGCAGATTGGATGCTTGCCAGAGTGAGAGAATATCTTTCCGGCAAAGGATCTTACCGACAAATCGCCAGAGCGAATGGGATATCCGAGCGGAGTCTTCGTGGCTGGGTAAGGAAATACGAGGAACAGGGCGAGGCCTCTTTCATAGAAAGAGCTGGAAACGCGAGCTACAGTAAGGAATTCAAGGCAAGCTGCGTCCTTGCCGCGCTACGTGGCGAGGGCAGCATGGAACGCCTCCGGCGTGAGAACCAGCGCTTGAAACGGCAGCTTGAGGAACAGGAGAGGCTGGTCTATTTCTAAAAAAATTGAAAGCCCTGGAAGGGAGGTGAAACTTGGCAGGCTGCGCCATGCCATAACCTATGAAGCAATCCAGCAGTGCCACGCAGAAAAGGGCTGGGGCATTTGCTGGCTGTGTGATCAGGTCGGTATTACGAGAGCATCATATTATCAATGGCTGAAGCGAGATGTCCCAAAAGCGGAAAAAGAAAACGAGATCATCGCCCAACTGATCCAAGAGTATGATGAACGATTCCACCACATCCTGGGCTATCGGCGCATGACTGATTGGATCAATCGCCTGAACCACACGCATTACAGCAGGAACCGCATCCATCGACTCATGAAGGAGCTCAATATCCATTCCGTGATCCGGTGCAAGAAGGCAAAATACAGAAGGGCCACACCAGAAGCCACATCAGAGAACATCCTTCACAGGGGGGGCAGGCAGAACGACCGAACCAGAAGTGGGCAACGGACGTGACAGAATTCAAATGGTACGAAGGATCAGTCGTTAAGAAGCTCTATTTGAGCGCCATCCTCGATCTCTATGACCGGTCGATTGTCGCCTACGTCATAAGCGGACGCAATGACAATAAGCTGGTGTTTGACACATTTGAGCAGGCGATTCGCAAAAATCCGGAAGCACACCCGCTGTTCCACAGTGACAGGGGGTTCCAGTATACCAGTAAAGCATTCCAGTTCAAGCTCTCGAAGTAGGGTATGGAGCAATCCATGTCCCGCGTTGGGCATTGCATCGACAATTGCCCAGTGGAAGGTTTCTGGGGAATTGTGAAGACAGAGATGTATTCCCTGAATAAGTTCAGTAGCGGCGGCGAGCTGCGTTTGGCCATCGACCAATACGTCCATTTTTACAATTACGAACGTTTTCAGAAACGATTTGGAGTAAGGACGCCAATGGAAGTTCGTACGGCAGCTCTGCACGCGAAGATCCCGGAACAGTTCCCGATTCCGAGAACAAACGGATTCAGAAATACAAAGCAAAATTCGCGGCATAAGAAAATGCCGCAAATCCCATGCTGATACTAAAACACCAACATGGAATTTACGGCTATAATTTTTTAGATATTTGCCATGTCTACCTTGAAAGGGGCTGATCAGCCCGTTTTGGGTATCGCAGAGGCTCTTTTTGTTTGCAAAGAAATACACGCCACATCACATATTTACGCACTTGTAAAAATTTTGCGTCTTTGTCAAATATATTGATAAGCTGAAAGCTGCAGTATAATATATAATAGAGTAAAAAGGAGGCGATTTCTTGCCTGATTTATTTAAAACCGAAATGCAGATTATGCAGGACAATCTTAGCGATTTACGAAAGATTGCCGGGTGGACAGCGGAAGTGCTTGCTAAAAAACTCGGAATTACTAAACAAACCGTCAGCAACATTGAAAATCAAAAAGTCAAAATGTCGACAATCCAATATATAGCGATAAGAGCGGTCTTCGAATGTGAGCTTGCTTCCAATCCAACTAATACGACGTTAAGAAAAGTAATGGAAGTGCTTTTCCAAGCAATGCCGCCTGTTTATTCTTCACGAAAAGAAGCTATACGCGCAGCAATGATCTCCATTGCTTCTATTTCGGCTGCCGGATTATCAGGACTCCAATTACATTCGAGTGCAACTGCGTTGCTTGCACCTTTGGGAAGCGCTGCTGTTCAAATGGGAAGCAGTCATATAGGAGAGCCATCGTTAAAATGGTTGCAACGCCATTTAAACAATTCAGACTCAAATAACGATCAAGATACCGATGTTACGGAGGAAGAAACTGATGAAAACGATTGAGATAAGTTACAACCCCTATAAGATGATTACACGCATACTTATAGACAAGGTCGATGTGTGCAAAAACGATAGCTACGATAAATTCAAGGAGTTTATTCAAAACAAAATCCCCCTGCAAACATGGATTGAACCCATTCCCTATCTTGATTGGCAAGGTTTCGTCAATGAAACCTCTGATCCAGAAATCAATGATGAAGTTACAGTTATTTTTTCTGATAGAAAAATAGATTTTGATGATTTGAAACGATCTATTGCTGATCAAAATGAAGAGCGTGCTGAAAATGCCCGTGTGATCTATCATTTTGAGCATAAGATGATCTTAGATGACAAAGTCCTTTCTCAAAACATTGAAGAGGTTGTTAAAGAAATAAAGTCCGAGCGATTTCGCAAGTTGGTTTCTCAGCGAACTACAGATGGACTGAGAGAGAAATACAGAGACCTGGATAAAAACTATTCTATTGCCAAGGCAAGCGAGTTTTATATCGTTCTTGCTGGCGTTTACAGTTCCGGCAAGTCTACGCTTCTGAACACGCTGATACGGCACGACATTCTCCCGACAAGTGGAAGCACTTGTACTTCTAAAAACTGCCGCATAAGACATGACAGTAGCCTTGGCACAAAAGTCTCTTTGTGCTGTTATGATGAAGAGAACAATGTTGTGATTGAGAAGCGGATTTTTGACAATGATGCCGATTGTGCAGCTGCGTTTGCAGAAATCTCTCCAATGAAGAAGAACGGCATCGAGGAAAAATACCCTAAGGTTCACATGATGGAGTTAGGGGCTAATCTGTCGCACTTATACCCCGCAAGTGTAAGCGAGGATAAGTTTACAATCGTTCTGATCGATACTCCCGGTATGGATAGCGCACAGTCCATTGAAGATGGATGCAATAAACACGCAGAGTTAGCTTTGAATGCGATCTCAATGGATAGCAAGCCGATGATAATTCTTTGTGCTGATGCTAATAAATACGAGGATAAGAGCATTGGCGAGTTTATGAAGCAAATCCTGTTGGAATGTGCGCAGGATGGTAGCGGCTTTAATGATCGCTTTTTATTTCTTATGAATAAAAGCGATTCTTATCTATATCGCGACACGGAATCGATAGAAGAAGTAAAAGCAGCTTTTGCAGAGTATCTAACTGACCCTTCAAAATGGAATATCAAGGTTGATGAAAGCGATCTTATGGAAGGTGCCGCTCACTTTGTTCCCAGAGTCTTTATGACAAGTGCTTTGATGGCATGGGCAATTAACGATGGTGCAGAACACTACAGCAAAGATATTCTCAAAAATGACATGTTCCGCCGAAGAGTACGTGGCAGGCTGCAAAATTTTAAAGAAAACGTTGCCGTCTATGAAGAAGACAACCTCATGTTATCGTCGCATTGTGATATACCCGGCTACCTCAAAGATAAAATCAGTTCTGAATTTCAGAATGCACTTGATAACAACGATGAATACAAAGCAACTGAACTTCAATGTGGAGTAATAGCTGTTGAATTAGCAATAAGAGACTACATTGAAAGATATGCCTACCCGATCAAGGTACGAGGTCTTCTTGAAACATTTGAAGATATTCTTGAAGATGTTAACGGGTTTACCTCCGGCATTCTGAGTGACCTCAAGAAAACAAAAGCAGAATTGGGGGAAAAAGAAAGCGAAAGAAAGGAGGTAAGCGAAAGAAAGGAGTGCGTAGAGGGAAAAATCGCCGCACTAAAAAACGCTGAGGTTGAAATTGCTCATCAGCTTGCAGCGTTAGATAATGTCAGATTTGACTCTGCTGCTCTTAAACGGGCAATTACTGATTTTCAGGTGGAAATCGAAGCAGATGACGGAATCACCTTTATTCGAAGTAATCCCAAAGTCAAAACCGGACAGAAAACTCACGCCGAAGTGCTTGACGAAATCTCCAACCTCGTCAAGCATATAAAGTCCGTATTTGACGCAGCGCTCAAGAAAACAAATAATGAGTTGGAGAAAATTAAGACAAATCATGATAAGCAAATTCTGAGCATTTATGGCTGTCTTAGAACAATCGTAACCGATCTTGAAAGACGCGGTATTTTTGAGCAGGGGGCATATAGCTTCAAAGACAGCGTAACAGGGAAAAAGTTTGACGAGATTGATCCCCAAAAATTCCTCGAGAATCTCCAGCAGAAGGTGGTCGACAGATCCAGCCGCGATATTCCAAATTGCAAAAAGCGGGAATGGAAAAACAGTTGGAATCCGCTTAAGAAAATCGGCTCGTTGTTCATGTCAGATACTCTTGGAACTGAAAAAATTGACGGCTACTATGAAACCAGCGTAATGTGTCAGAGTATTGACGACTACAATCAAAAACTTCAACGTGAAAGTGATAATATGCGAAAGAAATTTGAGGACATGACAAACGAAAGCAAAAAGATGGTCAAGAAGATGACTAGACAATTGCTGCGTGAATTGAACCAATTTCTAAACGACATTAAAGCTCAGGATGAGCGTTTGGCTACACTCAGAGAATCTATCGATGATCTGAATGCGGAAATCGACAAAAGTGAGAAGACGCACATCTGGCTCACAGAACTCGAAAATAGGATTAAGGGGGAGTAAAAATGTTTACGTCATTTGATGAAAATGCTTTCTGGAAAGCGATAGCTGAAAAGGATATGCTGCACTTAAAGGTCAACACTGTAAGTGCAATACGCAACGATCCAACATTTGAGCGTGGGGAAACTACTAAAGTCCTCGATATTTTAGAGGAAAAAGTCCCTGAAATATTTGAGCCGGAGGTCTGGCTTGAGTATGAAGAACGTCTTGACCGCGATAAGTGGGATAAAGGCTATTTCACCAAGCTGACCTATTGGTTTCAAGAAAACTTTGCGAAAAGCCGTATCGATTACATTAAGGAGGTCGGACAGGCTGTTCACAAAGATACTGCAAAGAAGTATGCAGCGTCGATGTCCATGAATAAGCCGACAGGGCAAAACCCTACCCAAGCACCAGAGAAAAAGCGAAAGTTACCGCTGGGGGGCGCAATCGCGGCAGTGGCAGCTCTGGTGCTGCTCGTAATGCTACTTGCTACTGCACAAACTCTTCACAAAGTAACACAAACAAGGACATCTGGGACATCTCGACCAAAGCAATTACAGCCACAAAACAAACGAGATATTCTTCGCCACAAAAGCATCACCAATTCTCAACATCAAAGTAATGAATTGTTAGAGATGTCTCGTACTAATCCACACAGAAAGGGTGATTAGCGTTATGGAGAATACCGCTCATGCAGAAAACCCATTGGTGCTTGACGATCTGTACGCTGCTTTTACAGCGGTGGATAATATCGTTCTGAAAAAGTACATTACCAAACTATCCGATGCACCATGTATCGAAATGTCAGATGACCTCAAGTCTATCGGCGTTGGAGATAACGTATCTTTGTATAGAGTCGCTAAGGTAATCTACGATAAGCACGAAAATGTTCAAGATAAACTCACGACAATCTATTCGACAATTTTTTCTCTTCGCAACTACGGATTGATCATGCTTATCAATGGACATAAAGAATATGTCGACCTGTTTATAGGCGTCGCTACTCGAAATATGCTTGCTCATACCGGCGAAGATGGCAGCATAGATCGTCTGTCTACTATCGAAAGAGACTTGGTACATAATGGGAAGGTACTCAGAAATGCTTTTCTCGGTAACTTCCCCGGTACCGAATTACGACCGGTCAATAATGTTACCCGACCGGTCAATAATGTTACCGTCGAAGCTCTACCCGATCGTGCAGCTGATTTCTTAGGAAAAGGCGATTTTATCCGTGAAGCGCTCTCGGATGCGAAATATGTATCTGCTGTGAGCAGCATCCCAGCTATCAGAAATTCTAATGAAACCAAGAACAATGAGTTTGTTCAGGGACTCGAAAAACTCATTGATACGATGCGCGGAAAAAAATACTCAGCTATCATTATTGCCGATGCGATGAGCAACGAGAAAGTGGAGCAAATGTGCGCCGAGTATGAAGATATATACTCTCAATTAGCTCCATTTAAAACCTCCACACAGACAATCAACGCACAACAGTCCACGACTGATACGGAAGGTCTTGTGAAAGGGATTACTGACACAACAAACGAAACAATAGCAAAATCCCTAACACATGGAACATCAGTATCTAAAACTCACACTGACAGTGTTGGTGTCAGTGTAGGGACTGGAGGATTGGTAAAAAAACTCCTTCCCGTCTTTTGTTCTGCAAACTATAATCATGCATACTCAAGAACAAGAACCACGAATGAAGCGACAACTGATACTACTTCCTCTGGCACGGCTAAGTCATTGACCGAACAAAACTCTGTTTCCAAGTCGCTCTCATCGACTAACGGTGAGTCCATCCAGCTTACCTATGAAAATCGGGCTGTAAAAACACTGCTTGACCGCATCGATGAACAAATCAAGAGAATGCGAAGCTGCGAGGATTTCGGCATGTTTGACTGCTGCGCATACTTTACTGCCAAAGACTATGATGTTGTGATCGCTGCGGCAAGCGCATTCAAGTCTATCACTCGCGGAGAAAACTCGTCTGTGGAATCGTCAGCAGTAAATGTTTGGAAATCGGAAGAAGATGTTAAGTATATTAAAGATTACTTGATGCGATTTTACCATCCTGAGTTTATCACCGTTATTGATGAGGCGCATCACTACCCGACAACAGCCACCATGCTTTTGAGTGGTAGAGAAATGGCATATGAGATGCCTTTGCCTAAGAAGTCCGTGGCTGGTGTTCCGGTTGTTGATTGTGCGGAATTTGGGCGCGAGATTGTTTCTCTTGATGAGAGGAAAGGAACCTTGCCACTGGGCAATATCTATCATATGCACAGCGTAGAAGCCGGAAAGGTGTTTCTGGACACGAATAGCCTAACCGCCCATACTTTTATCACAGGCTCTACCGGTGCTGGTAAATCCACAACCGTATATAAAATCCTTGATGAACTTTCAAGGACGCCGGTTGCAAACACCGATGAAACGGTCAGCTTCTTAGTAATTGAGCCTGCAAAGGGCGAATACAAAAACGCCCTTGCAAAAAACAAGAAGTATCATATTAGCGTGTATGGTACAAATCCAAGTATTACAAAGTTATTGAGGGCCAATCCGTTTAAGTTCCGAAGTGATAAAATTCATATCTATGAACATCTCGATAAACTCACTGAAATTTTCAATGTGTGCTGGCCCATGTACGCAGCCATGCCAGCCGTTTTAAAAGCGGCTATGGAAAACGCATACCGGTCTGCCGGATGGAATCTCACAAGGTCTGAAAATCCGCATGGAGAAGTATTTCCGAGCTTTGCAGATGTCGCTCTTGAGGTTGAAAAATACATAAATCAGAGTGAGTATTCCGAGGAAAACAAGAGCAACTACAAGGGTTCTTTATTAACGCGATTGGAATCTTTGACAAATGGTATCAATAGCATGATATTCTCACCAGATGACATTGATGACAAGGATCTTTTCGATGAGAATGTTATTATTGATCTAAGCCGTGTTGGTTCGACAGAAACAAAGGCGCTTATTATGGGTATTCTCATTCTGAAACTGCAAGAATACCGTATCGCGTCTTCCAAAGGAGCTAACGCTGACTTGCGTCACATAACTGTTTTAGAAGAAGCACATAATTTGCTAAAGCGGACAAGCACAGAGCAAAGTTCGGAAACTGTAAATCTGCTCGGTAAATCTGTCGAGATGTTGGCAAATTCTATTGCGGAGATGCGAACCTATGGTGAAGGTTTCATAATTGCAGACCAATCTCCTGGTCTTCTTGATATGTCTGTTATCAGAAATACAAACACAAAGATTATTATGAGGTTGCCTGACTATTCTGATCGAGAACTGGTCGGAAAGGCTGCCGGTTTGAATGATGATCAGATCGTTGAACTTGCGAAATTGCCTCGCGGGGTTGCAGCGGTATATCAAAATGACTGGATTGATTCCGTTTTGTGCAAGATTGAAAAGCCTAAACTTAAAGAAGATGTTTTTTCTCAGCCGTCTGGCTATCCATCTGATAATGATAACAATTATCTGTTCGAGCTGTTAGACACCAAGTTCAGGGCAAAACTGGACGATTTGTCAGAGGAAGAGGCGTTTAAAAGGGCGATTCTCAAATCATCTTCGCCCACTGAGGTGAAGGTTAAGCTGTTAGATTATCTCTCAACTAAGAAAACTGCGGCAAGCGTTAAGCTCCTTGCTTCAATGGTATTTGATTATTTCAAAAATGCAAAGGAGACGCTTGAAAACACCTCAGAAGATGTTTCCGTAGATGACTTGAAGACAGCGATTATCTCAGAACTCAATCCGTCTGTTATGCAGTATGATGATGATCAACTTAATCTACTGATCACTCTCATTATTCAAGAATACCAGAGCCGTTATCATGTGGACTATCCTGTATGGAGAGAGTTTACTTTACGACTCTCAAAGGGGGAGATTGTATGAGGGAGTTTAAGGCTACTTTTACTCCCAAGGAAGGGTTCGCATCCGACCAGTACAGAGAAATAGATCGCCCAAAGATGTCGGAGACAGACAGCCCACGCATTCCACATAATGCCGATCTTCCGGTCACACCCTTCACTGAATCGTCGGACGTTTTTTCAGCGATATACAAACGATATGGTTTAGTAGATGCTTCGAAATCCGAGAAGAGCGAGTCCGATCAACCAAACGTATCTGGGGGAAAGGACTTTCCTCGGTATCTTGAAGAGCGAGAAGACGGAAAATGCTTCGATAAGGAAAACGGAAAGTCATATGACTCAGTCGAAGAGTGGCAGCAAGGTCAAGAAACACTGGCAAAGCGTTACGAAGGAGCTGCCAGCTATTTCGAGAGAAAAGCAAATAAAGAGTGGGCGCGATACAAAAATTCAGAAGCAAATGGTGAATCTGATATAGAAAAATGGGAGCATTATCGGCGTTCTCAGGAATACTATGCGAAGGCTAAGGAATGCACGGAAAAAGTTGAAACGATCAGCAATCGCTTTGATAACAAGGTAACTTTTCCCGGTAGTGAGAGCAATGAAAAGACTGCCGCCTTAGTCGCCGATGCAAAAGAAACAAAAACGCGGGAGCTTACTGATGAAGAAAGACAGCATCTAAAGGACACTTTAGGATGGACCGATCGTCAAATTGCGAAATGCACGATTGGAGATAATGGTACCATTTATTATCGTACTGACCGCGAGGATTTGGAGGGCAAAACGGCTGAAAACGGTGTGCGGTATGAAAGAAAGTCTGTCGTTATCAAAGGCATTAAGGTCGAAGGCGTATTTCCTGTCTTTCACAGTGCTTTTGATGTTCAACTCCCTGAAGACTTAGAAAAAGCAAGTAATGCCAAGCAATTCAAAGAATGCAACAAACAGCTGAAAGAAGCTGTTCAAAGCGACCCTGACCTTAGGAAGCAGTTTACATCTGAGCAACTGGAAGATATTGACGATGGAAAAACTCCAGAAGGGTATGTTTGGCATCACAATGAGGAAACAGGTAAAATGCAGTTAGTCAAAATAGAGGATCATGACAGAACACAAGGCGGAGCTGCACATACCGGAGGGAAAGCGCTTTGGGGCGGTGGGTATAATCACGATGCTTCATCTGAGAATACCGATAGTCAGGACTCTTTTCAAGAATCAAATAAGCAGGAGGTGTGATTGGTGTCTGTAGAATGGAAAAGATGTAGGATTTTAAATAATCCAAATGCAGTTAGCGATTTTATGCAAAAATATCATTGCACGCTTTCTAAGGAGTTAGCAGACTGCATTACTGCCAATAACGGGGGAAGACCCTATCCGGACGTGGTATCTTTGAGTAATGGCGATGAATCCGATGTAAAGGCGCTATTATCGTTTAACGAGATCGATCGGGAAAATATCTATAAGGTTATAGGATTTTTCATTTCACAGTATCAAGGTAATCTTATCCCGTTTGCGTCTGATTCAGCAGGGAATTACTACTGCGAAAAAGAAAGCAAGATTGTTCTTTGGACACAGGATGGTGAAGTAATTCCTGTTTCCGATAGTTTCGCAGATTTTCTAAGCTCATTACACGAAGTATAGAACACAAAAAGGTTACCTCTGTCGATGCCCGGTATGGGTATCGACAGAGGTAACCTTTTTGTATCTTTTCTGTAAATACTGCCGAATTCCTTCGGGAGCGTACCTGATGGGCAAGGGTTGATGTACATTTGCGAGGGATACGAAGGCAGCGCTCGTGAATGATGCACAGTTCGGCGGATTTCCGGTAACGCACCTGCTGCCTTATTCACAGGCTGCGGATATGGTGCGCCTGCCGGAGGATATCGTCTGTAGGAGCAGAAGAGGTGTGGCGATGGGGCGTATGCAGGGAAAACACCGGAGGGGAGATCCTTCCAAGCAAAAAGCTCTTTGCCGAAAAAGGCAAAGAGCTTTTTGCTTGGCGGAGCAGGTGGGATTCGAACCCACGGGCCTCGAAAGGCTAACGGATTTCGAGTCCGCCTCGTTATGACCACTTCGATACTGCTCCATGATGAAATTACTTCCGGCGATGGATAAAGAAATCGTCCATGAGTGTCTGACACTTCTCTTTCAGAATCCCGGAAGTGATGTCCAAGGTGTGATTTGCCATACCCTCTCCGATGTGGAAGCACGAGTCAATACCGCCATAGAGGGGATTGGCTGCACCGTAGATCAGATGCGGGATGCGGGCGTTCATAATGGCGCCTGCGCACATTGGGCATGGCTCTATGGTAACATAAAGCCGCGTGTCCGTCAAACGCCATTTGGAAAGAAAATGGGAGGCGGCGCGGATGACATTAACTTCTGCGTGGCTGGTGGGGTCGAAGGTGGCTTCGCAGCGGTTGTGGTCAGCAGCGAGAATGATGTCTTTATAGACGAGGACGGCACCGATGGGGATCTCTCCTTCGTGATAGGCTTTTTGTGCTTCGTCAAGTGCGATCTGCATGTATTCCGTGTCTGTCATGGGGGCTCCTTTAGTGGGATAAGCGGATTCAAAAGGTTCAGCGGGCTAAGCAGAGATTCATGCCTGCTGCTTTTATGGAAACACTGATTCAATCATTGTCAGATTTCATTCTTGGATTTTTATACAGAGCGAGGAATCATCTGACGCGAATAGCAAGCTATTTAAGGAAGATGACGACGAAGCCATGTATAAAAATCCATGTGAAATCCGACTCTGCAATTGAATCAGCGTTTCCTTATATTTTATCATACTTGGCTTTCCCTGTTGTCGGTCAGATGCTAAGAGGCTTATAGTGTGGGATAAAAATGACTGCTTTTTCGCACTGCACCATGCCGGTTGAAGCTGCTCAGACCGCAGAGCTTAGAGAACTGGTCAAGTCCTCCTGCCGTCTCAACAAAATTCCCATTTCCATCTTTCCTATCACTCTTGGATTGTGCTAAAATAAAGTGAAAATACCTTGAAGGTATAATGACAGAACGGAGGAGAAGAATGGAAGAAGAAAGAAAAGCTGCGAATTTTATCGAAGCAGAAATCAATAAAGATATTGCAAATCATGTCTATGCGAATGATCGGGTGCTGACGCGTTTTCCGCCGGAACCGAATGGATACCTTCACATCGGGCATGTGAAGAGCATCTGTCTCAATTTTGGCATTGGACAGAAGTATCATGGGGAGACGAATGTCCGCTTCGATGATACGAACCCGGCAAAGGAAGAGGTCGAGTATGTGAATTCTATTCTGGAGGATGTGAAGTGGCTCGGCTTCCATTGGAAGGAACCGGTCCATTATGCATCTGACTATTTTCCGCAGCTGTATGAATTCGCCTGCAAGCTGATCCGCATGGGTCTTGCGTATGTCGATGACCAGACGAGTGAGGAAATCCATGATACCCGTGGCGATCTGAAGCATCCGGGCAAGGAAAGTCCGTATAGAAACAGAAGCGTCGAAGAGAACCTGAAGCTTTTCCAGGAAATGAAGGAAGGCAAGTACAAGGATGGGGAAAAGGTGCTTCGCGCCAAGATCGATATGGCTTCGCCGAATATGGTCATGCGAGATCCGGTCATTTATCGTGTGTTGCATGCCACCCATCATAGAACGGGGGATACCTGGTGCATTTATCCGCTCTATGACTTTGCACATCCGCTCTCTGATGCCATCGAAGGGATCACACACTCCATCTGTACGCTGGAGTTTGAAGAACGCCGTCCGCTTTACAACTGGTGCCTGCAGGCATTCGAAGGGCCGGAAAAGCCGCGCCAGATCGAATTTGCCCGTCTCAACGTGACGACGATGATCACGAGCAAGAGAAAGCTCCGCAAGATGGTAGAAGCCGGCCTCGTTTCCGGATGGGATGATCCGCGTATGCCGACCATCAGCGGGATCCGCCGCCGAGGCTACACGCCGGAGTCGCTGCGTCATTTCTGTGAGCTGGTGGGGGTCGCCAAAGCAGATAATCTTGTCGATATCGCACAGCTGGAATACTGCATTCGTGAAGACCTGAAGGCGAAAGCTCCGCGCCTCATGGTGGTCGTCGATCCGGTGAAGGTCGTCCTCACCAACTATCCGGAAGGACAGATCGAAGAGATGACGATGGAGAACAATCCGGAGGATGCTTCAGCCGGAGAACGTCAGGTACCGTTTGGCAGAACTCTCTATATCGAGCGGGAAGACTTTATGGAAACACCGGTGAAGAAATTCTTCCGTATGACACCAGGCAAGGAAGTCCGCCTGAAGGGGGCTTATATCGTGAAGTGTGAGGATGTCGTCAAGGATGCCCATGGCGATATCGAGGAGATCCACTGCACGGTCGACTTTGACACAAGAAGCGGTACGCCGGGAGCGGATCGCAAGGTGAAGGGGACGCTCCACTGGGTAGCTGCTGATACAGCGGTCGATGTGGAATCTCGCCTCTATGACTACCTGATCCCGCCGGATGATACGGATGATGGCCGCGATTTCATGGAGAAGGTGAATACCCACTCGCTGGAAATCAAGCACAGCAAGGCAGAACCGGAAATCAAAAAGTACAAGGTCGGAGATCGCTTCCAGTTCCTCCGAAAAGGCTACTTCATCATCGACAAGGACAGCAGCGAGGATCATCTGGTCTGCAACCGCATCGTAGGTCTGCGTGATACTTGGGCAAAGCTCGCTAAGAAGAACGGCTGATATGAAGATGTGGAAACGCTTTTGCGCCGGACTTCTCGTGGCTGCCCTGCTGCCGATCTCCTCTCTGGCAGCGGAGACGTTGGATCTCAAAGGCATCGGGCGGATGACGGTGCCAAAGAATGTGACCTTTGAAAAAGGGGCGCAGGAGGCACTGCCCTTCCTGTCTGCCGGTGGGACAGAGCGATTCTTTTTGCGGCGCGGGATGACAGGCAGTGTATATTACACGATGACCTATGCGGATCCTCCGGATTTCAGCTATGGCTGGGCGATGTCGCATAAGCTCGGTGTGTCTTATCTTCTCGGCATCGGAGCGGTGAATCATAAGGATGATCCGGCGGAAGCACAGCTGGATCTCATTGCGGCCGATCTCAATGAAAGGCTGATAGAGTCCGGAGCATCTTTTGATGGCGAAGCACCTCTGGTAAAAAGTAAGGATAAGAAGCATCTTCGCTATGAGGGCTCTGTCGTCATCACGACGAAGGAAAAAGATGTCACATACCATGAGGCGTATCAGATCGTCCTTGCCTGTGATGGCTATTTCACAACGCTCGGTATCATCAATACAGATGCGGATCAGAAAGATCTTACCGCGGCGGTAAAGACAATGGTGCGGAAGAGAAAACTCCCTGAAAAGGTGAAGCTGCTCGATCTGGCAAAACGAGGGACATCCCTGACAGAGTGGGAGTGAATGGAAGCATTGATTCTCCGGAGCGTCCCTGCCGCCAACATCACCATTGACAAGGTGACTTCAAACATTTAATATGTAAGTGTAGTAAATTCAGGGAAACATGGATGTCATTGCGGCATCAGTTTTCTCAGATGTACTGGTATGTAATAGGAGGAATTCCAAATGGCAAAAGTAGCAATCGTATACTGGTCCGGTTCCGGCAACACAGAAGCTATGGCTCAGGCTGTAGAAGAAGGTGCCAAGGCAGCTGGCGCAGAAACGACCCTTTCTTTCGTTTCTGACACCACGGCTTCTGATGTAGCAGCTTTCGATCACATCATCCTTGGTTGCCCGGCTATGGGTAATGAAGAACTGGAAGAATATGAATTCGAACCATTCTTCGCAGAACTGCTTCCACAGCTGAAAGGTAAAGTTGTCGGCATTTTCGGCTCCTACGCTTGGAATCAGGGCGACTGGATCGAAACCTGGAAACAGCGTTTTACCGATGAAGGCATCGAACTCACTGCTGAACCGGTCAAAGCTTACAGCTATCCGGACGACGATGCACTGGCAGCTTGCAAAGCTCTTGGCGAAACCGTTGCTAAAGCGTAATGACTATATAAAAAAGGGCGTTCCGAGGAGCGCTCTTTTTTTGTAGAAGAAGGGAAATGAGAGATTTTTGCGAATGGCGACAGGCTCTCCCTTCCCATTTCTATTTGGATCAGCGTTTCCTTACATTTTCGCATAATCTCATGAGACGTGGGGATGATGGATGCAGTCATTCCCCGGTGAGGAGGTCAAGATGGGACAGAAAGTAGCGATCATTTTTTATTCTGCGACAGGGAATACGGAAGCTATGGCAGAGGCTGTCGCAGTCGGCGCTAAAAAGGCAGGAGCTGATGTGCTGCTGGCGCCGGTATCTGATGTGGATCCGGTGGAGATCGGCAACACCTGCCATCGGATCATTTTGGGCTGTTCGGCCTGGGGAGTGGAGGTTATCGAAGAGGCACAGATGAAGCCTTTTTGTGATAAGCTGAAGCCCTACCTCAAGGGAAAGATCATGGGCATCTTCGGCTCGTGTGGCTGGAGCCGCGGCGCATGGCTGAATTCCTGGTACAATGAGCTGCACTTTGCTGGAGCCAGATTTCCGGCGCATCCGCTCCTTGCGTATGGCTACCCGGATGAGACAGCGCTCAAAAATTGCGAAGAGCTCGGAAAAGCAGTGGCAGAGGCGGAGGAATGACTAGTGACTAGTGACTGGAGACTAGAGAACGTCAGACTCTCGTGTCGTCATTTCGAGCGATAGCGAGAAATCTTTCCCATTCGCGGTCAGGCGGGCGATGTTTGGACCTCCGAAACGGGAAAACTGCTAGGGAAACACTGATTCTGCGATTTAATCAGTGTTTCCCTAGCCCCTGTCCTTCGGATACCCCCGTTGAACTTTCTAAACCTGTTGAAACTGTTCAACCTATTTCCACGCATAGAATCAAACAACCAACAAACAAAAGAATCGAAAGGACGATAACCAATGAATTGGGACAATAAATTTGCCAGCGATGTGAAAGCGGTACCATTTTCCGGTATCCGTAAATTTTTCGATCTGGCCAGCTCTATGAAAGATGTGATCTCTCTGGGTGTCGGTGAGCCGGATTATGCGGCTCCTGATAAGGTCATCCACGCCTGCATTGACAGCCTGAAGAGAAAAGAAACGTCTTATACCTCGAACTGGGGACTTCTTGAGCTCCGTGAAGAGATCGCCAAGCTTTTTGAAAAGCGCTATGGGCTGACCTATGATCCGAAGGATGAGATCATGGTGACCGTCGGTGTTTCAGAAGCCATCGGCCTTGTCATGACGACTTTCTTGAATCCGGGAGATGAAGTGCTGATCCCTGACCCTGCCTACCTGGCGTATCCGGCCTGCGTTTCTATCGCGCACGGCGTACCGGTCCTGGTACCGACCTATGCGAAGGATGAATTCCGCCTCACGGTAGAAGAACTCGAAAAGAAAGTCACGCCAAAGACGAAGGCCATCCTGATCGGATATCCGAATAATCCGACCGGAACGATCATGGACAGAGCGTCTCTGGAAAAGGTCGCTGCTTTTGCCAAAGCACATGATCTCATCGTCATCGCGGATGAAATCTACTGCGATCTGACGTATGAAGGGCAGCATACCTGCTTCGCTTCGCTGCCTGACATGCAGGAACGCACGATTGTCTTGAATGGTTTCTCCAAGTCTTATGCGATGACGGGCCTTCGTATCGGCTACGTTTGCGCTCCGCGGGAAGCACTCGAGGAGATCTACAAGGTACATCAGTATGAGATCCTCTGCGCTTCCACGACCAGCCAGTATGGTGCGATCGAAGCACTCAGAAGCTGTGATGATGATGTAAAAGCTATGTTTGAGGAATATGCGGCCCGCCGTGAAATGATCTATCAGGGGCTGGTAGATATCGGTCTGACAGTCTTCAAACCGAAGGGCGCTTTCTATATTTTCCCGGATATCAGCTGTACAGGGATGGATGAGGAAGAATTCTGCGACAGGCTTCTTACGGAAGAAAAAGTCGGTGTCGTACCCGGCACCTGCTTTGGACCGCAGGGGAAGAATCACATTCGCATTTCCTACGCAGCCAGCCGCGAGAATATCGCCGAAGCACTCAAACGCATGGCCCGCTTTGTAAAGAAATATAAAAAGGCGTAAATATAGGGAAACGCTGATTCAATCGCAGAGTCAGCTTCTACAAGAATTTTTATACATAGCTTCGTCATAGCCTTCCTTACATAGCTCGCTATTCGCGTCAGGTGATTCCTTGCTATGCACAAAAATTCAAGAGTACAATCTGACAACGATTGAATCGGTGTTTCCTTACTTTGAAAAGAGGGTCTTCCACGTCGTGGAGGCTCTCTTTTGCTTGACAGATGAGAGGCGGGGCTAGCATAATATGATTGTTGGCAGTTTCAGCCATGAATGACCGGTCATGGATCATGGCTTTTCGATAAAAGGAGATAATGATGAAGCTACGCATATATCTACTGACACTCCTGCTCGGAGTTCTCGGCTTTGCAGGATGCGAAGCAGCAGAGCAGAACATGCGTGAAACGGCTCTTCCTGCATCGGCCGAGGCTCCGGCGGAGAAGACCATAGCGGAGTCTCATGGGAAAGCAGCGAAGGAGGAGACAGCCGAGACCCCGCTTCTTCCGATCGATGCCTCTCCGCTTGCCAGTGATGATTTTATACTGCATGGTATGGCCTTGGGAGATCGCGTGGATTCTCTGATCCGGAATATGGGCGTGCCGGATGCCATCTCGCGCGGTAGTGTAAGTGATACCTATACATGGAAGGGCTTCACTGCGCGGGTGAACCATGCTGTTACGGAAGAGAGCGCATGGAAGGTCATGGGGGAAAAGGCACCTCCCACAGGCCTTACCGAGTATCGCAGCGAGAGAAAGGATCTGGGAACGCTGCGCGGCATTCACGCCGGAAGCTCACGTGAAGCTGTCCTGCGTGCCTATGGTCGCCCTCTTCGCCTTCTTTGGGATGGGGAAAAGAGGAATTTCCTTCTGACTTATGAAGCCGGGGATCAAGAAATTTCTTTCACCATTCATAAGAACGTGGTAAAATCATTGCATGTGTCTTACTTGTCTGAAAAGAAAAAGAAGAAGACAGAAACGCAAGAAAGACATGATTTTTTGCCGAAAGGGGACTTCTCTTTGGCGGGCCTTTCCTTGGGACAGCGCTTCAAAGACTACTCTTTTATGGAGTGGGAACGGAAGATGATGAATCCCGGAGAGGAAATCTGGTACTATGAGGGCTATGGCGTCCGCATGACCAAGAAGGAACACTGGATCATGGCGTTCTTCCTGACAGATGATCGGATGCTGACTCCTCGAGGCCTTGCCATGGGCGATGATCAGTCGACCGCGGAAATGCTCTATGGCGCGCCGCAAAAGCTGGAGATGGATACTTCTACAGGCAGCCCGCGCACAGCCTATGTGTACTTCTCCCAAGGGCAGAAGGAGGTACTCATCCTCTATTTCAAGAATAAAAAAGTGGATGGCATCGTGTGCGCCGGGAATCCACAGCGGAGAAAGTGACCTGTCCCCAGGCACTCATTTTTAGTAGTCAAGCAATCTGAGGTGTTATCGTGTACGATTATTTTTGCGCATTTATTGTCGGCGTAGTGGAAGGGCTGACAGAGTATATTCCAGTTTCATCGACAGGCCATATGATCATCGTCGGGCATATGCTGGGCTTCGAGGGGACGCTTGCCGATCTCTTTGATGTCTTCATCCAGCTCGGTGCGATCCTTTCCGTTCTCGTGGTGTACAGAGAAAAATTTACCTTTATCCTGAACACCCATCACTGGTTTCGCACAAAGGGGCCTTCTCTTCTGAATCTGGCCATCGCCATGTTTCCGGCCTGCCTTCTGGGGCTTGTTTTTCATGGATTCATCAAGAATACGCTCTTTGGTCCCATGACAGTCATCATCGGTCTGGTGCTGGGCGGTATCTTCATGATCGCGGCTGAAAAAATGCATAAGCATTTCTCTGTGACAGATGTAGATCACATCACATGGAAGCAGGCGCTGAAGATCGGACTCTTCCAATGCCTCTCTCTTTGGCCAGGGTTTTCTCGAAGCGGCAGCACCATCGCCGGCAGCCTGCTCTTGGGGATCTCCAGAAAAGCGGCAGCAGACTTCACCTTCATCATGGCGGTTCCGCTGATGTTCCTTGCCTGCATCTATGATCTTTTGAAAACGATCAAGTATCTTGAAATGGGTGACTTTGGCATTCTGGCCGTCGGATTTGTGACCGCTTTCTTCGTGGCGTATGCATCCATTCTTTGGTTCCTGAAATTCCTGAATACTTCGACACTGACCGGCTTTGCCATCTATCGTTTCCTTGTCGCACTCATTGCACTCATTTACTTCTGGTGAAAAAGGCTCCCGCTTCGGCGGGGGCTTTTTTAGCGGTGTGAAATCGTTTCTTGCCGCCTAAAAATCAAGTCCTATAAGACCTTTATACATCGTTTCATCATAACCATCCCTCTTGCTTCTCCTCCTCAAAGCCCTCCACCTGCAGGATCTCCGCAGAAGCCGCTTTCGGCGATGGCTCAGCCCGAGAGATTGGCCGATGGGGGATTGGCATGAAAATCATTATTTCCTACTGGCAAAAAGAATACATTCATGGTATGATTGAATTTGTAGTAGTAGGAATAGTTTCTATTTCTGCCTGAAATGAGAGAGAAGGAGGGGAGTACATGAAGGCTTATATCCGTATCAGACATACTGGAGAATTATATGACCGCAGCTGCTATGCAGCCTATGCGGGAGCAAATGAACTGGATATCCCTGTGAAGCCCTATAAAGTGGTGTATTCTCTGACCGATAATGATCCGAAGGATCCTGTGGTGGGGACATTTTCTGATGTGAAGGTGGCACTCGAAAGATTCGGCGTGAAGCTGCTGCCACTGGATTATCCGGATGAGCTGATGCCCTTCGTCGGACGAAAGATCTGGAAATCGACGCTCTTCACCATCACCAGCCATGCGGAAGACTGGCATGTCTTCGTCAAACCGGTGGAGGATGTGAAGCGATTCCATGGCACTGTGCTCGATAAGTCGGAAGACCTCATCAAGCTGGGCGGAGGACTCGAAGATATCGATGTCTGGTGCAGCAGCCGTGTGAATTTCATCTCCGAATGGCGTCTCTGGGTACTTCAGGGAGAGATCGTAGGTCTTTGTCCATATAAAGGACGCTGGGATATTTTCCCTGATCCCAGAGTCCTCAAAGCTGCCGTTGCTGTGTATCATTCCGCCCCTGCCGGCTATGCGCTGGACTTTGGCATCACGGATGAAGGCAAGACGCTCCTGGTCGAGGTATCTGATGGCTATGCGCTCGCTTCCTTTGGCTTGAAATCAAGGCTCTATATGCAGATCCTTCTTGCACGCTGGCAGGAATTAACTAAAGATGTGAAAGTGTGAGCTGGCGTATCTGCTCATCATTTTGTCCCTATGGCACCGATGCTTGTAGTACCTTTGTGTTTTCTGCAGTAGTCGGTGCTTTTCTTACCTGCAAAGCGGATCCTCTGCTTTCTCGGTTGTCTTTGGCTGACAGGTGAGCCGCAGTGGTGCGGCACAAAAAGAGGCGCCACGGAGCTTATAAACAGATAAAACTTTCAGGCATTTTGCATACTGCCTGAGCGTTTCTTGCGAAACGGATAGGATACGCAATAACAATGAATGAATTTACAGAAAGGAGGAGTTGTGGTGAGGCTGAGCAATGATTTTCTGCAGCGGTTGAAGGACAGTGTCAATATCAATGACATCATCGGCTCGTATGTCGATCTAAAGAAAAAAGGAAGATACTATTTCGCCTCCTGTCCTTTTCATGGACCGGAGAAAACTCCTTCTTTTTCAGTGTCTCCGGAAAAAGGATTTTATTATTGCTTTGGCTGTCACGAGAGCGGGGACGTCTTCCATTTCCTGCAGAAGATGGAAGGGATCACTTTCATGGAGGCCGTGGAGAGAGTAGCTGATTATGCCCATATCGATATGCCGACGGAGGAGATCTCTCCGGAAGAACGGCAAAAGGCAGCCATGATGAAGAAAATGGTGGAGGTCACGGAGCTTGCAGGCTCTTATTTCCACAATTGCCTCACACGGACGCAGATGGGACAGGCGGGAATGGCGTACTTCGAGAAGCGCCACCTTTCGCTGGAAACCATAGAAAGATTCAAGCTGGGTTTTGCACCGGCGGATTGGCATCGTCTATACCATGACTTCACGACGAAAAAGCAGATAGATCCGAAGATACTCACAGCCTGCGGGCTTTGCGGGTACAAGAATGGAAACTATTTTGATATGTTCCGCAATCGCTGCATGTTTCCCATTCTGGATCTGAAGGGGCGCGTGGTGGCATTCGGCGGTCGTGTCATGGATGACAGTAAGCCGAAGTATCTGAATTCGCCGGAAAGCCCCATTTTCAATAAGCGCCGTCTCCTTTTTGCTATCTATCAGGCACTGCCGGAAATCCGCAAAAAGCGGCAGGCGATCATGGTCGAGGGCTACATGGATGCGATTTCCCTGCATGCCCATGGTGTCACGAATGTAGTAGCTTCCCTCGGGACTGCCTTCACCGTAGAGCAGGCAAGGCTTCTCAAAAAATATGCCGACGAGATCGTTTTCTCTTATGATATGGATGCTGCCGGTCAGAATGCGACGCGGCGGGCATTGGAGATCGCCGGCGCTGTGGGACTGAAGCTGCGTGTGGCACTCGTGGGGGAGGGCAAGGATCCGGATGAATTTGTCAATCTTCATGGCGGGGAGGCTTATTTAGAAGCGGTAGCGCAAGCGCAGCCTGCATTGGACTATCTTTTTGGCTCGCTGCAGCGGCAGTATGATGCGTCGACACTTGACGGGCAGCATCACATTCTTGATGAGATGTTCGCTGTACTTCTCGCGCAGCAGGATACGTTTCAGTTCAATTCGTTCATCCGCAAGATGGCGATGACGCTCCACATGGATGAAGGAATGATCCGAAGTGAAGCACTCTCCTTTGCGAAAAAGAATCATTCGCCCCTATATATTTCCCAGAAAACACCGCTGGAAGCACCGACGACAGACAATGGGCCGCAGGCAAAGAAGCAGAAGCTCCTGGAAGAAGGGCTTCTCAAGTACTGCCTCCGCTATCATATGCTTCCTGAGGGCTGGGAGTTACTCAAAAATTATCCTTTCACCTCGCCTTTCCGTCAGAGACTCTTTGATGCGATGAAATCGATGGAGGGAGAGATCACGGAACAGGCGGTGGAGGGGAAGATGCTTCGCGAGGATATACCGCTCCTGGCAGAGCTTGCGATGGAGGGAGATCCGCCCGGCTCTGTCCCTCAGGAGGAATATATATGGCCTTTGATGAAGATGTATCTCCAGAAGGAGTATCGTCTTCATACAGAAAAAGTCCAGTCTCTCATGACTTCAGATCCGGAAGAGGCCAGAAAAGAGCAGATGATCTGTATCCGCCTCAGCAAAGAAATCATGGCACTGGGAAGGGCATGAGTGGTGACCGATTACTGCGGTCAGATATCAGACATCAGAAGTCAGACATCAGAAGTCGGACGGTAGAAGTCAGATACCTGAAATCTAATCCCTAATCCCTAGTCACCAGTCCCTAGTCACTAGTCTTTACGCATATTGTTTGTTTTGCATATACCACATTTCCGAAGCAGAGCGGGACATGATCGCCGGAATGGATTACCAGTATCGGGGGATATAAAAATGGCTGAACGAATGACTCAACTTGAAAAATGGATTCAGGAGCTGAAGAAAAAATCCCATGACGGGCTGGTAGCGAATAAGGATATCATGGAGTTCATTTCCACGCACAATCTGGGAGAAGAAGATCTGTCTGCACTTTATGAAGCGCTTCATATCCACCAGCTGGAAGTCGACTTTAATGAAGAAGTAGATGATTCCTTCGACTTCATCGAGGAAGAGGAGTCGGCTGAGCTTGTCAAAGAAGAAGAGGCCGAGGCGGAAGCCGAAGAAGACACACCGGTGCCTGATCTGGATAATGCCATCTCGATCGATGATCCCGTGAAAATGTATCTGAAGGAAATCGGTGCGCTGCCCCTTTTGACCAGTGAAGAAGAGATCGTGCTTGCCAAGACGGTCGAGGCGGGGATGCGCGGGGATGCGCTTCCTGAAGAAAAGGAAGCGGCGCGGGAAGCGAAGAAAGAGCTGGCTGATCGGAACCTCCGCCTCGTGGTCTCCATCGCAAAGAAATATCTGGGCCGCGGGCTTCAGTTTCTGGATCTCATTCAGGAAGGAAATCTGGGACTCTTAAAGGCGGTCGATAAATTCGACTATACCAAGGGCTATAAATTCTCCACTTATGCTACATGGTGGATCCGGCAGGCTATCACACGTGCCATTGCGGACCAGGCACGCACCATTCGTGTGCCGGTACACATGGTAGAGACGATCAACAAGCTGAATCGCATTTCCCGCCAGCTGCTACAGGAGAATGGGCGTGAGGCAACCAATGAAGAGCTTGCCAAAGCCATGGGAGTATCACTCGCCAAGATCCGCGAGGTCAAAAAGATCGCACAAGACCCGATTTCTTTGGAAACGCCGATCGGTGAAAAGGAAGATTCCCATCTGGGAGATTTTATCGAAGACCATGAAGCCATCGCGCCGGATGATGCCGCCGGCAGCATCCTTCTCCGCGAGCAGATCGAAGAACTTCTGACTGGGCTGACGGAAAGAGAACGACAGGTGCTCGAGCTGCGCTTCGGGCTGAAAGACGGCAAGACAAGGACTCTCGAAGAAGTGGGAAAATACTTCGATGTGACCCGCGAACGTATCCGTCAGATCGAAGGGAAAGCGCTTTCGAAGCTGAAAAAGACGGCAAAAAATCTGATCAACCAGTGAACCATAGGCAATCAAAAAAAGCAGCCCTTGACGAGCTGCTTTTTATTGCGTTCATTGAGGATCATGAAAACGGTATACAAAATCCTTAGGGAAACGCTGATTAAATCACAGAATCAGATTTCATATGGATTTTTATACATAGCGTCGTCGACATCCTTCTTAAATAGTTCGCTATTCGCGTCGGATGTCTCCTCGCTCTGTATAAAAATCCAAGAATGAAATCCGATAACGATTTAATCATTGTTTCCCTTATGAGATCAGATGGTATGCGCGGAGCCGACGACAGCTTCGATCTTGTGCATGACCATCTGCTTCACAGCCTCTCTGGCCGACTTCAGATAGCCTCTCGGGTCGAAATTCGACGGATCCTTGCAGAGTGCTTCACGGATGGCACTTGTCATAGCCAGACGGATATCGGTGTCGATATTGATCTTGCAGACAGCCATCGTGGCAGCCTTGCGGAGCATGTCTTCCGGGACACCTTTCGCGCCGAGGACTTTGCCGCCATAGGCATTGCACTTTTCCACAAATTCCGGAATGACGGTAGAAGCGCCATGGAGGACGATCGGGTAGTCCGGCAGGAGCTTGCCGACCTTTTCCAAACGTTCATAGTCAAGATAGGGGTCACCTTTGAATTTGTAAGCTCCGTGGCTGGTGCCGATCGCAATAGCGAGAGAGTCGCAGCCGGTAAGCTCTACGAACTCAGCCGCTTCTTCCGGATCCGTAAAGATCGCATCCTTCGCATCGACGCTGACCAGATCTTCTACGCCGGCCAGACGTCCGAGCTCGGCTTCCACCACGACACCTTTGTCATGTGCATATTCGACGATCTGCTTTGTGACTTTGACATTTTCCTCGAAGGAGTGCTTCGAGCCATCATACATGACGGAAGTAAAGCCACCGTCAATGCAGGCCTTACAGATCTCATAAGAAGAGCCGTGGTCCAGATGGAGTGCGGTCGGGATCTCCGGATAATCCTGAAGGGCAGTCTTGACCAGGCCGACGATATATTCCTGACCGGCATAATTGCGGGCGCCTTCCGAAGCCTGAAGAATGACCGGAGACTCCTCTTCCTTGGCAGCTTCCATGATCCCTTGGATGATTTCCATGTTATTCACATTGAATGCACCAATGGCATAATGCCCCTGATATGCCTTTTTAAACATTTCAGTAGTTCCTACGAGCGGCATAACGATACCTTCCTTTCAATGCAACATTGATATAGTGTATACAATATATAAGCTGATCGGTGAATAAAAGCTATATGATTGCCTTCCTTTATTATACTGAATGGTACTTTATATTTCCACTGTATTTTAAGAATTATTTTCAAAAAAAGAAATGGCCGCTATTTCTTACAGGCAGAGAGACTGGTTTCATGGTACAATAAAAGAAAAGAAGGGAAACACTGATTCAATCGTTGTCCGACTTGGCTCTTGTATTTTCATGCAAAGCGAGGAATAAGCCGCCGCGAATAGCGAGCTATGTAAGGCGGCTTATGACGAAGCATGGCATGAAAATACATGCCAAATCGGACTCTGCGATTGAATCAGCGTTTCCCAGGGAAGGAGAACATAGAATGGATCAGAAAGAAGTCGATCTGAATGAAGAACAGGAGCTTTCCCCTGAAGAGCTGGCGGAATTCATGGCATCCTACAAGAAAGAGCTTGCTCGCATTTATAAAATGTCCAGCGCGAAGAAGTCTTTCATGGTGAGACAGAAGCTTCCAAACCTGAAAATGGCACTGGAAGAATGTGACCGTGACATGCGGAAGGACATTGATGAGCTGAAGCATAAGTATGGGATCCACTACTGAAAGGCAGCTGTTCTTTTTCAAAAAAACTTTATTTTACCTCTTGCAAAAAATGAAGTTACATGATATACTCTTAACATCGCTTGAGACAAGACCTCTTGAAACCAAGTCAAATAAAAAGATTTGAAAAAAGAGCTTGACAAAAGCAAGAAAAACGAGTATAATAAATCTCGTTGAAACGGATCATTAGCTCAGTTGGTAGAGCACCTGACTCTTAATCAGGGTGTCCGGGGTTCGAACCCCTGATGATCCACCAGACATTCAGCCCAAAGTCATGGATGACTTTGGGCTTTTCTTTTTCTACCTAACTCGCATAAAATTCATCACTTCTACCAATACTTTTGCCAAATCAAGAAAATGCCATTCCGCAGCGCATGACGGGATGGCATTTTTTGATGCAGTGTGACTGGCTTCATCATCTTCTTCGTTAGAAAAAGTATTTGCCTGTCATCAAGGTTTGACGGTACAACCAAAGCACGCTCGCCGCCTTCTGCAGCCTGCTGACTGCCCGGGGAACGCGTTCAAACGCGCCCTGCGCGATGCGCAAAGGAACATAGATAAATTTCCACGCAGGGGCTCAAGGCGGCCTGCAATGGCATATCGGCGCTATTTCAAAGGGCAATGATGGGATGATTGATAAAGCCATTGACGTGGCCACCCCAGAGAGAGCCCGATACTTCGCGAAACGAATCGCCCGTACTGAGAAGGCGAGAGCCTACATGGATGGAGCAATGTACCCATATGCCCATGATCCCGACTGTGTGGCTTTCAAGTGGAAACTTTCGGGCTGCCATCCATGTGATGACATTTGTGACCTGTACGCCAGTGCAGACCTTTTGGGGGATGGGCGAGGACATTTTCCAAAATAACTGTTGATATTATGCAGGGAAAGCTCCCATGGCTTTACAGAGAAGGGAGGAGCAGTAATTTTTCTGGTATTCCAAAGCATATGGGGGAGCGATGAAGCGGGAAATCATGATCCATTTGCAGGATCAGATTCCGCGAGTATTTTTATATTTTTCATCCGAAAGCCCAGCATATCTGTTATAATAATAGCAATATAGTAAAATTTTAGGGGAAGCCCTGGCAGAAGAAGTACTTTGATTTCATGGAGGAACGAGAATGGACTTTACATTAGATGCAAAGCAGCAGGAGCTGGTAAATCTGGCGAAGGAGATCGCACAGAAGGAGATCGCGCCGCGCGCTCTGGACATCGATAAGAGCGGTGTCATGGATCCGGAGCTGTTGAAGATTTTGAAACAGTCCGGTATGACTCAGCTGGCTGTTCCGAAGGAATATGGCGGAGCAGGACTCGATCTGTTGACGGGTGCGATGATCAGTGAAGAGCTCGCAAAAGGCTGTGCAGGTACTGCGACTGTTTGTGCAGCCAATTCACTTGCTTCCTTCCCGATCCTTTTCGCCGGCAGCGATGAACAGAAAAAGGAATACTTCGACTGCCTGAACAACGGTGGGATCGCCTGCTTTGCCCTGACGGAACCGGGAGCAGGCTCTGATGCAGGTGCGGTATCCTGTAAGGCAAAAAAGGTCGATGGCGGCTATGTCCTGAATGGTACGAAGTGCTTCATCACCAATGCGCCGATCTGTGACAAAATCACACTCTTTGCCAATACCCGTGAATCAGGCGGCATTCGTGGTCTGACTGTTTTCACTGTCGATAGAAATACGCCGGGCGTCTCTATCGGCAAGGAAGAGGACAAGATGGGAATCCGTGCTTCGGCTACTTCGGAAATCATTTTTGACGATTGCTTCGTTCCGACAAGCGCCCGCATCGGTCGTGAAGGTATGGGCTTCCGCATCGCTATGCAGACGCTTGAGACATCCCGTCCGGTCGTCGGTGCGATTTCTGTCGGTATCGCACAGGCTGCACTGGAAAATGCCATCCACTATGCACACCAGAGAAAGCAGTTCGGCCAGAAGATCGCTTCCTTTGAAATGGTACAGGAAATGATCGCCAATATGGTCACTAAGACAGAGGCAGCACGCGCGCTTGTCTATAAGGCTTGCTGGCTGAAGATGCAGGGGGATAAGAGGGCGTCCATGTTCTCCGCTATGTCGAAGTGCTTCGCTTCGGATACGGCGATGGAGGTCACCACGACAGCGGTGCAGGTCATGGGCGGTAATGGGTACTCTCGTGAAAATCCGAATGAAAAATACATGCGTGATGCCAAGATCATGCAGATCTATGAAGGAACGAATCAGGTACAGCGCCTCGTCATTGCTAATGAAGCATTGTACTAATTGGTGACTGGTTTAGCGGGTTCGACAGGTTCCAGGGGTTCAGAAAGTTCAACGGGGAAAGAGCGGCGCTCTACTATTTTATGCGCTGCACCACACCTGTTGAACCCTCAGAACCTATTGAACCCGTTGAACCTGTTTCTCTGAACCCTAAACCTTCTATTTCATGAAAAAACGGCATAGTCGTGATTGCGGCTATGCTGTTTTTTATGTCTGATAGCCAATCATTTTGGATAATGATAAGTGGCCTTTACAAAATGCGCATAATGCGTATAATAAAGAAAGGGGGGCGGAACAATGAAATTCAGAGAAGTCATCAAAATACTGGAAGACAACGGGTGGGTCCAAAAGGCTGTCAGAGGCTCTCACTATCAATACACGCATCCTGGGAGACCGGGAAAGATTACCGTTCCCTGTCACAGAGGCGATTTAGATAAAAGAACAGTGAAATCGATTTTTACTGCTGCGGGACTTGATACGTCCCGATTGATTTGATAAGGGGGCGATTCCTATGAAAAAATTACTTTATCCTGCTTGCTTCTATCCGTGCGAAGATAAGCCAGGCGCTTATACGGTAGTTGTTCCTGACCTTCCCGGATGCATCAGCGAAGGAGATTCTTTGGAGGATGCAATCGCCATGGCAACCGATGCCGCTTCCGGCTGGGTATTGGATGAAATGGAAGAAGGTCGTCCGGTTCCGGCAGCGAGTGATCGGAGCACCATTCATCCAGATAGCCCGGATGGATTTGTCAATATATTGGTTCTGGACATGAACGCCTATGAAGAGCGCTATGGAAATAAAGCAGTTCGAAAAAATCTGACGATTCCTGCCTGGCTGAATACATTCGCAGAAACCAATCATGTAAACTTTTCTCAGGTTCTGCAGGATGCACTGATCTCTATGTATCAGAGACAGATGGCAAAGCGGTGAGCGTAAGGTAAGTAAATTTAAAAAGAGAGAGTCCCTGTTTTTCAGGGGCTCTTTTTCGTGTTCTTGTGTGCTCTATGCTATAATATTTGTCAAAGATCATTATAGTGAGTGCTGATAGAACCTATTGACTAGAAATTGATCTCTCCCTACCATGTCTCGAAGGCGGGTATGGTCGGGGAGATGTGGAGGAAATGAAATGGCGAAGAAAAAGAAGGAGGAGACCATCAATCTGGATGCGATTCTCTTCAAGTGTAGAGACATACTGCGTGGAGCACGGAACTCCGGCTCTTTCTTTGAGAAGCGGGATATGATGCTGACGCTGGTGTTCCTGCGTTTCATCGGTGAAAAATATGAAGATGGGGTAGAGAAACTCCGCCAGATCTTGCAGGAGCAGGGGCTTGACCCGGACGATGAAAATATCCGTGCGGCATTTTTTGACGATGCTACCTTTACGGACGGCACCTACAATCTGCCGCCGGAGGCAAGATGGTCTACCATCATCGATACTCCGGCTCCCAAGCTGAATGTAGCACTGGATAACGCACTCCATAGCATTGCGGCAAGCTCCAAACAGTTAAAGGGCTGCTTTGTGGAAGGCACCTTTACCACACGAAACCTGGGGGCGAATGACATCAAAAAGCTGATCGATGAAGTCAATGAGATCAGCAATAAGCGGTTTGGGGAAGAAAAGGACCTGATCGGTCATGTATATGAGTATTTCCTGAGAAAATTTGCAGTCAATGCCAAGAAGGGGAGAGGCGAGTTCTACATATTGTATTTTTCAAAAATGCACAAAAATTATGATATAATTAATGAACCAAAGACTCAATACAAAATAGCGTGTGTGTTTACCTATACTAAAAAGTGAACATGTTAGTTAAACAAAGTTCTTACTAAGTTCACTAAAAAAAGGAGAAAAAGGGGACTATTCACAGGGGAAATCCTTGTTAACATTGATTGAGCAACCAAGGGGGCAAATATGAGAGACTTAAAGTTGGAAAACATGATAGAAAGAATAGCATCTAAACTTGCAGAAGCTTTAGGTTGGAATGTTATTGGGAAAGTAGACTACAGTTTGTGGCAGAAGTATGGTAAAAATAGGACTTATGTAAGAGTAAAGATCATATGTATAAAAGGGGAAAAACGATCTGAAAGAAAGATATTTGGTTATGATTTTGGTTTCATAGATAATGAAGACGAGAAGCATTATTTTAGACCTGGTGAATATTATGATGAAGAGGATCTTTATAACGATGTCATATATCAAATATACGATTATTTTCACATATTGAATGACATAAAAATAGTAGAGACATATAATGGCAATGAATACTATGTTGATATAGACGTGAGAAAGGGAAAACCGGTTTACTATCCTTGCTATCGCCGAGCAGTAAAGGGTTTCTCATACATGCTTGGGTCCAATGAATATGAAAATGAAGAAGGTGCTATAGATCATATAAAAAAACACATTGAAGAAAAAAGAAGAATGAAGATAGAAGAAAAAAGAAGAAAGAAAGAATGGGATAGAATTTTTGGAGAATTTCGTCGAGAACTAGATAAAGCTTATTTTGAAGCGACATCTCCAGTATTAGATGATTCATCGAAAGTAGTTAAATAAGAAGGGACGTGAATCTATAACGCTCAAAAGATCAAAGCCTGAATAATAGCAGTATATATGAGAGATAGTAAACTGGTTATTCATGAATCGGAGCTCCTTTTCAAGGTCATAGCCGAACATTCAGAACGAACAAGCGCCATGATTACGACCGATCTTGAGTTTTTCAAATGGGCCGAGATGTTCAAGAATGCCATGCTGGTTGCGGCATTGGTAGATCTCCTGACCTATCACTCCCATGTCCTTAACATGAATGGCGAATCGTATCGCTTCCAAAATGCGTGCAAAAGGAAGTCGTAGTTTTTTACGGTCAAAGTGGTTCAGGAGTTCACGGTCATGTATACTTTTTCATTGACATTCACACTTTTGAATCCATAGACCGGTTCCCCACACCAAAAAAGACCGCTTTCGCGGTCTTTTTTGGTTTCTGTCATTATTCCCAAGCGGGAACGATGGTGCCTTTGTATTTTTCAGCGATGAATTTCTTGACGGATTCAGACTGATAGTACTTGACGAATTTCTGATAAGCCGGCTGATCCTTGTCCTTCTCGCGGGCAGCGATGATCATGACGGCGAGCGGGGTATCCTTGTCTTCGAGGAAGATGCCCTGGTCTTTCGGGGAAAGTCCGGAGCTCATGACGTAGTTCATGGTGATGACAGATGCATCGACATCACCAAGGCTTCTTGGAAGCTGAGCGGCTTCGAGTTCCTGGAATTTCAGGTGTTTCGGGTTTTCTACGACATCTGCCGGGGTGGCTTTCATGCCGACGCCTTCCTTCAGCTTGATGACGCCTGCTTTTTCGAGCAGCTGGAGACCACGGCCTTCATTGGTCGGGTCGTTCGGGATGGAGACGGTGGCGCCGTCCGGCAGATCCTTGATATCCTTGTACTTGTTGGAGTAGACGCCCATGCGCATCAGGATAGCTTTGCCGATAGAGACGAGGTTTGTATTGTGCTGTTTGTTGAAGTTCTTCAGGAACGGTTCATGCTGGTAGACAACGAGGTCGAGATCGCCGTCAGCGAGTGCCTGGTCCGGAGTGACATAGTCGGAGAATTCCTTCACATTGACCTTGAGACCGTTGCTTTCAGCTTCTTTGGCAGCGGCTTCGACGACTTCTGCATGCGGACCGGCCGTAGCACCGACGGTGATCTCTTTCTTTTCCTGTACAGAGGCAGCGGCCGAGGAGGCTGGCTTTGCGTTGGAACCACAGCCGGTGATGATGGCTGCTGCGGAGAGGGCGCAAAGTCCAGCAATGACGAGTTTCTTTAACATAAATATACTTCCCTTCTTTTATAAAATCCGGTGTCTATGTATGGAAGTGGGAGAATTCGCATTTCCTATAGATCCGGTGGAAAACAGTTTTTGGGGCGGGTTCTGGGGGTAGGGGGCGAAAATCGATCTCCGCGTATCGTCATCCCGAGCGCAGCCGAGGGATCTTTCTTGCACTGCGGGAATCAGCGTGTATGCGCTGAGGGAAAAAGATGTCTTGGTGCGGTTTCACATGCGACAATAAGCGTTCTGCCATAGAGATTTCTCGACTTCGCTCGAAATGACGATAAGCGGGGAGTAGTTTTTGAACCCTGAACCCTGAACCCACAAACCATTTACTTCTTATTCGCCTTTTTCGCAAGATTGCTTCCGATAAACTGGATGAGCTGGACGACGACGATAAGGACGAGGATGGTAGCCACCATGACGTCGGCCTGGAAACGCTGGTAGCCGTAGCGGATGGCGAGGTCACCTAAGCCGCCGCCGCCGATGGTGCCTGCCATAGCGGAAGAACCGATGAGGGTGACAACGACGACAGTGATATTCTCAATGATGGAAGGCAGGGCTTCCGGGATGAGGACTTTCTTAATGATCTGGAATGGGGAAGCGCCCATGGATTCCGCCGCTTCGATGAGGCCGAAGGGGACTTCACGGATGGAGGTCTCGACCATGCGGGCGGTGTAGGGGATCGCAGCGATGGTCAGTGGGACGATGGCTGCGGTGGTGCCGATGGAGGTACCTGCGATGAGACGGGTGAGAGGAATGATCGCGACCATCAGAATGATGAATGGGATAGAGCGGATCATATTGATGACAAAAGCGAGCGGCTTATTGAGCAGGCGGCAGGCGAGAATGCCGTTTTTCTCC
>ULJH01065834.1_pt1 | contig 42947 bp, 32 predicted proteins | sample 1950781 | NCBI WGS metagenome assembly ULJH01 (sample SAMEA4835462, study PRJEB28245) | human gut metagenome | biome: gut microbiome; material: fecal sample | place: Denmark | collected 2008 | reverse complement strand
ATTCCGGGCAATCCGCGAGGCAGGATTGAAAATCCCCGAAGACATTTCATTGGTAGCGTTCGACAATAACATTTATATGGACTACATGACCCCGGCGATTACCCGCATAGGACAACCCACCGAAGAAATGGGAAAGCTGGCTACAAAACTACTGTTCGAATGCATCTCTTCCGGAGAGCGCAGCACCACGCAGATAGAACTGTCTCCGACCCTGATCACCGGCGCGTCACTCGGCACACCTGAATAACAATTAAATCTCCACGCGGCAGATGAAGGCGGCGGGGCCTTGGAGCCAGATGTCGGTGAAGCGGGAGGCGGACGGATCGGGGTGGAGTGAGGGGGTGAAGGTCACGGAGAGGTCGGAGATGCGGGCGTGGACGGTGATTTGGCAAGATCCCAGGTCATCGCAGCGGGTTGACTGCCGGGCTGCCAATCTGGTGGCAAGCCATGTGGCAAGAGAGGAGGCCACTATTCCGGTACCACATGCAAGTGTCTCATCTTCAACACCTTTCTCGAATGTGCGGACAGTGATTTCCTGACCGGGGACATTGACTTGGACGAAATTCACATTGACGCCTTGAGGGGCGAAACGCGGGTCGTGACGGAGACGGCGGCCCTCGCCGGTCACATCGTAATCGACCACATTGTCCACGAAATGGACTAGATGACGGGTGCCGGTATCCAGGAACCAGTCTGCGCCATATGGCACAGCCCCGGACACATCGCGCATCTTCAGACGGACCACACGCGGTGTTTTCGAGAATGCAGCAGGCACTTCAGTCCCCGGAATCAGCTCTGCAATGTGTTGACCGTCAGGAGCATTGAAAGAAAAATGCGTGAAGCCCAAATCGGCAGCGAAGGCCACGATACAACGGCCGCCGTTGCCGCACATCATGCCGCCTGAACCGTCGGAATTGTAATAACGCATACGGAAATCCAGCTCCGGATCACGCTCCAGAACCATCACGCCATCAGCCCCGACACCCGTATGACGGTCACAGACAGACGCAATCTGCTGCGCGGTCAGGTCAATGTTTTCGTCCCGTCCGTCAGCAATCAGGAAATCATTCCCGGCTCCGTGATATTTATAGAAAACCATATGAATCAATACATTATCGCAGCAAATCCTCCAGTTCCACGGATGCATCCGTCTTGCTGTCACGATACTTCACGATCACAGGAGTATATACGTGGATTCCATCTTCTGCTCCCGGACCTTTGCGTATCGGACGACTGCCGGCCACGACGACAGCACCGGCAGGAACGGTAAGACGTCCATTCTCATCAGGACGGATATAGCCGCCATTTACAGCATCGTACAATGCTGTAGATCTGTTGATTATGACTCCGGAACCGAGAACTGCGCCCTCGCCTACCAGGACACCCTCGTATATGCCGCAATTTCCGCCCACGAAAACATTGTCCTCAATGATTACCGGCATTGCGCCGACAGGCTCAAGTACACCACCGATCTGGGCGGCAGCGGCGATGTGGACATTCTTGCCGATTTGCGCGCATGACCCCACAAGTGCGTGAGAATCAATCATTGAGCCGGCATCGACATAGGCGCCGATATTGACGTAGGCCGGCGGCATCATGATAACCGACGGCGCCAGGAACGCCCCGCGACGGACCGAGCTGCCGCCCGGGACAATGCGGACCTTGTCCTCGACCGTGAACCGGCGGACAGGAATGGTGTCCTTGTCAATGAATGAGAACTGTCCCTCCGACATGTCGGCCAATGCACCGAGACGGAAACCGGCCAGTATGGTTTCCTTTATCCATGAGTTCACAACCCATTGGCCGTCAATCTTTTCAGCTACTCGTATCTTACCGGATTCCAGGTCTGCGCAGACCTCCAGGAACCGTTCTTTAGTCATGTCCATAATTTATAACAATTCAAGTTTTCGCAATACGTCGGCGAGCAATGTCCGGGTGCCCCCAGTGGCTGGAAGCAGCGGCAGACGCATTTCATCACGGCAAAGTCCCATTAGGGAAAGCGCCGCCTTGGCAGGTATCGGATTGCTCTCGACGAAACATGCGTGATAAAGCGGCATAAGGCTGTTGTTCAAGCGGATAGCCTCTTTCAAATCAGATGCGGCCACGGCCCGGGTCAATGCTTTCATTTGTTCCGGAGCCACATTGGAGGCCACGCTTATCACACCGTCCGCACCGCACGCCATGAGCGGAAGCGTCTGGTCATCATTGCCGCTGAGGACGGTAAAGTTCGCCGGAGCCTGACGTTTGATGTCAATGATCTGGGCAATGTCGCCGGAAGCTTCCTTGACAGCGGTAATATTCGGGATTTCCGCCAGACGAAGAGTGGTTTCCTTCTTCATATTGGTACCGGTACGGCCGGGAACATTGTACAGGATCACCTGTCTGTCAGTTTCTTCCGCAACAGCTTTAAAATATTGATACAGACCTTCTTGCGTAGGCTTGTTGTAAAACGGGACGACTATCAGATAGGCATCCGCGCCATGTCCGTCCAGCAGGCGCATGTTCTGCACCGTCGCCGTCAACGAATTGGATCCGGCACCGGCGACAATCGGAAGTCCGTTGCTTTCCTCCCTGGCAATTTCCAGAATCTTCACTTTCTCGGCATCGGTGAGGCAAGGTGTCTCAGCTGTAGAGCCGAGCGGCACGAGGAAATCCACGCCCGCTTCCACCTGACGTCTGACCAAGTTCCTGAATGCTTTCCAGTCGACTTCTCCATCAACGAACGGCGTCACGAGCGCCGTAGCCAAACCTTTAAAATCTACCATAAATACCTATCAATTAAATACAATTCTCCTATGCCTCTCCGATGAACAGTTCGCGGAATTCATAGACATTACGCTCGCGGGCGAAATTGCCGAGCAGATTATCCGCCATGCCGGCAGCCATAACCGCGCCTTCCGCAAAGCCCTGCCTCGTAAACGCCTCATGCTCAAGCGTAAGCCTGTCGCAAGACCCCTCGAAGCCGACCGTATGAATTCCAGCCAATTCGCCGACGCGAACGGACGCGACATCCGTTTTCAGCCTCATGTTCCTGTCAATGTCCGCCGCCAACGTCTTCGCGGTCCCGCTAGGCGCATCCAGTTTATGACAATGATGTTTTTCCACAATGTACGGTGCATATCCGCCATTTTTGGCCAGCAGTTTGGAAACCAGGTCCACTGCCGCCGAAAGGACATTGACTCCTACGGAGAAGTTCGAACCCCAGATGAGCGGCGTATTGCATTTTTCGAAATAGCCGAAAATCTCGCCGCTGATGTCATACCATCCTGTAGTTCCCACGACTGCAGCCGCAAAATTCTCAGCAATGAACTTATAATTGGCACGGAAGGCATCAGGAGTGGTAAAGTCAATGCAGATGCTGCGTTTCGCCACTTCCTTGTCGACAGACACGATATCTTCCGATTTGCCGGAACACGTCAAGCCTCTTGATTGCAGGACTCCCTCAATCATTTTTCCCATCCTGCCATATCCGCTTATAAAAATTTCCATAAACCTATCAATTAAAAAATCACCTTGTGAATGCGACCGGCTATGTCCACAGCTGCCAACCTGTCTACTACAATGCTGACACTCAACATGGAAGGACTCTGCGACATCATATATACATTGGCACCGGAAGCGGCTGCCGTCATCTTGTCCACAAGACCCGGAGCCGTCACGACAGCATTGCCCACTACGGAAATCTCAGCCTTGTCCTTGTAGACCATCACCTCGAATTTCTTGCGGAGCTGCTGCACGAACGCCTCGAAACCCGGCTGTCCGCTTTCCAGAGTGACACCCACCTTGGATTCTGACGCTGCCGCCAGAACCACCTTGACCGCATTGGTCTCGGCAGCATTGAAAACACCGGCAAACATTGCAGTCACTCCGACGATTTTCGGAGACGTAATCTCAAGATAATCAATATCATCCTTAACAGCCACCGTTTTAGGACCGACAGCGACGCATTCGTGCGTGACCACTGAACCAGGAGCATCCGGAGACATTGAATTCAGCACATGGACAGGGATGTTCCTGCGGCGCGCAGGCTCGATGGTGAGCGGATGCAGAACCCTTGCACCGAGATATGCCATCTCTGAAGCCTCGTCATACGATACGCGGTCAATCCTATGTGTATCAGCTATTTTGCGTGGATCCGCGCTTTGGATTCCATCCACGTCAGTCCAGATTTCAATGCGGTCGGCATCTAGTGCCATGCCGAAAATCGCCGCAGAATAATCCGAGCCTTCAAACCCGAGAACCGACGGGGAGCCTTCCACTGACGATGCTATAAATCCCTGGGTAAGAACGACTGACACGCCCTTTGCCGCCTCTGGCACGAAACGCTTGACATTGGCTTCAGTAGCCGCGAGGTCAGGAACCGCAGACATGTAGCTGCAATCCGTCACAATCATTTTCCGCGCGTCCAGCCAGCGGCAACTCAGTCCGTAGACATTCATTGCGGCAGCCACAATCTTGGAGGAAAGGACTTCACCGGTGGAAACGATGCGGGCATAGCTGCGCGGCGAAAGTTCGCCTATCTGGCACACGCCGTGGGCGAAATCCGTGAGCGAATCCAGGACGGCATTCACTTCGGAAACACAGGTATTCAGAATCTCCGGATTGCCGGAAAGCAGTTCCACAGCAAGTGACGTATGCCTGTCACGAAGCGAGTCAAGAAGTTCATCCACTTCTTTAAGATGCTGTGCTTCAGCTTCTTCCGCAATACCGCAAAGCACCCTTGTCACTTTCGCGAGAGCCGAAACCACGACAAGAGGCTTGTCTGCCATCCTGCCGCGGACAATGGAAATCACGCGTTCTATCGCATTTTTATCTTTGACGGACGTACCGCCGAATTTCATCAAAATCATAAATATTTCTAATTTACGACAATCTCGTCAATAAACAACCAGTCATGGAACGGCAAATCACGCCTGAAAGCCTTGAAACGGACATAGCGGGCTGTGCCGTTCAGAATACAAGGAAGAGTGACATAGGACATTTCCGCGGTATCTGCCGGGAGTTCCGAATATGCCACAGCAGCCTTCGTAAAATTCTCGCCGTCATCCGAGAGCCAGATCTCCACGCGCTCAGGAAGTCCCACATAATTAGTGCGTTGCGACATGAAGGCAGCACCTGCGTAATGCACAGGACGCGATTCTTCCAGGTCAATGATTATGTCAATGTCGCTGCAGAATCCGAGCCATCTGTCATCGCCGTATGTCCAATTTCCGCCGAGTCCGTCATTAATCGAAGAATCACCGCATGCACGATATTTTTCCGAATATGGAGTCAGGACTTTCACCGGCTTGCCAAGAGCAAGATGCTGCACAGGCACCGTATACTCATACCTCGGTCCGAATTCATTGTCAATATCGAAAGGATTGTAGCCCAATGACTTGAGAGTAGCGCAAAGAATCGAGGCGCGTTTGCGGAAATCACTATAATCCTTCCTGTCGTTCCGACTCCATCCGGTCTCCGCCACGGCAGCCGCACGTGGATATGCCATATATTCCAGACGCTCCGCCGTCGGGATATGTTCCGTCCACACATTTGCCTGGACACCAAGCAGATGGGCATTGTCCGCATCTGGAGAATAAGAATAAACCTTTTCCAGCGGAAGGAATCCGCCCATCGCCTTCGGCTGGTAAATCGGCGCATCCTGCGTGTAATCCAGATAGCAGTAAGCATTCGGCGTCATGATGACATCATGTCCGGCCTCCATCGCCTCCATACCCTGCTTCGTGCCACGCCAAGACATCACCACGGCATTGTCGGCAAGACCGCCCTCCATGATTTCATCCCAGCCTATCATCTTGCGTCCATGTTTGGCAATGATTCTCCCGACATTGCCGGTAACATGGCTCTGGAGCCCGGCTAGACTCGTAATGTGCTCACGTTCCATAACTTCGCGGCAATGCGGGCAGTTTTTCCACGCCTCTCTGGACGCCTCATCACCACCGATATGTATATATTCGGACGGAAAAAGTTCAGCCAGCTCGCTGACCACGTCTTCGATGAAACCGTACAATGCGCTGCTTCCAGGGCACATGTCCGATGTCATGACAGGTTTGCCTTCCGCGTCAATGCAGGCGAGTTCCGGATATGCTTCCAGCACTTCCCTGCTATGCCCCGGAATCTCGAATTCAGGAATTATATCTATTTGACGGTCAGCAGCATAGGCCACAATCTCCCGGACATCATCCTTGGTAAGATAGCCTCCTGAAGCGCGAGGTGAATCTTTCTGTGAATACTGTTTTCCGAAATCCACCCACTGGCTCCAGGTTTCCCCGACACGCCACGCAGCCACGTCTGTAAGCCTCGGCTTGGAATCAATCTGAATGCGCCAGCCGGCATCATCCGTAAGATGCAGATGCAGCTTGTCCATCTTAAGCAACGCCATCGCATCTATCTGTTTCTCAATGAATTCCTTATCCCGGAAATTCCTGGAAATATCCAGCATCAGGCCCCTGTACCGCATGACCGGCCAGTCCGTCACGACGCAGGTTTCAAGCTCCCTGCCGCGATAAAGCATCTGCCTGAGGCTCTGAATCGCATAAAATGCGCCTTTCGGCGTAATTGCTTTTATTTCAACGCTTTTCGGCGTAACCTCCAGGCAATATGCCGCCTCACGGACAAAATCTTTTTCCGAGGAAAACCTCTTCGCCAGCTTGCGGTCACCAAGGACAATGTTGATGTTTCCTCCGGTCAAGCTCCCGGATGCAAGTCCGGATGCTCCGATATATCTTTCCAATGATGCCAATCCAGCCGTATCTGCCTTACATACAATATTGTATGACAATTTCTCCGGCAAAACGCAGATTTCCTGTCCGGAGATTATTTCCGCCGGGGCAGGAATCAGGATTCTCGGGGAAACAGCCAGAAAGGCGGCCAATAGCGTCGTAACTATCTGTATCATAATTGTTTCAATATTGCTTTAACCATATCTGCATATTGAGCTGCCGCAAGTTCAAGGTCGCTTGCCAACACATATTCCGCAGGCGTATGCGCCACAAAAATGGAGCCCGGGCCGCAAAGCGAGCGATGCCGGAATTTGGAGAGTCTGGGAGTATCGCTTCCAAATGCCACCGTCTTGGTCCCATAGCCGGCGATGACGTCATAATGCATCGGCGTATCACCTCCAAGCGACTCTATTTCAACATCTTCCGATGCCAGTGCAGACATTGTTTGCTGAACCATCTCATCAGATGCGAATGTGGTCCGGAAATAAATGCGGCATGTCAGGAGCGGACTGAGTATATTCTGTGGATTCGCAGATTCCAGCTTGCCCACGTTCCACGTCGTCCCGCCAAGTTCAGGGTCGACAGGAAAGTCAATGCTTTTCAGCCGGTTGACAATGTCAATGAAAGTATCTACCGCACTGTGTCCAAGCTCCGGATATCCTGAATGACAGGCTTTTCCATGGACAACGACATTGAACGCCTTGGTTCCCTTGGATGCCGAAACAATCTGATTGTCAGTCGGTTCGCCCACGATAATCCATTCTCCTCCAGGGCAGTCCCTGTCGAAAGCCTTGGCTCCGAAAGACCCTGTTTCTTCCCCGGAAAGCAGCAGCAGTCCGAAATCATTGAAGCCTTCAGCTGCAAGCTGTCCGCATGCGGTCCACATTGAAAAGAATTGGCCTTTGGCATCGCAGCTTCCGCGGCCTGTTATGAGCGTATCGTCAGTTGCGGCTGTGCGTCCGTCCGGAAGCGTTGTCCCGGCGGGTATCTCATTGATTTCCGGAGAGATATAAGGCGGCACGGTGTCCAGATGCGAGCAGAGAAGCACTTTCGGCAGTGTCTCCTCCTGACCGCCGTCCCATCTGAAAAGCAGGTTCAGCGTCCCGTCTCCTACTTCATATCTGGTACAACGGCATGACGGGTCCGACTCCGTAAACTTCTTCGCCAGAAATTCAGCAAGTCCCCGTTCCGTTCCGCTAGTGGACTCAATATCAAGTATTTCCTTAAACAGTTCCAATCTCATCGCCATCGCAAAAGATAGTAAAAACCATAGAAATACAAATTTAACAAAACTTTGATTATTTTGGGCTGTTTTATAACTTTGGGGATGAAAGAGAACAACATGGATAATTCAGGAATAATGCCGAAAATACGGCTGGGAATGTTTCAGCCGTCGGCACATGCTTTGACACTTGACAATATCGCAATAATAGATGACAATCTGGAATTGGCGCAGGATGACAGGAACATCGGAGCGCCGACAGAGAAGCCGTTGCCCAACAAGATTCTGGTTGCCATATACATGGTATGCGTGGAGGGTGAGGTCGAACTGACATTGAACCAGCAGAATTTTCACATGAAGAAAGACGACCTGCTGGTGTGCATGCCCGGATTCATTACCGAAAAGGTATGGATGTCAAAGGATTGCAAAATCATCATCGTAGCCACTTCCAATGATTCCATAACGAAATCCCCTTTCAAGGGTTCCGAAGCAGTCATAAAATGGCTCATGCGCCAGGGCGGTCCGGCCGTACTGCCTCTAGGCGACGAATTGTGCGATGTGTTCGTGAAAAACTACCAGTGTTTCCGTAGGACTTACGAATATACGAATCTGGAATTCCGCCCGGAAATCCTCATCAGTTTCATGCACACGATGCTGGCATTGATGGCTTCCTGGCTGTCGAAGTTCGGCGGACATGATGAAGATGCGAACATTCCTCGGAAAAAGGAGATGATAATGAAGTTCCTGAACGACGTGCATGAGTATTGCGGCGTGGAACGAAGCGTAACTTTCTATGCCGAAAGGTGCTGTCTGTCACAGAAATACTTCGCCAGACTGGTTACCGAGTCACTCGGCAAGAAACCTGGCGACATCATCAAGGAAAATGTGATATTGGAAGCGAAGGTGATGCTTATTTCGAAATCATTTTCTGTCCAGCAGGTCAGTGACAAGCTTAATTTCCCGAACGCATCGTTCTTCTGCAAGTATTTCAAGGCTGCCACGGGCTGTTCGCCGAGAAGATACCAGCTTTACGGAGAAGAGGCGTCACGCCAGGAATAAAACTATTCGTCAAACTTGCTGAACGTCAGCGAAAATTTGAGTAAAATTACTTCTTGACGGCAGGCTGCTTGGCCGGAACCTTGAAGACCTCGTCGGAGAAAGAGGTATTCTTGCGGATATCACTCATCTCGTAAGAGGTGCTGACACCGGACGGCTCGTCCATGACCATCTTGACAAGGATGCAGTCGGACTTGCGGTATGTGAGCACAATCTTGGAATATCCACGGCGTGCCGCATTGTCTGTAGTCAATGTAACTACATACCCCTCAGGTTTTTCCTCTATCTTAATATCATAGTTGCTGTCTTTGGCGACCTTCGCCGGATTACCCTTCACGCATCCGGTCAATGTCCCCGCCATATTGGCTACGATAGCATTCTTGGTAACATCGAAAACCGCATTCTTCGGTCCCCTGTGCACATAGAACTTGTTTCCGCTGGAGATTATGTACTCACCCTGCGGAGAAGTGAAACGCATCGCAAGACGTCCGTCGACATTGTAATACAAGTTGCCGTCAGCGACATTTTTCTTGCCCGAAGCCTTGATGGTCCTGATCTGGTGGAACTTGCACTCGATGGTCTTCATCACGGCATTCGCCTTTTCGATTTTCGTCATGATGGCGGTCACGTCCGTCGCCGGAGCCTCTGCCATCGCGGCAACTGATGTATTCCCCGCAAATGCAGGCATACCGGCAAGTATTCCTGCCAATGCCAATGTTATGATTCCGTGTTTCATCTTTCGTCCAATTTATTCATACAGACCGCCATTGATGGAGATGGTCTGTCCGTTTATATATGCAGCTTTGTCAGAGACGAGGAAGGCCACCAGCTCCGCAACCTCCTCAGGCTCACCGAATCTCTTGGCCGGAATGGTTTTCTTGAGTTCCGCCTCGTCAAGCCCTTCCACCATATCCGTGCGGATAAACCCTGGTGCTACGGCATTGACAGTAACCTTTCTGGCAGCGACTTCCTGCGAGAGGGCCTTGGTCGCGGCAATGATTCCGCCCTTGGCCGCGGAGTAATTCGTCTGGCCCGGCAGGCCTTTCTGGCCGGAGAGCGACGCCATGTTTATGATGCGGCCGCGCTTGTGGACCACCATCGGCTGGAGCACCGGACGGGTGACATTGTAGAAGCTGTCCAGGTTCGTCTTCATCACCTTGTACCAGTCGTCCTGCTCCATCCAGAGCATCAAATTGTCGCGACGGATGCCGGCATTGTTCACAAGTACCTCGATAAACTCCTCAGGATGAGCAGCTTGCCAATCCTTTATAGCTTTCTCTGATGCCTCATGGTCGCTCACGTCGAACTTCAGCAGTTCACCGGTTCCGCCCGCAGCGATTACCTGCTCAAGCGTCTTCTGCGCCGCCTCGTCGTTCGATACGTAGTTGATTATGACGTGATATCCTTCAGAAGCCAGACGCACGCAAATCGCGTGTCCGATTCCGCGGCTTCCGCCTGTCACCAATGCAATTTTCATATCAATTCTTTTAGTGATGTCTCTTTTTTGCACCAATCTCACAAATATAGTAAGATTGGAAAACTATGCCAAAACAATTTCCTTCTCCAGTTCCTCGGTCCCGAGTATGAAGCCGCAGGTGATGACCGATGTCTTGGAAACGCCCAGGATGCCATGGAGATTCAGGCTCTGGCCAGTCAGAAGCAAGTTCGGGAGCGGTGTACGCGGGGAAAGGAAAGTGGTCAACGGATTATGGTAGTCCTTCACGATGCCGAATGCGGCGCCATGCGGAGAAGAAGTGTAGCTCTGCCATGTCAGCGGCGAACTGAGATAGACCTTGTCAATGCATTCGCGGATTCCGTGAATCCTCGCGTCAAGCAGCGTCAGACACTCCTCCAACTTCTTCTGTTTCAATGCCTCGTAAGCCTCGCCACGCTGCCCGGGAGTCATACCGTCCCAGTCCTCGACAAGACTCCAGTCAATGGGAGAAAGTATGTCGATGCACTCCGCATATCTGCCATGTTCCGGAGGGTAGAAATGCACCATGATGCTGCCGGTCCTGCTGTAATCGGTGCTCCACAAATCCACGTCATGGCTATGCACGAAGAGATTCTTGTTCATGTAAGGCAATGTTCCCGGTTTCAGAATGACATTGGCCGTGAAGACTCCGTAGGAATTCTTCAGGTTCGCCATACGGTTGCGGAAGACTTTCTTCACCTGACGGCAAGGGTCTATAAGTCCCACAGTGACAGCCGGATGCACATCAGAAATCACCCAGTCTGCGGAAAAATGCAAGACTTCCCGAGTGCCGGTCTTCATCGCATCCACGCCTGACACCACGCCATCTTCCGAGACATGGATGGCATTGACTTTCATGCTGGTAAGAATCCTGCCGCCGAGAGACCTGATTTCCGATGCGAGTTTGTCGGCTATCAATGCTCCCCCACCGAGTTTTTTCTCCGGGTCATATCCGAGACGCCACGAACTGTCTACAAACGAATTGGTCGCCTGGACATAGACATACATCGGGAGAGTTTCCCTGTCCAGTTCCATCTTCATCATCGAGCCGCACAATATATCCCTCAGTCTACTATCCGTAATGGTCTCACACAGAAAGTCATAGGCTGACTTGCCGAACATTTCGAACATATCCGTCTCCGGACGGAACGAGTCGAACATCCTGTCACCGATTTCCTTCAGAATCCGGGAGTATTTCCGCAGTTCTTCCGCATGTTCCGGAAAATATTCCGCAAGTTTCTCCGCGAAACGAAGATGACCGGACGCGACCGGATATGAAACGACCTCACGGCAATCCTTGTCGGCAAATGAGATTTCATCGAAACAATCCTTGTCCAGACACTTCCAAGGCAGTTCCATCAGCCCGAAATACTTGAACAACGAATATAGCGGCTGGCCGGGTTCCAGGCCTCCGACATAATGGAAACCCGTGTCGAAACTGTGCGTCTTGCCGTCGGAACCTTTCCGGACAAATGTCTGGAGACTGCCGCCGATCTGGCGTTCCTGCTCCAGCACCGCCACCTCGAATCCGTGCCGCGCCAATATGACTCCACATTCCAGGCCGCCGAGTCCACTGCCGATAACTATCGCACTAGCCATTTCAGTATCAATGTTTTACAACCTTGTTGCGAAAACGCTTCCATTTCATGAACTGTCGGAAAAGGAACGGTTCCAATGTATAAGTAATCAGGATGGTGGCAGCCATACCTATCAATGTGCTTACACCGATGGAATGGATGGACGGATGTTTGGCGAAAAGAAGCGCCACGACTACAACCATGAGCACGAAAGCCGAGAAGAAAATCGCCATCTTATGCGACTCCAGCAGGTTTTTCGTTCCTGTCCTGGCTTCGGTGAGCAAGCCTTCCATGACAAATATGCTGTAATCCACTCCGATTCCGAAGATGAATGTAGATATGACAATGTTGATGAGGTTGAACTGTATGCCGCAGAGCGCCATGATGCCTTCCACGATATACCAGCTGAAGAACATCGGCATGAATGCTATCAGAGCCACGAGGATGTTGCGGAACGACAGCAGCAGTACCAGCAGTACGAAGAGCGATGAAATCGTGAGGATGACATTGAAATCATCATGGATGATGGAAACCATCTTGCCTGCGTAATAGAACGGGTCTGCGACAATGATGTGCGGCAGCGATGCCACTCTTGCGCTTACTTCCGCCCTGTCGGTCTTCGAGACTCGTACCGGGGTGAATACCAGGAACCGTCCGTCATCCATTTTCTCGACAAGCGAGGTCTGGAGCCCGGCCGGAAGTATTTCCGCATCATAAAGTGAACCTGGCTCGTATGATGACGTCAACATTCCTCTGAACGGCTCGAACATTTCAGGGTCAAGATTATGTTTACGCGCAGAGGACGCGATGAGCGACATTGCCCTGTCCGCCCTGGTAACGCCTTTGGCGTCAGGTGAATTCCAGAAGTTACCCCACGCCGCAATTCTCTCATTCTGAACATCTTCCGGAACGAAAAGCAGTGAAGCGACAGGAGAATAAGCCTTCAATTTGCCTGCATGTTTCAATGAATCGCAGACATCCAGCATTGCCCTGCTGTTCACAAGAGCCTCGTCCAGAGACTGTCCGGCAGCGGCATAATATACCTGGGCGTCATTGCCCAGATTCTTTTCGGCATACATTGCCTCCGATCGCAGTGTCTCAGGGGAAACATATCCGATATTCTTCAGATCGGAATCGAACGTGACCTTATGAGAGAAAGCCACTCCCACGATGATCAGCACGATTACCGCGCCTATCAGGAATTTGTTGTTGTCATAAGGAAGGGCATTGATCCTGGTAATCATTGAAAATATTTTCTCGTTCTTCCTGGTGGCTTTCTTGCCGAGAAAATGCGGCAGGAATATCAGTCCGAACAACGTGCTGGCCACCAACGCTATAGATGCGAAAAGGCCGAAGTCGCGGAGCATGTCGCTTTCCGTGAAAAGCAGTCCGAGGAATGCGCCGATGGTTGTGATGCAGCCCAGGCACACAGGTGTGGATTCGTCTTTCAGGACAGTCTCCGCATCTCCTACATATTTATAATGCGTGAGGATATGGAGAATATAACTGATTGCAACTCCGAGGATTATGGATCCGATACCGAGCGACATCAGGGACATGCGGCCTTTCATGAAATAGATGCAGGCCAATGAGAAGAATGCGCCGAATGCCACAGGAATAATGTTCTGCGGGATGAATGAAAGGCTCTTGAAAGAGATGCAGAGGACTATGAGAATGAACAGAAGTGAAATGCTCACCGTAAGCGCCAAGTCACGTTTTACGCAGAGGGTATTGCCGTGGCTGCGTACCGGAGCACCATGTATAAGCACCTCGACATCAGGATATTGACTTGCAAATTCTTCTATCTGCGCCTCGATTTCTTCCACAAGTGCCGAGCTAGCCTTGGTGTCGAAAGCCGTGACCGCAGGCGATACGAAGGCCATCGCCACGGTGCTGTCGGCGGAGAAGAGGTGTGAGTCGACAATTGTGAAACCGACAGATGAACCGGCGTCACGTCCAAGTCCCATCGATGACATCAGGTCAGTCCTGAGCGAAAGCGGGTCATTGGAAACCATCTGAGTCGCCATGCCCGTCTCGTCATTCATGACAGTCTCATAATCAGCTGCCATGAGGCTGTCCACCACGGCAGGTGACAGACGTTTCGCGAAGTCGCTGTAACATGAAGTGTCCACGAAAACCGGGAGATGTTCCATCACGAAGTCCAGCGCCATAAGCGGCAGGTCGTCATCGATACGGTACAGCGCATTGTCAATATAATGCGAGGCGGAATCCCTCACAAGCAGGGAATCCATGAACTCATCGGCGTAGGATGCCAATGTGTAAGTATCTGCCAATGAATCCCTTGAAGCGAATTGAATGAAAATCTTGTCCTTGACTTTAAGGTTTCCGAAAGCCAGGCCGCTGTCCGATGTGGCAGAGGCTGGAAGAAGTTTGGTAATATCTTCTTCATATCCGACTTTAAGTCCGAAGAAAACGGAAAACACTGACAGCACGGCTGCGAGTGTCCACATAAGGCTCTTATGGCCTGCAAAATATTTGTAAAGTGGAACGAAAAACCTTTTCATCTTAATTATGTGTTATCCCGTGAAGGGAGTGTTTCTTTCCAACGTCTGAAAAACTCAGGCTCAGATGTTTCCAACTCGCCTGAATGTGTGGTAAAGAGCTGTATTGTCTCCGCCTTCAGAACCAGCGCGCCATCGCTGACTCTTTTTATTTCGTAGCTGAAACATATTTTCGCTCCAGGCTTGGGCAACCATGAAACGGTGATGTCCAGCTCGTCGTCTACAGTGGATGTCGCGAAATATCTCAGGTGCATGTCGTATACTGGTGCATAGTAGCCGCTGTCGAAAATCAGCCGATAGCTGAGTCCCCAGTGCCGCCCGAAGGCTTCCCTTGCATCCTCCATATACTTTACATAGTTTCCGTGCCAGACCATCCTGATAGGGTCCACCTCGGAAAAACGCACTCTTACACGTATTGTCTCGCTGACCATATAACCTCTAGTCCACTATAAAAATCTTTATCTGTCCTCCGGCAATCTTTTCCTCGCCGGAAAATGTTTCTGTCTGCACCAGCGACATGCCCATCGCCTCGCCGACGACGGTAACGCGCGTCTTCAATGTCTCCCCCACCGCCGGTTTCCTCCCGATCCGGAAGGACTTGATTTCACCGATCAGTCCGATGTGGGGCTCCTCTCCAGCCAGAAAATATCTGTAACCGGCGAATGCGGCCGCACTCTGTGCGGAATGTTCAATGATACCTGGCTCAATGAGTTGGGAATCAATGCAGAACACATTGTCCTCTTTCACCGTAAGTCCCGTCTCCCCGCCTTCCGCATCAGCCTCATACAGAGCGTCCACCATTACCATTGGCGGACGCTGTGGTATCAAGCGGAATATTTCTTCACCGGTTGCCAGCATATTCCTTGAAATAATTATTTCAATCTTTCGTAAACGAAATCGTAGAGAGACTCAAATGTCTTGATGCTTGACACCTGAGTGCCTTCAATCTTGATGCCGAAATTGGACTCGATGAGAGCAACGAGGTCCACAAGGCTGAGGCTGTCAAGTTCAAGTGTTTCCTTGATAGGTGCATCCGGAGTGATGACTGACTCCTCTAATTCGAATTCATCTGCAAGTGCAGAATTGATTTTCCCGATTAATTCCTGTCTTTCCATTTTTATTATGTCATTAAATATTTCTTACAATCAAAGTTGAATTTGTACCTCCGAAACCGAACGAATTGGAAAGGAAGGTATCGAAGTGCTTGTGTACCAATGTCGCCGGGATAAGGAGCTTCGCAGAATCTTCATCCGGATTCTCGAAGTTCAGGTTGGCTGCGATAAAGTCATTCTTCATCATCAAGATGGAGTAGATGACCTCGCTGGCTCCTGCCATCCACATCTCGTGACCTGTCTGAGACTTGGTACTGGTCACCTCAACACGCTGATTTCCAAAGACATTGAAAATAGCCTTGGCTTCATTGGTATCGCCCACATGGGTCGATGTCGCGTGAGCATTGATATAACCGATTTCCTCTTTGCTGATGCCCGCGCGGCGGATTGCCATTTCGAGCGAGCGGCTAGGACCTTCGACGTTCGGCGAGGAAATGTGGTCGCCGTTTCCGGAGAAGCCGTATCCGAGGACTTCCGCGATGATCGGAGCTCCTCTGCGGACAGCGGATTCGTAGCTTTCGATGATTACTGTAGCAGCGCCGCCGCCCGGAACGAGTCCGTCACGGTCACGGTCGAACGGACGGCATGCCTTTTCCGGCTCGCTTTCCCTTGTGGAGAATGCTGATATTCCGTCGAAAGAGCCTACTGACCAAGGATTTACTTCCTGAGCACCTCCGCAGACTACCATATCCTGCAATCCGTTCTGGATAAGCAGGGCGCCAAGTCCGATAGCATGTGAACCGCTGGCGCAAGCTCCTGACACTGTGAGGTTTATACCTTTAAGTTTGAAAATGCAGCCGAGATTCATCGTCACGGTACTGTTCATGGACTGGAATATGGCGCCGGAACCGCAGAGCGTGGTGTCCTTCTTTTCGCGCATGGTGTCCACCGCATTCACTACCGGAACCGTAGAACTGTCATTGCCGTAAAGCAGGCCGACTTCGTGTGTGTTCAGGTAGTCCTGGTCAATGCCGGCGTTTCTCAATGCGTCTCTGGTGGCGCAGTATGCGTATTTCGCCTGTTCCGGCATGAAAACGCGCTGTGAACGTGAAAGTTCCTTTTTAAGATCCGGTTCTTCGACTTTCGCGGTAAGTGCGGAGCGGAAGCCCATCGCCTTACGTTCAGGATCGAAGATGATGCCTGATTTCCCGTTATAGAGGGAGTCGCGGACTTCGTCCAATGTTTTTCCGAGGCATGAATAAATGCCCATTCCGGTAATTACTACTCTATGCTGTTCCATTTCAAATGTTTATTTTCCAATGATTTTGTCAATTTTCCCGTACAAGGCCTCCCTGCGTTTCCTAAGTCCGGCGAGAAGTCCTGATTTTGAAGCGTTTACGGCTTTCACATCCTGTATGAACTCACGGATCCACCTGGCATAAGCCCACTCGAAAAGGCAGAGTGCCGGGAACAATGCCACATAAGCGACTGCAGCGACGAATCCCGAATTGACCAACGTGATTATGAATGTAACGATTCCGAATACAGGGAAAATGAAGAGGGCGTTCAAGGCAATGACGAATGTTCCGGAGAACATCTTGTCTTCGGCCCTGTCCGCGAAATATTTAGGGATGAACCATGCCGGCAATGCTGGCCACAGGGCGAATACGGCAAGAGGCGCAAGTGCCAGAAGCACAGCCAGTTGCGCTACAATATTCCCCTTCCCCGGGACGGCATCCAGATGCTGCTCCCTTATACCTGCTTCACGGACTGCCTTTCCCATCGAAAGGGCCTCGCCGTAAATTTCCGACACCCCGGCATTGTCCCGTGAAGAAGCTTCCGCGAGGTCTGCGACAAGTTTCTTGTCAGATTCCAGTTTCTGCGGCAATTCTTCCGGATCCAGCCCACGAGTACGTGCAAAGTCCTGACCATAAGGGCATTGTCTTATATAATCGATGGCCTCATAGTGTTCGAGGTCGTCGATGCTGAGCATCATTCCCTTGATCTGCTCGCGTACAAGGGCATTGACCTCCCTCTGCGCGGTCCTCGGCTTGGTCTTGTACAGCTCGTAATATGGTTTCAGCGATATCGGCGTGCCGTATTTCACCAGCATGTCCGTGCGGAGTCCGTTGTAGTCGGAATAGTGGTTGCAGCTGGGCAGAATGAAGATTTCCTTCTCGAAATTTCCCATTTCCGCCGCATCGAAGGCCATCTTGGTGTATCCGTAGGAGAACGTGCCGAGCCAATGCTTGTCCTGGTGGCCGGCTTCCGGGAAAATCACGACTGTACTGCCTTCCAGCAATGATTTTTCGGAGTCGCGGAACGTGGCGCCATTGTTCTGGAGGGCCGCTTCGCCTTCCCAGTTCAGCCTGAATGCGGGAAGCAGTCCGATGGAACGGAGGAATTTGTCTGCAAACTTGCTTAGGGCGAAGACGTCGGCGCGCACGATGAAGTGTACGACGCGGTCTTCGATGGACATCAATACACCCAGAGCATCATTCATGCTGTTCTGGTGGTCGGAAACGACGAGAAGAGAAGTCCCGTCTGCCGGTACATTGTCCTTATTGATATAATATGTGCGCCTGTAATATATCTTTTCAACTAAAAATCTCACGTAAGATTTGAATGCTCGATACAATACAGGCATCTTTGCATTCGACATATCTTTTACATTTCAGCCTGCAAATGTAAGGATTTTTATCCAAAGAGCAACAAAATGCGATAAATGGCAAATGACATCACCCACGCGACTATCATGGTGTAGACGCAGCACGCGACGGCCCAGCGCCATTTTCCTGTCTCATTCTTGATTGCAACGAAAGTCGCCACGCAAGGGAAATACAGCAGGATAAATACCATGAACGACATTGCGGCAGCCGGCGTGATATCTTTTACGAGCGCCGTCTGGAGCTGTGTGTCGGCACTCAAATCTTCACCCCCGGAGACTTTTGCGCCCTCGGAATACATTACTCCCAATGTACTGACCACCAATTCCTTGGCAGCAATGCCAGTAAGCAGTCCGACGTCCATTTTCCAGTTGAATCCGAGAGGTTCCATGACAGGAGATACGATGCGTCCGAGCTGTCCGATGTATGAGTGTTCCTGCTGGAAGGCATAGAGGGTATCGATTCTGGCGGCGAGTTGTTCAGGCGACATTGATGCGCCGGCATTGGCCCGACTGCCGGAGGTCATTTCGGCGTAAGCCTCCTGCGCGCTCTCAAGTTCTTGGCTCTTAGGGAAATAGCCCAGGAACCAGATTATCACGGAGCAGACGAGTATCGTGGTGGCCATCTTCTGAAGGTATTGCTGTCCCTTTTCCCAGGTATGGCGCCAGATGGCTTTCGCGGTAGGAATCCTGTAAGGCGGGAGTTCCATAACGAACGGCAGGTCATCATCTTTCACGAATTTGCTCAGGACGATGGCAGACAAAATGGCCAGCACTATGCCGAGCATGTAGATTCCCAGCAGGGCCAATGCAGCCTTGCCCGGGAAGAATGCTCCTGCGAGCAGCACGAATATAGGGAGCCGTCCGGCGCATGACATGAACGGGATTATCGCGATGGTTATCATCCTGCTCTTGCGACTTTCGATGGCACGGGTGGCCATGATTGCCGGGACATTGCATCCGAATCCCATCACCATCGGGATGAAGGATTTGCCGTGCAGCCCTATCTTATGCATCAGCTTATCGACGATGAAGGCGGCTCTGGACATATATCCGGAGTCTTCCATCAATGAGATGAAGAAGTAGAGTATCAATATGTTAGGCAGGAATACCAGCACGCTGCCCACTCCCGAAATCACGCCGTTCACTACCAGGTCCTTAAACCATCCGTCCGGCATGACCATGGCCGTGAATTCACCCACCTTGCCGACGAACCAGTCTATCCATTGCATCGGATAATCGCCCAATGTGAAAGTAGCCTGGAAAATGAGATACAGCATTGCGATGAATATCGGGAAGGCAAGCCATCTGTTGGTGACCACCGCATCTATCTTGTCTGTCACCGTCTTTCTCGGAACCGTGTCGGGATGAGGCTTGTAGGTCTCGGCCAACGCGCCCTGGATAAATGCATATTTGGCATCCACTATCGCAGATTCCGTATTGGTATGCAGCAGGTCCTGGATCCGCTTTTCCTCCTCGACCCTGGCCGCAATGATTTCGTCCCTGTCCGGGAGCGCGTCAATGACTTTTTCAATGTCCTTGTCGTCTTCCAAGTATTTGATGGCCAGGTATCTGGTGGAGTATTTGTCGCGCAGCGAGCTGTTCTTCTGCAGCAGAAGTTTTATCCGTTCAATGCTTTTTTCGAGTTCTGCGCCATGATTGATATGTATATGGCGGGCAAGCCTGGCATCGCTGTGCGTGTATATCTTTATGACCGTGTCGAAGAGTTCATGGATACCTGTTCCGTCGCGGCTGACGGTCGGGCAGATAGGCATTCCGAGAAGGTATCCGAGCTGCTTGATGTCGAGTTCGTCGCCTTTCGCCTTCAGCTCGTCATACATGTTCAATGCCATGACGACCTTCAGGTTCATGTCAATGACTTGTGCTGTCAGATACAGGTTTCTCTCGATGTTCGACGCGTCCACGACATTGATGACGACGTCCGGCACGTTCTCTATCAGGTTTTTCCTGACATATAGTTCTTCCGGGCTGTACGCTGACAGTGAATAAGTTCCGGGGAGGTCCACGAGGACGAACTTATATCCGTTGTATTCGAACCGCCCTTCCTTCGCGTCGACGGTCACGCCGCTGTAGTTTCCCACATGTTCATGCGAGCCCGAGGCAATGTTGAACAGTGATGTCTTTCCGCAGTTCGGATTTCCTACGAGCGCCACCCTGATGACGTGCTTGCGTTCTTCCGCAAGTTTGGCCATCATCTTGTTCAATGACCATTCCTCGTCGCAGTCGTCCGCGAAGATCGTGTCATACGAGTGGTCGTACTTCATCACTTCCTTCGCCTCGCTTTCGCCGATGACTTCTATTTGTTCCGCCTCGCTGCGGCGCAATGAAAGTTTATATCCAAGTATTTCATATTCAATAGGATCCTTCAACGGAGCATTCAGCACGACGGTGACTTTTTTCCCCGCGATGAATCCCATTTCGATAAGTCTCTTCCTGAAGCTTCCATGGCCGTTGACCTTCACGATCACGCCCTGCTCCCCTGTATTCAATTCCGACAATTTCATAAATTATCCCCCTAATACACAATATCGCGCGCAAATATATAACGAAAATCGCTTACTTGGTATCCCAATTTATGGGGATATCGCATGTGGCGCCCCGCCCGGCGGCGCATTAAAGTTCAACGGAGGGTCGTGCTGTCGTGCGTGGAAAGGCCGGATTTACGCACGTCATGAATCATTTTGGACGCGACGTGCGCAGAAAACGTTTTAGTGCGCACGGAAAGCTACATAGCATGGAAATAGCCATCTGCAAAGGCCGCGCAGCGGAGAAGCCCCGGGCGGGGACGGAGGGTGGAGCCGGCATTGGCTCCCGAAAAGGGAGGGGACCCACGCAGTGGGGAGGACCGGCGGAATCCTCCGTCCCCGTCAGGGGCACCCTAGAAAGAGCTAACTTGCTGATTTTCAATGGTTAGCTCTTTTTGTGTCTCAATTTTTGGCGACATTTTGGCGACTTGGGGTCGTTTTTGCCGACTTTAGCTGGCGTTGCCCATCAATGAGAAACACTTTCTCGTAGTGAAAAAGAGCGAGAATAAAATGCCGGGTATTCTTTAAGCTTGTCTTCCTTTAGAATAAAACCCGCATCTATCACATAGTCCCCCGCCCATAGCTGTTAATAATCTTTATGTACATTCTTTCTCCTTTCTGAGGTTCAAAATTCTGATCCATTACATAATTCCTTGTTCCCTTGACTTTGTCAATCTTACATACCTTAACACCAAGGGTATTCACTAGTCCTGCATAGTCAGGATGTAAGTACTCAAATGTGATTTCAATGTATTCTCTATCTTGTTTCAATGATATTTGACACAATGCAGACGAGTTCTTTTGGACATATCCTTTACTGTTTGGATAAGGATTCCCAAAAACAAGTTTGCATGGTATATCCGATACAGATGATTTATTTTGTTTTATATACGAATCATACTCATTCAATAGCTTGATGTTTAGAAGCTGTTGCTGAATCTGTTCTTTCATCAAGCTATCAGTCTCTCTGGGCAAAGGCGAAATGGCATGAATGATTTTTATGGTGTCAGTAACCTCTTTAACTACTACGGGGTCTTCAGGCCATATTCTATCACAAGCTTTTCCTAAGATCAAACCAAATACAGCAGCGATTAGCCATTTGCCAGCCTCTTGCCAATTGTTTTTGAGGAATACAAGAAATTTCGACATATATCAATGTATACCTTTAAGACGGCAATAACAGAATTTCATTAATAATTTCAAAAATACATTTAAAATTATCCCAACTCTCTTTAGATATTGAGATTTTGTCTTGAGAGACCGCCTCAGCGAACGAGTTCTTTGTTGCCAGGAGGTTAATGGATTCGTCTAACCCAACCACTTTTTGCCCTTTTGTGGATTCGACAATCTTATCCTTTCCCCTATCTTCTTGATTAACGAGTAGCAAGTTTTTATCAAATATACATCTTCCGGATTCTGTAAAATCTTTCCCGAAAAATAAACTCCGGCCGTCATCCATTTTCGTATGTATCTCATCATCCGAGAAATAATACTCCAACGAAACCTTGTTTTGATGGGAATCGAGTCGAGATTGAGGAATAGGGATACAGAATGAATAAACATTCCCAGCGACTACATTATAACGATTAGGATACTCTTTGATAAACTTATCTGAATCATGGTCATAAATCGCGATCACTTTGCGAACAGGCATAAATTTCGCGACATTCTCGCATACTGCCTTAGATTGAGTATCTCCTCCAAACTCTTTCCACTCAACATCTAAATTAACCCCTATTTCTAATGCGGCTTTTTGAAGAATAAGAATGTCAGTTTTCCCTTCTGTTATGATGATAGGCTTCGTTGTTTTCTCGATAATTGAATTCGCCTCAGCAAGTCTTTTTGCATACTCATTCTTTTCTCCCATGAAGGTGTTATACGCTTCTTCATATACATTGTTTGTGGTGGGAGAAGAAACAATACCGCCATTATCTAAATCATAAATTACTGCACGTGAAGAACAAGTGGTCGCTAACCCCATATTGAGGAAAGGAGAATGGCTAGACACAATAAACTGAATATTCGGGAACAGCTCAAACAAGTGCGGTAAAACCTCCTTCTGGAGTTTAATGTGAAGATGCTTGTCGACTTCGTCAATTAAAACAATACCGTAGAATTGTTGTAGGGGAATCGGCCCATAAACATTATCCCCTTGACGTAACAACTCACAAAAAATAGACAGGATTGCGAGCTCTCCAGATGAAAGATTAAAAATAGAAGGGCAATACATTTGTGCAACATTTGGATTTGCCACATCGTACTGCATTATTGATAGTCTAGAGCCAGGATTTGATCTTTTACCAATACCAAATCGAACATTTTTCTCTTGGAATTTAGAAATGAGAGCCTGCTCCAAAACGGCTTTCGCGTTTAGCCAGAGTTGTCGTTCAGGGGTAACATCCGCATTTTTCCCTCCTGGAAGTGTAATCTTATTGGGATTAATTTCCCAGTCCAATACAACATCCATTAACCAATTTGCTATATCACGGATATCGGTTCTAACTTCAAGCGGATTGATCATATATCCATTAAAGGTCAAATCTTTCTTAAATATAAAACCTTCTTGATATAGCTCGTTTAAGTAGTTTGGAATCTCATATCGATAAGCAGGGAAAAAAGTGATAATGTTGTTATCAAACACCTTTCTTACCATCTCTTTATCCTTAAAGGAGCGCGATACGTATTTGAATGCATCCTTCTTTGAAGCGGCTTTTTTAATCTCTTCATATGGAATCGCGTTTTGTAGAGAGATAGTTTGCTCATATAATACCGGGTCACATCCATTACGCAAATCAAGATAATCACACAAACCATGATCTGTCTTAAACCTTATATAAACGAGGGATGTCTTGCCATTAGCAAGCTCATATAAAGGACTAGATACCCTATAGTAGCTTGTCGTTTTTCCCGCATATGACTGGTCATAGGCTCCTTTTGTTATTTCTATCCACGCATCAACGATATATGAGAGTATGGTTGTCTTTCCCTTTCCATTAAACGCAGTCAAGACCGAAACACCCTTCTCCTTAAATGTAAGGTTCAGAGACTCAAAAGGAGCGCGGTTTTTAATAATGATGCTTTCAACGATTATTGCCATATACAACGTATAATAACTATTTCATCCGTTCAACGATTTTCATCAGCGTAGTGAATGCTATACGCTTATCGGTTGGGAGTTTCCCACTATCGTACAGAGCCTTGTTTGCTTTGTACCAGAGGGCTTCTTCAGAAGCGTCTGGAGGAATGATTTCGTTGATGGTGATATAAGTAACGTAGCTCTCAAGGCGATCCATCCATGGAATGGCATCTTCCTTTGCGACACGTTCTTTCTTTCCCTTATATTGCTCGTATTCTGTTTCAATGCGTTCTATGATAGCTTGTTCATCTGGCTCAAGCAGTCCTTTGCGGATATTTGATCTACAAACGCTCAGGAATTTGTTCAAGCGTATCTCTTCCGGTGAAACACCTGATGAATAGGGGAAGCGCTGGTTGTCCTGGATGAACTTCTCTAGTAGGGCAACACTGTCCTTGAAAGAGCGTCGCCCTTGCCTCTTCTCTTGCAAAACGTACGCTTCGTCAAAGGTGTAGTCCGAGTAGCCGATGTACATCACATCGCCTTTGTAAAACAAACTAAATTTGTTCGATGATTCTGCTAGGAGGTTGGACTTGACGCTACTCTCCTTTACATTATCACGGTATTTGGCGACATATTCGCAGATGTCAGAAAGAGTGGCTATTGGCTCCATCAGACTATTGAGATACTCTTCGACTATCTCTCTTATCGTACCGCCTCGTTTCTCGGTGTAGTTCCACTCTGCAAGCGCATAAGTGCTACTTCTGCTGACAGCTACGATATTACTATTCCGCAGTGCATTTGAACCAATCTTCGACGGAATTTGCTCGAGGTCAGGATACCGCTGATTCAGTTGTTCGCATATTTCTTCTGCCGTCATCGGACGGTTATATTCTCGGAGGATGTCCTCGATTAGATTGGGAATTGTCTTTCGAGCATTGGCCGGGAAGTGAATCTGGCTATTGATGATATTATCGGGATAGCCTTTCAGGAGAATCTGCCGACACTCTTTGACGATATTGTAGAAGTCTTCTTCTGTGACAGATTTCTTGATAAGACCTCGAACGAAAGTCTCCAGATCGTCACGATAGGGGTAGAACCGTTTCTCGTTCAGCATATCCTCTACTACGAGGATAAACTTATTGAAATCAAATATGTTGTGAACCCTGGAAGGTACAAGATATAGACGACGCACAGCGCCAGATGTCTTAAGTAGAGCTTTCCTATAATCACCAATGATGTGCAAATTTGGATTAGAAATAGCAATGCATACGGTGATGTACTCGTTGCTATATTCAACGCCTTCTTCTGTGCGTATATGCTTAAAATCGTACTCTGACTGACCTGTGTACACATAATCATCCAGAAGGCCAGCGCGGAATATCTTCCTCGGATAGGAAAGAATATCATCCAGGCAGTTGTCGCGCAATTGCCGAACCCTTTCACGTGAGATGCTAAGTGAATGAGCGATGTCAGTGAGATCTTGAACCGACTTCCCATATACTATATTGAGCCCATTCCTAGCAATCTTTAACTTCCGTTCGTCCATCTGAGACATCAGATAGTAGATACCCGTAAATAGCGGGAAGTGGCCACATCGCTCAGCTCGATTCACAATGTCGTCCCATTGCTCATCCGTTAGATTGAGTTTGTGGAGCTGGCTATTATACATCACCGTCGGGCTGGTCTTTGCTCCAGCAAGGAATGAATCAATCTGAGGGAGAATACTTAAGAAAAGGTTGAGCAGAGCCTGGGACTTAGAAGGGTTCAGCCCCGGAAACTTTACGGTCATATGGGATATGCCGACTACCTTCAAGTAGAAGTCAAGGACCGAGTCGTTGCAGGACTCCATAAACTTTTTGTAGGAGTGATATGTCCGGATATGTTCCGTGGCCATTATCTTCTCAATATTTGAAGCAAAGAGGGCCGCCTTATCACTTTCCTCAAAGACGTGTCTTGTGCCGGGATGCTGAACGATGGTGCGCATCATATCGCACATTTTTTTCACTTCTTTTGCGGACACTTCGCCTATCCCCAGTTCCTTCCTGGCCTTCGGAATATCCATATCTAGAACCTTCTCATAGAAGATGTTCGCGTATTCCGATCTGCCGCGAAGAACGTTGAGAAGAATCGCGGAGGCCGGATACTCCTTAGTTACGATATTGTCGTAGATATAGTTTAAGAAGGGGACGTTTCCGGACGGAATGGCCTCAAATACTTTATGTTCTGATGGCGTTGAATGCTCGTTTGTCGCTTTTTCAGCGAGTTCTAACTCTTCAACAATAACTGGTTCGGCATCAGGTTCCGGTGTATTATCTACCGGTTCCGGTTCTTTTTGCGAAATCACTGACTCGGCAGTCTTCTCTTCGATGTATTGCTTGAGATATCCGTCCACTGTGGCCTTGAAGGTAAGGATCTTCTCGAACATCAGCCGAGAAGGCTCCAACCCAATTCCGTCGAATTTTGGAGCTAAGGGGTCAGTGATCAGTGTCCGGTAATAGAGGATTCTCACCGAGCGTGAGCATTTATCCCGCCAATACTTATTGAAGACGTTGGTAAAGCGAGTGTCAACAGACCCCATATCCTTAAAGAGTGGATCTGTAAGAGTAGACAACTCGTCCTGGTGCAGGTATACATAGTAGGCGAGTTCGTCGTTGACAACCTTCTTGTATGCATTCAGGAACGGCTCCGTATAGAGCGCAATCATCTTTCCTTTACGGTATGCCTTACCCAGTAGCTCGTCACTGGATGTCAAGAGCATAGAGAAGAATACACTGTCGCTCGGGCATGACTTACGTTCTCCGGCGAGAAAACCGGAGGCCTTGTAATTCGAAAACCTGATTAGGGTCGTGTATACGTCGTTACGAAAACTGTATTCCTCTGCTCTTTCCATAACTCTATAACTTTACGCGAATGTCGGGCATCTGCTTCGAAAAGGAACTCTCGTTATCGATGTTTGCGCACTGCTGACGGACCTGGTCACGACGATGGATTGCAGGCTGTAAGCAGAATCTATCGAACTCTGCCTTGTCGATCTGGTCTGCGCTGGTCAGATGCGGGAAAAGGAGTTTGCAGTATGCGGTAGCAATACGCTTGACAGCGTTCAAATGGCGCGTATCGGCCTTTGCGGGCACCTGGATGGCATTGTTTACCAGCTCGGCGTATTCCGGGACAACACGGAGTTTATGCATCACCTCAGAGAAGAATTCCACGTTGATGGTCCAGTCGCGCAGAATCATATCGTTGTTCATACGCGGGAGGAGCCAGCCCTCGATGAAGCCGTGGAAACGGTCGAGGAGAGCAGATTCGTGGAAGACGCCAGGGAGTTCATCAAAGTAGCGGTCACTGCGAGGGAAGCCCTCGGAGGTCAGCTCGATGTTACCCAGGAGCATAAGACCGCACTCGGACATAAACTCATAGTTGTCCACGGTGGCCTTTCCGTACTCGAGGTAGCCCTTCAGGATGGCCCGCATTTCCAGCGGATCGGTAAAAGTGATACTCTGAATCTCATCGAAGGACACCAGGTCGTGGTCGTGCATAATACCAGGAGTGCGCCGTGCTTTGTCGAAGAAGAGTTTGGCGCGAGAGACGGCACCGCCACTGACCAGCCAGGAGTACTTGCTGAGATTGCCGAAGACGTATGACTTACCGGTTCCCTTAGGAGCCAACTCGACCATATTGAGACGGGGCTCGATGAAGGGGAGGAGACGGGAAATAAACTCAAGCTTCTGCGTCATGCTGACGAAGGATGCAGGATTATACTCCATCGCCGAAATGATAACGTCAATCCATTCTTCGGTCGAGAACTCTGTGCGGAACTTGCGATACAGGTTCAAATCAAGCTTCTGGAGAGGCTTGAATGGCTTGAAATCGACGAGTTCTACGTGGCCGGGGCCATCTTCATCCGGCGGCATATAAACCACCTTCAGAAGGCCCCATTTCTCGCCATCAATCAGGTCGGCAGGGTATTTCTCCACAAGGTACGGCGGGATGAGCGTCTCGTTCTGCTTGATGCCCATGTCGGGAATCTGGAACTGTACCTTATTGGCGATAAGGTTCGTAGTAACGATGAATCGGGTCAGCAACGTAAGCGTCTCTCCGTTGCGCAGACGTGCCTTTACAGCGTTGTTGTTGCTGGGTATATGCTCGTCCAGATAACGGGCAAGGTCCTGCTTGCGAAGCGTTCCATCCGGCTTGGCGTATTGCGAGATCAGGAAGTCCTTCACAAAGGAGGGGAGGTTCCGACCCAGGAAGACGTCGTAATTCTGGGGGTTCTTCAGTATGGCCGCAGAGCCGAATACTGTTCTGATTTTTTGTCCTAATTCGCTCATGTGCTAAAAGTCTAAGAAGTCATTCCCACCGAAACCGGTGCCGATAACCTTGATTGTTGCATTGAATGATGTTCCACCAGGTATGGTGAATTCGGCCTTGTATTCTCCCTCGTCCAGGCCATTGACAAGAGCACTCCATTCACTGCCAGCACGGATCATCTTGAAGTCCTGACCATTGATGTGAAGCCTGACTGTCGATGGCTGCGGCATCACATTGACAGTGATGGTCGGGTTGGAAACTTCGATTTCCTTGGTGAGCAGCGTGTAATTGTAGCGGACAAGATTCTGTTTCTTGTTCGTGATGATGATATACGGAACCAGCACCTCTTCGGGCGTACAACCACCGTGTACCTCGTGGACCGGCTTGCGACCCAATGAAGCGTGGGTAAGGGCGACTTTGTAACGTTCTCCATCGTTCTCGTTGGTGTGAACGACATAATCGGCATCATGGTATAGTTTACCATCTGCTGCGACTTTGATGTAGCGTCCATCGTGCTCCACCTTCGCATCATATTTCAAAGAATCGAGCTTGCGAGAAAGGCAGCTCAAGCCGTGGTCAGAAACAATGGCAATGGTGTGCTCACCGTAAGCATTGCTGGTGATAATGTCCATTATCTTCGACTGAAGGACCTGAAGTTCCTTAACCAACGTTGCGTTCTTCTTATAACCAGCGCTGTCGTGGGCCAGAGCATCCAACTCGCCGAATTTGATGACATCGTCGAAGCGGTTCTGAGCGGTCGCCGAAGGAATCGTGCAGCGCGTGACCTCGGAATGAAGAACCCGATAGTTGACACCACAATCTTCAATCAATGAAAGGATGTAGGGGAGGAACTCGTACCCCAGGGCGTCTATCCAATATATCTTATCGGGCCGGCATTCATCGGAAGACATATGCTGAGCGAGGCGGTTGTGTGATTCCTCAAACGAGTGATACCATCCGTAGAAGGAATCTCCGTCGTGGTTCTTTTCGCTAATGAAGGCCTTGATACCCTCTGTGTATTCATCAACGAGCTTAGCATTGCGGTACTCCTTCAAGTACTCGATGTGCCAGTTGTCCTCGGCTTTGACCGTGGTGTTGGGGTCGGAAAGATACATTCCCAGGGCAGGATACTTCTTGGCCGCCTTCTCCAGCGTAAGACCCGTGCGATCCTTGTCGGCATACCAAGCGGTGATGAGTACCTTCTCGAAATCGAAAGCCCCCGTGCAGAGTGCTATCGCAAGCTGGGTGTTGTTTTGCTCAATCTCTGCAATACGATTCTTAATATAGTCCTTTGTCTCCGGAGCAACAAACTCGCAGATGACATTCAGGGAATTCTTAATGAGGTGTTCACGCTCGGCAGCGTAACCCATCTGTGTCGAAGGCTCGCTGAAGTAGAAAATACGTTCAGCGACCTTCGTAGGAAGCTCGCGAAGCATTCCATACTCGGAAACCTCATTGAAACAAACTTTAAGGTAAGGGTAATTCTCGGCTGCATCGCAGGATAGGAAGTAATTCTTCATCAACCAACGATCATACTCCGTCGTTTCTGTCTGTACCCACTGTATGAAGATGTCTCTCGGCTCCAGATGGACAAAGTTAAAACGGCTGCATACGAACGAATTGAAGCCGAAGGCAGCTGGACCAGTCTTGAGAATGTCCTTTAGCAGCTGGGACCAGTACTTCTCCTCATGCTTTTCGTAAGGGAAGGGGATGGTGATTCCCAAGAACGACTCGATGTATTCGTGCGCGTTCTCAACATATTTGAAGGTGAAAATGTTGTCAGGAACAGAATACTTATTGCGGCGATAGATCGGCCCGGATGAACAAATGATCTGCGTCTGCGGGGCTTGATTCTTCCAGAACCGAAGCCATTCATAGACAGTGTTCAGACATACGATTTTGCTCTTTTGCCCGAAGGAGTTGGTGGCATTCTTAATTTGAGTCAGGAACACTTCGGTCTTGTGCTCTTCTTCCAAATATGCCCAAACGGGTGCGCTTTCCTCGATGCGGGCAAAACCGTTCAAAAAGCTGCTGAAGCGGTTCTGCAGACCAATTAAAGGGATATATATGCGCTTGTGAGGATGATCAATGTCCTCTGTGAGCATTATCTCGTTGAAGAAACCCTTAAAATCCGTATCGCTATAAAATCGAACCAATTCAGAAAACGGCGTGACAAGAGTGTTTTCTGTACATGCCTTTATGGCTGTCTTAAGGTCATCCGTGGTAATCCAACCATCGGGTTCATCTTGCTTCAGCAAATCCTCCAGATTCAATGCTTGTATACCCAGAACGCCAAGGTCCAGAGCAAAGCGCGTGAATACGTTGAAGTTGTTGAGCATGATGAAGCGGACGGGGTAGCGGCAACGGAGGGGGTCACCATCCTCCATGTCCCGCTTAATCTCCGTCAGCAGGTCATCATAGGACTCAAACTGAATGATTTTCTCTGTTGCATCCATAGCTTACGATAGATAGTTGGAAATGAATTCGGCCACTTCCGGGTTATTATCGATGATGTCAAGGACAACTTTCTGCCAGAGAACGCCGGGCATATTGGCTTCTTTGACAAGTGTCTTGGCCTTCTTAACTGCATCCGGGCTGACAGGCTTTGGCGCAGCAGGTGCAGAAGGCGTAAAGAACGGCGAAGCAGGCGTGTTGGCAGGCTGTGTCGAAGTTCCGGAAGGAGATGACGGAGACGGCTGCGGTGCAGGAGTCGGATTCATTTGATCCCGCTTCATAATGTAGAAGTTGAGCACGCATTCACGCACATCGGATTCCTTGCGGAAAGCAACCTCGGACTGAAGGTGCGAAATCTCTTCAAGCAGCTCGTCCCACCAGTCTCGCTGAATCTTCACGGTCTTGATGGAGCTGATGAAGTTCATAAAACCGTTTTCGTAGTTCTTCGGGCTCGAGACTAACTGGGCTATGTCGACCTTCTCGCTGTTGACAAGGCGATAGAGATTCTTAATTTTGGCAATATCGGGGTTTTGATCCGCCTCCAGCACTTCGATAAGAAGTTTGATGATCTCTGCTCGCTTTTCATTGATATTGTCGCAGTAGGTGAGTACCCAAAGCGGGTAACGGGACTTCTGCATACAGAACTCGTTGATACCCCAGCGGACGTTGCTAAGGCTCTTTAGCTCCGGAATATCCTTGATAAACTGCAGCTGGAAGACCTCGTACAGTAACTGCGTCAGTTCGCTCTCCTCTTTGGAACCGAAACGGAGCATCAGTTTGTTGTTGGACTCAGAATGACCGTCGTTCCACATTACGAAGAGGTCCTTGATCATATCGGCCAGCTTCTCGTCCGAAATCGGCTGTGAAATGGTCGTGACAAATAGGTCTGCCTTGTGCTTGCGCATTGCATAAGAGAAGGCTACCCAGTTGGCGCGGCTGGGGAAGAATCCGAACGGAGGGCGCATCAGTGGAGCAAACACCTCGGAGAGCGAGAACTTGTCCACATATTTTTTCTTGGCGGCCTCGATGCACTCGTCAACCTCGTTGCATACCTGGGCAATCCACGAGCCATTAGCAATGGCAGCAGGGGTCAGACGGCATTCTTCATCAATGAGGTGATTGTCGTTTTCCTCGAAGATGTATTTTGCCGGCATATCAGAGCCACTGAACTTGGTAAGTTTGTCGCGGGTCTGAGACTGGAGCATCTGGAGTACCAGGGCAGGGAAGTTCTTGTTAGCGAGGAATGTGTTAGTTATACCTCGGTATGCCTTGACCGACTCCATACCCTTGGTGAATACCCTGTGGCTGAATTTCTTATTGATAAGCGAGTATATGTTTCCGATGATGCCCTCGCTGGTCTGCTCTCCATTGAAATAAAGAGTGAAAGAACCATTGATAAGGCGATTGCCCCACTTATTCACCAACTGTTTGGCAGCCAGGTCACTCTCCTTTTCAATGGACTCCTGATAATGGCTCTTGGCGACATTATGGCTCGCGAGCAGACTGATAAACTTCGATCGTGATTCGTTGGTAAACACCTCCGTCGGGATGATATGGATGGAGTTCAGGAATTCGGAGGAGAAGTCCTTTACTCGATTCTCGACAGCCCGGCGTTCTTCTTCTGTCACAGCCAGGTAAATGGCAACATGGAGCGTATTCGGCTTTTCATTGGTGTATTTGTTCAGACGGCTACGCAGCACCGGCTCCGGGTCGGAGCAAGAGAAGAGCTGTGGCTCGCACTTGCGAATCAGGTAGTCTCCGACCACGAACAATTTGGTGAGATTCGCCTTAACTGCAAAGTTATAGTTGAGGAAATCAAGAGCCGACTTGAACTGAGCCGCCACTTTTTCCTCTTCCTTTCGCAGTTCTGCCGGGTTGAGGGAGCTGACAGAAATCTTAAACTCGCCAAAGACATCGCGGGCAATGATCTGGTTGGTGTCCAGGAAGCGCAGGATGTCATCCATCTTGGGCTCCAGGCGGTCATCGGCGAACAGTCCACGGATACTCTTCTCGTTAGGAGAGATGCGGGCAATAACATCAGTGCTCTTGGTTGCGAATTGAGTGGACAGGGTATTGAGCAGGAGGATTCCTTTATATACGCGCACGTAGTCGTCTCCGGCTTCCTCTACCCGGTGGATATGATTCTGGAAGTTAGAGGTGAACGCACCACACTGGGGATTAGCGAGGAAACTCTCGAAGAAGAAGTCCCAGAGCCATTCCGCCGTAAGCAATGAGCGCTGCTCATACACATACTCGTCAGCAATGAATTTGCGGAAACCTTTCTTCTCGTCGTTCATAAAGTTGACAACAGAGCGGTTGGCAGAGCCAACATAATCTGACAGCTTGGAACATAGGAATGCACTGTACGGATGCATCGGGAAGAGGTTAGAGATGCCTGAACGTTCTTCTTCAACGCCGCCCTCGCAAAGATAATCGATGAGTTCATTGAGACGGACGGTACGGTTGTAACGAAGCTGGTCGTAGCCCACCTTGTCGGACTTGATCTCGAACGTATGGCGCATCACACGATAGGTGGAAACTTCGTCCATCATATAGCGAATGGTGTCGAAGCGATCATTCATCGTGCGGACATCGTCTTTCTTGCTGCCGCTGGCCACCTGGTCTTCCACGCGGTGAGAAATCAGGAACAGGAAGAGGTTGCAGCTCTGTGCCTTCTCGGCGATGTTCTGCAAGACGTTGATACGATCACTGCCGATGGCTTCCATGATGGAGGTAAACTCATCCCAGAAGATAATGAGACCGTCAGCAATCCCTTCGTCTTCGATGGCCTTTTCAACCTCGGCAAGCCACTCGCTGACGCTCTTAGATGTGAGGGTGACGCCCACGGTGTTGTAGAGCGCTTCCTCCAACTCCATATAGGTCTGGATGTCATTGGCTTCAAGACGGGCGATTACTCTCTCCGGTGTAGGGGCGATGTCGTGCAGTTCATCGTGCTTATTGATGGCGTCTTGGGTGTAACTGTTGTGGTCCTTAACATACTGAATGGCACTTTCAAAATCAGACTTCACTACGATATTACCATGACCGGCTGCGACCAGGGCGTTCTTAACTTCGCGCTGTAAGGAAAGGGAGAAGCGACGCAGGTCGTAAGCGCCCTCGACACCCTTGATGACCACAGAAAAGAAATGTTTGTTCTTGCGGTAATTGACAAGCTGATTGCGCAGACTGGCATCCTCGATCTTCTTGGTGTAGAATTCGATGTCGCCAAAACTGTCACAAAGCAAATGACGGATAACGGAACTGGCGTGAGATTTACCGGTCCCGAAGGTGCCCTGAACCCAAATGCTCTTACGTTTTGATTTGTCGGCTGAAGAGACTGCCGTAAGCGTACGCTGGAGCAGGTCGCAAAACTGGTGCGTGGGTATGAAGGATGCCCAGAGATTGTTGCTGGAATCTGCGGTAATATCATATACCGGCAGGTAATCCTGCATTTGGATATAGTCTGAATAACGTGCCATAGTTTCGTGTATCTGGGTGGTTAAAGCATCATCTTAATTATGTCAGCGGAAGAAATGTCTTCGCGCAGATTAATGTTGTCGAGACCCAAGTTAAGTTGAACATTCAAAACATGGTTCCGCTCTTCCTGGAGAGTGCGAAGGATACGCTCGAACACAGGACGGTCTATACCGAACTGGCGATAAATACCTTCATCTTGACCTTCTGAGAAAAACTCGGATACTGTGAGGAAGCGACGATCCTTCCGCTCTGCATAGAGGTACAATGAATATGCGACTGCCGCAATGGAAATATCGTTGTATGTCTTCCGCATTACCGCTAATTTACCACTTTCCTTAGCCAAAACGATAAGCAGCGGATCACGACTCAATGAACTCTCTTTGAAGGTGTTAATGAGCGAATTAAGAGGGTTGCTTAACGTGCGGCCTTTGAGGTCAGGATAGGAATCTTGCAGGATAACATCCATTTCCGCCCTCGAATACATGCGCTCAAATCCAATAGCAGAATGGAACCAGTGGCAAATCTCAGAATTAGCGCATAGATTAATGAAGATGATCTCCCAAACCAGCTTTGGATTCGATGGGTAAAGGGACATCAACTTCATACCAATTTCGGAGATTTCCTTGGTCTCTTCTTTGAGGATCTTCGCCTCCCGGAGCCAGTTGGTAAACGGAGGTATCTGGTAATCCATATTAAGGCCGTGCTCTTCGTTATCGAAGAAGGTCTCATAACTGTCGAAATACTTGCGAAGCCAGTTCTCGCGTAAGCCCATACCATCGTTGTAACGATTGATGCCGGATTTGGTCTGTTTCATATTGCTGGAGTTATTATTTGTCGGATTGTCGCCGTATGATGCGCTAACGGACGCAGCAGTAATGCATCCCTTTTCATTGAAGTCAAGACACTTGTAACAATGAATGCATTTGTTTTTGTCCACGGAAGCGATAGGAGTAACCGCCAGGGCGCCAGTCGGACACTCGACCTCGCACACCTCGCAATGGACACAATAAGTAGTTTTGAAAAGTATCTTCTTTAAGCGGCTGATGAGAATAACGTCACCTCCAGTATCGCCAAATTCAAAGGAGAGGGAGTCGTCTTTGAAATATTGGATTTTGAATGTATATACGACCTTGTTGTATTTCAGCTTACCATCAATGACACTTTCATTTTGGGTATATGTATAAGGTCCAAGAATCTTCAGCCAGGTCAAAAGGCTTTCTTTCGGATTGTGCAGAATGGCCTTGAAAGTCGGATTGATTGAAACAATATTGATAGTGGACTTAGTCTTCAAATCACGTCCGCCAGCTCTCATCTTCCAGCGCCCTGTCTTAATGTAGTTTTGGACACCTTCAACATTGTTAGAATGAAGGCTGCTCTCAATCCATGATATGAATGGTTTAATAGTTTCGGGATAGAGTTTCCCGCACAAATCTTCACTCCAACCAGATGAGTAAGGGCAGAGTATACATCCCACTCGGGATAACCCTTTTCTATATGACTTATTGAATGGGAGGCCGTAGAGAAGAATGTATAGATAAATCTCAGTAGCGTTCCAGTCCAGAATGGGGCTAACGTTAATCATATTGTTATGCTTAACGTTTTTTCCAATCCTCGAACGACCAGATCGGCTAACACTCTCTTCTGCCCGGACGCCATCAAACAGAAGAACGTGAGGCTGTTTTTTACCGCCGTTAATCTCCTTGAGTTTCTTCGCAAGGGGAGCAGATTTCATCACGCTACAGCACCAACGGTGGATGCGGCTTGGAGAGCCGAGGTTGTCCCAATAATACATAATGGGCTGCTCGTTCCTGGCAACATAGAAGGCCAGCTTCGGGTATCGTTCTGTGTAGTATTTTTTAGTCTCTTCGTAGAGCTCAAGTGACGTGGGGAGTTCATACCCCGTGTCGGAATAAATGACAGAAAAATCCGTGTTGGGGACAACGCGAGCAACTAAATCAAGAAGAACTTGGGAATCTTTCCCGCCAGAGAAAGAAACCACAAACTGATCTATCTTGCTTGTAAGAACGGCTCCTTTCCCTTGAGCATTAGCCTCGCTTTCTGGCATAATATCAAAGCTATCGCATGACTCTTTTACGACGACTTGTTTCTCTCCCGTCTTTTTCTCCAAGCGGGCTGCCAGGGCTTGGAAGTCAATGTCGGGATTCGTCTCCGACGCCTTCGTGATACCCTTATAGCGGCGATAAATGCTATTGATAAACTCCATTGCTTCATGCTCTATCAAGAACATGGAGTCGTCATTCGCCACACGGAGGGCTTCAATATCAATAGGAGTAAGGACAATGTTTTTCCCTTCAGGAGTGATAATGATTTCCGGATCATCATATAGGTTGCCACCTTTCACCTCCATCACAAGCACTCCACAATAGAAGTAGCGACGGTCACAGGCCCACAGGAGGGGAGCCTCTGAGTGGGGATATACCCAGCCCATATGATTTAGCCCAAGGAGATCCAGTTCTTCGTAAAAAACTGGCCTCGGTGCTATTCCGAGGGCTTCTCCTGCCGATGACATCGTGAGTGTCACTCCATTATGTGGTCTGTTCCAGACAATCTTGAACATAAAAATCCTTTTATAACTGATGACAAATATAGGTAATTATTTTGAAATTTCAAATTTTGTGATTTTATTTTTACAGAAATTATACGTTTACTTTTATAGTGGGTGCTGTAAAAAAGTGCCCTTGATGATGAATACAATTTTACCTCCTTCTCCCCCACCTTATTGCCGGCGTAGTGACCATCTCCCGTGCCTTGCGGAAGCAGCGGCGGGACCAGAGGATGTCGTCCTCGTCCTTGTCGCGGCCCCAGTTCTGGTCAGGAGCGGAGCCTCCGCCGCCGCAGTTTTGCGCGAAGGAGGTGGTGGCATCGACGTAACCGGCGAAGAGAAGGAATGCGGTCCGAAAGATGTGGCTGCACTCCTCACGCGAATAAGACTGTTGTGTCAATCTGCTCTCTTCATCGAAGACCCGAGCAACTCTTCCGGGAACCATCTTCTCATAGCGTTTTCCATCCACAGTGAAACCCCAGGGGAAAAGGTAATTCTTCCCTTCTTCGGATAGCGCAAATGCGACGCGCTCCGCTGGGGTCATCTGTCCGTATCTGTTCTCCGGACGCATCTTCTTCCAGGTCTCCTGAATCCGGGATGGCGTCAAGTCACGACCAATGACGGATGACTTATAGACAGAGTTCCCGCTCTGGATCGTATATCCACGGACCGCCACCGAAGCATCCATCTTCAGTTTGACCTTGTATCCTTTGGCTTCCAGCGCAGCGGAATACTTCTCCCAAGAGAAGGCCGACATTCCTGACAGAACAGCGAGGCAATCCTTTTTGATGCTGGCTTTGTTCTCTTCGAACCTGTCTCCTGTGCGTTTCCAGCCGCGCAGGCGGTTGACCTCTTCGGCGGCCGTCTTTGCTCGGATGCCGATCAGGTGGTCGCTGTTCAGGCAGTTGTGCATATCGACGCGGTTGCTGTCGAGATGGAGGTGAGGGATGCCGGACTTGCTGTCCGTATGGAGCGTGATGATGTACTGGGATTTGGGAAGGCGGCAGGGAGACCTGTAGCGTCCCTCCGCTCCGGGCAGCCGGACCCTGTCGAAAGCTTGGACGAAATCATCGGCCAGCTGCTTCCAGTCTTCCAAGGTCCAGCCTTCGGACTCCTCCTTGGACGGAGAGATCTCCATCCGGATCATGTTGTTCTTCAACGGACGGCATTGTAACTCTTCCTCCCGGAGTTTCTGGTGCAGCTTCATATACCCATAGATGGCCTGTGGGCTGGCATCCTCCGGGAGGTGGTTCAGTTTTACTACCTGTGCTTTTCCTTGACGGGTTATGTACCCGAGGGACACGCCGCCGTGTGCAATTGATTTGGCTTTTGCTATCATGGCTTATTCTGTTAAGGTTCGTTCAATCTCTCTCCAGCGCTTGATGAGCTTGTTCGCGCCGGAAATCCATTTTCTCATGAAATAAGGGTCGGAGAAACAACGGAGGCGTTCTTCCTGCGGCATAGCTTTCAGGGCGTTCTTGATATGGATCAGGTCGCCCCGGGCTTCGCTGATGCTGATGTAAGCTTGAGCTTGGCTTCGGGTCATCCGCAGTTTTGGCATGTGTCCGATGGCACAGCACCGGATGTATTCACTGACGGATTTACCGCAGGCTTGCGCCTTTGCTTTGATGGTTATCCGGTCCCGCTGCGTGGCACGGAAGGCCATCCTGCAGGTCATGTTGACCTTGAAATTATTCGGATCAAAAGGTTTGTTTTTCATGGCAATTGTTGTTTGGATTCCGCCACGGATGCGAGCTTGCGAGCAGGCTTCCCCGCCGGGAGTTGGACAATCGCGCAGCGAAATTGTTCGACATCGGCACAACTTGAATAGTGTTTCGGGAAGGATTCTCCCCGAAACACGTTCAAGTTTGCCATTCATTACTTCCGATAGGAATCACCCTTGAACCGGAGGATGGAGAACATCTCATTGATGCGGTCCATCATCCGGGGACCGTAGCGGTCCAGGATCTTGTCATCGGCAAGGTTGGTGGTGACGATGGTCGAAAGCTTCCGGTCATAGCGGTAGGAGATCAGATTCTGAACGGGTGTGTAATCCGTACCATAGCTCTGGCATCTCTCCGGTTCCGAGCCGAGCTCATCGAGGAAGAGGTACTTCGCCCTGAGGAATTCCTCGTAGCGGGAAGCCTCCTTCTCCAGCTGGTGCTTGAACTGGGTGTGCAGGTCATAAGCCGTGGTGTAGATCTCCGGCGAGGCGAACTGCTTGTAGAGTCCGTACATCGCGTACATGAGGGTGGTCTTCCCGGAACCGATGGTTCCCTGGAAGAGCAGGCCAGAGCGGACGGGGTTGCCCATCATCCATTCGGCCGCCTTCTGGATCTTGGCGCCGACCTCCGTATCAGTGATGTCCTGGAACTCGATACCGCGGGACTCGACAGCCTTTCGGTAGATCTGGGTAAGCACTTCCTCCAGCGTCTCTTTTTCTATTCCCTCTATTTGAGTCGGAAGCTTGGCGACAAGGTCATTCCTTGTCGGCAGAAGCGAATTCTTCACGAGTGCTAATACAATTTGACTCGTTTTTTGCGTATTTTCCAAAACTAAATTCTTTTGTTTTATTATTACCATAAGAGTTATATTTGGGTGCAGTCTCTGCACCCGTGTAGTTTCCGGACGGGTACCCGTTCGATTTCTGTACGGGTCCCCGTTCAGAATCCGCACCCGTTCTGTTTTCCAACGGGTCCGGGATTAGAACCTCATAGCGGGTGGGCTTCCCACGGATCTCCTGGGCGGCGACGAGCTCCTTTTTGAGCAGTCCCCCCTTGGCCATGATGACCGCAAAGAATTCCTTCTCGGCGCCGTGGAGCCCCAGGTCCTTCCACATAAACTTGTATATGGTCGTGAAAGGCATCATCGCTATGAGGGGCTTAGGATCTTGTCGAGGTCGGAACGCCGGTAGCGTTTCTGTCCGCCGACAAACACAGGGACGAGGATCTTTGCTTTCGCCATTCGGTAGAGCGTGCTCTCCGAAATCCTGAGCAGGGTCTTGACCATCTCAGGGGTGAGGTACTCCTCCGTCTTTCCTTCAGCAATCGCAGCGCGCTCGCGCTCGAAGTCCTGACGAGCCTCGGCCAGGAGCTCCCGGGCGAAATGACCCAGGTCTCCGGCGTGAACGGTCAAGGTTGCTTCGGGAAATTCCCGGAGGAGCTCGAACAAGTCCAATTTCATATCCATAGTCAAATATGTTTTGGAATTCTGCCTCTCTTGATCCCCTTTCCGATGGGGATCTCATTTGGCTTTGGGCCTCCGGAACGCGTAGTCGGAAATCTCACGACTCCTGAATGGCCGTGACAAACATATAATGGTTTTTTTGGTAGAACAAAGAAAGGGATTAAACGAAAATGCCAGCAATTGAATGATAATCAATCAATTGTCGGCACAAACTGGATTATAATTCCGGATTATTCCCAGTCAACTCCGGATTATTCTTCCTTACAGAAGGTAGTAGAAACGCTTCTTGACCTGGTCGGAATACTCTTGATATTTCTTGATATTATCGCGCTCAGGCAAGCCGATCGACAGACAATCGAACATCGTGCAACACCATTCAGTAAATGAGTTGGTGACCTTACTGAAGTACTTATTCTTATGAAGGATATCGGCTATCTCGATGATGTGTTTATCAGCAAAATGGACTTTATCTTTGGCCCCCTGCTTATAATTATCACGGACGAATTGCAGGTCTTCGACGACCTTATCAACGTACATCTTACCAGGCTCGGCTGACCAGCTAGTCATAAAGTCCGAGTTAAAGATGGTACGAAGGCGGGCCTCGTTTATGATGACTCGCTCTGGCTGTTCGGTTGCGGGAGCGTTCTCTTCAACAGTAGGAGCCCCCCCCCTTGACCACAGACGTTTCAGGAGCTGGCTGTTCCTCGGCAACATCCGGCTCCGGCTTTGCGAATAATGTCCAGATCCAGGCGCCAATCAACGTCAAGAGTGGATATCCAAGCGAGATCAAAGCGCCGACGCCCACCAATGCGATAAAAGCTATGAACCAGACATTTGTTAGGGCAGATTCCCATGCGCCAAAGATCGACGAATACTTATCATGGAAGATGGCCGTTATGCCAGCCGCCACGAGACCGAAGACCAATAATACTATGCCCAACACATTTGCCCACATCGGCAACCTGCATTGGTCATAGTACCTCGCAATTCTCTTCGCTTTAACCCGATCTTTCATATCGGTCTTTTTTAGACTCCATTTGTAAAACCCCAAGAAATGCCCGAACTTACAAAAGGGCTAACATTAAGATTATTAGTCTTTTACAAACAATCCTTTTCGTAAAACTATTTGTAAGTCATTTGTAATTGACGCACTTTACGAATGATTCACCATTCGCCAGAAAGAGACATTCCCTGCTCCTCTATTTGTAATAAGACCATTCAGCCTCATCCGGCGTAAGATATTTGAGATTTTATCATATCTCTGCTTGTCTGTTAGAATATCGGACAATGAATTACTTAACAATTCATTGATTTCTTTTCTTGATAATTCTCCATGATCCCGTAAGGCCGTCATAATGAGAGACTCGCAGGCCTTGTCTGTTAATCCTTTATGTTTCGAATATTCCACCTTCTTTCCCGTCGCTTGTGCGAGAGGTTTGGCGAGAACGAGGGCATTCTTACGGCCTTCAACAAGGTGTCTCTTTCTCAAATGGGAAATTTCAAAGTCAGTCAACGGCTTGCCTAGCTGCACCCGATTAAGCATTTCTGCTTCTTCTAACGAAATGTCCGCATTCTGCATGAGAATGTTTGTATAATTCATGTCGATTATTCTTCCAAAAACAGTCAAAGTCACGCGACCATCTCTGAAATCATAATCTGGCATCGGGAAAAGGCGGCCTTTCTGTAAGCGAAACATTTTCTTAATGCCGCTACCGATAGTATCAACCATTTTAAGTTCAACCATGGCATTTGCAAGGAATCGGTTGCGATTCTTCTCCCATGGTGAGTCAGCTTGCAATACGGCTTGGATGGACCCTGGGATAAAACTGCCCAGATTAGTGAACAGTAGCCTATCATCGAATTCGACGACATTCACGACACCGCTCTTTGAGTAATCCTGGTGAGCAACTGCATTATTGAGCGCCTCTCGAATCACATATGGTTCGTATGTGTCAATCTCTTCAGGGAACAGGGTTCTTAGATTTGGATTGATATACCGATACTTCAAGTTACGAACTAAGTGGAATACTTCATCGATGGCCAATACCATCGGGCAGGATAGGATTCGATAGTCTCGTTCTACACCATCGGTTCCTTTAAGAATCCAACGTATTTTGGAAACCGCAGGTGAAATCAATACCTCACTTTCTTCCTTTCCGAGAAGAATTATTGCGGTATTTGTAATCCTACCATTCCTAGTAATCTTGGCCTTATTCAAAAATGTCTTGTCATCCCAAGAAGCGACATCACTTGCAAGGTGCTGATGCTTATCTATATATAGTTCTCGGGCTCGGGCGATAGCCCTTGGATCCAGATCATCAAGTGTTGCATCTTTTACGATCTGAGCACTCCAATCTTGTTGAGAAGAGTAAATCTGACGCGTATAGTCTGTGAAATCCTTCAACTTGGTCAAGTTGCTATTGATTCGAATGTACGCCTCACCCTTGAATGTGACAGGTTCTCCAACTGCCGCCGGGATTTCGAAAATGACGATATGCTTGCCTTTATAATCAAACTCCTCAAATTCAAAACGAATATGCGGTTCAACTAGCTTTCTCAACCATAGCTGGTAATCCTGATTGTTGATTTTCTGATCCTGCATCCGAAGATTTGTCCCTACTGGATTCCAGGTTGCATTTTCGATTCCTAAAACCAGATAAGCATAATCCTTGTACTTGACACAAGCAATATTAGCCATGCCAGAGATGTATTTTCCAACACCTTCGTAGGTAATACTTGCACTCTGTTCTGCAATGTTAGTTTTGAACTCCAGCCAATCTAATTCACCATTCTCGCCTCCTCGCTTTGCAATCGCGAGGAGGCCCTCAAGGAGTTCATATTGATCTTCAATCGTTCTCATACAAAACTATTTTCCCCAAAGTTAGGTTTTTTCTGCTTCAAATAAACGAGGAAGATAGATTATTCTAATAGCAGGGCCACATCCGTGACCATCTCTTCGTTAATGTAGTAGTGGGGGTTGAACGTTCAAGACGCTTCTTTACTCCTCGGATTATAATCGAGTAGGAGGAAAACGAAGTAGTTTTCTT
>ULJH01025669.1_pt1 | contig 48139 bp, 43 predicted proteins | sample 1950781 | NCBI WGS metagenome assembly ULJH01 (sample SAMEA4835462, study PRJEB28245) | human gut metagenome | biome: gut microbiome; material: fecal sample | place: Denmark | collected 2008 | reverse complement strand
AGATGGGGCGGAAGCACAAATTGAATTTGATATAGAATTCGGACAGGGCTCGCCCCTGTCCGCAAAAAATTACATATTAAATCAAATCAACGGACAGCCGCAAGGGCTGTCCCTACGGTTGTGCGAATATTTTAATATCATTTTATCCGTGAATTAAAATAAAATATGCACCGTCATTGTTTTACAATTTACTGATTTTCAACGACCACTCTGAATGCCAATTCCTGTGCCTGCTCGAGGGTTTCAAGCGTGCCTGCCTGCCGTCTGAACTCTGCACCGCCACGAAGTCCTTTCATATACCAAGCGGCGTGCTTTCTCGCTTCTTTCATACCGATTTTTTCGCCCTTGTATTCGCAAATGAGCTTGATATGCTTTACCATAACCCTCATTCTCTCGCTGACGGGCGGCTCGGGGAGAATTCTGCCCTCGTTGAGATAAGCATTAATCTGCGAAAATACCCACGGTCTGCCGAGCGCACCTCTTCCGACCAAAAGAAAATCGCAGTTTGTTTTTTCAAACATAAGTGCCGCAGTTTGACCGTCAACAACGTCTCCGTTACCGATTACGGGGATTGACAGCTCTTTTTTTACCTCGGCAATTATATCCGTGTTTACGGGCGGCGCATACATTTGCTGCCTTGTCCGTCCGTGGATTGTAACAGCCGCAGCACCGGCTTCCTCGGCTCTTTTTGCCATATCGACTGCGTTTATATTGTCAAAATCCCAACCCGAGCGCATTTTAACCGTTACGGGAAGCTCGGTAGCACCGACAACCGCTTTTACAATGCTCTGTGCAAGCTCGGGATTTCTCATAAGCGACGAGCCGCCGCCGTTTCCTGCGATTTTCGGGGCAGGACAACCCATATTTATATCGATAAAATCAGGTCTTGTTTCAAGCACGGAATTTATGCTTTGTGCCATAATTTCAGGGTCGCTTCCGAAAATTTGCACGCCTGCCGGACGTTCTTTTTCGTTGAGCGTCATCAATTCCTTTGACTTTTTGTCGCCCATTGTAACGCCCTTTGAGCTTATCATTTCCGACACGGTATAAGCCGCACCGTACTCACGGCAAAGCTCACGAAACGCCCTGTCCGCAACGCCTGCCATAGGAGCAAGCCCTGCAAAGCCTTCAATTTTCAAATTTCCGAACTGCATAAAATCAACCTCAATTAAATTTCAGCATATTTTACCATAAATTCTTTTTTATCTCAACCGTTGAGGCATAATTTTAGTGCAAAATATAAAAAGATATGGTACAATATCATAGTAATTAAAATTTCTGAAAATTCGGTGAAAAATATGAAGCTATTGATTTTAGACGGTAACAGTATTTTTAACAGAGCGTTTTACGGTATAAAACTGCTCACAACTAAGGACGGACACTATTCAAACGCAATTTACGGCTTTTTGAATATTCTCTTAAAGCTTGAAGATGATGTTTCGCCCGACGGTGTGGCTGTAACCTTTGACCTTAAAGAGCCGACCTTTAGGCACAAAATGTATGCCGATTACAAGGCAGGCAGAAAGCCGATGCCGCCCGAGCTTGCGGAGCAATTGCCTGTACTTAAAGAAATTCTTTTGTCGCTCGGCTATAAAATCGTTACAAAGCCGGGCTTTGAGGCTGATGACCTTATCGGCACGCTCTCTCATAACTGCGGAGAGGGTAACGAGAGCTTTATCGCTACGGGAGACAGGGACAGCTTGCAGCTTGTAAGGGATAATGTTACGGTTTTGCTCGCTTCAACCAAAATGGGCAGACCTGAAACCGTAGTTTATGACACCGAAGCCGTTAAGGAAAAATACGGTGTTGAGCCGATACAGATGATTGACATTAAGGCTCTTATGGGCGACAGCTCGGACAATATCCCCGGTGTTGCCGGAATAGGCGAAAAAACCGCATCAGCTTTGATTTCAAGCTTTGGCTCTATCGATAAAATCTATGAAAATATCGACGAAATTGACATTAAAGAGTCCGTCAGAACTAAACTCAAAAATGACAAGGAAAAAGCGTATCTCAGTTATAAGCTTGGAACGATTGATGTAAATGTTCCGATTGATACCGATATAAATTCCTATAAAAAAGGCAAGGGCGATCCCGAAAGAGCGAGGAAGCTTTTGACCGAATATGAGATGTTCAAAATCCTTGAGCGTCTTGATTTGCCTGCTGTTGTACAGTCAGGTAAAAATGACGAAGCACAGTCGAAAGCACCCGAAAAAAGCACCGATATTTCACTTTTGGAAAAATCAGTAAACGAGGAAAAAGAGCTTTTCTTTGCCCTTGATACCGACAAATTCGGCTTAAAGGGTATTTGCGCCGTTGACTGCGATTATGTGTATGAATTTACTTCCGACGAGGACATAGAAAAGGTGCTTTCAATGCTTTCCGACAAGGAAATTAAAACCTGCACCTATAATTCAAAGGCGGTTTATTCCTACTTTTTCAAAAACGGCGGAGACATAAAGGATATTGATTTTGATATTTTGCTCGGTGCGTATTTGTTAAATCCCTCGGCAAAGGATTATTCCATAAAGCGACTTGCGGCGGAGTTTTCCGTGCCGTATTATGAGTATGACAACGAAGCTCTTTCCGACCTTTCGGCGTACAGAGCGTTAAAGAGCCGTATTGCGACGAGGCTTGAGAGCACGGACAACACAAAGTTGTTTAATGAAATCGAAATGCCTCTTGCGAGGGTGCTTTCATCAATGGAAGTTTATGGAATTAAGGTTGACAGAGAGGGTATCGAGGACTTTTCCAACAAGCTTTCTGCCCGCATTTCTGAACTCCAAAAGGAAATCTATTCGCTTGCAGGCCGTGAATTTAATATAAATTCACCCAAACAGCTCGGCGAGGTGCTTTTTGACGACCTTGCAATCCCGACAAAGAAAAAAACCAAAACAGGCTATTCCACAAATGCAGACGTTTTGGAGGGACTTGCCGAGGACTACGAAATTGTAAGATTTATTCTTGAATACAGAACTCTTGCAAAGCTCAAATCCACCTATTGCGACGGTCTTATCAAGGAAATTTCTTCCGACGGCAGAATTCACACAACCTTTAATCAGACTGAGACGAGAACGGGCAGAATTTCCTCCGTTGAGCCGAATCTTCAAAATATTCCCGTAAGAACAGAGCTTGGCAGAGAGATGCGAAAATTCTTTGTTGCTGAGGACGGTATGACCTTTATTGATGCCGACTATTCGCAAATTGAACTGCGTGTTCTTTCGGATATTGCAAACGACCAAAATATGATTGACGCCTTTAACAGCGAAACGGATATTCATACAACAACCGCTTCACAGGTGTTCAAAATTCCGCTTAATGAGGTTTCTCCGCTTATGCGTTCAAGGGCAAAGGCTGTAAACTTCGGTATTGTTTACGGTATCGGGGCATTTTCACTTTCAAAGGATATAGGCGTTTCGAGGGCGGAAGCGGATAAGTATATCAAGGACTATTTGCACCATTATTCGGGCGTTGACGGGTATATGAAAAGCATTGTCGAAAAGGCAAAGGCAGACGGCTATGTTTCAACGCTTTTCGGCAGAAGAAGATACTTGCCTGAACTTTCATCATCAAACGGTATGCTTCGCTCCTTCGGCGAGAGAGTCGCAAGAAATATGCCCATACAAGGTACTGCCGCAGACATTATTAAAATCGCAATGATAAAGGTTTATAACAGACTGAAAGCCGAAAATTTAAAGGCAAGACTTTTGTTGCAGGTGCACGACGAATTGATAGTCGAAGCACCCGAAAACGAGGCGGAAACGGTTAAAAACATCGTTTGCGAGGAAATGGAAAATGCTTGCAAAATGAAGGTTCGTCTTGTCAGCGACGCAAATATAGGCAAGACCTGGTATGATGCGAAGGGCTAAAAAATGAATGTTGAAATTTCAAAAATGACCGAAGCGGATATTGAGAATATCGCAAAAATAGAACAGGAGTGCTTTCAAGACCCGTGGAGCGAAAAATCGCTTTTTGAGGAGCTTGAAAACCCCGTTGCCGATTTTTTTGTTGCGAAAATCGACGGCAAAACGGCAGGTTATATAGGCTCTTTTAATGTTGTCGGCGAGGTTTCGATAACAAATGTTGCAGTCTGCGAGAAGTTCAGAAAAAAAGGTGTTGCAACAAGGCTTTTAGAGCATCTTGAAAAGGTCAGCCGTGAAAAAAATGCTGAGTTTATAACACTTGAAGTGAGAGAGTCGAACGAAAACGCAATCGCTCTTTACAGAAAATGCGGTTTCTCCGAGGTAGGACTTAGAAAAAATTTTTATTCCCACCCGACCGAAAACGCCGTGCTTATGACAAAAACGCTTGAATGATTGTGAAGTTATATTATATATCCCACCGTGTAGGACAGGGCGAACCTTACGGCAGAGAAAAGATAAGAGAGAAAATTGAAAAACGAAAAGAAGTGGGTGCTTCGCACAGATTAAAAAAATATATCCAACACGGTAGGGCAGGGGCTTGCTCCTGCTGAGGAAATCAGCGAATATATAGCAACTAACGGTATATAACAAATTGAAAATTTAGCACAAACACAGGCTCCCTCTGACGAGGGAGCCTAAATATGCGGCTGTGCACAAATCGCAAAAGTTGGTGTTTTGCACGGAGCGAAAAATATATTCCACACGGTAGGGCGGTGGCTTGCTGCCGCCGAATAAACTAACAAAAATATAATTGTTATCGGCTGTTAGCGAATTAAAAAATATATCGAACCGTAGGGACAGGGCGAGCCCACGTCGTCGTTTGCTTCGTATCGTTTGCAACAGCCTTTGGCTGTCTTTCACTCACTATGCAACTCCTCCTTTTCCGCAAAAATCACGCTCTGTTCGCCTGTTCGGTTGTAAACATCCTCACGACGGCTCGCTGTCGCTACCAACTTTTGCGGTTTGCGGACAGGGGCAAGCCCTGTCCGAATTTTATATCAAGTTCAATTCTTGCTTCCACCACATCTTTGAGGGGGCTGTCATTTTTTTGAAACAAAAAAATGACGGAGGGATTTTTATAAAATCATATAAAATCAACCTTACAATCCCTTCGCCTCACATTCGTTCGGCACCTCCCTTTACACAAGGGAGGCTAAAAATACAGCTGTCCGTTGATTTTGACACAACAAAAGCCTATTGAATATCAATAGGCTTAATTTTTTATTCATCCCATTTCAAATCGTGGAGCTGACCTTCGCAAAGAAGCTCGGGGAAATTCCATTGCCTTAACACTTCGTAGGTTGCAATCGCAACGGTGTTTGAAAGGTTGAGGCTTCTTGCTCTTTCGTGGTTTAACATCGGCATACGAACGCAGGTGTCGGGGTGGTCGTAGAGCAAACTTTCAGGTAATCCTTTTGTTTCTTTTCCGAAGAAAAGATAGCAGTTGTCGGGATATTTTACATCCGAATAAATGTGCCTGCCCTTTGTTGTAAAGAAATAGAATTTGTCCTTGTGTTCTTTGTTTTTTTCAAGAAATTCATCAAGATTTTCATAATATGTAATATCCAAAAGATACCAATAATCAAGTCCTGCTCTTTTGAGCTTTCGGTCATCAATCTTAAAGCCCATAGGTCCTACAAGATGAAGTCTTGCGCCTGTCAATGCACAGGTTCTTGCGACATTGCCTGTGTTTTGCGGAATTTCAGGCTCAACCATTACTATATTTATCGACATTTTATACTCTCCCGAATTTTTTTATCTATTTTAACATATTTTTCAAAAAATAAAAGAACTATACAATAATTATTTTTCTGTTTGTGTAAAGAATATTAGTACATCACAAAAATAAAGAGGTGAAAACAATGAAAAAGCAAACAGAAAAAACAATGAAGGCTGTCGGTGCAAGCCTTGCTTTAGGCGCTGCAGTTGCAATGGCAGGCTCTGCTATGAACGACAATCCGATGAGAAATGTGAAAAAGACGGCTAAAAAAGCTATAAACACTTTTTCAAATATAGTTGAAAATATGCAAAGTATGATGTAAAATCAAAGTAAGTCCGTTGCCGACGGTAACGGACATTTTTTATAAGGTGATGAAAATGAAAAAAGTTATAGCTGTACTTATTTCTTTAATATTCGTGTTTTTGTTATGTTCTTGCTCAAAAGAGCCGATCACAGACGAAACAACTCCGTCAGACTCTTCCGAGACAATCACAGAAGCTGAAACCGAGGAAATGAAAACGGAATTGCTTACAACGACAAAAAAGAATGATGAAAATAACAGCTCAAAATCAAATGTTTTGCAGGCAGGCTCGGGCTCTGCCGTGCTTCAGGACGGAAAGACCTACACCGGCAGAGAGCCGCTTCCCTGCGTTGAATTTAAGGTTACAGACCCCGAAAATACAAGGAATTTATCGACGGAGAAAAAAGGTTACGGCTTCGGTGTCGCAAAGGACGGAAAGCCGAATCAGGTTTCCGTAAACAATCAAAAATATTTTGACGAACACAATTTTAATGCGCTGTGCCTTGATACCGTTTCAAGCGAAAAGGTGCTTTATCTTACCTTCGACTGCGGATACGAAAACGGCTATACCGCAAAAATTTTGGACACTCTAAAAGAAAAGAACGTTCCGGCGGCATTTTTCTGCACTTTGCCTCAAGTAAAGCAGTATCCCGAGCTTATATCGAGAATGATAAACGAGGGTCATATTGTCGGAAATCACTCTGTTAAGCATCCGTCCTTCCCGTCACTTACGAGAACTGAAATGGCGCAGGAAATAAAGGGAATGGACGATTATTTGCGAACTAATTTCGGATATTCCGAGCCGTATTTCCGTTTCCCGATGGGCGAATATTCGGATAGTGCGCTTGATTTGGTTGGCTCACTCGGTTATAAAAGCGTGTTTTGGTCGCTTGCATATTCCGATTGGGATTTGAATAACCAAAAGGGTGCGGACTATGCTTTTAACACGGTAACTGCAAGACTTCATCCGGGCGCTGTGATACTTTTACACGCAGTTTCGCCCGATAACTCGAACGCTCTTGCTCAAATAATCGATTATGCAAGAGAAAACGGCTATGTTTTCAAGTCCTTGCGTGATTACGGTAATTGACACAGCGATAAAAATATAATAAAATATATATGTGAGTAGATTGAGCAATTACGGGGGCGCAGCAATGCGTCAATGAGGAAAGTCCGAGCATCACACAGCAGGGTAACGGCTAACGGCCGCCGAGGGCGACCTCCGGGAAAGTGCATAGAGATATACCGCCGTATTTATACGGTAAGGGTGGAAAGGCGAGGTAAGAGCTCACCGGGATATTGGTAACAATATTGCCAAGTAAACCCTACCCGATGCAACATCGACTGAAGTTGTCAGCTGGGCAGATACTTCGACGGATGGCTTGAGCGTATCGGCAACGGTACGAGTAGATAGATAATTGCTTTCAATGACAGAACTCGGCTTACAGGTTTACTCACATTGTTGAATTCGCCTCATACTATGTTATGGGGTGATTTTAATGTTAGAGGCGTTTTTTGCATCGATTTTTGTCGGATTGATACTTTTAGGCTTGCTTGCGCTGTCTTACGGAATAATGTTCAAGCTTTTAATGCCGAAGGGCAAGTACGACTATTACATAATTATTCCGTCGGAGGACTGCGGAGAGGAGATAACTCAAGCGGCATATTCCGCAAGGACAAAGCTCAATCTTATCGGCGATGAAAATCACGGTAAGGTGCTTGTTCTCGACAAGGGAATGAATGAAGCGCAGAGGCTTTCCTGCTTGAATGTTTGCAGACAGACAAACGGAATTTATCTTGTATCGGTTGAAGAATTAGAGGAATTGTTCAAATGAGTGAAGAGCTTAAAAACGAAATTATAAGCGGTACGGTTGAGGACATTAAGTTCAGAAATGAGCAGAACGGATATACCGTGCTTGAAATTGGCTGTGATGACGAGCTTATCACGGCCGTTGGCATTTTCTCGGGAATTTCCGTCGGAGAACCCGTTAAATGCTCGGGTAATTGGACTTTTCACAACACGTTCGGCAGACAGTTTAAGGTGGAAAGCTATGAGAGAAATATGCCTGCCACAACGGAACAACTGTATAATTATCTCAGCGCAGGTGCGGTAAAGGGAATAGGTCCTGCGACGGCCGAGAGAATAATAGAAAAATTCGGAGAGCGTTCGTTTGAGGTGCTTGAAAACGAGCCTGAAAGCCTTGCGCTTATAAAGGGTATATCCTTAGAACGTGCAAAGAAAATGTCGAGCGATTTCAAGAGTCAGTTTGCCGTAAGGGGTATCATGATGAACCTTGAGGCTTACGGAATGACGCCGAACGAGTGCATTAAGGCATATAAGCTTTTCGGTGCAAAAGCGGTTGAAAGAGTTATGGAAAATCCGTTCGATTTGTGCTTTTCGGGTGCCGGAATAGGCTTTGAAAGGGCAGAGGCGATAGCGGAAAAATTACCCAACGGCACAAACCCGTCATATAGAATTAAAGCTGGTATTTTACATATAGTTACGCACAATTTGTATTCGGACGGGCACACCTGCTTGCCGAGGGAAAAGCTTGTGAAAATTTCAGCACAGTATCTTTCTACAAACGAGGACACCGCCGACATTATGATTGACGAGCTTATAGGCGAAAGTAAGCTTGTTTCAAAGGAAATGAACAATAAGGAGTTTATTTTCCTTACATCCGTTTATCTTGATGAAAAATCGATAAGCAACAGAATGAAGGTGCTTTTGAAATTTCCGCCTCCCGAAAGGAAAACGCTTTATAAGGAAATCGAAGCGGTTGAGGCTTCGCTGAAAATCGAATATGCCCAAAAGCAAAAGGAAGCTATTCAGACCGCAATAAATAAGGGTATGCTCATTTTGACGGGCGGCCCCGGTACAGGTAAAACAACAACGCTAAAGGGTATAATCAAGGTATTTGAAAACGAAGGACTTGAAATTGCACTTGCAGCGCCAACGGGCAGGGCGGCAAAGCGAATGAGCGAGCTTACGGGCAAGGAAGCAAAGACAATTCATCGCTTGCTTGAGGTCGAATGGGACGAAAACGACAGACCTGCTTTTCAGCGTAATTTACGTAATCCGCTTGACTGTGAGGTGCTTATAGTTGACGAGCTTTCAATGGTTGACACAAGCCTTTTTGCAAGTCTTTTGTCAGCACTTCCGTTCGGTTGCAGATTTATAATGGTCGGCGACTCCGATCAGCTTCCTGCAGTCGGCGCAGGCAATGTTTTGTCGGACTTAATCGGCTCGGGACTTTTACCCGTTGTTGAATTGAAAGAAGTTTTCAGGCAGTCGCTTGACAGCTTGATTGTTACAAACGCACATAGGATAGTCAACGGCGAGCAGGTTATAATCGATAAAAAGGACAGCGACTTTTTCCTTATGGAGAGAAGAAATGCTTTTGATACCGCACAGACGGTGGCAGAGCTTTATTCCAAGCGTTTGCCTGCGGCTTACGGTTATTCTCCGTTTACCGATATTCAGGTTATATGTCCATCCAAAAAGGGCGAAGCAGGTACGAATAATCTCAACAAAATGCTCCAGGAGCTTGTTAATCCTCACGAAAAGGGAAAAAATGAAATAAACGTCGGCTTCAAGGTGTTCCGTGAGGGCGACAAGGTTATGCAGATAAAGAATAATTACAATATCGGCTGGGAAAAGGGCAAGGACTCGGGCGAGGGTATTTTTAACGGCGATATCGGCATAATCGAAAAGATAGATAACAGAAACGAATGTGTAATTATCTGCTTTGATGATGACCGCAGAGCAACATATATGAAAGACCAACTGATTGAACTTGAACTTGCTTATGCCGTTACTGTCCATAAAAGCCAGGGCAGTGAATTTAAGGCGGTTATTTTGCCGATAATATCTGTAATTCCACAGCTTAAATACAGAAATCTTCTCTATACCGCCGTTACAAGAGCAAAGGAAAAGCTTGTTATTGTAGGAAGCTCGGCAGAGGTTTTTGAAATGGCGCAAAACGATAAAAAGACACGCCGATATTCTGCACTCAAATATATGCTTTTGGAGAATAACAATGAATAAGGACAAACTTAAGGCCTTTGCCGTCAGCATTTTCTTTCCGAAGCGGTGCAGATATTGCGGCGAGCTTATTCGCTATGACGAAACGCTGTGCGAGGAGTGTAAAAAGGGCTTGCCTGTAATCGAAGCACCCGTTTGTCACGATTGCGGTATGAGTAAAGCGGATTGCGATTGCAAAGGCAGAAAGCATTTTTACAATTCGATTGTCGGCGCATTTTACTATGAGGGTGCTATTCGTAAGGCTGTGTCGAGAATGAAATTCAGCGAAAAGAAGTTTATGTGCAAAATTATGGCGGAGGATATGTACGAGGTCTTTTTAAGGGAATATTCAGATGACAAGTTTGATTATATTTGCTATATCCCGTTCACTAAAAGCAAGACGAGAAAGCGTGAATTTAATCAGGCGGAGCTTTTGGCAAATGAGTTGTCGGCTCTTACGGGAATACCCGTGCTCGACGCATTAGAATGTATATATGACACACCGTCACAGCATTCTTTATCGGGACTTTACAGAAAAGGAAATGTGTTCGGTATTTATGATGTAAAATGCAAGGACGAGATAAAGGATAAGAATATTTTGCTTGTTGACGACGTCAAAACTACGGGTGCTTCGCTTGATGAATGTGCAAAGATGCTGTGCATTTTCGAGGCACAGAGCGTTAGCTGTATTACCTTTGCCGTGGCACACCGAAATAAAAACGGTGTTGACAGTTAGGGATAATGTTGCTAAAATACCTTATTGAGGTGTGAAAATGAATAAGACAAAACGCAAGGCGGTTGTTGTTATTTTTGAGATACTCGCCGTTGTCATAATAATAGGGCTTATTATTTTAGGCACTAATGTACTAAAAAACCGTTGGCATAAAATCGATTTTAATGTTACAAAAATCGTAGCGCAAAGGTCTGAGGAGAACGAGAAATTGTATCACGTTACGGTTCACGGAACCGCAGACACTTGGTTTTATGACTTTAACACATATAAATTTAAGCTTGTAGCAGGCACTTCGGGTTATTATATCGCAAAGAATTCTCCCGATACGACGTACCTTACCGTAAATCACAATCATACTGCGGAATTTACTTTGGAATTCGATACGTACAATCTCGACGATATAAAGAACTATACCTTTTACGGCAGAAGCATTTTTATAAACGGCAACAGTAAAGAGGGCACGGATATAAGAATGTTTATGTCCGAATTTGTCGATAAGCTTGAAATAGCAGAATAAATCAGTTGACACTTTATGCCGCAAATGATAAAATATTATTGATTTAATATTAAACACAGTGAAGAAGTTAAGATTCGCTCCCACCGTTTCAGAGAGTTGCCGTTCGGTGCAAGGCAATACAGAGTGCGTTTCGTCGTCGCTTCGGAGTGGTTTCGCCGATATTTAAGCGAAAACGGCTTATTCCCGTTAAAAAATATAAAGCGGTCGCCTTGTGCGGCAATTTGAGTGGTACCACGGAATTTTTCGTCTCATACTTTGTATGGGACGTTTTTATTTTATAAAGGAGATATGATATGTCAAAAGAGCTTGAAAAACAGTACAATCCCAAAAATGTCGAGGAACGAATTTACGGCACTTGGGTTGAAAACAAATATTTTCACGCAAAGCGTGAGCAGGGGAAAAAGACTTATACAATAGTCATTCCGCCACCCAACATTACAGGTCAGCTTCATATGGGACACGCCCTTGATAATACATTGCAGGACATTCTTATCCGCTATCACAGAATGGCAGGATATGACACCCTTTGGCTTCCCGGCACAGACCACGCTTCTATCGCAACCGAGGCTAAAATTGTTGAGGCTATGCGTAAAGAGGGAATTACCAAAGAGGATTTAGGCAGAGATAAATTCCTTGAAAGAGCTTGGGAATGGAAAGAGCAGTACGGCGGAAGAATTATAGAGCAGCTTAAAAAGATGGGCTCTTCGTGCGACTGGGACAGAGAAAGATTTACTCTTGACGAGGGCTGCAGTAAGGCTGTACGTGAGGTCTTTGTACGCCTTTATGAAAAGGATTTGATTTACAGAGGCAACAGGATGGTTAACTGGTGCCCTCATTGTAACACGTCAATTTCAGATGCAGAGGTTGAGTACGAGGAAAAGGACTCTAATTTCTGGCATCTTCTCTATACCGTTAAGGAAACGGGCGAAAAGCTTGAGCTTGCAACGACCCGTCCCGAGACAATGCTCGGCGATACGGCGGTTGCAATAAACGGCGACGACCCGAGATATGCACATCTTCACGGCTGTCATGTTATTTTGCCGCTTCTCAATAAGGAAATCCCGATTGTATGCGACGAGCACGCTGATATGACAAAGGGTACGGGTGTCGTTAAAATTACGCCTGCACATGACCCGAACGACTTTGAGGTTGGACTTCGTCATAATCTTCCGATTGTCCGCACATTTACCTATGACGGACATATGACGGGTGCTGCCGACAAAGCAGAGGCGGACGAGCTTCGTGCATCGGGTAAGACAGCACAGAACGAGCCCGAGGTGCTTGACTGCGGTAAGTATGCGGGTATGACTACGCTTGAAGCGAGAAAAGCAATCCTTAAAGATCTTGGAGAGGGCGGATATATCAAAGAAATCGAGCCTATCAAGCATGAGGTCGGCACTTGCTATCGTTGCCACACAAGCATTGAGCCTATGGTTTCAAAGCAATGGTTTGTAAGAATGGAACCGCTTGCTAAGCCTGCTATCGAGTCGGTTGAAAAGGGCGATATTAAATTTATCCCCGAACGTTTCACGAAGAATTATATGAACTGGATGCGTGGCACAAGAGATTGGTGCATTTCACGCCAGCTTTGGTGGGGACACAGAATTCCTGCTTGGTACTGCGACGATTGCGGTGCTACAACGGTTTCAAAGACTGATATTGATACCTGCCCGGAATGCGGCGGCAAGCATATAAATCAGGATCCCGATACGCTTGACACATGGTTTTCCTCGGCTCTTTGGCCGTTCTCAACTCTCGGTTGGCCTGAGCAGACGGAGGATTTGAAACATTATTATCCGACAAATACTCTTGTAACAGGCTATGATATAATCGGCTTCTGGGTATCGAGAATGATTTTCTCTGCTCTTGAATATACGGGCAAAGCACCGTTCGATACAGTTCTTATTCACGGTCTTGTTCGTGACGCACAGGGCAGAAAGATGTCAAAATCTCTCGGCAACGGTATTGATCCGCTTGAGATTATCGACAAATTCGGCGCAGATGCGTTGAGATTTACCCTTGCAACAGGCAACAGCCCCGGAAACGATATGAGATTTTCCGACGAAAAGGTTGAGGCGAGCAGAAATTTTGCAAACAAGATTTGGAATGCGGCAAGATTTATTCTTATGAATCTCGGTGAGGACGAAAAAGCTCCGCACATTCCCGAAAAGCTTGCGATTGAGGACAAGTGGATTTTGTCGCAGTACAATGAGCTTATCAAGGCTGTTACAGAGTCGCTTGAAAAATATGAGCTCGGTCTTGCGGTGCAGAAGCTATATGACTTTATTTGGGACGTATTCTGCGATTGGTATATCGAGCTTGCTAAAATCCGTCTTAACGGCGAGGATGAAAACGCAAAGCAGACGGCAAAGGCAGTGCTTGTTTATGTAATGAGCAACACACTCAAGCTTCTCCATCCGTTTATGCCGTTCATCACGGAAGAAATTTGGCAGACGCTTCCGCACGACGGCGAGTCAATTATGATTTCCGAGTGGCCGAAGTATTCTCCCGACCTTGATTTTAAGGCGGAAGAGGCTGAAATGCAAAGGGTTATGACCGCTGTTAAGGCTGTTCGTAACAGAAGAAGCGAGATGAATGTCGCTCCGTCCAAGAAAGCACAGGTTATTATCGATACTCCTTATGTTGACACCTTCACAAACGGCGCAGAGTTCTTTAAGAGACTTGCGTCAGCAAGCGAGGTCAAGATAGTTCCCGGTTATGAGGACTCTTCGGCAGTTACCGTAATTACCGCCGACGCTAAAATTTATATTCCTATGGACGAGCTTGTTGATTTCAAAGCAGAGCTTGAAAGACTTGAAAAGGAAAAGAAAGCCGTTCAAAAGGATATTGACTTTATTTCCAATAAGCTTAACAATCAAAGCTTTGTCGCAAAGGCACCTGCGAAGCTTGTTGACGAGCAGAGAGAGAAGCTCAAGGCATACACTGAAAAAATGCGTATGATTGACGACTCAATCAAAAAAATTAAATCAAGATAAACAAAATGCCGCAAGAATTATTCTTGCGGCATTTTTACTGTAAAAAAATTCTTGCAATACATAAAACTATGTGATAAACTGTTTTCGTATTAAAATTTTTCTTATTAAGGAGAGGGTTCCAATGGCAAAATTAAAGGACATTGACAACGCTGCTGCCGAAAAGGGTAAGGGTCTTAAAACTCTTTGGCAGTTTGTAAAATTCATTTTCGTTTCACTTATCGCATTTGTTGTGCAGACATTCCTTCCGCTTCTCATTAAATTGTTTATGAGCGACGAGCTGCTTACAAGAAGCTATGATATTTGGGGCATTTTCAAGTCGTCTGTTGACGCTAAAACGGGTGCAATGCTCGGTCTCGGCGTGTTCATTGCGGCTAACGTTTCAAATGTTATCGCACAGATCGTTTCTTTCTTTATCAACCGTGAAAAGACCTTCAATTCAGATGCGAACATAGCAGTAACACTTCCGATTTACATCGTTTTCACAATCGCACTTATTATTTTCTCGGCTTGGCTTTCAACAAAGTTCATTCCGTTCTTCACAGGTCTTACAGGCTCTGCCGATACCGCAATGGCAATTTCGGGCGCATTGTGCGGTGCTGTTCAGTTCTTTATTTACTTCCCGTTTGATAAGCTTCTTTTCCCCGAAAAGAAGGAAGATAAGGAAAAAAAAGCTGAAAAAGAAAGCAAATAATTACAAAAACGTTAAAAGCGACTTGAAAAAGTCGCTTTTTCTTTGCTTTGGTGTTGTAAATCTGTATTTAATTTGGTAAAATAGATATGTTGTAAAATTTGTAAAATAGGTGGAAATTATGGCGAATACGCTTATTGTAATAGAAGGACTTGACGGAAGCGGTAAATCTACACAGATTGAGCTTTTGAAAAAGAGATTGACAGATAAAGGAATTTCCGTGAAACAGATTAAACTGCCCGATTACGAAGATGATTCAAGTATGCTTGTGCGTATGTATCTTTCAGGCGAGTTCGGAAGCAAGCCCGAGGACGTAAACATTTATGCAACCTCATCATTTTATGCGGTTGACAGGTATGCAAGCTACAAACGTCATTGGAAGGACGAATATCTTTCGGGCACGGTTATTTTGGCTGACAGATATACCTCGTCAAACGCCGTTCATCAAACGGTTAAATTGCCGAAAGAACAATGGGATGAATATCTTTCATGGCTTACCGATTACGAATACAATAAAATGGGTATTCCGAAGCCAACGGCGGTAATTTATCTTGATATGCCCGTCGAAATTTCGCAAAGACTTATGTCAAAGCGTTATGACAATGACGAGAGCAAAAAGGATATTCACGAGGCTAATGTCGAATACCTCAAAAAGTGCCGAGAAAGCGCAATGTTTGCCGCAGAAAAATTCGGCTGGTCGGTAATTAAATGCTCCGACGGAAAAGAGCCGTTATCAATCGAGGAAATAGGCAATAATATTTACGAAAAAGTCATAGAAAAAACAGGAGATTTTTTAAGTGATTGAATTTAAGAAGCCCGATATTACGGATTTGGATTGGGTAAAAAAAGCGATGGCGGAATCGGAGGAATTATCTTGCGAATACTGCTTCGGAAATTTATATATATGGTCGCAGGTGTATAATACCACAATTACCGAATATGACGGTATGTTTTTGGCAAAAAGCGAGTCGCCGAAGGGTGTTTCGTTTCTCTATCCCTGCGGAAAGGGCGATAAAAAGGCGGCTATTGAGGAATTGATTGAAATTTCGCAGCTTGAGGGTAAAAAGCTCTCAATGTACAGTCTTTCGGAAAAATCGGTTAAGGAATTGAACGAGCTTTTCCCCGACAGATTTGAAATTATCCCGACGAGAAGCTTTTTTGATTATATCTACACCTCGGAGGATTTATGCGAGCTAAAGGGCAGAAAATACCATGCAAAGAGAAATCATATTTCATATTTCAAGAACAACTTTAATTGGAATTATGAAAGAATAACGCCCGACAACATTAAAGACTGTATTGAAATGAACAAAAAATGGGAAGCTCTCAATGACGACAACGTCGGACTTGATAATGAGCTTGACGCAATAAACAGGGCGTTTGATAAGTATTTTGAGCTTGGCTTTACAGGCGGACTTATAAGACGGGACGGAGAGGTTGTGGCTTATACCTTCGGAGAGCCGATAACAAATGAGGTTTTTTGCACTCACGTTGAAAAGGCTTTTTCGGACGTCCGTGGCGCATACCCGATAATAAATCAGCAGTTTTGTGAAAATGAATTGATGTCATATAAATATGTAAACCGTGAGGACGATACGGGCGACGACGGATTGAGGCAGGCTAAGCTGTCGTACAATCCCACGATTTTGCTTGAAAAGTTTGATGCAGTGTTAAAGGAGTAATTGCTTTGTTGTACAGACTTGCCGAAAAAGAGGATATGAAAGCCGTTTGCAGCTTGTGGCAGCGTGTTTTCGGCGACTCTGACGAGACCTTGAAATTGTTTTTCACTACATTTGACAACTCGGAAAATGTGCTTCTATGTGAAATTGACGGCAAGGTTGTTTCAATTTTAACGCTTATAAATGCAAAAATCGTTTCGACCGATAATGAGTATAACGCTTATTGTGTTTATGCCGCCGCAACGGATGAAAATTATCGAAAAAACGGCATTATGTCGGGACTTTTATCCTATGCTTGCAAAATCGCAAAAGAGCGAAATGCGGATTTTCTTTTCTTGAAGCCTGCTAATGAAAAGCTGTTTTCTTATTACCGAAAAAACGGCTTTGAGGATGCTTTTTACAGAGCTGAAAGGCTTGAATATAAAGGCGATGAAAAATATAATTATTCATATGTGCAATGGTACGAAAATGCGATAAGCGTTGATAAGGTCTTTTCGGAGCTTAATTCATATGAGACGAAAAACGGCTATTTATCATTTACGGCAGAGGGCAAAATTATCACGGTTGACCATTTTGTAAGCGGAAATATATTCGCTTTGCTCGACGAGCTGAAAAATGACCTGCATCCTGAAAAAATAAATGTGAATTTACCCTGCAAGGCAGACGAAATTAAAAAAGAGGCTACGGGAATGATAAAACCCTTAACCGATAAAAAACCACCCGAAAATATTTATCTCGGAATTACTTTGGAATGAGGCGAAAATATGATTTATTTGTTTTTGGCAAACGGATTTGAGGAAATTGAAGGCTTGACTGCTCTTGACGTTTTGAGAAGAGCAGGCGAGGAGATTATGACCGTAGGCGTCGGCTCTGAAAAGATAGTCGGCTCTCATAAAGTCCCCGTAATCTGCGATACAACCGTTGATAAAATTGAAAAAACAGATGACTTAAAAGCCGTTATTCTTCCCGGCGGTATGCCCGGTACGCTTAATCTTGAGGCTGACAAAACAGTACAGGAATATATCGACTTTGCAAATGAAAAGGGTGCGCTTGTATGTGCAATATGCGCCGCACCGTCGATTTTGGGTCATAAAGGACTTTTACAGGGCAAAAAGGCTGTTTGCTTCCCCGGATTTGAAAAAGAATTAGTGGGTGCAGACGTTTGCGAAAACGGCGTTGTAAGAGACGGCAATATAATAACTGCAAAGGGTATGGGAGTTTCGCTTGAATTCGGACTCGAAATACTTGCGGTATTACAGGGAAAGGAAAAGGCTGACGCTGTAAAGGCGGCAGTTCAATCAAACTGAGAATAAGTGAACGATATAAGACCGTTAAAACAGAAGCTGCGTGCCGAGTCAAAGCTGTACAGAAATGAGCTTTCAAGCAATGAAAAGGCTGAGCTTGACTCGAAAATATCCGACCGTTTATTCAACACTTGGCAGTATAAAGGTTGCGAGGTGCTGCTGACTTATGTTTCAACTGAAATTGAGGTTGATACAAGGGAAATTATTTCACGTGCGTTGGCTGACGGTAAGCGTGTTGCAGTCCCGAGATGTATTGACAACACACGGCTTATGGACTTCTATTTTATAAAAGACTTTGACGACCTTGAAGGCGGATATATGGGCGTACTTGAGCCTATTCCCGAAAAATGCGAGAAAATGACCGATTTTTCAAAGGGGCTTTGTATCGTTCCTGCGCTTATGTTTGACCTATACGGATACCGCTTGGGATACGGAAAAGGATATTACGACAGATTTTTATCAAATTTTTGTGGCGAAACGCTCGGAATATGTTATAATAGATGTGTTAGGGAAAAATTACCGCACGGCAAATTTGATAAATGCGTTGAAAGGATTATAACGCAAAGCAGAATTATAACCGTTAAAAATGCGAAAGGAGGCAGTGCGAAATGAGTAATGACGAAAAAAAGCCGTACAAGCGTGTCAGCAGCGACGAGCAGGCTTATGACGATTTGTTGAGCTTCTATTTCTCCGATACAAAGCCGCACAGACCTTCTGAACGCTCAAGCACTCAAAGTGCAAAGGCACCTGCTTCAAGACCTGCAAGCAATAACGCCAAAAGCTTTAATCTTGACATAAAGGATATTGACAGCGAGTTTAATCAGCCTGTCAGACGTGCACCGGTTAAGCGTGAGCAGTCGGCACATACCCAAATTTATAAAAAGCCCGAGCCTGCCGCTAAACGTCCGACACAGCGTAATTCCGAAAAGCCTGTCAAATCGGCAGACGAGTATGGAAAAATTGATTTAATGCCTGCTTTTGAGGACGATAGACGTTATATTCCCAAAAGAGAGGCAGTAAAGCCCGAGTATAAGAGCGAGCCACAGAGGCAGACTGCTCCCGAGAGGAAAAAAACTGCACAGAAAAAAGCAAGTCTGTTTTCAGGTAAAAAGAAAAAGCCGCAGGGCGACGTTCCATACAAAAAGCCTGAAATCGTGCATGACGAAAACGGCAGGGCGGTAATTGTCAAGAAAAATGAAATTCCGCCTAAAAAGAAAATTGAGCTTTTCTTTAAGCAGAACAAAAAAGCGTGGGTGCTTATTGCCGTTTGTATTGCGGCGGCGGCACTTATTTCAACCTATGCGATAAGCTGTATGAACGATATTCTTGCAATCGGCAGGGACAGCGAAACCGTTGTAACCGTAAATATTCCGGCACAGACGGACACTAAGGGTGCAATAGAAATTCTTAGGGATAACAAACTGATAAAGCATAAATATTTTTGCAGAATTTGTGCAAAAGTGCTTGAGTACAGAGACGATAACTATTTAACGGGTATTTATTATCTTACCGAGTCAATGGGACTTGAAAATATGCTTTCGTCCTTTAAGAAGCCGACTATTACGGGAGAGACTGTAACGCTTACTTTCCCCGAGGGATATACGGTCAACCAGATTGCCGAAAAGCTTGAAAAATACGAGGTTTGCTCACAGACAGCTTTCTTTGCGACGGTCAGGGATGTTGATTTTAGCACAGAATATTCGTTTATCGCTCAAATGGACAATAAAGATAAGCGTTATCAGGTGCTTGAGGGCTACCTTTACCCCGATACCTATGAGTTTTATATCGGCGAAAATGCTTCGAGCGTTATTCGTAAGTTCCTTGATAACTTTAAGAATAAGTGGACTGACGAATATCAGGCGCAGGCTGATAAAATCGGTATGAGCATTGATGACGTAATCACACTTGCTTCCATAATCGAGAAGGAGGCTTACGGTGCAGACCAAATGCCGCTTGTTTCCTCGGTATTCCACAACAGACTTAACAAGTCGGGAATTTATCCGACTCTCGGCTCTGACGCAACAAAGGAATATGTTACAGAATATATTTCAAAGAGTGTTACAAACTCTGCGGAATTAAGCGGCTATCAGAAGAATTACGATACCTATAAGTGCGCAGGACTTCCCGTCGGTGCAATCTGCAACCCGGGTAATGAAGCAATAAAGGCGGCATTGTTCCCTGCAAACACAGGCTATTATTATTTCTTGCATGATAACGACAAGAAGATTTATCTTGCCGCTACGGACTCCGAGCATAACCAAAATTCACTTGCCGCATTAAAGGCGAACAGTAAAAAGACTAAGTAAATAAGGCGGAGACATTGTTCTCCGCTTTATATATAACAGGAGAAAAATATGACAAGACCCGAATTATTGGCGCCGGCAGGCGACAGAGAACGATTTGACGCCGCTTTAAGCGCAGGAGCAGACGCAATTTATGTCGGCTCAACGCTTTTTTCAATGAGAGCCGCACCGAAAAATTTTGATGCAAACGCTTTGAGAGAAATTTGCGAAATCGCACATAAAAAGGGCGTAAAAATATATCTTACGCTCAATACCGTTCCGACGAATGCTGAAATAGATATGCTTCCCGCTTATATCAGAAGCTCGGCAGAGGCAGGAATTGATGCGTTTATCGTGGCGGATATAGGCGTGCTTTCATATTGCAAAAAATATGCGCCTGATGTTGATGTTCACATTTCAACGCAGGCAGGTATCGTAAACTATCTTTCAGCAAACGAGTTTTATAATCTCGGCGCAAAGAGGATTGTTACCGCCCGTGAAATCTCGCTTGACGATATAGCGGAAATCAGAGCGAAAACACCGAAAGACCTTGAAATTGAGTGCTTTGTTCACGGTGCTATGTGCGTTTCGTTTTCGGGCAGATGTCTTTTGTCGCATTATCTTGTCGGCAGAGATGCAAACAGAGGTGCTTGCGCCCAACCGTGCAGATGGGAATATGCGCTTGTTCAAAAGGACAGACAGGGTCATTATTTCCCGATAGACAACAACGAAAACGGAACATATATCCTCAACTCAAAGGATATGTGTATGATTGAGCATATACCCGACCTTGTGAAAGCAGGAATTGACAGCTTTAAGATTGAGGGCAGGGCAAAATCGGCTTATTACACCGCTGTTATCACAAACGCATACCGTGCGGCGATTGACGGCTATCTTAAAAATCCGAGCGATGATTACATGCCCGAGCAATGGATAATCGACGAAACGAGAAAGGTAAGCTACCGTGAATACGGAACAGGATTTTTCTACGAAGCACCGAGGATTGACGCTAATGTATCCTATGAGGGCGGTTATCGCAGAGAATGGGATGTTATGGCGGTTGTTGAGAAATGCGAGGACGGATATATTTACATTGAGCAGAGGAATAAATTCTCACTCGGCGACACTCTCGAAGCACTTGAATTCGGTAAAAAGCCCGTATCCTTTGTTGTTACGGAAATCATAAATGCAGACGGCGAAAAGGTTGAAAGCGCACCGCACGCAATGATGAAAGCAAGGCTTAAATCAGACCTTGTTTTTCCGCAGGGTACGCTTCTTCGCAAGCAGGCGGATTGATTATGGATATGCGGTTTATATCCGAGCTTGCAAAACGTATTTCGCTTGATAAAACAGCGTTCGATAAGGCAATATATGAGTTTGAAAGCGACCTTGACGGTGTGCTGTATATCAAAGAAAACGCTTCTCTTAGTAATATGAAGCCTTTTTTCAAAGCCTTGAAAAAGGACAGGGAAAAAGGTGCGTCCGTGTGTCTTGCAGCGGCACTTTTGATAAGTGAGGACGCATATAAACAATACAAAAAGCTCGGTATTCCCGACGAGGTGTTTTATGATACGTTCGGCGATATTTCCGTATGGGTAAGCACCGCAAAGAGAGAGGAAAATATCGACGGACTTTTAGAGGTTTGGTGGATTAGGCACATTTTGTATCTCAATATGTTCAAGCTCGGCAGAATGCAGTATCAGTTTTATAAAACCGATTATATTTTATCGGGATTGTCGCTGCTTCAGGCTCTCAAAGCACCGATAAAGAACAAAAGCAGGGTGCTTAATATCCATATTCCCGAGGGTGCCCGTCTCGACTATTCGGAATGTGAAAAATCTGTTTTGCTTGCAAGAAAGTTCTTTTCCGAATATTTCCCCGAGTACGATTACAAGGGCTTTGTCTGCGACAGCTGGCTGCTTGACCCGAGAAACGCAGAGTTTATGAGCAATGAGTCCAATATAATGAAATTTTCAAATTTGTTTTGCACGGTGCTGAAGCCTCATAAAAACAATACGGAAATTATACGCAGGCTTTGGGGAAAGCAAAACGAAAAAACTGATTTTTCTCTCTTGTCGGAGGATACCGACTTGCAGAAAAGAACAAAAAAATATTTGCTCTCCGGCGGTAAAACGGGAAACGGATACGGATTTATTCTTAAATAAAAATTACACCTTTGCCAATAATAAGGCAGAGGTGTTTTTATGTATAAACGCATAGCTGAAATGTTTTTCGTCTTTTGCCTGCTTTTGGGCGTGCTGCTTGCGAGATTGGTTATTATAAACTCAACCGATACTCAATCAGCATCAAAAGCTTCCAATTCAATGAGCATTACCGCCGATATAAGCAGGGGAACAATATACGATTGTAATATGCAACCGCTTGTGAACGAGGATAAAAGCACATATATTGCAATTAAACCGTCAATTTCGGCACTTTCGCAGGCGAGTAGTGTAATTTCACCCGAGGAGCAAAACAAGGCATATGAGCGAATTTCGGGCGGAAAAATAGGCGTTGTAAAGGCGACGGGCAGCTTCTCAAATGAAAACGCTGTAACCTTTTCAAGAATAAACCGCTATCAGGATGACGGACTGTGCGTTCATTTGATAGGCTATACGGACGCAGACGGCAACGGGGTCAGCGGTATTGAGAAATACTATAACGATTTATTGAAAAAGAGCTCGGGAACTATTAAAATATCCTGTCCCGTTGACGCAAAGGGGAATATCTTGGCAGGCGGAGAGATAAAGACGGTTAACGACGGATACGGAGCTGCCGCAGGGCTTATGCTGACTGTTGATAAGGATATTCAGACGGTGTGCGAGAAAGCCTTGAGCGAGTTTTCAATCGAAAAGGGCGCAATAGTCGTTTTAGATGTTAAAACCTCTGAAATTAAGGCTATGGCAAGTGCTCCGAGGTTTAATCAGAATGCCCCTGCCGAAAGCCTGAACGATGAAAACGGTGCGTTCATAAACAGGGCGATTACGCCTTATTCGGTGGGCTCTGTCTTTAAGCCGATAACCGCTGCGGCGGCGATTGAAAACGGAATACCTCAAAGCACCGAGTTTAACTGTACGGGATATGCTACCGTCGGTTTATCGGAGTTTGGCTGCCATAACCGTTCGGGACACGGCACGCTTAATATGTATTCTGCAATGGCGCAGTCGTGCAACCCGTATTTTATAAGCCTTGCTATTATGACGGGCAAGGAGAGTATCTGCTCTTTGGGCGAAAATCTCGGCTTAGGCAAGGAAATCGAGCTTTGCGACGGCTGGCTTACTCAAAGCGGAATTATGCCGAGTGCCGAAGAAATTAAATCTTCGCAGGACCTTGCAAATCTATCCTTCGGTCAAGGTCGGCTTTTGGCGTCTCCGCTTCAAATGACGGCGGTGTATGCGGCAATAGCAAACGGCGGAGTTTACCGTGCGCCAAGTCTTATGAGGTCAATTATAGACAAAAACAGGCTTGAATATATGAGGGCACAGCTGCCTTTTTCACGCCGTGTTATGACCGAAGAAACGGCACAAAAGGTCGGCGAGCTTTTGAATTTTACAACGGAAAACGGCAGTGCGAGTAAGGCAAAGCCTGATAATATGCGAATTGCAGGAAAAACCGCCACGGCACAAAGCGGACAGTTTGACTCAAACGGAAATGAAATAACGCAGTCTTGGTTTTGCGGATATTTCCCTTATGAAAATCCGAAATACGCCGTAACAGTATTAAAGGAAAACGGCAGGGGAGGCTCGTCGGACTGTGCGCCCGTATTCAAGTACATTGCGGAAAATATAAAATAAAAAATACCTCTGTAAGACCTAAGTCATACAGAGGTAAAGTTTTATTTAAGCAAGCTTAACCTTTTCCCAAAGTGAAGCGAGATAATCGAGCATATCCTGATCAAGATTGTGGAAGTATTCGCATTTAACTTCTTTTTTCGGATAGAGAACCTCGCTGTCCTTGTATTCGTATCTGTCGTCCGAAAGAACTGCCGTGTTCGGGCAAAGGTAGCCGAGATAATTTGCGTTTGCAAGTGAAACCTCAGGCTCACACATAAAGTTTATGAACAATTCCGCCGCCGTCTTGTTCTTTGCGTTAGATGGTATGCACATAGCGTCGATAAAGATGTTTGTGCCCTCGTCGGGATAAACAAACGCAAGGTCGGGGTTTATATCTGCCATTGTAAGGTAGTCGCCTGCATAGTAGGGAGCAATAGCAGCCTCGCCCATTTCCATTTTGTCAAACACCTCGTCCATTACATAGGACTGAATAAGAGGCTTCTGCTCAATAAGCTTATTTGCAGCCTCATCCCACTGTGCTTTATCGGTTGAGTTTACGCTGTAGCCTAAAAGGTACTGTGCAATGCCGAAAGCATCCCTTGAATTGTTGAACGTGAGGATTTGTCCCGCATACTTTTCGTCCCACATAACGCTCCAGCTTGTCGGTACTTCGTCAACCATAGTTGTATTGTAGATAAGACCTACCATACCGCCTGTGTATGCAACCGTGTATTGACCGTCGGGATCGAAATATGCGTTTTTGTATGACTGAGAAATGTATGAAGCGTTCGGCACATTTTCAAAGTTAATGGGCTGAAGCATATTTTCTGAAATCATTCTTGCAATCATATAGTCGGAGGGGATAAGCACATCATAGCTTACGCCGCCGCTTTTAAGCTTTGAATACAAGTCCTCGTTAGAGTCGAACATTGCATAGTTTACCTTTATTCCGGTAAGCTTCTCAAACTCCTTTATAACGTTGAGAGAGCCTTCTGAGCCGTCGGAAATATATTCGCCCCAGTTATAGACATTTATTTCCGTGCCCTTGAGCTCGGGAACGTCGTAATTGCCTTTTAATGCGTCAACATTGAGCTTTTCGGATGAATTTACGCAGCCTGAAAGCGCAGTTATACTTAAAAGCATAACAAGGGTCATAATAATACTGATAACTTTTTTCATTTGTTTTTCCTCCTGTGAAAATCAAAGCTCTTGCTTGCTTTGCTCCTTCTTTTCGCTTCGTACCTGCATAATATTCATAAGCACAAGCAAAACGAGAACGGCAACAAAAATAAGCGTGGAAAGGGCGTACATATCGGGCTTTACCTTCTTCTTTGTCATTGAGAAAATGACAATCGGAAGCGTCTGAAATTTAGGACCGCTTACAAAATAGCTGATTATAAAATCGTCAAGCGAAAGTGTAAACGCCATTATAAAGCCCGTTATAATTCCTGAAGATATATTCGGTAAAATAACCTTGAAGAATGCCTGAACGGGTGTGCAGCCGAGATCCTGTGCAGCCTCAGCAAGATGTGTATCTGTCTGACGAAGCTTTGGAAGCACCGAGAGGATAACATACGGCAGGTTGAAGGTAACGTGCGCAATCAAAAGCGTTGGGAACCCCAATACGTCCGACATTCCGACAAGCTTACCAACAAATACAAAAAGCAGCATAAGCGAAACGCCCGTTACTATTTCGGGATTCATCATCGGTATATTTGTAACCGTGAGAATTGACGACTGAAGCCATTTCTTTTTAATGTTGTTAATTCCCACAGCCGCCGCAGTGCCGATAGCTATTGAAATAACCGAGGAAACGACAGCTAAAACAAGCGTGTTTCTCAATGCGGTAAGGGTAGTTGTGTCGTTAAACAGCTCGCCGTACCATTTGAGCGAAAAACCCGTCATAACGCTTGTGCTTGCCGATGCGTTGAACGAAAGCACGATCATAACAAGCATGGGCGCATAGAGAAAAATCATAATAAGCGCAATATAGAGATTTGAAAGAGCTTTTTTCATATGATTATCGCTCCTTCCTCGTTGTCGGCAAACTTATTCATAATAATCATGCAAATAATTATCATAACCATAAGCACCAAAGAAAGCGAAGCGCCGAGATTATAGTTGTAAGCCGATTGAAACTGCATTTCAATCGAGTCTCCGACAAGCAGATACTTACCGCCGCCGAGCTTCTGACTGATATAGAACGTGCTGACCGACGGAACGAAAACCATAGTAATTCCCGAAATTACACCGGGGAGGCTTAACGGGAATATTACTCTTTTGAGCACTCCGAAGGAGTTGCAGCCGAGATCCTGCGCCGCCTCAACAAGACGGTAATCGAGCTTCGACATAATCGAATAAATCGGCAAAATCATATACGGCAGGAAGTTGTAAACCATACCGAGTATAACAGCACCGGGTGTGTTTATCATATGAAGCGGACCTATGCCTATTTTAGAAAGCAGGGTGTTGATGATGCCCGTGTTCGCAAGAAGCGTTATCCATGAATAGGTACGGATAAGGAAATTCATCCACATAGGAAGCATAACAAGCATCATAATCGTACGCTGCTTCGACATACTTGAACGGGACATAATATATGCCAACGGATAAGCGAGCACAAGGCAAATAAGCGTAGCGACAAAGGCGTACCAAATCGAGCGTATAAAGGTTTGCGAATACGCACCGAGAGCCGTTATGTTAGCCAAAGTCCAATCGCCGTTCCTGTCTGTAAAGGCATAGTAAACAACCATTATCATAGGTGCGATTATGAAAAGCACAGACCAAAGCAAATAAGGCGCATTGATAAGCGATTTAACAGCAGAGGATTGTTTCATTATTCTTCTTCCTCCGTAACAGTCGGGTCGGAAAGCTCGTCGAACTCCTCACTGAACGAACTGTAATCGCCGTAAAGTCCCGAATATTCGGACTTTTTCATTATGTGCATTTCGTCGGGCTTTATGGATATACCGATAGTGTCGCCGACCTCGCTTTTCTGCGTTGTCTGTATCATCCACTTAAAGCCGTCAATATCAACGATAATTTCATAGTGAACGCCCTTGAAGGTAACCGAGGTAACCTTACCGCTGAGCATACCCTGACCCTCGGGAAGAACGTCAATATCCTCGGGTCTGATAACAACGTCAACAGGCTCGTCCTTTTTGAAGCCCTTGTCGACGCATTGGAAGCGCATACCCGAAAATTCAACCGAAAAGTCCTCGTGCATAACGCCGTCAAGGATATTACTCTCTCCTATAAAGTCGGCAACGAAAGCATTTTTCGGCTCATTATATACATCAAGAGGTGTGCCAATGTGCTGAATTTCGCCGTTGTTCATAACAACGACGGTATCGGACATTGAAAGTGCTTCCTCCTGGTCGTGTGTAACATAAATAAAGGTTATGCCCAATTTCTGCTGAATGTTCTTGAGCTCAATTTGCATATCCTTACGGAGCTTTAAGTCAAGCGCACCGAGCGGCTCGTCAAGAAGAACGACTCTAGGGTCAACCGCCAAAGCTCTTGCTATGGCAACTCTCTGCTGCTGACCGCCCGAAAGGGAGTTGATATTTCTCGAGCCGAAGCCTTTAAGGTTAACAAGCTCAAGCATTTCATCAACCTTTTCATTGATGAACTTTTTGTCTTTAATCTTTTTAACCTTGAGACCGAATGCAATATTGTCGTGAACGTTCAAATGCGGAAATAACGCATAACGCTGAAAAATGGTGTTTACCTGCCTTTTATAAGCGGGAACACCATCGATATTTTTTCCTTCAAAAATGACATTTCCTTTGTCAGGCTGTTGGAATCCGGCTATTATTCGGAGTGTAGTAGTTTTACCGCAGCCGGACGGTCCCAATAGGGTAACAAATTCACCGTCGTGGATTTGAAGATTGATGTTATTAAGAATAGTTTGTCCGTCAAAGCTGACGCTGATGTTTTGAAGGTCGATAATTACAGGATTATTGTTCAATTATGCAGCCCCTTTCCAACCGATAGATATAGTTGGAGATGCGTTTCGGACACCTCCTAATTGGTATGAGATAAATATTAGAGATAAAATCGAAAAATGTCAATAGTTTTTGGGTATTTTTTTACTTAAAATCTTGTCGAAATGATTTGAATGTGATAAAGTATTTTTAATATGACTTTTTATGGCGGTGATTATATGGAACTGTTTATTATAAGACACGGCGACCCCGATTACGCAAGGGACTCCTTAACTGAAAAAGGGGTGCGTGAGGCAAAGCTGCTCTCGGAGCGTATGGAAAAGGAAAATATAGATTATTTTTATTGCTCTCCGCTTGGCAGAGCGCAGAAAACAGCGTCATATACTATGGAAAAATATCCCGACAAGGAAATGCCGACGCTTGAATGGGCAAGGGAATTTCAGGGAACGATCGGCAAGGGCGTTTTCAAAAAGCAGTGTTGGGATAGGAAACCTGCCTATTGGACAAAATTTGATGACTACTATTCATATGATAAATGGATGAAGGTCAAGCTTATGCGAAAAGGCGACGTCGAACGGCACTATAAAGCTGTGTGCGACGGTGTGGATGAGCTTTTGGAAAAGCACGGCTATAAAAAGGACGGCAGAATTTACAAGGTAACAAATTCAAATCACGATAAGATAGCGATTTTCTGTCATTTCGGAGTTGAGAGCGTTATACTTTCAAGAATTTTCAGCGTTTCGCCTATGATTATGTGGCATAATTTCGTAGCCTTACCCACTTCGGTTACAAGGCTTGTAACACAGGAGAGGGAAAAGGGAAAGGCGATTTTCACTTGTATTCAGTACGGAGATTTGAGCCATCTTTATAAAGGAAATGAAGAACCGTCCTTCCAGGCAAGATGGTGCGAGTGCTACGAGGACGATACGAGACATTGATATTTTGAGGGGATATAATGAAGAGAGGCTTTGACAAAAAATATATTTTAATAATTGCACCGCTTATTACTGCAATATGGTTGCTTGCAATTTATTATTTTAAGGGAATTTATCCTTTTGGTACAGGAACAATTATCGATTGTGATTTGTATCAAGGCGGTATTCCGATTTACGATTATGTTCGTGATGCTTGGCACGGCGGTAGCTTGTTTTATGACTTTACGACCGCCTGCGGTGCCGGAAGAGATGTAACGCTTGCTTTGCTTGATCCTAATAAATTGTTTTTAACGTTTTTTAGGCGTGATATGATACCGAATGCTGTTTGTATATTGCTGATTATTAAGTTTTGCGTTGTATCATTTACCGCTTCTTTCAGCTTCTTAAAATTATTTGAACGCCTTTCTCCGACTTGGTTATGCGCTGTTTCTTTGATATATACCTTTAGCGGATTTAACATTGAATATTTTACAAATTTGGATTGGCTTGACGTTGTTGCGCTTTACCCGTTGATTTTGCTCTTTATTAAAAGAATGTTCGACAATAAAAGCAAGATACCGTATTATTTAGCTCTTACATATCTTTTAACGGTCTTTACTTATTTGTCGTTTTTTGTAATTGTTTCAATTATTGTTTTTGTCGGACTTTACATATTTATTATAGAGGATAAAAATAAAAGAAAAGAAGATATTTTTTCCCTCGGTGCAGGCACGTTGGGTGCGCTTGTTACAAGCTCATATTCAATATACAGATACTATCGGCTTATTTCAACAACAGCCCGATTCGGATTTACTAAATCTATATTTAACAACGAAGCGGAAGTGCTTAATGCAGGTCAAGAAAGTTTTGAATTTATACCTGATTATTTGAAACTCGGACCGCAAGTTAATATTGTTAAACTGATGATGTATTTCGGAATGGAACTTGCCGTTGCTTGCTTAATTATAATCATTATAAGGGCGATAAGGGAAAAGCCGTTACGAAAATACGCATCATTTTTCACAATTTCGTTTTTGCTGCTTATATGTCAAACTTTTATTTTGGGCGTAGATATGTTTTGGCATTTCGGAAGCTATGTAATGTTTCCTATGAGAAACGGATATATGATAGCAATGCTGGGATGTCTTTTGATTTCATACTACTACAATAATATTGATTGTAAAGACGGAATAAAGATTAAAAACAATATTGCTAAAATTACTTTTGCGTTGATCACTTGTTTTGCGTCTGTTATCTTAATAGTTCCGAGAATCAAAGTGTTTTACAAGATGATTCCGGCAGGATTTGATGTTTTAACACAAGAAATTACATTACTGAAATCAATGATATATCCTTTTTCAACATTGTTTTTGTTTGGAGTAATAGGGTTTATAATTCTCAAAGCGATAGATAACAAACACATAAGAAGCTTAGCGACATTAACGATTTTAACTGTTTATTTTTCAACTATGTCATTTGCGTTTATCGGAAATGCGGAAAATTCCGCTAAGGCAAAGGAATACAACAGCTATTATGAGAATGCTTTTGAAGTTGGAAATATATACGGAAAAAATGATGTGTTTTCACGAGTGAATAATCCGGATGTTTCGCTTATAACGAACTATCCGTATATCGCAAAAGTTCCGTCAATTTCCAATTGGACATATATGTTATCTCAAAGTCAAATAGATGCATTTATTGCTTTCGGATTTTCAAATGCATATACAAGAGTGATAGACAGTGGTGCTACGGCGTTTTCAAAATCACTTTTAAGAGTTACCGATACCGTAAGTAAGGATGAATTAAATGATGACTTGTATTTGCCTATAAATAACGGACAAGGAAATCTTAATTGTTACAGAAATAAATATATTTTGCCGGTCGGAATTGTCTTTAATAATAATATTTGTAATATTGCTCCGAAAGATTATGAAAATACGTTTGAATATCAAAACGAGATTTATTCCTGCTTTGATAAAAACGATGAGCTTTTTGAAGAACTTGCTCCTGAAACTATAAATACTTCTAATGACGTAAAAGATATTAAGATTTTCGGCGGAAATATTGAAAAAACGAAAATAGTCAGAGTAAATGCTAATTACGAAATTTCAAATAAGAAAGCAATATATTTATCTTGCAAGAATAAAAATGTCAGCATTGACAATATTGCTGTAAACGGAGAAGTATTAAAAATCCCTGATCTTCCGGATTACGAGGGAATGACCGACAGAAACGTTTCCTCTTTCCCATCTGTGTTTAACAACAATGTTTTAGAACTCGGGACTTTTGAAAACTGTAAGGTTGAAATAACGATTACATTCAACAAAGGCGATTTTTCTGATTTGAATATCTACGGATTAAATCTTGAAAAATTGGAAGAGTTGTGTTTGGAAAAATCCGAGAATGAATATTCGGTTAATAAAGATAAAGTCTGTCTTAATGTTACGACAGACGACTCGGACAGTATTGTTTTTATTCCAATATCATATGACGAAAGATGGAAATGTACACTTAACGGAGAAAAAACAGATGTTCTTTGTATAATGGGAGATTTTATAGGAGTTAGGGCACAGCAAGGAAATAATGAGATATTTCTTGAATATTCTCACAAAGAGGATATATTAAATATTGTGTGCTTAATTCCGCTGTTTTTCATCGGCTTAGGGATAGTTATTCTATTAGGTAAAAAGCAAAGAATTATCCCAAGAAGTTGCTTTAAGCTTCTGAGTTGTGTGTTTGTTATACTGTTTTGTATTGCGATGATTGTATTATATATCATTCCGATATTGTCATCTGTGATTTTTGCCCTTATAAAGTAAAAAAAGAGAGTCGAAGGACTCTCTTTTTTAATCCATATAAATCTCCTGAAGCGTTGAACATTCTCTCGGAACGGTTCTTAATCCTTTGTAATCAATGTTTTCCGCATATCTAATTAACAAGGAATAGCAGGGCAAATCCCAATATTCGTTTTCTTCGGGAGAAAAAAACTCCGAAATGCTCGGGATAACACAGTCTGTCGGTGCGGTCATTTTTTTAATGTACTTTTTATACTGAATGTTTACAATTCTTGTGGCATTTTCGTTTGCGTGATATTTTGTCGGAACTTTTCCGAGCGTTTTTGTGCTTTTTACTTCCATTTTAACAGGTGCATAGGCTTGCGAATTATCCATAATTTCTCATAAAATAAGGGAAGAGCGTGCAACTCTTCCCTTGTTTATTATACAATCGGTTTGATTGTGAATTTGAATTTGATTTCGTAATCGAAAACAAATCTGTATTTTTCGAGAGTGTCTGGGCCGCAGCTGTTTGTGCCTGCGCCTCTGTGGAAGCCGTCGATTGAAACAAAGGTCGTGTTTTCGTCCTTCAAATCCTCTCTGTGCTGTGCCTTAACGAGGGAAGCCTGAGTGTAGTTGTGTACACTGAAGCTGAATTTCGGATGAGCGACAAATTCAACGCCCTTTCCGTCCTTATTAGTGATTTTAAGGTATTTTGTACCACCGTGATTGCCGTTGTCCTGCGGTAAAATATACGGCTCATGCATTTCTTCGACCGTTGACTTATAAACACCAATAAGAGCATGACGGTTAATATCGCAGAGATTTTCCTTTTCGCCTCTACCGTAATATTCAACATATTTAAGCTCGGGCGGAAGCTCAAGTGTAACGCCGAATCTCGGAATATCCTTATCGGAGAACGGCTCTCTTGCAAGATTTGTAAAAACGGATATTGCGCCGTCCGCAAAAATCGTATATCTGATATCGCTCCTGTAAAGCTTTTTCTTGTCGGAAGCAATCATATATTTCACAAGCACGACAACCGAGTCATCCTCGCTTTCAAAGGAGAGCGACATAAAGTTAGGCTTCGCATTTGACAGCTTCTTGACGTTCCATTTCGGAGACGGACCGTGTGAGTCGTTATCAATCGGAGCACGGTAAATGTTCGGCAATAAGCCCCTTATTCCGCCTGCGGGCATTGAATTCATAAGCTCTGTGCCGTCGCAGGTGTAGCTTGCAAGCTCGCCCGTTTTCTTGTTAAATACAACCTTGCCGTTTTCAAAGGAAATACCTACGCTGTCAGCGGTTTCCATAACGGTAAGCTTCTTAGCTTCGGGAAGCTTGCACTCTTTTTCAACGTCCTGAAGAATAAACTGCTCCTTTGCAATTTCAAAGCCTGCTTCGTCGGTATATGTAATGTTGAGCTGATAATCATCGTTTGTATTCGGTCTTGAATAGGGAATTTTAACAATTTCAAAGCCTGTTGGAAGAACATCGTGTTCAAGTATTCCGCTTTCCGCTTCGACACCGTTTTTCATAAGTGCCCAGTTGATTGTGATATAACCCGAGCTTTTGAACGAATTTGTGTTCCAAAGCTTAAATCTGTTCGGAGAGAGCATTTCAAGTCTCAACGGACGGTAAACCGTTTTCATTTCATATGCGCCCGTGTGCGGAGTCCTGTCAGGATACATAAGACCGTCAACGCAGAAATTGTTGTCGTGCATTTTCTCGCCGTGGTCGCCGCCGTAGGTGTATTCATAAGCGTATTTGTTCTTAGGATCTGACAAATCGTGCCATACGGCGTGGTCAGCCCATTCCCAAATGCAACCGCCCATAAGGTTGTTGTATTTGTAGAAAATATCCCAGTAATCCTCAAGACAGCCGGGACCTACGCCCATTGCGTGGCAGTATTCGCAAAGGAATAAAGGCTTTCCGATATACTTGCTGCCTCTTTCCTTTTTACCTGTTTTTTCGCAGTTTTGCGAGCTTGTGTACATCTCGGATATAACATCATAGCCGACACGCTTTGTTCTGATAGCGCCCTCATAGTGAACGGGAATTTCGGGGCACATACCGTTTAAGAACATATAACAAATATCCTGACATTTATAACCGCCCGATTCGTTTCCGAGTGACCACATTGTAATTGACGGGTGGTTTCTGTCCCTGTAATACATACGGCAAACCCTGTCCATATATCTGTTTGCCCATTTAACATTGTTACTTATAAGATTAGGCTTGTACAAGTGGTTAGGACCGATGCTTCCCGTGCCGTGAGTTTCAATATCAGCCTCGTCAACAATATAAAAGCCCATAATATCCGCAAGGGTCAAAAGCATCGGGTCGGGCGGATAGTGCGAGGTTCTGATTGCGTTGACATTAAACTCCTTCATAAGAGTAAGGTCAAGCTTAATATCGTCGGCGGACATAACATATCCGTTCTTTTCGTTTGTGTCGTGGTGGTTTACGCCCTTGAACTTAATAGCCTTTTTATTGAATTTGAAAATATCGGAAATTATTTCAACAGACTTAAAGCCCGTATAGTTTCTTATAATGCTGACAGTCTTATTATCCCTTTTAAGAGTGATATACATTTCGTATATGTAGGGAATTTCGGCACTCCATTCGGTAACGCTCAAACTTGAAAAATTGAAACAAACGTGGTGCTCGGCAGGCTTTTCTTCCGATAAAATACACTTGTCTTTATCGTAAAGCTCAAGCTTTACCGTGCAGTTATCCAATTCGCCGTGCAAATCAACGCAGGTGTCGAGGTCATAGTTAGCACCGCCGACATTTTTCGTCTTTATCTCGTAATCGTTTATATAACAGCCGTCGTATTCATAAAGCAATACGTCACGGAAAATGCCGTTTTCTCTGAACATATCCTGACATTCAAGGTATGTTCCCGTTGACCATCTGCGAACAACCGCAACAAGCTCGTTTTCGCCGTTTACAAGGAATTCCGAAATATCAAATTCCGCAGAGTTGTGCGAGCCCTCACTGTATCCGACAAATTCGCCGTTTACATACAAGTCAAGGCATGAAGCAACACCGAGAAAAGAAATTATATGTATCTTTTCTGCATCCTTAATATTGAATTTTTTCCTGTACACGCTTGCCGCAAAATCATCGGGGAGCTCGGGCGGATAGAGAGAAAACTCATATCTTGTATTGAGATATACAGGCGGACGGTAGCCCGTTCTCTGCCAGGTTGAGGGAACATGAATTTTATCAAACTGAACTCTGTCCGGCTCAAAGTGAGTGGGCATAACGCTCATTTTATCATAATATTTGAAATCCCATTCGCCAGAAAGCACGGTTACCGTATCGCTTTGGTATCTTTCGGTAAGGCAATCGGTTGCTTTTAATTTTTTGAGCGAGTGGAACGGAATTGCATACGCTCTCGGTCTTAATTTGTTGATTTCAAAGACATCAAAATCTCTGTAATTGTTGTTTTTAATTGAATATTCCATGAGATAATCCTCCTGATATACTGCTTATTTAATCTTAACATATATTGTCGGGCATTACAATCAAAAATTTAGTGAAAATCATTATTTTTATTGACATAAGGTTATATGGCTGTTAAAATAAAGTGTATCAAATGAGACACTTTTGGAGGGCGTATGATAAAAAAATCGGTTGTCGGCAGAGTTGACGCTTTACTGAAAACGGACTTGTTTTCTTCGGTCGGTAAAGAAAAGCTTGTTCCGATTTGTGAAAATTACTGTCAAAACAAGACGTTTCAAAAGGGTAAAACGGTTTTTTCAAAGAACACAAGTGAAAAGTGCATAGGAATAATCGCAGACGGAACGGCAAGCGTAAAAAAAGAGCGTGTTGTTATAAATCATTTGAAGTCAGGCGATATTTTCGGTGCCGTTACGCTTTACAACGATTGCGACAGGTTTGTAAACGACATTGTCGCACAGACGGAATGTACCGTGATTTTTATTTCAAAGGACGGGATTGACAGCTTGCTTTCAAGAAGTCCCGAGTTTGCGAAGAAATATATCAAGTATCTGTCTCAAAGAGTTTATTTTCTCAATGAAAAAATCGAGGAATACACCGCACCGAGTGCTCGGGACAAGCTGCTTGCGTATTTTAAGAAAAATGCCGTTGACGGAAGCTTTGTTTTGAATGAAAAAATGACCGAGCTTTCAAAGCAGCTTAATATAAGCAGGGCAAGTCTTTACCGTGCCATAGACGAGCTTTACGACAGTAAAAAGATTGAAAAAGACGGAAATATAATCCGTTTATTATAAATTTAATTCAGGAGGTAATTATTTTGAAAATCAGGAAAATTTCAGCTTTAATCATTGCAGTAATTATGCTTTTGTCTTTTGCTTCTTGCACAATAGGGGATAAAACGCCAAAGGCAACGAATACACAGATAAATATCACCATGCTTAAAGGTCCTACGGGCATAGGTGCTGTTAAGCTGATGTCCGACAGCGATGCGGGTAACACATTAAACAAATACACATTTTCGCTTTCGTCCGACCCCACGGATATTTCGGGCGGAATTGTCAACGGCAGTATTGATATTGCCGCTTGTCCGTTAAATCTTGCGTCGGTGCTTTATAAAAAGACAAACGGAAATGTTCAAATGCTTGCCATAAACACACTCGGTACGCTTTATATCGTTTCTAAAGACCCGACAATTACAAAATTAGCGGACCTTGAGGGCAAGACAATTGTTACCGCAGGACAGGGAGCAACTCCCGAATATGTCCTTAATTATCTTTTAGAAAAGAACGGGCTTACCGATAAGGTTACGGTTGAATACAAATCCGAGCACGCAGAGGTTGCAACGCTTGCATTGTCTGGCGAAGCGGATACGGTGCTTCTTCCCGAGCCCAATGTAACGGCAGTTCTTTCTAAAAGTGAGAATTTTTCGGTTGCGGTTGATTTGAGCAAGGAATTTGAAAATGTTTCGGGCGTCTCGCTTGCTATGGGCTGCATAATAGCAAGAAAGGACTTTGTTGAGAATAACAAGGCTGGCGTTGACGCGTTTTTATATGAATACAAGAATTCAATAGAGTATGTTTCAAACGATATAGACGGAGCTTCCTCTCTTTGCGAAGCTTACGGAATAATTCCTAAGGCGGCAGTCGCAAAGAAGGCGATACCGAATTGCCATATATCCTATCTTTCGGGCGAGGATATGAAAAAGACCGCCAATGAAAATCTTACGGTCCTCTTTAACGCCAATCCCTCGTCGGTAGGCGGAGAACTTCCTAAGGATGATTTCTGGTACAATGCGAAATAAAAAGGCTTTCAAACGTGCTTTGATGGGAGCAATATGCGCCCTGTTTTGGCTCGGAGTATGGACAGTTTTATATTTTGCCGTTGACAGGGAGGTGCTTATAGCGTCTCCCTTAAAGGTGTTTATGAGGCTTTTTGAAATGCTCGGAGAAAAGCAGCTATATATAAAGGTTGCAAATTCTCTGCTTGCGATATTAAAAGGCTATTTATCCGCACTCGCAGTCGGCACGGCTCTTGCTGTTATGACCTCAAAAAGCGAGCTTTTATATTCAATATTTAAGCCGTTTATGAATGTTGTGCGCTCTACACCCGTGGCTTCGTTTATCATTCTTGCGCTTGTTTGGATGAACAAAAGAAGCGTCCCTGTGTTCACATCATTTTTGATGGTTATGCCGATAGTTTGGTCAAACATATCGACAGGCATAAATTCAACCGATAAAGAACTTCTTGAAATGTCCAAAGCATATAAAGTGCCGAAGCGGAAAATCATCTCAAAGGTTTATGTGCCGTCTGTAATGCCCGAGGTTTATAATTCTGTAACGACAGGCTTGGGCTTTGCTTGGAAATCGGGAGTTGCCGCCGAGGTTTTGAGCACACCGCTTAACTCGATAGGCACAGAGCTGTATAACTCAAAGGTCTATCTTGAAACAACGGATTTGTTTGCGTGGACTGCCGTTATAATAATAATGAGTGCCGTACTTGAAAAAGCGGCTGTTTATTTACTCGGAAAGCTTTTTAACAGATATAAGGGCGGTGAAGCGAAATGACCGTTACGCTGAAAAATATAGAGAAAAGCTACGGCGACAGGATTATATTTGATAATTTCAACCGTGAAATAGTGTTCGATAAGCCCGTTGTCTTAATGGGCGAGTCGGGTGTGGGCAAAACAACGCTTGCACGAATGATAGCAGGACTTGAAAAATCGGACTTCGGCGAAATATCGGGCGTTCCCGAAGCGGTTTCGTTTATGTTTCAGGAGGACAGGCTTTTACCGTGGTTTTCGGCGAGGGAAAATGTCGAATATGTCAGCGACAAAGAAACAACCGATTATTATCTCGAAAAAGTTCTTTTAGGCGGAGAAAAGGATACGCCTGTATCAGACCTCAGCGGCGGTATGAAGCGCAGAGTTGCCCTTGCAAGAGCATTGGCGTATAAAAGTGAGCTTGTAATTTTAGACGAGCCGTTTAAGGGGCTTGACTTTGAGCTTAAAAAGAAAATGATAGCATTGATTTTAGAGGAAAAAAGACACTTTTTGATTATCACACACGAAGCGGAGGATGTGGTCTTACTTGGTGCAAATGTTATAAATATACAGTAAAATGTTTACAAAATCGAAAAAATTGCTATAATTTATCTGTTAAAACGATTGGGAGGTGTGATAGATATGAAAAGGTCCGGCTTTTATGACTGCTGCATATTTGTTGCCCTCTTTATTATTGCAATAAGTATGGTTATAACATTGAAGCTGCAAATCGAAATCAACCGTCATATCGCAATTGCAACGGTGACGGAGGCTGCGGACTCTTCTGCCGATTCGTTTTCCGCAAGAAATAATGTAACGTTGGAGGACAACAACACGGCTTCAATTCCCGAGACTACCGATATTCAGAGAGCCGCCGAAACAAAAGCTGTCAGAGCTGCTGCTCGAAGCAAGGCTCACAGGGCTGAAACAACCGAAAAAGCAACGGTCAATACCACGGCCGATACAACTGTTGACGTTACCGAAATCGATACTGTTCTTGTAGTGAATAAAAATTCAAAGAAAATACACAGCTCAACCTGCTCTTATGCGAAAAATATGAAGGAAGAAAACAAGGCTGTTATTTCTTCGGACGAGCTTCAGGCTTATCTTGATAAGGGCTATACCGTCTGCACTCGCTGCAAATGTTATAAGAGGTGATAAAATGAGCGATAAGAAAAATATCGATAACAGGAAAATTATTGCCGTTATGTGCGTAGTGCTTGCATTTTTGAGCGTTTTTATTATGCTTCGCCAGGTAAAAATTTATAAAGAAATCAATGAGAGTAACGCTTCCGATAATTCCGACGTATCTGTTTCGTGGGTTGACGGCGGCGAGGCTGCAAGCATAACCGCAACCGACGCTCCGAACGTCACAGTGCAGGGGGATATGTATGTGTTAAACACAAACAGTAAGAAAATCCACAAGCCCGATTGTCAGTACGCCAAAAATATGGACGGCAAAAACAAACAGGTTATCTTCTGTGATGATATCGACGAATATTACCTAAAAGGCTATACCTCCTGTTCTAAATGCCTTGCCTGACTTGAAATATCGTCATTTTGACCAATGAAATATCGCTTGAAAAAACCTTGAATATGTGGGAAGAATGAACTAATTTAACAAAAAAACGGTCGGTTTTTGTTGAAAATGCAAACGAAAATAAAAAAATGTAAAAAAATCCTCTTGCTTTTTTGTGTAACATTGTGTAAAATATATAATAAATAAGTTGGCTAAATTGCATATACGGAGGCTAATTATGTCAAATAGATTGTTTCAAGGTATCGTTCATCAGATGACAGATTCAATAGACAGAGTAATAGGTGTTGTGGATGAATCGGGAACAGTTATTTCCTGTAGCGAGCTTGGAAAAATCGGCGAGGTTATTTCGTCGGAGGTTTCGGTTATATTTTCGGCTGTTTCGGAGAGCGTTGTAATTGACGGCTTCACATACAAATCCTTCGGAACGCATATGCACGCAGATTATGCTGTTTTTGTTTCGGGCGAGGATCAGCTTGCTCAGAACTATGCTTCGCTTCTTGCAATTTCTCTTTCGAGCGTTAAGCAGTATTATGACGAGAAATATGACAGGGGAAATTTTATAAAGAACGTTATTCTTGACAATATTCTTCCCGGCGATATTTATCTTAAAGCACGTGAGCTTCGCTTTAACAGTGAGGCTTCAAGGGCTGTTTTCCTTATCAGAATTGTTGACAAAATCGACGTTTCTGTATTTGAGGTTATTCAGGGCTTGTTCCCTGATAAGTCAAAGGACTTTGTTATCGACGTAAACGAAACTGATATAGCTCTTATCAAAGAGGTTAATCCGATGATTGAAACAAAGGACTTGGAAAAGCTTGCACGTTCGGTTATCGACAGCCTCGGTGCGGAGTTCTATTCTCACGTTCTTGTCGGTATCGGCACAACGGTTGAAAACATTAAGGACCTTGCACGCTCATTCAGAGAAGCACAGGTTTCCCTTGAAGTAGGTAAGGTATTTGACACCGAAAAGACCATTGTCAGCTATGACAATCTCGGTATCGCAAGACTTATTTATCAGCTTCCCACAACGCTTTGTGATATGTTCTTACGAGAGGTATTTAAGAGAGGCTCTATTGAAAGCCTTGATCAGGAAACGCTTTTCACAATTCAAAAATTCTTTGAAAACAACCTTAACGTTTCCGAGACCTCGAGAAAGCTTTTTGTTCACAGAAACACTCTTGTTTACCGTCTTGAAAAAATCAAAAAGCTCACGGGACTTGACTTGCGTGAATTTGACGACGCAATTGTATTTAAGGTTGCGTTGATGGTTAAGAAATATCTTGATTCAAACCCGATAAAATACTAATAGATGTACTTGAACGACGTGATTTGACAATATATTGTATATCTTGCATATTTATTTTATACGTTTTTGTGTAAATCTACGAATATTGTTAAATTTTATTTAATTACGTTACATCTTGCTATATTTTATGGTATAATTTAAGGCAGTATATTGGGCAGCTTATGCTCGGTACTGTCTTTTATTTTTTTAGCTAACGAAAGAGAGGTCGTTAATGTGATAGAGTTTGATAACGTTTCAAAAACCTATGCAAACGGTACGGAAGCGTTAAAAAACGTCAGCCTTCGCATTGAGGACGGCGAGTTTGTTTTTATTGTCGGCTCCTCGGGCGCAGGTAAGAGTACGTTTCTCAAAATTATGATGCGTGAACAGGTTCCTAACAAGGGTACTGTTATTATAAACGGTTTTAACCTCAATAAGCTTAAAAAGAAGCAAATTCCTATGTTCAGAAGAACGCTCGGCATTGTCTTTCAGGACTTTAGACTTATACCGAATATGACTGTTTATGACAATGTTGCCTTTGCAATGCGAGTTATCGGCGCAAAGGAAAAGGAAATTCGAAAAAGAGTTCCCTATATTTTGAGCCTTGTGGGACTTTCCTCAAAGGCACGTCAAAAGCCAAATCAGCTTTCGGGCGGTGAACAGCAGAGAGTTGCACTTGCAAGAGCACTTGTAAACAATGCCGGACTTATCATTGCCGACGAGCCGACGGGTAATATCGACCCCGAGATGTCCTATGAAATTGTCGATTTGTTAAACCACATAAACGCAAGCGGCACGACAATCGTTATGGTTACCCATGAGCATAACCTTGTCCGCCATTTCCATCACAGAGTAATTACAATCGATCAGGGCTATGTTGTATCCGATACGAGCGATTCCGATAAGCTTCCTGACGATTACTCGAAATATGAGGCTGCGCATCCGTCGGTTGCAAGCCCTGCTTCCGAGTCAGTCTCGGATGAGGAAAGAAAAAAGATTGTTGAAGAAATAGTCCACGAGGATATTAAGGTTGATGAAAACAAATTGAGCTCATATTATGCACCGCCGATGTCGGACAGTGAGCTTGAAGATTTCATTTCAAATTACGGCGTCAATGCCGATGACGATACGGCGGAGGATGATATAGATTATTCGATTTATCTTGACAACCTTACCGAAAAAGCAGGAGGTGAAGATAAATGAAAGGCTCATCACTTGGATATTTAACCCGTGAGGGATTCAGAAACGTTTGGGTTAATAAGATGATGTCAATCGCTTCCGTTGCGGTGCTTATGGCTTGTCTTTTGATTATCGGCGTAGGTGCGATGGCTTATTTCAATATTAACTCGCTTCTTGATATTGTTGAGGCACAGAATATTGTAATGGTTTATGTTTCGGACGAAGCCGACGACGTTAAGACCTCGGAATTAAGACTTTCGCTTGAGAATATGGACAACATTGCAAGCTGTGAGTTTGTACCGAAGGAGGACGCTTTTCAGCGTCAGGTCGAGCTTATGGGCGGCGACTCCGCTTTGTTTGAGGGCTTTAAGACAAGTCCGCTTCCTGATGCCTTTAAGGTTACAGTTAAGGACCTTTCAAGATTTAAGGAAACGGTCAGTGAGATTGAAAAGCTTGACGGAGTGTATAATGTGCGTGAAAACAGCGACCTTGCAAGTAAGCTTGTGACGGTACGGCGTGCCGTTACAATTGTAAGCGCAGGACTTGTGTCAATGCTTTTCCTTGTTGCGTTGTTTATTATTTCAAATACAATCAGAATTACAATGTTTTCACGAAAGCTTGAAATCAACATTATGAAAGCCGTTGGTGCTACAAACAGCTTTATCAGATGGCCGTTTATGGTCGAGGGCGTACTGCTCGGTATTATTTCGGCAGGCGTTTCGGTATTACTGCTTTGGGGCTTGTATGAATTGATTATTTATGCTTTCTCCTCGGTAATTACAATGCTCGGCTTTAGCTTTGTACCGTTCCTTTCATATGTTTGGTACATCTTCGGCGCATTCCTTGCAATAGGTATAATTACAGGCAGCTTCGGAAGTATGGTTTCTATGAACAGATACCTCAAGGAGGAAAGGAGTGTCGTAACAAATGAGTAATATTAAATTTACACCTTTGTTTAGGCTCTTATCAGTCGTACTGTGTATTGTTATGACGCTTGCAAGCGTTTCCTTCGGCGTGTATGCGGAAAGAGATTTCCAGGCTGAAATTGATGCGCTTGAATCTAAAATAGATGCCAATAATGCAAAAAAAGAGGATAAGCAAAAGAGTGCCGATGAGCTCAATGAGGAAATTGATACCTTGCAGGAGCAAATCGACGTTTATAACGCACAGATTTCAGAGCTTAACTCACAAATTTCCGGCTATGATGCGGTTATCAATCAGCATGAGGCGGAGATTGCAAAGCTTGACGAAAGCATAAACGAAACCGGCGTTCAGATTGATAAGCTTAATGCTCAAATTGCGAATACGCAGGAAGTTCTCGCGGAGCGTATGAGAGCGTCATATATGGCAGGCGAAACCTCAATTCTTGAAATTTTGCTTGACTCCTCAGATTTTGAGTCGTTCCTTACAAGGCTTGAACTTTTGAGTGCTGTTGCAAAGCGTGATAACGAATTGATTTCTGCGTATAATTCGCAAATTGACGAGTCAAATAAGCTTGTGGAGCAGCTTAATACTCAAAAGCAGGAGCAGGTTGACAAGCAGGCTGCCGTTGAGGCTGAAAGGGCAAAAATCGTTGATTCGAGAGCACAAATTCAGTCTGCAAGAAATTCAATAAGCAGTCAGCAGGCAAAACTTGAGAAAAAAGTTGACTCATACAATTCAATTCTTTCAAATCTTGATCAGTCTTCTGCTCAGTACAGGGCACAGATGGAAAAGATTAAAAAGGAGCAGGCGGAGTATGATGCAATCAAGCAGGGTGGAATGGACAACGGCTCGGGCTCACTTAATACCGGCGGCGGAAAATCCGAAATCGGTAACTATCCCGTTTCTTCAAAGGGTATGATTGCTCCGCTTCAGTATAGCAATGTATATGTATCACAGCATTACGGTCACAACGGTCACAAGGGCGTTGATATCTGCACAAGAGGTACAGGCTCAACAATGGGCAAGGAAATAAGAGCTGCTGCCGACGGTGTTGTGTATTCGGCGGAATTCCACAAGAGTTGGGGAAATAATGTCTATATCAATCACGGCAACGGTGTATATACAAGATACGCTCATTGCAGCAAGATGATTGTTTCGGCAGGTGATCAGGTCAAGCAGGGACAGGTTATTGCTTACGTAGGAAACACAGGTAACTCATTCGGTCCGCATCTTCACTTTGAAGTATGGGTAAACGGAACAAGAACAAATCCCGAAGAATGGATTCCGGCGATGGCTAATAAATAAGGTTTGAGGTGGTTGTAAATGAACAAAAAAATATCGGTGGGCGTATCTGTTGCGATAACGCTTGTTGCGGTTGCGATTACCGTTGCCGTTACAATGTCCGTATCAATGAGAACTTACAACAGCCTCATTAAGGATTTACCTAACAGGGCACAGATGTATTCGTACATTTCCGAAATTGACAATATCGTAAGAACAAACTATTATGGCTCAATAAACGAAATGCTTTTGAATACCGAGCTTTCAGGCGGATATGCGGCAGGACTCGGCGACAAGTACAGTAAGTACCTTACCGCTACCGAGTACGAAACGTATAAGAATGAGCTTAACGGCGAAAAGGTCGGAATAGGCATTATCGCTTATTATGACGAAACGGAAACGGCTATATATGCGGCGGAGGTTTCCGAAAATTCTCCTGCTGCGCAAAGCGGTATTTCAAAGGGCGACAAGATAATTGAAATCGACGAAGAGCCTGTTACAGCATACAACTATAATGAGCTTATGGATAAGCTTACGGGCGGAAAGCTCACAAGCGTCACGGTGCGTTTTGTGCACGATGGCGTTGAGCAGTCTGTCGGCGTAGTTAAGGGTTACAGCGCACAGTCTGTTTATTACAGCGCAAACGGCTCGGTCGGATATGTTAAAATTACTGACTTCTATTCGACGACCGCTTCACAGCTTAAAAAGGCTATAAACGAGCTTTCAAAGCAGAATGTTACAAGTGTTATTTTTGATTTAAGAGGCACTTCGAACGGAACTATCGATTATGCCGCAAAGGCACTTGACGTTTTAGTTCCTGTTGCAAGCGAGGGCAGTGGTGCGATAGCAACGGCTCTCGATAAGGACGGTAATATTACTGATACCTTTACTACGGATGCTGACAGCGTTTCAATGCAGATGATGGTGCTTGTCAACAATCAGACCTCGGGACCTGCGGAGCTTTTTGCCTGCGACCTGAGGGATTTCGGAAAGGCTCAGCTTGTCGGCACTACAACTAACGGAAACGGAACTATGCAAAAGGCATATCAGTTAAGTGACGGCGGCGCAATTATCCTTACCGTTGCGGAGATTAAGCCTTATGTCAGCGCTTCGTATAATTCCGTGGGCGTTGTACCCGATTACGAGGTCAAGCTTGACTCGGAAAAGGAAGCTAAGCTTGCAATTCTCTCACAAGAGGACGACGACCAATACAAGAAAGCATATGACGTTCTTGTCGGCGAAAATTAACATTTTATCAAAACACCTTGCATACAATTTCGTATGCGAGGTGTTTTTATGTTTGCCGTGTTGAAAATAATTTCCGAAGAAAAAGCGTTGTTAAAGAGAATTAAGTATTTTTTCTCTCCGCCGTCTCCGATACTCGAAAGGGTAAATGTCAAGGGTGCTGCACCGTTTTATAAGCTTGAAATCTATGAAAAGCAGTGCGGAGAGGATTGCTGCGAGGTTGCTAAAATGCTCGGCTTATGCGCAAAGGCGGTTATTTTGGCTGACGGCACAGACGCTTCAAAGACAGGTAAACTGAAAATATACAAGCCTGCCGTTTTACCGAATATTATGACAATAAATTCGGCGGAAAATTATCTTGAAAATAAAGAATATAATAAAGCCGCTTTTACGCTCGGAATAAGAGATGAAAAAGGTGCTTTCTCGCAGTATCTTGAAAAATTTGTAAATCTTGCAGGGGAAATACGGGTGTTTTCCAAAAACGAATTTGCCTATAAAAGCGTGTGTGAAAAAATATATGAAAAATACGGCTTGTCGGTAATCGTTTTAACCAATGAGCAAGGGCTTTCACGGTGCGGTATGATAATTTCGCCCGAAAATGTATTTAACCGATATTTCAACAACTGTATTCTCGAAAGGTGCGGCGAAAAAGGATATAACATATTAAAGGGAGACGGGATAAGCTTGCCGAAATATCCCGAAAGCCTGTTGCCTGTCGGCGTCGATGAACTGACCTTTGCCTCGGCACTTTATGAGGCTTGTGCGCTCAAAAGTCTTTCCGAGCTCAAATATGACAAAATGAATGTAGTATTTGAAAATGTTTTTCCGTTCGGCTCTATTGACATTAAATGAAATTTCCCGTATAATATTCATTTGTATATGGGCAAAAACCGAAAGGAGTTTTAACAATATGTTACAGGAAACTTTGCTTAATGCCGAGGGCTATAAAGAATTACAGGACGAGCTTGAAAACTTAAAAACCGTCGGACGTAAAGAAGCTGCGGAAAAAATCAAGGTTGCAAGAAGCTACGGCGACCTTTCAGAGAACGCTGAGTATGATGAGGCGATGAGTGATCAGGCAAAGCTTGAGGCACGCATAAATGAGCTTGAAAATATGCTCAAAAACGCTAAGGTGTTTGATGAGTCCTCATTGAGCAAGGACGTCATTCACATTGGCTCAAACGTTGTAATCGTTGATGACAAGAAAAATGAATTTTCATATAAGATTGTCGGCTATGCGCAGGCTGATCCTGATGCAGGCAAGATTTCTGACGAATCTCCCGTCGGCAAGGCTCTTTTGGGCAAAAAGGTCGGCGACGACGTTCAGGTAGAAGCGCCTATCGGTATTCGTAGCTTTACAGTTAAGGCTATTTCATAAAAAATAAAATACTCGGGCGGCAAGTCCGCCCATATTTTTTAGTAAATCGGAAGTGAAAATATGGCACAGACAAACAATCAGAACAATGCGGCTCAGCAGGACGTTAATGAGCTTCGTCAAATCAGATTTGACAAATTAAAGGAATTGCAGGATGCAGGCAACGACCCCTTTGTTATTACAAAGTATGACGTTTCCCATCACAGCACAGATATTAAAGAAAATTTTGACTCTCTTGAGGGCAAGACCGTTACCGTTGCAGGCAGACTTATGTCAAAGCGTGTAATGGGTAAGGCTTCATTTTGCAATATTCAGGACTTAAAGGGTAATATTCAGTCTTATGTTGCAAGGGATTGCATAGGCGAAGAAGAATACAAAGCATTCAAGAAAATGGATATCGGCGATATTGTCGGTCTCAAGGGTGAGGTTTTCAAGACTAAAACGGGTGAGATTTCTCTTCACGCTACCGAGCTTGTGCTTCTCTCAAAGAGCCTTCAGATTTTGCCCGAGAAGTTCCACGGACTTACAAATACAGACACAAGATACCGTCAGAGATACATTGATCTTATTATGAACGCAGAGTCAAAGCAGACCTTTATCAACCGTTCAAAGATAATCAGCACTATCCGTCGTTATCTTGATTCACAGGGCTTTATGGAGGTTGAAACCCCCATGCTCGTTTCCAACGCAGGCGGTGCGGCTGCAAGACCGTTTGAAACGCATTTCAACGCTCTTGACGAGGATGTTAAGCTTCGTATTTCGCTTGAGCTCTACCTTAAAAGGCTTATTGTCGGCGGTATGGAGAGAGTTTACGAAATCGGCAGAGTTTTCCGTAATGAGGGACTTGATACAAGGCACAATCCCGAGTTTACGCTTATGGAGCTGTATCAGGCTTATACCGATTACCACGGTATGATGGACCTTACCGAAAATCTTTACAGATTTGTTGCACAAGAGGTTCTCGGCACAACTAAAATCACTTATAACGGTATCGAAATGGATCTCGGCAAGCCGTTTGAGAGAATAACAATGCTTGACGCCGTTAAAAAGTATTCGGGCGTTGACTTTAACGAAATCAAAACGCTTGAGCAGGCGAGAGCCGTTGCAAAAGAGCACCATGTTGAATACGAAGAAAGACACAAGAAGGGCGACATCCTCAACCTCTTCTTTGAGGAGTTTGTCGAGGAACACCTTGTTCAGCCGACATTTGTAATGGATCACCCGATTGAGATTTCTCCGCTTACAAAGAAAAAGCCCGAAAACCCCGACTATGTTGAGCGTTTTGAATTCTTTATGAACGGTTGGGAAATGGCAAACGCTTATTCGGAGCTTAATGACCCGATCGACCAGCGTGAACGCTTTAAGGCACAGGAGGAATTGCTGGCACAGGGCGATGAAGAGGCTAACCACACCGACGAGGACTTTCTTTATGCACTTGAGCTCGGTATGCCTCCCACAGGCGGTATCGGCTTCGGTATCGACAGAATGGTTATGCTTCTTACCGATTCTCCCGCAATCCGTGATGTTTTGCTCTTCCCGACGATGAAATCGCTTGATTCGGACAAAAAGGCAAGCAAAGCTTCTGTATCCGAAGCAGCAGAAAAAACTGCTGAAAAGATTGATTTCTCCAACGTGAAGATTGAGCCAATCTTCACGGAAATGGTAGATTTCGATACATTCAGTAAGTCTGATTTCAGAGCAGTTAAGATTTTAGCTTGCGAAGCAGTG
>ULJH01075995.1_pt1 | contig 50379 bp, 47 predicted proteins | sample 1950781 | NCBI WGS metagenome assembly ULJH01 (sample SAMEA4835462, study PRJEB28245) | human gut metagenome | biome: gut microbiome; material: fecal sample | place: Denmark | collected 2008 | reverse complement strand
TCCTGCAGGCCAAAATGCTCTCCGAATTGCAAATAATGTATGAGAACTACAATGTGTTTAATCTTTCATCCACCCGTTGCCTGGTAGCGATTAACCCGTTCTTTTCCCAGTATTTCGGAATGAAAATCAGGGAGCCAGACGGCAGCGAATATTTGGCGACGCCACCTGATATTTGGCCGGCCATCGTGCAAGATCGAAGCCTATTTAAAACTCCTTTGACAGACCCTGTGATGAGAGGCTATCAAACCATGCAAGACCGTTTCACGTACGAGCCGAAGGTTTTAAAACCAGAAGACATGGTATATGTGAATTCGATGATTCTTTTAATGTCCAAGGAGATTATTGGCTTCAACGATTTTGCCGCCATCTCCGATTCCATCGATTTCTATTTATGGTCGAAAACGTCGATGAAGAATAAAGAATTCCTTTCTCTCCAAACAAAAGAAGAATTGATAAAGTTCGCGAATGACCTCATCCATGATCCGATGATGAAACTTTCCATGATTTGCCGTGAAAAACTTAGCGACGAACATCAAACCTGCCCTCTTCCTTTGTTTCGAAAAGTCGCTGACAATGCTCTCTTGGATTTTCGTACAAACAAATACATTTACTGGTATCTGTTAAGTTCTGAGATCCAGACTAGGAGGTGCGTTAACCTTGATTTTGCTGGCGATGCCGATGAGCGGATTGCACGATTCAAGGAAAAATACAAAGAACTATGGGGAAAACCTTATGCTGAATGACTTAATCTATTTTGACAACTCTATCGTAGGCCGTTACAGGACTGTGGAAAGAAATATCAAAAGCAAATCAAATTCTTTCTTCGATTCTTACTTGGATTTACTGGAAAACACCATCAAGAGAATCCTTGAAATGGAAGAAGTGGAATACGATGAAAAATTGACTTGCGGAACATTGCTAAGAAAAGAGGAGATTGCCAATTATTTCAAGAGGGCAATAGGGGTTGAGGAGCACACCTTCTCTAAATGCCAAGACTATATCGCCAAAGTCAATAAACATAAGCATTTTAACGAGCATCGGGTCACAATTGACATCGTTGTAACCTACATGAAGGTCTACTATGACCTTGTGTCTGCCTACCTAGCGTTTAAAGGAAAAGAACATTCTCCATTTAGCGCTGACTATTTCAATTCCATTTATGGGCTTGCCGAAAGAGAAAATGGTCAACTTAGAGGCGAGGTTGAAAGACTTCGGGCGGATTTGGAATCCCTTGCTTTGGAGAATAAATTGTCCGTCGAAGACAACGAAACGTTTCGCTCGCTTGTTTCGGCACAGGAAATGGCCAATCTTTCACTCGAAGAGCAAAATACGGAACTTCGTAATCAATTAAGCAAATTAAAGGACATTAAGATCAATACAATTGAACTCAAACTAAATAAAGCCTTGGAACTGCTCTACAACCTAACGGATTCCGTTGTGGAGAGCAGGGCTATTGGCATAGCGGTTGGCAAATCCATTACCGGTCAAGATATTACCGAAACGAGTTTCATGCGAGATGCCGTTGAAATCGTGAAAAAGAAGGAATCGGTGGTGGAGATGCTCGGAAGGCAAGGGGAAGATATCTCCACGTTGTCCTCCAAGTTTTCTGGAATGGAGATCGATGATCTTTATAGGGCTGCTAAGCAGCATTGGGACGCCGAGAATTACAAGGTCGCGGAGCAATATTATGAAAAGATATGCCTGCTTCGCCCTCTTGATTGGAGAGCCCCGCTTTATGCTGGACTTTGTAAGAATAAAGGTAGTTACGACATCTCCGAATTTGTCTATGGTGTTTTTCCAAGGGAGGGAAAGGCATTCAATGTAGCCATTGAACAAATCAAGACGATAGGAAATCCTTCGGAACAAACGGAAGCGTTCAAAGAAGTTTTTGGCCTAGCTGTCCAATCCTATCAAAAAACAATGTCGGCCTTTATGGAAACTATTCAAAAGATGAAATCCTCCAGTTTCGAAAAGGAAATGAAATCGGCGTTTATCTTTCCGTTTCAAATTTTTGTTGCTCGCTTGCTGAAAGAATTGGCGACTTTTGAAGAGAATGAAGACTATAACGTTATCCGGAAGGACTTGTCGAACTGTTTTGTGAAGGCCGTGAAAGAAGCCGATGATGGCTATTGCGATGCCTCCATCAACGAAGAAGACTTCCGTTTCTATATTAAGCCTTCGGACATTGAGGATAAGCCCCCATATAAGCCACGCCCGTCTAATTCCTAATTCAACTTAACGATGCAATAGGCGCTCGCGAAAATGAGCGCCTTTTTCTATAATGTTGGCGTGGCATAAAGCCCTCTGGAGCCTTGCGAAAGCTTAGCAAAGGAGGATGTTGCTAAGTGTCACAAAAAACAGATTGGACCAAGAAAACTGGTCAAATTCTGAAGCGTTTGATCAAGCAGAGCCCTTATCGGACTCAAACGAACTTCGCCGATGCCGCGAATGTCGATCCAACTACCGTCAGGAGGTGGATTGCCCATGGGATTAGAGACATTACCCTCATCGAAGAGGTTGCAAACCTGTTTGACATGAACGCGAAAGAGTTCCTTTCACAAGAGTGATTGGAACTCTTTTTTATGCTCAGTAGTGCAATTCGTGCGCTATTTTGGGATGCCTTTTCTTTCGACAATGTGGTTGCCAAAAAGGAGGCAACAACCATGACCCAAACGGCATCCCAAGCAAACTACTACCTGGTCACCACGATGTGTGGCCACGTGGGGAAGAAACACTATATCCCCATCAATTTCGCGATTGAAGCGATAACTCCGATGGAAGCGATGGAAAAAGCCCGTCGGATTCCAAGAGTCAAACATGATAGAAAATACGCCATTCTTGACATTAAGCTCATCTCCTACGAAGCTTATTTAGAACAAAGGAAGGCCAATCGCGAGGATTCCTACCTCAAGGCTAGAAGCGATGAAGACCTCAAAGCTATCCCTGGCCTTAAGAAACGCATCCACGAATATGGGGAAGACAAGCCCTCGAAGACTGGACAATCCAAACGCAGAGCCTACTGGCAGCGTGAAGGCCGTTACCAAGAAAATGGCAGAAAGGGGAAGTTCGCATGGTGATTCGCGTGAATTCCTTCTGGCCGAACAAAAGTCTATGCGACGGCCCCGGCATTCGATCCCTTCTCTTCTGCCAAGGCTGCGACATTCACTGCCCCGGATGTCAAAACCCAAGTTTATGGGATCCGCACGGCGGTCAGCCGTGGGAAGTGGAGGAGCTGGCCGAATTCATCGAATCCGAAACCGATAACGGCAAAATCACCATCACTGGCGGCGAGCCGTTGTTTCAAAAAGAAGCGGTGGCAGCCCTTGTTAAACTGCTTGATGAAGCAGGCATGGACGTCGCCTTGTATACTGGCCACGACAAAGAGGATGTTCCCGAGGAAATCCTCATTCATATCAAATACTTAAAAGCGGGCCCATTTCTTAAAAAATTACGAACGGCAACGACACCCTTCGTCGGCTCCACTAACCAAACATTTGAAAGGATCAAATAACGATGAAACAAAACAGCAACGAAAACGCCGCCAATCGTCTCTCCTACGTTGGCCATGTCTACGGCATCGGAGAAAAAACAATCAAAAAGGACATCCTCGCATCTTTGCCTGAACAATGGGCGAGATTACACCAAGAAGGCTACATTCACATCCATGACTTGGATGCATACGGATTAACGTACAACTGCCTTACCTTTGACTTCGATAACCTCGATTTATCTAGAATAGATGACCAAACGGAGCAAGGGAGAATCATCGGATTATTCTCGTTTCTAAAACTCATGATCGAGGATTATGGAAATGAGCAAAGCGGCGGTATGGCCTTTGCGAACTTCGATAACGATATCGATCGGATGCTCGTTTCGCTTGGAGTGACTGACTGCCCGGAAAATGCGACGATCCTTCGTTCCTGCATTCGCAATTTCATTCTATTCTGCAACGATAACCACACCCGCATGGGGTTGGTAAGCTATTACGTGACGCTCAATATCGGCTTGGCCAAAACGGAACGCGCCAAGTCGATTGCAAACATGCTTATTGAGGAATTTGAATCTCTTGGGGACATGGTCTACAAGCCTAACATCGTCTTTAAAGTTCACGAAGGCGTAAACCGTTATAAGGGCGACCCCAACTATCCGATTTATCAAAAAGCCTTGCTTTGCACGGCAAAGAAAATGATACCAACTTACCTTCTCTGCGATTGCTCCAGTGACTGTCGAGCCGATCCGGAAACCTTATCCGTGATGGGATGCCGCACGCGCGTCGTTGATGATCTCTATGGCCAAAAGGGGGCGATTGGAAGGGGCAACATCGACAACATTTCCATCAATCTTCCACGTCTGGCCCTGGAAATCGACCGCGACTATCGTAATTCCCCGTTGGAGGAGAAGTTGGAGACCTTTCGCAAACGGTGGCGTGATGTGGCAAACGTTGTAAAAGATATTCTTATCGACCGTTACCAAAAGGTCGTTGCCCAATCCGTCGAAGACTTCCCAACGAATCAAAAATTCAATCTCTGGAAGACTCGCTTCGACGAAGCCGCGAGCCTTAATGAAATTTTCAAACACGGAACCCTGTCTATTGGATTCATTGGGCTGAGCAAAGCCTTCGAAATACTTTCTGGTAAGAAGTTTTATCTAGACGGGACAACTTGCCTTGCGGCGGCGGGGTTCGTGGCATTCATGAGGGATTATTGTGACACACTGCGTTCCGTTACGAATCTAAATTTCTCTCTTCTTGCAACAAGCGGGGAACTCATCTCGGGTCGCTTCACGGAAATTGATAAGGCCAAGTTCAATCCGACGTGCAAGATCTTTGACAAAGGGTATTACACCAATTCCTTCCATGTGGATGTAGACAGTGAGCTCCCAGCCAAACGAAAAATCCAAATCGAGGGCATCTTCCACCCCTATTGTAACGGCGGATCCATCACTTATGTCGAATTGGGCGAAGCCCCTTTAGGAAATGACGAAGGACTCATGGAACTAGTCGAAACGGCCGTGAAATCGGGCGTGCGCTACCTTGGATTCAATTTCCCCAAGGACATCTGTGACGAATGCGGGGCAAGCGGTGTTTTCGATGAATGCCCTGTCTGTGGTTCGAAGAAGATTACGCGAATTCGCAGGGTTTCTGGCTATCTAGAAATCCTCGACGGCTTTACCCAAGGAAAGAAAGCCGAAGAACGTAATCGAAGGAGAAACGGATGATGGGACGAAACCTTTTCATCGCCGACCTCCATATTGGCAGTCAACGCATTATCGACTTATGTCATCGTCCGTTTCGTGACATAGACGACCAAGATGAAGCGATAACGAGGAATTGGCGACAAGCCGTAAACGCAGAAGATGCCGTCTATATTCTTGGAGACCTTTCGGAAGGGGATCCGCAAAGGGTCGTGTGCCGATTGAAACACCTGCCCGGAAGGAAGGTGCTGGTCCTTGGAAATCATGATGACGAAGCGTCGGTCCGCGTATATCAAAAATCAAAAACGTTCGACCGAATCTGCGGGTATACAAAAATTATGGATGGGGAAAAAGAAGTCATCCTCTTTCATTACCCAATCATGGATTGGGAGGACCGCCAATTTGGGTCTGCCCTGATATATGGACACATCCACAACAAAGATATGTGGGAAATCAAAGACTACTACAAAGACAAGCCTTGCTATAACTGCGGTGCCGACGTCATCGGATTCACGCCGAGGACATTGAAAGAATTGGAAAAAATAAAGGAGGAGCAAAAATGAGCAAACCAGCTAAACACATCAGCGTTGAGGGTTTTGATGGGGTTGGGAAAACCACGGCCTGTCAACTTTTGGCCAAACATCTTGGATACGAATTCGTTGAGAAACCTTTGCATTATCTTTTTGACGAAGGCGATTCTTTTGACGAATACCTTCGCATCCGCGACAAAGTCAACGTTTGTCCAGACAGAGACTTCACCTCCTCTTTCTATGGGCTAGGAAGTCTCTATCTATATCACCTTTACGATGGGAAGAACATTGTTACGGACCGACATCTTTGCTCCAACTACGCTTGGAGCGGGACGGAAGGTAACAAAGACGTCTACGACCTGCTTGTGCGCAAGTTGGGGAAGCCGTATCTCACCGTTGTGCTTTATGCCCAGCCGGAAACGATTCAGCAAAGGCTATGCAATCGAGATACTCAGGACCCTGATTTGAAGAAAATCCGGAAATCCGAGACAATCTACCAAAAAATGAAGCAATTCTGCATGGATTACGATCTCAATACCCTTTGGCTTCACACGGATAACATGTCCCCTGAAAGGATTGTTGAACTTATTCTAGATCGAATTCAGAACATGGAAGAAGGCGCACCGAGTGCCTTCCACGAGATTTATTGAGAGGAGAATAGGGATGAACGAGAAAACCATCACGGACAACAGAATCAGCAAGGATTTCAAATATCTTGCCTTATATTGGGCTCTTGGATTTGAACCTTTGCATAAAGACGTCTTCCGAAAGAATTATGACGATTGCTTTATTGACGTTTATGTTGATAAAGCAGAAGCGCGCTTCGGCGGCCCTTTAACTCTTATTGGGGAGGATGCGTTGCCCTTAACCAACCATAAGGCCTTTGTCATCCTCGAATGTGTAGATCGATTGCTTGAACTAGGCTATTCCGCCACGGAAATTATTGTCGATCTGGATAATGAATGGGATGTTTACCTTGGACAAATCTACATCCGGTGTCTGGAATGGGGCGCGTCAATGGACAAGAACAGCATCCCCTCGCCGAGACCTGGTACCTATATTTCCGTGCTCTATTCATCCCGCCTTTATAGTGGTTTCATCGATCGAAGGCAGCTCATTCTAAATGGCGATGGGGTTGAATATAACTACGGGGTTTTTGATTGCAGAAAAGGACACGTCGCCCTAATGGACAACAAACGCCTAAACGAAAACGGTTTCATCATTGAAAACGGACAAGCGGTTTCTTACGTTGGAAATGAAAGTCGTGTCGTTGTTCCTGAAGGCGTTACCTCTTTAGCTAGCTGTCTTTTTTGGGATAATCAAAAAGTAGAGGAAATTCTTCTTCCCGATAGCATTGAAAGAATCGGTGGCGACCTTTGCTATAACTGCGGGAACCTTCGGTCTTTTGTCATTCCTAAATTCTGCAAAGAGATGGGCGATGACCCTTTTGCGGGATGTCCAAACCTTGAGCTAAAAAACGAATCTGCCTATTTCTTGTGGGATGGTCATCTTCTCTATGATAGAAGAGGCAAACTCATCCATTGCCAAATTAAAAATGCTCCAAAAAGAGTCGCAATCTCACAAGGGACGAAAACGATTGGGAAGCATGTTTTCTATTTATGCGACAGCATCGAAGAAATTACGATTCCTTCTAGCGTAATCAGAATGCAAAACTTTCCCTTCTCCGGGTGTTCGAAACTTCGACTCGTTTGCCAAAGCCAGGCGTATCGCATCATCGACGGCGTTGTTTATACGGGCGATTTGGAAGAACTTGTTGGTTGCCTTAACGGTACCGTCTGTGCCGAACTCAGCATCCCGGAAGGAGTGAAGAAGATAGACCGCAATTCCTTCTATCGCTGTAATGGCATCGGAAAAATTGTCTTCCCTGATACACTCGAAGCGATTGGCTATAATCCCTTCAACGGTTGTGCCAACATCGAGTTCGAATCGAAGTCGAAGTATTTCCGCGTTATCGACGGAAGACTTTACAACGCAGATGTGACAAAGTTAATCTGTAGCCCAAACTCCAAATCGGTCGGGGAGGTTCGCCTTCCTGACAGCGTGATCGAGCTGGAGCGCAGCGCATTTTCTGGCTGCACTAAGTTGACTTCCATTTCCTTAAAAAACGTCAGCAAAATCGGGAAATCCTGCTTCTCTAACTGCTCAGCATTGCGAGAAATTTATATCCCCGATTATGTCGCTTATGTTGGGGAATGGGCCTTCTCTCATTGCGCGTCCTTGCAGCGGGTTTTGATTGGGTCAGACACTTTCATCGATCAAAACGCTTTTTCCGAGACAAATTGTGAGGTAATTCGTAGGAAGACCAACGAAAACTATCTCATTGAAAGTGACAATTTTGATTTCCTCAACGGGGCTAAAATTGCTCTTTTTGGCAAAGTGTCCAGCATCATCATTGACCCGCCTTACAATTCCAAAATCGATTATATTGGCTATCAGGATGATTTCGGCGGGTCTTACCTTGATTTTCTCGAAAAACGGATTGTCAAAGGCAAAGAACTTCTAACCCCCACGGGATGGATGGTAATTTGCATCGATAGGGGTGGTCTTAAGGCCGTTAAAGAAGCTGCTGTTTTTGCTTTTGGCAAAAGAAACGTATCCGTCCGCCTTTGGAAGAAACTCGATAAGAACTTTGATGTAAATAAGGAGAAGAAGCCTGGCAAAAAGAAAGTTCTTTTCGAATACATCGTCTTCTGCCGAAACTCTGATGCGTCGCGCCTTTTGCCCGTATTCTTTCCAAAAAGCGGGAAATTAAGGAAGGCTCCGTATATCTTCTCTGGCTATGGGACAACGTCTTCTGCAAAGGATGAAATCGCAGCAGTTTTTGGAAGCAGATCCGCCTTCTCTACGCCTAAGCCTGTGTGTCTAATCAAAGAACTTATTCGTGCGACAACCCCAAAAGATGGGATTGTCATGGATTTCTTCGCAGGGTCTGGTACGCTGGGCGTCGCCACTATTGAGTTGAATCACGAAGACGACGGGAATAGGCATTACTATCTTGTCACGAATTCTGAGTCTTCTTTTGCGGGAAGAATAGCCAATCCAAGACTGCTTGATGCAGAAAAGCGTTTGGGCGGAAGCCATGTGTTTATTCAATAAGCGCGACTTGAATTGCTATGAACCATTGATGTTGTTCATAAAAGGCTGCTTTTCTATGTGCGACGACGTGTGACCCTTTGCGAAAGTGTCGTTCCACTAAACGCCCTTCTTGTTTTAGGGTACACTCGCGAATCGACAAAAACAACCGATGAAAGCCACGCTCTGAATTGTCCGAGGAAATCAGCCACCCTGTTGCGGCGGACGTGTGATAAGATTAATAGACATCAAAGGCAAGCGCTTTGAAAAACCGGCGACATTGCTTACGATGACAGGGCCCGAGGGTAGGGCCTCAAAAAGAAATCCTAAACGAAGATATGGTCCGAGGGTAGGACCTGAAAAAGAAATCCCAAACGAAATGCTTGGACTGAAATCGCCCAAGTTTTTTGTAAAAAGCCAAATTCGTTTTTCGACTCTTCGGAAAGACGAATGGGTTCAAGGGAACCATTGAATTTTGAAGACGTCATGGCGAAAAACCATCAAGGACATTACAATGATGGGGTATGGAGCCCTATATCCAGGACTGGTTGGATATTCTAGCCAACATGGCCAATACGAACACGTATAAGTTGGCGTTTGGCCTAGGTATTTTGGAGTGTGTTTCCATTAAGAAAGAGAAACGGGGGATGTTCGATACCGAAATCACCCTGCTGGATATCGGCGATTGCATGATTCGCTACTATTGGAATCAATGTTTCTTCTTTCACCTTAAACAGCAGCCTGGCGACAAAGTCCCGGTCATTTATCAACAGGTCGAGGCCTTGATCCGACGTTACAAAGAACTGTCCGGAAGCGAAATTCCTGTTTGGTGCGATAAAGGACTCGGCTTCATCGAACAAATGGATCCCGTTTTTCTAGATAAAGCCCGAATAAAAGTGGCGCGAACCATACCTGAAAATGTCGGGTGGCGTTTTAAAAACACCGTAAACGGAGTTAAAGAAATCTATGCCTTTAACCCGAAAACGGACACTTCGATTTATATCCATAATCCAAACGCGGATGCGCTTCGAGATTATTCCGGCGTTTTATCTAAACTTTTTAGCTACAAGTGGTCGGAATTACTAGAGAAGTGGAACGAGTCGCCTCGACTCCTTGGCAAAGTCTTTGACGCATCCAAAGAAGAGATTGAACGCCATTCGTTAACGAAATTCATTAAGCCGCTATCTCTCCAATTTGGAGACGGGCCCATTATGGATTTTTATTCCAAACGCCCGATTCCTAGAAGCGAATTATCCTTAGATCACGTGATTCCTTGGTCCTATATTTATAGTGATGATATCTGGAATCTTGTCTTTACGTCCAAATCCAATAATTCAAAAAAGAGCAACTCGACCCCCTCTCAAATCGACATTAATCGCTTGAAAGACCGCAATAAGCTTTTGCTTCCAAAACTAGAGGGCATCTACAAGACCGAAATGCAGGAAAGTCTTACCTCTAGCTTGGTAGACCGTTATTACTTTGGTCTTACGAGGTCTTATTTATGAGGGGGTATTATTCCAAACATTCGGAGGAATATATTGTTTCTACGATCCACGCGGATATGTCTGCCATATACGCTTTGTTTGAACCTCGCCTAAAGGGGAAGCGAATCCTTGATGTTGGCTTTGGATCTGGAAGGGATATGGTCTATTTTCAGTCCAAAGGGTATGAGGTTTATGGCATTGATACGGAGCCATCTTTTGTACGGCATGCTTTAAAAACTGGGATGAACGTTACGCAGGCGGACGTTCGAACCTATGAAACAAATCAAAAATTCGATGGTATTTGGGCTTGCGCGAGCTTGCTCCATTTATCCAAAAAAGACATGATTCAAGCGATGGAACGCTTAAAGGGAATGCTAGAGACAAGTGGGGTTCTCTTCGTTTCTCTAAAAGAAGGAGACTCCGAAACCGTGGATGAAAAAGGAAGGCTCATGACCTTTGTTGATTCGGATTTCCTTGAAGAACTTGGATTCAAGGTTTTATCCATCACGGATGATAGCGATGGAAGAGGGTTTCGATGGCTGAATGCCATCTACCAAAAGGCTTGAGACCCTATATCTCTACATTCCTCTAAAATCCCAAGATTCCCCAAACCCATTGTTTTAAAATAAACTTAAGAAGAAGCCCTAAAGGGTCATTCGACTGCAGGAAGGATAAAGGGGAACCCCATGGCAGAACAAATCATCAAAGACTCGTACTTTCGAATCCTTGGCTACATTGAAACCAAGCCCAATGGAGACAAAATCGGCAAAGATTTTTATCGTCGCATCGTCGGCTATTACGAAGCAAAGACGGATGTAACAAAGGATTTCTACCGGAGAATCGTCGCACATGGCGACATTCTAAGTTCCTTGGTCGTCGAAGCAAATTCCAAGAACAAGTAGACTTTGGCGAAACGCCTTTTTCTAGAAACCGCTAGATACGGCCTCTTTTTAGCTGCGGACAAAATGGATGCAACTGACTTTTCCATTGAACTTCTATGGAACATTCGCCATCTTGGAGAATCCAAGTAAAATAAAGTAAGACTTTAGAATTCTCGGAGGTAAACCTCATGTACATCCAAAGAGCTCTCGAATCGACGGTTCTAAAAGCAAGCCAACAATATCCCGTTATCCTGGTCTGTGGACAACCCCAGGTGGGGAAGTCTACGATGATGAACCATATTAAAGAACCCGTGAGGCGTTATGTTAGTTTCGATGACCGAGCGGCAAGGCGTCTTGCCGAAACCGACCCTGTGCTCTTTTTCGAAACCTACGGATATCCCATTTTGATTGATGAATTCCAAAAAGTTCCTTCGATTCTAGAAACCATCAAGGATATCGTGGATCGTTTGGGGTATGAGGGGAAGGAAAATAACGGGCTGTTTTGGTTAACCGGTTCCCAAAAATTCAAGATGATGAAGGGGGTGGCGGAGTCTTTAGCAGGGCGCGTCGCCGTGTTTGAAATGTCTTCTTTATCCATGCAGGAACTAGAGGGGAATATCCACGGATGCTTTGTTCCAGAAGTAGAAGCCCTGAAGAAAGTGAAGTTCCCTTCCTTGAATGTATCCGAGGTTTATCAAAGGATCTTTCGCGGCGGCATGCCGCGCCTCGTTACTACGGACATCGAACGAGATCGGTATTATGCCGACTATGTGAATACTTATCTAGAAATGTCCGTCAAGGATTTAGCCCAAGTGGGCAAACTCAATGAATTCTATGATTTCTTGGTTTATATGGCCGCGAGAACGGGGCAAGAACTGAAATACGAGGATATCGCTAAACGGATTGGCATCTCTGCGCCTACTGCCAAGGCATGGGTTGGAATTCTAGAACGAAGCGGAATCATCTTCCTCCTTCACCCCTATCATTCCAACATCACCAATCGCCTTGTCAAAATCCCAAAAGTCTATTTTATGGATACGGGGCTCGCCGCCTATTTATGCCGCTGGCCCAATGCGGAAACTCTACAAAATGGAAACATGGATGGGGCGTTTCTAGAGACCTTTGTCGTCAGCGAAATTGTAAAGAGCTATTACAACGCGGGAAAATCGACCCACGATTTGTATTACTATCGCGATATAGACCAAAAAGAAATCGATTTAGTGGTTCTAGGGCCCAATTCCATCTATCCGCTTGAAGTCAAAAAGTCGAGCGATCCTAACAATGCAGACAAGAATTTTAACGCGTTATCGAAATTTGGCTTGGAAGTACGTCCTGGCTTTGTTTTATGCTTATGCGATGAAGTGAAACCCTTGAACCGATCCTGTTATTTGGTGCCGGTGACTTCGATTTAGACCCCGATAAAATTCGGTTCGCGAATTTTTAAAGCAAGGCCCGCTTCCTGAATAAGAGGGATTTTCCGGAGCTTATTTCTGCGTTAAACGAGCAAATGGACTTAACGAGTATAATCCGAATTATAAGTTCAGTTGTCCCTTATTTGTGGACAACTGAATTTAATTATGTTATCAAATCTATATGGTGAAACATTCAGTTAGATACTTTAACGGTAAAGAAGTTAGGGCGGTATGGGACAACGAACAATCTTTGTGGTGGTATTCCGCCGTCGATTTTATCGATATTCTTGTAGAACCCAACTCGCCAAGAAGATATTGGAATAATGCTAAAACGAGAAACCCAGAGTTGTCTCCCTTTTGTGGACAACTGAAATTGTATGCGGACGATGGCAAAAAATATCTTTCCGACGTCATCAACGAAAGAGGGGTTCGATTGCTATTAACCCTTATTCCATCCAAATACAAAAAGCAGATTTTGAATTGGGTTAGCGGCCTTCTTGATCCCATCGATGAGCAAAGCAAAAGAAAAGCCTATGACCTATATCAAACCAATCTGATTGAGGATAGCGAAATAGGAAAAACGATCGCTTTGCAAAAAATCCACGGCTATCTATTTGAGGGCTTATATGATTTTGCAGGAAAAATAAGAACCAAAACCATTTCTAAAGGCGGATTTATTTTTGCTAACGGGGATTATTTACCGCAAACATTATCCCAAATAGACCAAATGCCTCAATCCACCTTTGAGGAAATCGTGGAAAAATATGTGGAAATGAATATCGCTCACCCCTTTATGGAGGGAAACGGCAGAGCGACAAGAATTTGGCTGGACTTCATCTTTGTTAAAGAATTAAGAAAATGCATCGACTGGTCCAAAATCGATAAAAACGTTTATTTTGACGCGATGATACAAAGCCCGAATTCGGATGCAAAAATAAAAACGGTTCTAAGGAATGCCTTAACCAGTGACATCGACAACAGGGAACTGTTTATGAAAGGCATCGATACCTCTTATTATTACGAAGAAATCGAATAGTTGCGCATTGCTTCGCTAGTAAGCATGTCACCAAGAATTTCTATCGGAGAATCGTTGCACACGGGGATGTGCTAAGCCCTTTGATCGCGGAAGCCAATTCCAAGGATAAGCATTGTTTGGCGAAACGCCTCCTTCTAGAAACCGTTGAATACGCCCTTTTTCAGTTGCGGACAAAATGTATGCAACTGAATTTCCTATTCGCGACGAGCTCTTCGGGAATCCGAGTAAAATAAAGTCAGACTTTAGAATTCTCAGACATGATTTGTATGCGAATTAGATATTTTCATTTAGTGTAAAATATTTACACTTTAAATGTAATACATTGACGGAAACGATGTAATTGATTAACATTTCTCTGGAGGACGACGTATGATCAAGCGTTTTAGCGTTACGAATTTCAAGAATTTCCGGGATACCTGCACTCTGGATTTATCTCGTATCCGCGATTATTCCTTCAATACCCATTTAATTAAGAACAACTTGGTAAACAAAGCTCTGTTATATGGGAAAAACGGAAGTGGCAAATCCAATCTCGGTTTTGCTTTGATGGACATCACCACCCATTTGACCGACAATTTGCGAAACCCCAACAACTATCTTTTTTCCTTAAACGGCGATTGCGCTTCCAAAACCATGCGTTTTCGTTATGAATTTGATTTTAATGGGAAAGAAGTGGTTTACGAATATGAGAAAAACGAGAACATGGTTTTGATGGAGGAACGGATTTATGTTTTCGATGAACTCGTTTTTTCCTATGACTATTCCTCCAACAGAATGGATAACCATCTACCTGAGTTAGATGGCTTGAACCGTCAAGCTCTTTTGACCCGCAACATGAACAATTCGGTGGTCAAGTCCATCTATGGGTTTTCGGCAAATCTGCCAGAAGATTCCCCCATTCGTTTGATCAACGAATTTGCCTCGGGAATGCTTTGGTTTCGTTCCTTGGGCAGTTACGAATTCATGGGAACGACCAACACCATTGAGAACGTGGACCAGTATTTAGCTTCCGACCCCGAAGTGCTTAAGGGCCTTCAATCCTTTTTGTCCGATTGTGGACTTTCCTATGAATTGCATGCGATTTCCGATATTTCCGGGAAGCGGGTTTACGCTCATTTTGCCAATCAAGATTATCCATTCTTTCCCATTGCATCTACTGGCACGAAATCCCTTTGCCTGTTCTTTTATTGGATGGATAAGATGAAAGAGCATTTAAAATTCCTCTTCCTTGATGAATACGATGCCTTCTATCATTTCAATTTGTCTCAAGGCATTCTGCGCCGAGTGAATTCCGACCCTTCTTTCCAAGCCATCCTGACCACTCATAACCCCTATTTGGCCGATAACGCAATCATGCGCCCGGATTGCTACCTCAACATTAAAAACGGAAAAATCAGGAGCTTTGCCGATTCCACGAATCGCATCATTCGCGAAGGCAACAGCCTAGAACGGATGGTGCTTTCGGATGATCTCTGAGCGTCGCGTATTGATCCTTTTCGAAGGGAAAACGGACCGCAAATGCTTGGACTCCTTGCGATGTTTAGGAACTTTCAATTCCTTGTTACTACAAGGACAATATACGCCGGTTCAATTAAATACCTCGATTTATGAGCTTTACGATCCTCTGATTCAAAGCGGTGAATACGACTCCTTGCCGGTGTACCTTTGTCACAAAGGTCTTTTGAAATGTCCGGAAAACGTTCGCCCACAGGATATGTTCGCTTTAATTTATCTCATCTTCGATTTTGATCCTTTGTATCATCTTTATAACCCCGAAAAGATTCGAGGCTTGCAACGCTATTTTTCCGACGAAACAAAAAATGGGCTTCTATATATCAATTACCCCATGGTGGAATCGCTATTCGATGTGGAAGAGAAAGACGGGGAGTTTTTCATAACCCCAACGCGCCCCTTATCCCTTTGCTCTAGTTCGGCATATAAATCGACGATAAAAAAACAAACGCCATTCCGCTCGAACTCAGGGCACGCCTTGCATATTTTGCCACCAGAGGATTTTGCCATCGTTGCTCGCGCCTCCTTGGCTCGATATCGCGAGATCCTAGAATCAGCCGACGCTAAATGGACTTTAACGGATATTTCCGCCCTTTTGGAATCAGAAATTAAAGCAACGGAAGGCGAGATTATTTACCCCTTGTCTTGTTTTCCATTCATGGCTTTAGACTATAATGCAGAGGAAGCGCTAGAAGAGTGGAACTCTCTCGTTGAGAGTCCAAAGGGTGTGGCTCGTTAAACGGCCACTCCATGCTTATTAATTGATTTGCCTTCCCTTGATAACGTAGTATCATTCAAGAGTTAATAGAAATTTACTTACAGGAAAGGAACCATCCCATGGAACAAATCCTCTACCCCATCCTTGGAATATCACTTATTTTTCTTTGCACGACTATCGGATCCCTTTTCGTTTTCTTTTTGGGAAAGAAGGAGATTTCGCCCCGCTTAAATAAAATCTTCACGGGCTTTGCCGCCGGGGTGATGTTCTCCGCTTCGTTTTTCTCGCTTATTAAGCCCGCCTTAGAAACAAACCTAACCTACATGCCTTCTTGGCTTGTTGTCGTTATTTCAATCCTTCTTGGTGCCTTATTCCTATGGGGTATCGATAAGCTTGTTCCCCATTTCCATGTTTCCGAGAACCAAGAAGAAGGCCTTCCTTCCAAAAGAATGAGCAAGACCTCCAAAATGTTTTTGGCCGTCACCATCCATAATATCCCCGAAGGCTTATCCGTCGGGATTGCCTTCGGCGTAGCCTTGTCCCAAGGGAATAACTTGTCTTTATTAACCGGTGCCCTGTTATTAGCTATTGGTATTGGTATTCAGAATATCCCCGAAGGAGCCGTTGTATCCTTGCCCCTAAAAAGCGAATCCGGTTCTAGTGGCAAGGCCTTTTTATTTGGCATGCTTTCTGGCGTAGTAGAACCCCTTGCCGCGGTCATTGGATTATTTTTGGCCATGCAAATCCAAGGGATTATGCCCTGGGCGTTAGCTTTTGCCGCGGGATGCATGATTTATGTCGTCGCAGAAGAAATGATTCCCGAGATGAGCAGCGATGGTCATGGTCATTTTGGCGTCTGGTCTTTTCTGCTTGGTTTTGTCATCATGCTGGCATTAGACTGCATTCAGTTTTAACCATCGTTGCCTTTCCTATTTACCAAAAAACATAGAATTCTATAAAAAACGTAAATAGGAATTGCATTCAATAAAATAACGAATAGAATGTAATTACCAAAAAACATAGAATTCTATAAAAAAGGTAATTAGATGATTAAACGAGAACGATATCTGAAAGAACTGATTGAAGCCAAGGAAAATGGTTTTCCCAAGGTCATTACGGGCATTCGAAGATGTGGGAAGTCCTATCTTTTGAAAGAAATTTACCGAAGCTATTTGCTAGAACACGGCGTGGAAGTCTCGGAAATTCTTAACGTGGAATTGGACGACATCGTTAACGCCAAATACCGCAATCCCTTTGAATTAACGGAATACGTTAAGAATTGGGCCGCCACCTCTTCAAAGATGCACTATGTTTTTATCGACGAGATTCAACTGGTTAGCCCGGTGATCAATCCCTCTTTTACCGACGGAAAAATCATCATCGCTAAGCCAACCGACCCTAACGTCATCACCTTTGTGGATGTTGTTTTGGGGCTGTCGCGGATCGCCAATGTCGATCTCTATGTAACGGGAAGCAATTCGAAATTATTGTCGAAAGATATCGCGACGGAATTCCGCGATAAGGCAACCAACATTCACTTGGCTCCATTGACGTTTAAGGAATTCTACGATTTTGTAGGTGGGGATCCCCATGATGTTTTTAACGAATACCTGGTCTATGGAGGGATGCCCCTTGCCGTGCTTAAGGGAGAAGCCGAACAAAAGGAGAATTATCTGAAGGGATTATTTGAGACGACTTATTTAAAGGACGTCTTGGAAAGAAACAAAATCCGAAAAACGGAAAGTCTTGGCGAAATCGTCGATGCGCTAGCCTATGCATCGGGCACTTTGCTTAATACCCAGCGAATTGCCAATATGCTGGAAAGTCGGAAAAAGGAAAAGATAAACAGAAAAACCGTCGATTTCTATTTGGATGCATTCGAAGATGCCTATTTGATTCGCGAAGCCCCTCGACTCGATATCAAGGGCAACGCTAGCATAGGGGCAACGAGGAAATACTATTTTGCCGATAACGGTTTACGGAACGCCCGGCTTGATTTTACTTCGCTAGATGTTGGCCAAATGGTTGAAAATGCCGTTTATAACGAATTAAAGGCGAATGGATATCATGTGAGAGTTGGAACGTTTGCCCAGGTAGAAAAAGATAAAAACGATAAAAGCGTGCTTAAAAATTATGAAATTGATTTCTATGCGACCAAAGGCGTCAAAACCTTTTACGCTCAAGTAACGGATAATATGAATCAAGAAAGCACAAAAACAAGGGAACTAGCCCCCTATCGTTTGATTCGAGACGCCAATGCCAAATACGTTTTGGTGAACCAAAAACTTCCGATGCAAAAACTAGAAAATGGCGTTTTGCTTCAAGACGTCGTGGATTTTTTGCTGAGCCTTTAAGAAGGTCTATAGACAAAACGTCATATAGGCGGGAATGCAAATAATTCCATCCTCTCGAATTGAGAGGTAATGGTATAAGAGACGGCGTTTTATACATTGCGCCGGAGTCGAGGGTTCGCTTGTTTTCGCCTATCCGCCACATATGTTTTCCGTCTCGGCAATGCAAAAACGGGAAGCTAAACGTAAATAGACAATGGAACTGCTGAAAAAGATACGGCAAGCCCAACTTTTTGAAATCTTTTGCAATCTGTGTCGGGACGTTTTAAGGTGATTCTTACTTTTTAAAATTTGGCAAAAAACGATAATGCCCATGTCATCGAACTTATTTGGAAAATCTTAGAAAAAACGCAAGGTGCCATAAGGTTCGGAAACGGGGTAAGAGCCTCGATTCTCGTTAAATGAATCATACAAGCATTTGCTCCAATTGAAGGCTATGTAACGTGGATTTTGTCAATGAAATGATTAGCTGTGTGTATTAAGGCTTCACTGCAATTGGTGACACGATTGGTGACAAAAATCAGCTGATTTGCAGTAGTGCAGTCGCCAAGCGCAAGGGTTTGTTTTCTCGCAAGCAAAAGGACTCGTGAAACAAATCGGCGGTACATAAGAACGCAGGAAAATAGCCTTTCAGGTGCAATAAAACATTGAACAGTTTGTTCATTTTTCTTGGATAACGGGACTTTTTTGAAAAAATAAGAAATTAGTCCCGTTATAAGGCCTATGGAAGACGGCTATTCGCTACGAGCCGTACCGTCTAGACCCCAAGAAAAAGGTGGTCGCTTTCCTGAAAGACCCCATTCTTGGGAATGGGAATCGGAATACCCCTTTGCTATACTATTTGCCAAGAGGAAACACTCATGAAAAAAATACGAGAAGTCGCTAAGCCGTTTCTATCCATTGTTTTCGGCGCGCTATTATTACTAACCTATTTGAACTGGCTCTCCTCCGGTGGCGGAGCCTTGGTGATCGGCGTCATCGCCTTATTGATGTCCCTTTATTATCTTGGGGCGGGCATCACCGAAGCGGTAACAGGAGATAAGCTTTCTCCGAAAGCCAAGAAGGTTTTCGATATCATCAACATTTCTCTATTTTCCGCATTTGCTTCTATTTACTATCTTCTCTACATCACGAACCTTTCGGACCAAATGGGCCCGACGGGTTGGATCGTCGCTTTAGCGGCTTTATTACTCTCTTTAGCCCTTGCCATCTTCTCCATCATCGCCCGCCTTGTTTCGAACCCCGTCTTAAAACGGCTGGATGTTCTTTTCTCCGCGTTATTCATGGCCGCGTTAGTTTTAACCCTTCTTTTCGATTCCGCGGGCAATCCCGTCACCTTGGGTAGCATCGATGTTATTAGTCTCGTCATCTATGCCTTATTTGGCGTGATGTTACTAGAATCCTTAACTAGCAAAGAAACGAAACCCGTAGAAACCCCCTCGGATAACGTCCAGGAAGAAACGATGCCAGAACCCGAAGACAAAACGGAAGAAGAACCAACTCCCGAACAAGGCGAATAGCCAATATTTAAGACCAATGGCCCAGGGAAACCTGGGTTATTTTTATGATCAAAAAAAGATAAAACCATTCAAAATGGAATTTTTTATTCCAAAACGGACGGTTTCATCCCTGAAAACGGAGGGTAAAACCGTTGATGGATGCTAAATTCGAGGGGCAAAGGTCGTTTTTGAACTTCGGCACCTTCCCCAATAAATGAGCGAAGTCTATTGACTCGTTCGCCGAAATGCCTATAGTTGTAGCCAGATGACCGGAGAGATACCGGCCGCGGGGAGACCCGCTTTTTTGTTGCTCTAATTATTTGTGGCTTTAAGGACGACTGCTCTCTACCCAACTAAACTATTACCCCATTTGTCACATATGCCGAGATAAACGTCTGTATTGCGAATTTCACGGTATGCGTCATAGAAGTAATCGTCGTAATTCCATTCCGCTTCCTCATGTGATTCGCCAAAATATACAAGACAAAAATTGATGAAGAACGTCTCTAATTCTTTCAATGTATGCTCAATGAAATTTTCTGGAAAATGTAGCCAGTGCGGCGCATACATTCCGTTGGCAAATTTTTCTTTCTTGTCGATTAAATATTGAGGGCAATATTTTTTAACGGCATCGTAAGAACGCACGGTGTGGTGCTTTAAAAAGTTGTCCAATTTTCGAATCGCTTCAAAACTGGGATAGCCCTCAATGCCATAGAGGTCTTTACTTTCGTCTTTGCCCTCTATCTCATCGAGGTGATCGCGCAGTTCCTTGAAACCAAAACTGTCACTTACCTTTCCCCTTTTTCTAAAAACAAGGGCTAGAGCGCGATCGCATTCGGATGCGATGCGTTGTAAGTAAGAACAATATAAAGTGGTTATAACATCATGATATTTTGATACACGATCTAGCGAGGCTCGAAGACCGATTAATTGGGCCTCCTCCATTGCTCCGTCATCCAATCGATAAGCGATTGCATCCGTTGCAGCCATTCTCCCTACGTCTTCCGGGGATTTAATAGCCGCGATCGCTGGAAGAAATTCCGTTTGCCAATCCGATGAAAGCTTAGTAACAATGTCGCGACAAATATTGACGTAATATTCGTCTCGGTGTTTCTTTTTCGGAATCAGATATGGGGTGGGGCGATTTGTACTCATGCCATCCTTCCAAAATTCCATCGCATTTAGATCTTTGAGTTCTTTCTTGAATCGTTTTGTATCCACGTGGACACGGCCATTTCGCACGAAAATCCCGTAATATTCTTTGCTGCGAATTGTGGCGTATTTCTCATTGGCATCGACTTTGCTATAGTCATGCTTTTCTCGATTTCTTTCTCGTTTCATATTTCGACCTCCATTGGCTGAGATATGAGGGGCCAAGGTACACCACTCCGCACTGGAATATGCGCCATAGGCGTTGCGCTTCAGACGTATCCACGCATCTTGACCCCACATCATTATAATGGATTGGGAAATCGGAAAAAGAAATGCGTGTGACGGAATGCGTCACAAATTGGAAATATTCAGGTGCTGGAATATAATGGCGTCGGAGAAGAGAGTTCTCACCTCAAAGGATGCAAATCCACGGAGGAGGTAAGAAACATGATCCAAAAAGATTGCTTCTCCGAAAAAATTGTCGACGGCATCAAAGACGAAATCCGGTGTTGCTCCTCTTACGTCACCCGTGAAGAACTTGCTTTTAAAGTAGGAACGTCGCGGGAGACGCTTTGCAGAAAGATCAACGATCCCTACAAAATGAGTCTTGCCGATTTATGCCAGATTGCCGAGGCATTAGGAAAGAGCCTGCATTTCTACTTTGAGTAGAGTGCAGGCCTTTTCTTTTGCTTGTGACGTATTTGGTCACATGGAACCCTAAATGAAATTCGTTCGATTAAAGTGAAATCTGAAAGGAGGTCTTTAGACCAATGAACCAAGAAAAAGTCTATCTTGCTGATATCGCGGGATATCAAGAAGAAAAAGAAGAGGCCGTCAAACTCATCGACGTCCTCAAAAATTATGAGCTCTACCGTTCCAAAGGAGCTTCAATCCCCAAGGGGTTACTACTCTGTGGCATGCCCGGAGTAGGCAAAACCATGTTTGCCAAGGCGATTTCTACCGAAGCCGGCGTCCCCCTCTATGAATTTGAAGCGGGGGAATCCGAAAACGAAGAAGCCACCATCCTATCGATCAAAGAAGTGTTCAAAAAAGCCAAAGAAACCGTTCCCTCCATCATCTTTATCGATGAGCTAGATGAACTGGTTAGTTCGACGGATACCGCGGGATTCTATGGCTTCCAATCCGATTATTCGAGGAAGACGTTGAAGTCCTTGCTCACTGAAATTGATGGCATCGGCTCCTCTGATGGAGTACTAGTCATTGCTACAACCAATAGTAGAAACACCGTCCCGCCTGCTTTGAAGCGAAGCGGGCGTTTAGAAAAGCGCATCACCTTCCGCGCCCCCTCCCTAGAAGACCGGGCGGCTATCGCGGATTTATATCTAAAGAAAGCGAACGTCCAAGGAATAAAGGGATTAGAAATTGCTAGAAAAACCAAAGGCTTCTCCGGCGCGGATATCAAATCCTTGATCAATGAATCCATCATCGTCTCGGTCCGCAAAAAGCAAAACATGTCGATGCGAATAATTGATGAGGTGATTCCGACGATTCGATTTGGGGAAATCAAAAAGGAAGCCAAGGAAGAACCCAAAGATTCCACCTGTTTCCATGAGATTGGGCATTTCCTCGTTCAATATGGATTAAATCAAACCATTGGTTCCCTCTCGGTAGAAAAATATGGGGAAATCCTAGGAAGAATGGAAACCGATGACTATCGTCCTATCTCATCATTAAGAGGAAAGGATGACGATATGTCCGCGGAGGATATCCTAGAATCTGTATCCGTGGATTTAGGTGGCATGGCCGGAGAAGAAGTCTTCCTCGGCAAGCGGTTCTGCGGAAGTAGTTCCGATATCTCCGCTGCTATCACCAAGATCGATATGCTTCTACGTAACGCCATATTCGGATTTGAGTATCTGCCGTTTTTTGAAGTCGAAAGTCAATCCTCCAACGGGTTCTCCATTAACCGCATGCTTAATAAAAATGATCCTGGGCTAAGAGGAAGGAAATACGTCGAAGTCCTTACCAAGCAATATCAGGCCGCGAAGAAATACATCGAAGACCTGAAGCCCCTCGGCATGATGATTTATCCCTTGCTAAAGAAGAGGAAATCCTTGTCCAGCGAAGAACTAACAAGGCTTGTGGATCGTTTCCAAAAGGAACGTAAAGAGCAACAGCCCGTAGAAGAAGTTCATCCCGTTGGCAATTTGTGATGTAGATGTAAACGTAGCAGCCTCGAGTCTATCCCCAAAGGCTGCTACGTGATTTATAATGAAACCAAGGGAAGGGAAAGGAGCGATGTGAATTACTTATTTTTTGACACGGAATCTTCCAATTGTTTCAACAACCTCTACAAAATGTGCGAATGGGGGAGCTTAATGACCGACTCCTCGTTCCGCCTTATCCCTGATTCTAAACGCGATATCTTGATAGATCCTGGCAAAGCAGGAAAGTTCCATTTGAAAGGGCGAAAAGGACGCCCAGATTTAGTCCTTGCCCATTCGCATAGCCAATATAGAAGGGCTCCGACCTTTGATGCCTATTATGAGGAGCTTCGGCGTTACATCCAGCAAGAAGGAATCCTGATTTTTCTTTGGTCGAGCGAAAACGATATTCAAGCTTTGCTCGATCAATGCCGCCGTTATGATTTGCCAAAAATATCCTTTGTAAGCTACGACGTTCAGGCTTTATTTCAAACCTTTATTTGGAAATGCAAGCGCCTTGCATCTTTAGGAGTGGCAATGGAAACCCTTCATATAAGTAAGGAAGGCATCGCCCCGCACCGTCCGGATGACGATTCGTTAATGACCATGTTGGTATTGAAAGCGATTGTTGAAAAAACAGGAAAAAACGTCGTTCAGTTAATTCAAGAATGCCCGCAATGCAAACTGGAATCGATCACTACCTACGAAAACATGATGAAGGCCCATAAAAAGCGGATGGAACGGCAACGCTTAAGCAATGAAAGGGAGAAAGCCTTAAAGGCCCTTAACGATGAACTAAATGCTATTTTCGAACGGGAAACCCCATCCGATACCCCGTTAGAAAGACGATTCAGCATTTCCAATGAGATGAAAATGCATATTGATGAAGTTATGGGTGTTACCAAGGAGTGGATGGGTCGCGGATATATCCTAAGACGGTGCCTCAACGTGGGGTATCTAGTCTGCTATAACGAAAAAGAAAAAGCGAAGCTAGCAAGTCAATTAGACTTAAGCGTCCTAAAACTCGTTACAAGAAACGAATTCGATGAGATAACGAAAACGTGAGGAAACTAGCGAGAATTTCTTGGATCTCAGCAAAGCAATAGTTTGGCTTAGGCGGCAATAGGATTTGACCCTCTTTGTGCTGCTTATACAGCCACGATTGTTTTTCTTTTGTCTTCGTCCGTTTTTATAAATTGAAGCAAGAATTGATAAAGGCAATTGGGAGATGTGCTTATTCCCTTTTTGGATGCCGCAACGATATTGGGGACATCCAAAAACTCCAAACGAATCCTGGTTGTTAACATGGGATCGTTCGCTAAAAATTCACGGTTTTGAATGAAAGGGGTAGATGGAGCGGTGGGATAAAGCAAATAGACGTCAGTTGCATGGTAACGTTTAGAGTAAGCATACATTTGATACATGTCGCTTTGAGAAATATTGTTCTTGGGCTTTTTATCGGAAAGGATTTTCCATTTGGTATCGAGAAGAATCGTTTCACCACCCTCTTGATCTAATTTTAAATCCGGTCGAATTTTGAAACTTTTGGGAACGTCGAAAAGGTACTTGCTGCTTTCCTGACTGACAAAGCGATAGTTTGTTCCGTATTTTTTGTTATGAAGACGGATTAATCGAGCAATTTGACTGGCAATATATTGCTCGAAGATTCGATCCATGGGAAATAAAAGGGATTGCCCGTTTGTCCCTCCTCCAAAGATTGAGAAGGACTGGTTTCTTAGAAACACCATGGCCCATTGAATCACCCCAAGGTATCCTTGATTCGAACTATCGAACTGGATGCGGCGATAATCGGATTCAAAATCAAGGGATTCTGTAACTTCATCGAAATAAATCAATGCCCGTTTGGCAAGAAAGGCGTTCTCGGCATCTTCGGTTACTTTTAATAACTTTAGTATCGCGGATTTGAGAATGCGGTTTTCGGGTCGAGATAAGCTGTATTCGTCATGCGTCACGTAAAATCGTTCATCGTGGGCGGAGTTATATTTGATATGAAGGGGAACGTTGAGATGTCCACGAAAAGAAGAGGAATTTTCCGTGACTTCGAGATAATCGCTTTTGAGCCCGCGTTTGGATAAATCCAAAACCCGGTCGAGAAAAATGCGAATGAAAACCTCGTATAAGCTGAGTTTTTTGAGGTCTAAGGAAGCTTCGCCGAGATGGAGAAGAGGGAAATCTTTCAAAGAAGAAAGCATGGACAAAAGGATTTGTTTAATCTCGTGGATGCTACCGACTTCCGCGTTTTCGGAATAGATTTTTGGCAGGATTTCAATCCGCTTTTTGCTTCGGGGCAATTCGATCATTCCTACGTAATTTTGTAATTGGATTGCTTTTCCGAAATGAGCGTTGCTTGATAACTTCATGACACGAAATAGTTGCTTGCCTTCCTCTTTCACGGAAGAAAGCAGATATTCGATCAATTCATCGAAAATGGTATCGGGAAGAACCACGAAAGAAGAAACGGACGGTGAAAGGAACCTTGCACCCGTAGAGGATACAAGATAGTCGAATTCCTTAACGGTATAGGTCCTTTTTTCGTCCATGGAATTATTTCGCCATTAATAGGTAGGTATCGATATTGGTGTACGCGGCGTCCCCTTTGGGAGCGACTTCATAGACGTCCCGTCCATCATCTTCGTCATCGACGATATCTTCTTGAGCTTTACGGATCAGAGATTCCTCATCTAGGGTATCTTCGGATTCGCCTAATACTTTTTGGATTTTGGAATAATCTTCAAAGAAGTAGTCTTGAAGAAGCGGGATGATGCGATCGTGGAAGATGTCGCCTAGGATGCGAAGCTTTTCTTCCTCGCTTAATCCCTCTTGCTTTAGGGGCATGAAATAGGCGTGGCCAATCACGTGCTCGCGGTCAAAATATCGTTTGATGCGACGGTTGATGAAATCCAGTAACGTCGCGACATTTAACGATTTGTCAGCCACGTGGATGTCAACGTCTTTAAACAAACCAGAATCAGGGAGCATTTCCTCAAAGACAAAGCGTCTCCTTAATGCCGTATCCACGTGCTGAATCGAACGGTCTGCCGTATTCATGGTCCCAATGATGTAAACGTTACTTGGAACGGAGAAATGGATGATATTCTCGTTATCCAAATAAGGAAGAAGTACGCTGGTTTCTTCCTTTTCTCCTTCGCGTTTGGAATCTTCGATTAGAGTAATGAGTTCCCCGAATATTTTGGAGATGTTTCCTCGATTAATTTCATCGATGATCAAAACAAAGTTGGTGTCTTTGTGGTTCCTCGCGGTATCGCAAAGAACTTTGAAGATGCCATCCTTTCGAATATATCGGATTCCATTAGATTGGTTGTCTTTTCCAGATGTTAATTCCGGGAAGATTCCGATAACAAAATCTTCGTAGGAATAGGACTGGTGGAAGGTGACGAAGGAAATGTTGCCGCGTTCCATTAAATCGCGATAGGTTTTCGTAAGTTCTTCCCGTGGCATGACATTGATCTCGCTTAATGGCTTTTTGAGACAAATCGCGACCGCATGATTCACGGTTTTGTACGTTTTTCCCGTTCCGGGAGCGCCATAAAAGATGAGGTTTTTGGGGAAAACGGGGTCTTCGTGGCTTACGGTGTTTTGGTCAGCACCAGGTGTTTTGAACTGTTTCGTTTGCTTTGCAATTTCCCGCTCGTCGCATTTTTCCATGATTTCCTTATATAGGGGCAATAACTTTTCAAACGCATCGTGCACTTGCTTTTTTGTCGTTTCATCGTCCAATAACGGAAGCGTATAGCCGACAGAGTAGTAATCCATGTCCTTTTTGTTGCTATAGGTTTTCTTAAAGGTGGATCCTGAAAATGGAATCTGCTTATCGGAGAGCCTCGTGGCTGCGTTCTCGTGATAACTAATCAAATTACTGGGCGGAGTAATGCTGGAGAGAAGACCATAATATTTGTTAATCTGCTCCACGGTTGTTGACCCGTGATTAAGTTCCAAACAAACGCGAATTGCATAATCGCCATCCTCGTTAATGGGGTTAACGAAGAAGGATAAAGTTAATGGCAAAATGGGTTCCGCTTCTTTGCCTTTCAAAACGTTGATATAAGGCTCAACCCCAAACATCAGCCACGCATAATCGGTGATTTTGCCACTGTTTTGCCAACTGTGTTTAGCGATTAGCTTCAATTCGCTTGGGACGATATTGGCGATACTGTCGAAAGATTTCCACGCTTCTTGAAAATCTGCGCGCTCTTTTTCGTTTTTCGCCAAATGAATCTTTCCACCTCTATCCTTCAAGAGATTTGCCGCTTCCTGCATCGTCATGTTGTTGCCCCCCACATCTATGTGTGCAATAGATTTTCCGTTTAGGGTATCGTGCATCAGCTATTGAAAGTTTTCAAGCTTGGATTGAAAAGCTACTTTTGACGCTTGTTGCTGAAACTAAAAAATGAAAAGTTTTTATTAACTTTTCCGCCGCCATGATTCATTTTTATTGTGGGAAACTTGCTTAGAACTTCAGGGTGCGTGCGTGTGCAATCTATAACTGCATTGATAATACCGTTGCAAAGTTCCGTTACAGATATATACAAATAGTTCTTCGTTGTTACAGTTGTCGTGTCAGCGCTTTGATCGTTCAAATATATTTCTGTTCCAGCGACATTCCCACGTGCGAATGGCTCTTTATTCATAACGAGCACAAATTCATCTATTTTCGCTTTGACCCTTATGTGATTGCTCCCTTCATGGAAGAGTGCGCAACGTAGCTGGTAGCATGCTTCCCCACTGAAATAAATTTGGCCCTCCTTAGTATAAAAATCATCGGAATAACGCAAACCAAAATAATTTCGGACATAATGGTCAAACCATTGCACGTAAGAGGATTTTCCGGTCTTTCCATATTCGATTTTGGCAAAAATATCGGGTAAAGCGAGAGCGAGTGAAAGGGCAGCTAGGTAACATTCGTTTTTTAGACAGGACTGAATTTCATTAATGCAAAATGAAATCGAGTTTAGATCCTCAAAATTTTCGAGGGCCATTGTTTGGCTTGATTGATAATTTCTCATATACATAGATTATGCTTTCCAAACCGAAAAAAGCGAACTGCAATTATTGATTGCGTTATTTCTTATAACTAGCAATTTTCTTAACCTAAAAATCAAAAAACAAGGCTAAGAAATTGAATCCTAGCACTAAAAATTAAAAATAAAGTTGACAAAGTATTTTCTAGGCAAATAATTTAAATATGGAAAACGAAAAACACGAGCGCTTCGAAAGAATCGCTGAAGCAAGAACAAACAAAGTAATTAACGATATAAGAATTCTGAGCAATTGCGCCAACAAACACAATTACACATATACGCATGAAGAAGTTGCGCAGATCCTGCGAGCGATAGACGAAGCGGTTAGGGATCTGAAAATTGCGTTTAATGTCGCGAACGCTACAACGAGGACCTTTTCTTTTAAAAAATGAAAATCGAATTGGCCAAACCCCACCTTCTTAATAACCCCGCGTATGTAAAGCCGTTGCTCGAAACGGCATTGCGGCTAATTTCAGAATCTGAGAACAAAGAGCCAAATCCATATTCTCTTGCCCAAAAAATAGTTGCTGAACTCGGTTTGCCTACTAGCGAAACCGCGATTGTTTTGAATGCCATCGCCCCAAGATTTGCTGCAAAATGCACATCGAGTTACATCGAAAAGGCGCTTGCGCGTTTAGAAAATTCAAAGTCAATAACTCCTCTTGCGATAAAGACACCATCACCCAGCGTGGCTGTGGGTGTGCAGGATTCTTTTTCAGTAAAAGACGTTAAACCGAAATTATTAGGATTGCTGAAGCAGTACAAAATCGTTACTGGAGATTTCCTCCTTAAGAAATTGGGGGATGATTTGAAAAAGGCACACTGTACCTTAAGAACACTAGAAGATAACTGCACGCTTCAAGAAGCCTCGTGGAATCGTTCTGGCATGATTATTGCTGCCGAACCTGGGCTTGAACCCACAAAGGAATCGTTGGTCCAACAACTGCTGTCGGAAAATGGTCACAAACCTTTTAACATTAATATTTTAGCTGATAGATTTTGCTTGCCCACGGACCAAACAATCAAGCAGTTAAAAGAAAGAAAATTTGGTTCTCTCTTTTTGTGGAGCCCATACGATGTTTGGTCTATTGCAGACATATCCGTTAGCGAATCTAGATTGCTAGAAATACATTCTTTTGTTAATAGCCGTAACGGCAGATCCATTCTCTTGGATGACGCATTTAATTGGGTTGTCGGTGGAGTTGTTGCCCAGAATCTTTATGCTGAGATTTATGTCGATTCCAAGGTTTTGGCCATTAAAAAGGCTTTTGACATGGCAGGCATCACAAATTACCGCTTTGACAAAGGAACGAAATCCTTTGTTTCTAATATGAAGAAAGAGAAAACGGCACCCACGCTTACCCCGCTTTATAAACCGTTATGGGAGGATGATTAAATGGCTAATAATAATTTTGGCTGGATTTTTTGGGAAGACCCTTCGCCACGTGCGAAACTCGCCGATGATTCTAAATTGGCTGGAACCACAAAATTAGAAACGCTGGTACGTGAATTGGTACAAAACGCAGTTGACGCGAGGACGGCAAATCCTGCAAGACTTGTGGTGGAAGATGGAACTGTCTCCCTATCGGATTTACACGATGCTCTTAAATTGGATGAATTAAAAGCGCACATTAAAGGCACTCTAGATTTTGCCAGTGCTGAAAATCCAAATAATAGAATCGTTCCTAAATGTGAAAGCCAACTTGCCCTTCTTGATTCCTCGCGTTGCCGTTATTTGAAGTTTTCTGACTTCAATACGAAAGGCCTTGAGGGCATATCGAAATTTGATAAAACAAAAGCGATTTGGAAACTCCTTTTTGATGATGGTACTTCCGCGAAAGAAGCTTCTAGCGCCGGCGGAGTGGGCGTCGGTAAAAACGCTACCTTTCCTTTCAGCCAAATCTCCACGGTAATTTACGCAACGAAAACAGATGAGGGCTACGGTTTGGTTGGTTCGGCGCGTTTAAATTCGAGCCGTGTTGACAAGACGACGTATCAGCCAGAAGGAAATTTTCTAGTATACGATGACTACGAGAGTGTCATTTCCGGGGATTGCTCTTCTATTCGAGCGCTTGGCACAGAAGAGACTCGTGATTTTAAAGTTGATTTATTTAGCAGAGATGAAAAAGGCAGCGATGTCATAATTCTTGGAACCGACGGCAACACAGCACTTTCCGATCCTTATTGGGCCAAACGGTTCGCTTTATATGCAATTATTAATTTTTATCCCGCCATTCTCAATGGAGTCTTTACGCTCGATATAAAGCAGGAAGGCAAAGAGACCATAGCACTAAACGCAAGTTCTATATCTGATGTAGTCGAATCGTTTGAATCCGACGAAGGTGATTCACGGGAACTTTACGAACTGATTCATGACGCAAAGCTCTTGATTGATACTTTGAAACAAAACGACGACGAAGCCATATATAGAATTGTCAAACAAACGGACCCCGTCCTTGGAGATTTAACTTTGTATATGAACGCGTCGCCTGACGTAGATGTTAAATGTTGGCAATTATTCAGGTCTTTTGGAATGAAAACGATCACCAGAGACGTAAGAATACAAAAACCAGTTTTTTCAATTGTTGTTATCCACAGCAAAATCGGCTCTGATTACCTACTTGCCGCCGAGTCTGGAAATCATACCGAGTACAACCTACAACCACTTGGAGAAAGCAAGGCGAAAGAAGTCGGGAAAGCCATTAAAAATTTTGAAAGTTGGGTTGCCCAGGAAGTCGGTCATTTTGGGCAGGTTGATTCTTCAAAAACAGATATTGAATTAGCTGGCCTCACTAGCTTTATCGCTTTGCCGGGGGATTTGAAAACTGCCGATGCTGAAGAAGGGGTTAAACCCATGCTGGAACTAGAGCCCGCACCCCAAGAGAAGAAAATAAAGAAAAGAAAGCCGAGAAAACGCGACTCGTCCAAACCCGACCCAGAAGGCCTATTGGCGGGGCAAAGAAAAGAACAATGGAATCATAACGAAGATTCACATAAAACATGGAACGGCGAACGCGAAACGAAAACAGAAAACGTACCAGTTGTTCCAGGTGACGGAAAAACGGGGTATGACCGTGTTGTTCAAGTTAAAGGAACCTTCCGCGATATTCATAGCCCATACTCGAAAAAAGTGGAATTGGTTGGGAAAATTGACAGCTCCGTTTACAAGTCTAAATGCATTGATATTTCTGTGTTGGCGGTTAACGAGCAAGGGAATATCAACGATTATTTGCCCAAAGTGAATGACGCGGTCGATCTAGTCACAGGGGAAGTTTTAACGGAAATTGAAAATGACCACGTTATCAAAGGGGTCCGAGTTGGTAGCGATTTATACGTTCATTTGGAAATTAACTTTGCCGCTCCATTTAGATCGAGCCTTATAGAATCGGCGAGTGTAGTGCAGCACATTGAACAAACAAAGCCACAACAGGAGGGTGTAGAAGATGAAAGTACCAAATAAAGGAAATCGGCCTATTCCGATTTTGTTGGAAGATGGAGGGGATTACACGAACGGTTCTTATTTTAAGACGAGCGTAGAAATTGTTCACACTCCTGAGTCTAACGAAGAACCAATTTATAAAATTGCTGTTTCCGTGGATCTTTTATGCCCCCCTCTTGAAGAAATGATTTCTGAGAACCGAGCGAAAATTGTTGTGTGTCTAGAACAGGACACGACGCGTAAATTCCAAGATTACGAGGAAGGCATGGTTATCGAGATCAATGCCTCTGCTTTGAGACTAACCACAAATCTTGACATTACGCCGCTCATCGTTACGACGGGAAAGACGGAATTAACTTATGATCCTGGGTTTGTAGATCCGATTTATAGGCATTTTTCCAACCAAAAATTTGCTTTAGAGAAGGCTCAAATTCTTGGGTATGGGCGAGTAGCTCATATAAAAACTAACGCCGTAAAGGGCTTAAGCCAAATTGTCGCAATCCACGAGCTGAAAGAAAAAGATACAAAGCATCCTTATACAATTGATTTAAATGGCGACAAAATAATTATCAACGCGAATCCAGAAATAACCCGAAACATTAAACTAATACAAACCAATTCAATGCAGTTAGAAGGGCTTGTTAATTCCTCTTTCGCTTACGCTGTGTTCTTTTATGTAATTGAAATGATGATAGCGGATCCTGGTTCCTATTCGTCCTGGCGATGGTTCGCGGCGATTGTTTCAAAAATTAATAAAGTTCGTTCCCAAAAAGGTCAATCAGAATTCGATCCAAATAGTTTTTTAATTAATTGCAGTTCACTTTCCACTTGTCACGAAGAGGTGTGGACGCTTGTGAGCCAGCTTTTGACGGATAACAATGGCCAAATGATGCTTCTCGGTTTTGAAAGCGCGGGAAGATTTGCGGAGAATCAATAATATGAGAATTCGTTTATTAACTGATAACGGTCTAATCGATTTAAAAAAGGCCAGCGAAGAACATCCGGAGTACTATATAAATTTAGACCCTAACCCAGATGATTTCGATTGCTTTGAATATCCTGATTTTCAAATTCCAGCAGACAACTATCCAGATCTTATCCTTCCGTTAGACGGGGACGAGGGTTTTAACGAGAATGATTATCTAAATTCCCTGATACTTTACAAGTTCTTTTCCTTGAACAGAATACCTCTCAGTCTTCTCTTTGACCCACGATACCTTAGCTATCTTACCCATTTTGTTTACATTAACTACATGAGACTTCGCTGGCCCACTGAAGGAATCAAGTCTAAAGGACGAATTCCAGATAGGTATTTTTTCAAAAGGGCCCCATATGGAAGGCAAGGGATATTAGGCCTTTTTTGGCCTGCGTATTTGCTTTCATTAGATACGGACGAGCCAAAGGTTTTCAAAGAAAGACTGCATTATTATTTTTGCGGAAATCGTATTCTTCGCGATAGTGTAATTGAGCATTCCTATGCTAGGAATCCCAAACTGTTCTCGACGATTATGGAAGACATAGCTAAAAACGATGGAACGGTCATAAGACTAACCGGGAAAAAAGGTAAAGCTTATCCGAAAGTAATACAAAACATGCTTTCCGTGACGAGCCTAGACCTTTTGGAAAACGACGAATTAACAGAGATGTTAGATGAACAAGTGAAAATAATAGCGGCAGGGGCATATGATGACGCCGCTGACGACGACATTGATGACGAATGATTAGCAGAATCTAATCTGTCTATTCAGATTGATAAAAGCTTTTCCGTTTGAGAAATATATCATTCCATCTGGGGTGGTTTCGCCTGCATTAAGAAATTTTGTCGCGGATGGCGTGTCAAATTTGCAATGCCTCAAAAGATAGCCTCTGAATTTGCCACGGTCATAAAGGTTGTAACAAACTACATTTCCGTCGTTTTTGACAACAATGTAGCCTCCGTTGGCTTCTTCAATGGCATTCCAAGGGGTGGCGGGCTCCATTCCTAATGCAACATTAACAAGGAAATCAGTGATTTTCTTGGTGTAATAGTTTTCTACATCAACAAACAGTGGGTCTTCCATTTCCATTATTTCACAAATGCGTTCGAGCCTATTGTCACGTCCACAATAATGAATAAGGACTGCTTCGGCGAAAATTTGAGGGAAAAAAGAATCCACGAGCATAAAGTTGCGCCTGCAGCAATCATCCATCATATGATCAAATTTGATGGTGATGCTGCTATTATCAAGCAAACTCAATATATATGCCTTTGTTTGGTCCAAACTTGGCGAACTTTCCGAGAAATTCCTAATTAATTCAAAATCAAAACCCGGAACTGGCTCTATCTCGTAAACGAATTTTGTGGCATGGGACGCATTGAACAGGGTTGGGAGGCTTCCTAAATAAGATTTAATTGAGAATCCTAAATCTGGCAATCCAGCAGAGCGAGGATCGCGTAATTTCATGATTAAATCTGTTTTTTGCGTTGCGGGGGCTTTGAGTTTTGTTTGCTTTAAAGCGTCCATAACCCTCGACCCCGCGGCACTTTCAAAAGAGTTTGTTCCCGCGTTTATCTCGCTTAATAATTGGGGAACATCCTTTAACAAATCGTTTAATGAATAACAGCCTTCGTATACGCCGTTTCTATAGAATGCTATTTTGCTAGATTCGTGATGAAACCGAAGGCCTTCTCTTAAAATTTCTTCAATTTTATATATTTCTGATGGAATGGGATTTAAGTCTTTGTCTGCGCCGAAAACTTGGCCGTCGGCTAGTAATTTTGCGAATGCATAGATTTCTGACCACTCGCCCTTATTTCCCTTTGGCATTTTTTAAAACCTTCTTTATTTGCTTTGCTACTGCAGCGATAACTGGAACGGTGACGCTATTACCTAGCTGTTTATATAGCGGCCCATCCGCCAATGGCAGGACATACTCGTCAGGAAAGCCTTGCAGTCTTGCCCACTCGCGCGGTGTCATTTTTCTGATACCTTCTCGGTTGACTTCGCCATGTATATGCGTGATTGGTGTAAAGTCTTCTAGACGATTATCAACAATCAAATTTCTTTCTCTCCCCATGCCGCCACATACAATTGCACATGCGATTTCGTTTCTATCTCGAACGACGAAGCCAAATCCGTGTCCTTTTGCGGCGTGTCTTTCCTTATGGTTGCGCAAACAATTTAGATATGTGTCCGAGAGGTAATATTTAACAGAAACTGGATTTTCTTCAACAATGTCCTCTATAACTGGTGCCCGCCCCTTCAAGGGTTGCGGGAAATCAAAGGTTTCTGGCGCGATATCATTTCTGAAAGCAACGATATAAATTCTTTCGCGGTTTTGCGGCACGCCAAAATCTTTGCTATTCAGCACTTTATAAAAGACTTTGTATCCAATTTCTTCAAATGATCCACGAATAATCTCGAAAGTCCTGCCCTTATCGTGCATTACAAGGCCCTTCACGTTTTCACAAAAAATGACTTTTGGCTTGTGATAATCGCAAATTCTGACGACGTCGTGGAAGAGGGTGCCACGAGAGAGCCCCTTGTAATTGTCTTGGAAACCATTCTTTTTTCCCGCAATGCTGAAGGCTTGACAAGGGAAGCCCGCCAAACAAATATCAAACGAAGGGATTTCACTGGCTTCAATTTTGGTTATATCGCCCGCTAATTCAAATTCATCATGAAAATTTGCAGCATACGTTTTGCATGCTTTTTTGTCAAACTCACTAACGAAAACGGTCTCTATGCTTTTTTTAAAAGCTTCTTCAAAGCCTAAACGAATTCCGCCAATACCAGCAAATAAGTCAATTGATTTGTAACGCATAAGTCAGTCCATACCTCCCATTCGCATTCTACAAGGAACAAGGCCATCAATCTAAACTTCGGGCTTAATCCGCAGTGCCGATTGCCTGTTACGGTCTGCTAACGTTGAACCTAAATAAAATGGAAGTTACTGCACGTTTGTAATTATCTCATTTTTTCCTTCTCTTTTAAGAGAAAACTTAAAGATTCCTTAAAACCGCTTTGTCGTTATACGTTGCAAAATAGAATCTGTGTTAGATATTTACGGATCTTGAACGGCTCATATAAAAATGATCTAATTTATCCGAGGCAAACAGAACATGACAAATGTGAGCGAATGCTACGATTTCATTAAAGACAAAATAGATTGCTTAAAGGATAGTTTTCCAACGTTGAGGCAAAAGAGGGATGATTATACATTTTCTGCTCTTTGCGTTAAAAACGACTACTACAAAAATCCTTCATTAGATTTCAACGAAAATACCATCAAAGACATGATAGTGGACGGACCCATGGACGGCGGAGTTGACGCCATGCTATTGGATCCATCAAGCTCAGATGAAACAAACCTTATTTTGGTTCAATCGAAGTTTTACCAAAAAGTCACTTATGAAGATGTGGTGAACGCTATCACAAAAATGGTTCGTTTTTATAACGACATGGAAGAAGGGGATTACGGAAATGTTCAAGACAATGTCACGACAAGATTCTTGAACTTAAATGCCGATGTTGGAGAAGACTCTAAAGTTGTTTTTGTCCTCTACATTAGCGCTCCTAAAAATGGAATCCGCTCCAGCAGGTATGAAGATGCGTTTAACAAATTGACGAATAATCCAAGAAAGTATGAACTTCGCGTCCTTTTCGACCAAGATATATGCGAAACCATAAAAGAAGCGGAATCGAGAAGACCTGACGTTGAATCGGGGAAGATTTGCATCGATAGCACAGATAACTATTTGACTTATGGAGACGATGAGGCCGTGGTGGTCAACGCATCTGCTTTCGGCATCAAAGAGCTTTACGGCAAGCACCGTTTAACCTTATTGGCAAAGAATTTGAGATACCATGTGGCTGGTGCAAATATCGATAAGGCTATACGTGAATCTATTGAGCAAAGCCCTGGTGATTTTTGGTTCAAAAACAACGGAATTACAATCATCTGCGAAGATTTTTCAATTAGTGGCAAGGAAGTAAAACTGAAACATTTCTCGATCATCAATGGAGGCCAAACCACTTACAACCTCTTTAGAAGCAAGGAATTAAACAAGGAAAAAGATTTTTATTTGCCTTGCAAGATTATAAAAGTTCGCGGCGAAACCGAAGACGATAAGTCGAATTTCGTGTTAGACATTGCAAAAGCAACTAATTCTCAAAAAGCTATTAAGCCAATAGATTTGAAAGCGAACTCGCCAGAACAAGTTCGATTTGCTACTTCGATGCGCGAATGTGGTGTTTTCTATCAAACCAAGCGTGGCGAGGACGTTCCAAAAGATTATAAAACGGACTATCTCAATACAGATTTAGCCGAAGTGGGGAAGCTGTGCCTGTCTGCAATTTTTCAGCTTCCCGGGACAAGTCGAAACAAACCATCTGTCTTGTATAATGCTGAATTTTACGAAACAATTTTCCGCAGCGACACTAAAAAAATCGCTCGATTGGTAAAACAACTTCTGTACATGGATTATTATTTTAGAAACGCCTTTTTAGAAAGATTCGATAAGGAATATAAAGATAAACCCAACGCCAATGAATTAATTCCTTTAGCGCATAACGCAAGAACGACGTGCGTTGCATTCGTAGCCCTGGCTTCTAGGTACCGTTGTGGCAATATTGATGACGGGAAATTGAAAACGATTTTTGAGCATATAGGCACGGAAACCTATTCCAAATACATGTACGACATTTTCAAGGATATAAGCTCATTTGACAGCATCGTTTCCGACCGCATTTTTAACGATAAAAGTACATTTGATGAAATGCTATACAAGCTTTATTGCGACATCATTAAGGCTGGACGTAAATGTTATTCCGCGGAAAGCAAATACGACACTTCGCTGAACGAATCGAATTATTTGAAAAAAGATTCCAATTATTACTCGATTTTGAAAACGGAATGGGAAGATCTTTGCGAGAAAATTGATTCCGTTTTCGAATCAAAATTCAATTAACGTTTCTTCCAATTTCAAAGTTAAATTAAAGGGACGTATTGACGCAGCGCTGCCTCAGGGCATTTGATTGATTAGCTTTTTGTTTCGCGCGAAAAGATTCGCTGCGAACCAGTGTGTTTCGGCTAAAGTGGCAAATGTTAAAATTGAAATATGGCAAAAAAGAATGAATTAGAATGCCTGAAGACTATAGTCGATGCTTACTGCTATAAAACGAGTTGCGCGCGAGTCAATTTTGATAATGGGGATTGCCGATGGCTTTCCCGCGTTCTTCAAAACGCCAAAGAAACTGGAAGCGACAATACGTTTCCGGATTTTGTTAGCGATGGAGCAATCATCGAGCATTTTCAAATAACGTCGGCAAAAGAAGGGCGTAAAGGGTCTTTGTACATGGCTGAAGATTCTAAAAACAACGCCCAATGGGAAAGGGAATTCCAGAAAAAGAAGGATGATTTCTTAAATTCCCCTCTTAAACCTGGGACGCTGACGAGTATTTTAAATGAGCACGAGTATGGCGATTTTTCCTATGAGAATCTTCTCAATTCGATAAAGTCTAATGTGGATAGCCATATAAAATCCTTGGAGAAGAGCGGAATTACAAACAAGAAAGTTATATTTATCATGGAGCAGCCTGATGCTCGCTTGTGCAAGACTAAGACATACAGCTCGTGCGAGTTCTATTTGCTACACGAAGATAGAGAAGCACTTCGTATTCTCAAGAGATATGCACGCAAGATAGATTTCGTAATTTATAAGGTTGCTGATTCTATCGAGGTTATCGATCTGTCAAAAATAGACTACCTAATTGAAACGGGCTTAGATTTATCCGATGTAAAACCAGGAAAAATCAGAAAAATTGATATCGGACTTTTTGGCGATGTTTCTGGCAACAAAAGCGGTTTCTAGGCGATAGGAACGCCGACTGTTTAATGACTTGTGATGCCCCCCCTTCCTTTAATTTGATGTTGCGGCGGTAAGTGCAGTTCGTGCATAGGCTTTTTGCCGCCTGAGCCATTTTAGGAAATAAAGAAAATCTATTTCACAAAAATCATTTCCCTATGATAGTCGAGAAAATCGCCCATATTTGGATTGAACAGGATGTCGTATTTCTTGCTCCTATCTAACGCAAGGATATCGGCATTTTCGCTTGTGATAATGCTCGATAGCAAGATATGACCGTCATTTTCAAACGAAATGAGCCCCTGATCAAATAGACGGTCATAAGTCGCGCTTAGCAGGAGTCCATTGTCTGAACTGATGCGTTCCCGATTGTTGGATGCTGCCCATGGTTTGATATGACTCGCGATAAGAATTTCTGGCAGGCTAAGCCGGGTGATGATGCACCGCCCGTGATATTTTTGAATAAGGCTATCGCGGTAGTCCCCCTGTCCGATTCGGGCTTTAACCAGGGCTTCACGCTCAGCCGCATTTAAAGCGGCGTCTTCTTTGATTTGCTTAAGGGCTTGCTCGGAGGAATTTCTTTCTCCAATGACGGAACAAACATAGAGACGGTAATGCTTGATTGCATTGCTATACATCCTTTTGCCCTTTTTGTCCTTGGCTTCGAAATAAGGGTTGGCCCGGATTAACGCGATGGCTAAGTCGAGCTCAAAAAGACTCATTTCTTGAAGGGGTTTGGAAATCACGCCTTCGCGAACCATGTCCTCAGAAGCGACAGCTAGGCCGCTGCAATAATGGTCCACGGACCGCTCGCTTAAAGCCGTCCCGTCCTTTTTGGGACAGGTGCGTAGAAAATCAGAGAATTCCATATCCACGAGATATTATACGCGAAAATGGCAGGCGGACGGGTTTTATAAGGCAATTTTCCAAGCCTTTTATTAGAAAACTAATAACGCCCCATCCTACCTCCTAAATTCCACCCTCTCCCATTTCTAGTTTTGGTATATAATCTACCTGCATGGACATTGGGGAGTTTTTAGCATACCGACGCAAGCAACTCGGATTATCTTTATCCGATGTTGGCAGCGTCATCGGCTATACCCCTCAGGCGATTTATCGCTACGAGAAGGGGATTGTTAAAATCGACTTAAGCTTAGTCGATTCCTTTTGTCGGGTTTTAGATTTGTCCATCGAATCCTTCTTTAAGATGGATCCCAAGGCGATCTCGTCCTATCAAAACGAGAAATTCATCCAAAACGCTTTCTGCACGTTACTACAAACTGAACTCGACCGCGAACCCGGGATCGTTCATAAAATCGCCGCGGAGCTAAATGTATCCACGTCCCGCGTAGAGAAGTGGTGCAATGGCATCTCGCTCCCCTCGGTCGGCGATTTTATTGTTTTGTCCAATATCCTTGGCTATCAACCCACGGATTTATATTTAGGCCACGAAAGAAAGATCGTGGTTGCCCCCCACCTCAAATGGAAGGTGCCGTTCATCGCCGTGGCTTCTGCGATGGCGATCTCCGCCTGCGTCTCGATCCCCATTGCTTTATCCCGCTTTAACCCCTCTTATCAGGATTCCTCCTCCAAGCCCTACGTCCCGCCTCTAAAAGAAACCTGCCACGTGCAGATTCAAGGGTATGACGTCGATGACCGTAAACCCATCGAAGAATTAAGCTATCGCTATACGGTAGATAAAGGATCTACCCTATCGGATTTTAACCCCAGTTCCCCGTATTACGATTATGTTTGTTCTTGGCTAGACGGGAATGATTTTAGCTATACGGATACTCCCATTGACCACGATATCGCCCTTCAGGCCTTCTTCTCCAAGAAGACCTTCACAGTTACGTTCCTTGGCTATCATAACGAAGTACTAGGAACTTCCAAAGCCCGTTATCTTTCTTCGGCTATCGCCCCCACTTCCATCCAAGACCAAGGAGATTTCCGGTTTGTGGGGTGGAAAGAAAACTTCAACTCCATTAAATCCAACCTTACCGTCCATTCGTTATTCTCTAGGTTCCGTTCGAACTTGGTTCTTGATTTTGCAGGAGGAGAAGAAGGCGGAGAAACTAGCGACGCCTATTTAGGCTATACCGCCGAAGCGTTTGATTCCCTTCCTAAGCCCAAGAAGAAAGGACACCAGTTCCTTTATTATGCGGATCAATATGGCCGTAAATTCGATGAGCATTACCAAATGGAAGGGGAATCGGTTAAGCTCCACGCGGTCTATAAGCCCTTAACCTATCAAATCCATTTTGAAGGAACGGATTCATCGCAATCCGTCACCTTTGGAACCGAAGTCACCACATTGCCCCCAACATTAGGAAGCAACGATATCGTTTTAGGCTGGACGGATGGAGAAAAGCAAATCACGTTGCCTTTTACCTATAACGATGATTTTGATATCACCCTTCGCCCGATGCTAGCGAAAGAATTCTTTGATTATGAATTAAAGAACAACGAAGTGACTTTAAATGGCATCAAGAAGTGGGGGAATCCCGAACTTGATTTAACCGCGTTAGGGAATTATCCGATCACTAAAATTTCTTCCCACGCCTTAAAGGATTTGGATAACGTGGAATCGTTAATCTTTAATCAGCCCAAATTAGACCTCACTGCATCGTGCTTTGAAAATCTCCCCGCGTTACTCACGTCTATTTTAATGAACTGGATTCGCCGAGCCGCTTTGAGGTAAATCCCTTTGTCAACTGCCCGAATGTGACCTATCTCCGTTCTGGAACCCCCTTTAAAAACGACACGGAACCCTTGAAATTAAAAGAATACGGATTGGAAGGCGGAAGCGGATTCACCTTTGAATTCAATGAAGTTTCTAAATCCGTTCCCGCTTCTTGGAACGATGATTTTGGAGTACTTGGAGAATTACGTTTAGGTAATGGCATCCAAGGAACGGTAGAAATCCGTAGTCATAACTGCAAGATCCTCCGCTTTGTCCCGGGACAAGTTGGCTATTCCATGTTAACGGCAGAACTCCCTGACGTAAACCAAGACGAGATGCGCTTCTACGGCACCTCGCTTGTCCGTCTCGAAGGAGAAAAATTTGGCAAAGTCAAACGCTTCATCATGGAAAACGGCGGGGTGTCTTTTGATAACCGGAATCGATATTTGGAAGTCGAAGAATTCGATATGTCTCGTGGCAAGATCCTTGCCCTCCGCAATCAATATATTAAAGCGGACCGCGTCGTTCTCCCCGATAAAGTCCGCGAAGGTTATTTTGCACCCTTAAACGATAAGCTTGTTGTGGATTTCTATGGCTGCAAATCCTTCCCCGTGGAACTCATCTCCCGTTGCACCTTTATCGACGGCATGAATACCAGCATCAATTATCATGAAGAGAAGCGTTACGACGAGAACGCCGTCATCGATTACCCGATGTCGATCTTCTCTTGGTAATCTTTTTAACCTCAATCATGACAGAGAACCTCTCGCGGGGTTCTTTTTTTGCTAAACCCCTAAATCGATACACGTATCCCCTCTTTTTGAAGGAAGGGGCATGTATGTCCCCCTCGTTTTCGTTTTGTTTAAGGCGATTTTGCTTTGTTAAAGGGCAAATTGGCTCCCATTGAATAAGATGGAATCACGTTAAGCCTGAGCAAAAGGAGGAACGAGTTGGGAGGGCGTAACGGAATGCGATATGAAAGCAGGGGTGCGGTCACATCAATTAAATAAGAATCAAAGAATTTCTTCTTGGTCACAAGAAGAGGTTTGCTTGGTTCGCTAGGGAATCAGTATGAAAAAAGTAGCTTTAATCTTCACGTGGATTGGAATGGTGATAACGGTTCTTTTCTACGCGATCATGATGATTGTTGGCTTAGGGATGAACGATAAGGAAAGCCTTGTCTTTGTCCTCTATCTGATTCCAATTATTCTAAGTTCCATTTCTTGTTTCATCGCGACGAAAAGTTTAAGCGATGATGACAAGAAGACCTGGGTGGGGGTGCTCAGCACCTTACTATGCGGCTTCGTCGGGGGAATCCTTTATTTAACTTGGACCCCGACAGAACCCAAGGTTAAGAAGCAAGAACCCATCGTTGAAGAAAATATGAACCGTCCCTCTATCCCCGATCAAATCCTTGAACTCAAAGACTTGAAGGATATTGGGGAAATATCACCAGAAGAATATGAATCCCGTTGCCAGTCCCTTCTAAAGAAACGGGACTCCGACGATAAAGCACAAAAGGAAACGGCTAGCTGAATTGGTTAGCCTTTTTTGTATCCACGAATCCCGTTGATTAATCATTCCAAATTCGGTTTAAACTATTCAAAGAGGTACCTCCCATGAACCATCCTGAACCCGATAACAAAACTCCTGATCTTCTCATGGATCTCTTCTTCTCGGATAAGCCCTATGATCCTTGCGATTGGCTGGATCCCCGCAACGCGTTCCTTTTCGAAGACGATTGGATCAATGAACCCTATAAAGACCTGGATCCCGAAACGCGTAAACTCTTAGGACTAGGTGTGAACAAAGACGATCCCTTCCACGAGGATTAACGACCTATCGACATCGCTTAAGGCCGGGGGACACCCCTCGGCCTTTTTCCTTTGTTGCCCCTTCAAAAAGTCGGTATGGCGATATAATGGAGACATGACATTCCTAGACTTGCTTGCCTTAAAAAAGATGACGATCTATCGCTTATCCCAGTTAAGCGGTATCCCGAAGACCACCTTAACGGATTTAGGCTCGGGCAAAACGTCTTTACTCGATGCCTCGGGAAAGACGTTATTAGGGATCTCCAAAGCCTTAAAGGTCAGTATCGAAGAACTTTTGGAACTAGAACCAGAAGAAGACATGAAAAAATTACCGCCCTATTTAGCGGAGGCCATCACCAAATATCGAAAATCGATCCGGAGCGACAGCTTGCATATGGATTGCTACGCGATGGAACTCAATAGCGATTTAAACATCGCCGAAGTGGAAGGAGATGTACGAGAGGAAATCGCGGATTGCATCCGCAATCGTTATTTTTAGGAGGGGTACCCATGATTGATTTTTCTTCTTGCCCACCAAAAAGAAAGCCTATGGCGGGAAAAACGGAAGCAAGTTGTCCGTGGTTTATTCAGGGGAACTCTATATGCTGAAACTTCCCTCTCATTCCACGAAGAACCCCAAATTATCGTAAGCAAATTGCATGGTTTCCGAATACCTCGGCTGCCATATCTTCAATTTGCTTGGAGTTAAGGCCCAAGAAACGTTATTAGGAACCTATAATCATCACGGCAAAACCCATCATCGCCGTCGCCTGCAAAGACTTTACTTCATTTGATACCTGCATTTTGGATTTTGCTTCGATCAAGAATCAAGTCATCGAATCTTCTAGTAGCGGATATGGGGTTCAGTTAGAAGATGTGCTCTATGCCATCCGCCATCAATTCGTCACGGAGAAAAAGAAATTGGAAGCCTATTTCTGGGATATGTTTGTCGTCGATGCCTTCATCGGTAACTGGGACCGGCATAACGGCAATTGGGGATTTTTGTATAACCAAGAAAAGGATGAGCTGGAACTCGCCCCGATTTTTGACTGCGGTTCCTCTTTATTCCCCCAAGTGGACGAGGAAATGATGAAAATGATTCTAAGTTCCAAAAAAGAACAGAATATGCGCGTCTATGAGGTTCCAACTTCCGCCTTGATGATAGGAACCCATCGAATTAATTACTACACACTGATGACTTCCTTGGAATATTCAGGCTGCAGCGAAGCCTTAAAACGCATTGTCCCTCGAATTCATTTGGATGAAATCAATGCCCTTATCGAGCAAACGGAACCGTTAAGCGAAACGGCCAAGCGTTTTCTAAAACCATGCTTCGATTACGAAAAGAAATGATTTTGGATGTGGCCTATAAAAAACTTGCGAATCGAAAGTCGCACTCTTAATTCGATTTGGAATGTCTCTTTAATAATTTATAGAAATAGGATTCGTTTTCGATATGGACGATTTCGCGGATTTCCGAGACGGTGTAGAAGCCATGAATATGGAAAAAGGCCGCGCGGTATATCTGTCCGGCTTATTCGATTCTTTTGACGCCTTCCGTCTTATTTATAAAACCCTCCTTTGGGCCTCCCATAAAGAAGCGGATTATCAAAAGGCGTTATCGAGCAACCCGAACGTTGACTGTTATTACTACGAGAATACGGGCAGCTACGCGTTGCTCAATAACCTGGGCGAAGAAGAGAAAACCATCTTCTACGATATTCACGGCAAGCCAAGTGAAATGACTTTGAAGGGCCACGAGATTCGTTGGATTCCCAAGGAATAAAATTCTTCATCTAGCAATATGAAAAGCGCCTTTTCTCCTTGAACTGGCGTTTTTCTTTGACAAAAAATAAGATGGAATCGAATGAATTATCTTTTTGTACAAAACTAGTAGTGCACTACCAGTTTTGCATAAAAGATCCTTCGATTCGTATTTCAAAGGAGAAAAAAGAAGCCCCTCAAACTTATAAATCTTTCAAATCCTGCACGCCGCGGAACAAGATGGTGTCCCACCCTAACTCACGAGGAACCACTAAATTCGCGGGATTATCATCGATCATGGTATAGGAGTAGTTCGGCCCCATATCCTTTTGAACGTATTCGTAGATTTCCTTTTCGGGTTTAATTAAATGCAAAGCAGAACTCGAATAGATTTTCTTAAAATAGGGTTCCATGCCTTGAAGGTGGAACAATTGTTCCACCATTCCTTTCGGCGCGTTGCTAAGCAAGCAAATATCGTGAATTTTCGATAATTCTTTGACCCGTTCTAAATTGGCTAGCCGCGGATGGGTTTGCTCGACCCATGCCCTTTTGAATTCGGAAGCGGGAATTCCAAATCGTCGTTCCCATTCTTTAAAGGCTTCCTCTTGGTCCAATTCTCCTCGGTCAATCCGCGGGAAATATTCGTTTTTGATGGCTTCCCCTAGGCTATCTCCAAAATATCGCCTTAAAACAACGGGGGCGATTTCATCGAAGAGAACCCCAAAACAATCAAAGACCAATAAGGATTTCATGCTTTTAGTATAGTCCTCCCTTCTAAGAAAATAATCTTTTTCCGTCCTCGACCCCCTTCCCCTTTGGCGAAATTAGATTATCCTTATGGGTAAGAAGAAGGAATTCTGGGGAAAGGTTCTTGCTTCGCCAAGGAGTTTTTTCCATGCAGCCTTTATCCCTAGAAATCCCTTTGATCCCCGTCTATGAATCCGATTTTAAAATTCGTAGACGCCTTTTTAATGAAATCAGCCAGGCCGTTCATTTGACCAAAACGGAAGGCCGAATCCTTTGGACGTTGCTCCGTAAAAAAGGGAAAATCGTCCAAAAACGGTGGGTAAGCTATGATTGCTATGGAACGGGAAAAGGAGTCTGTTCAAGGAGCCTGGACGTTCATATCGCGAATTTAAGAAAGAAAGTCCTTCCCTTGGGGATTGAAATCGAGACGATATATGGAAAAGGGTGGGCCATCAAAAGAAGCGATTTGGAACAAGAAAACTTTGAAGATATTCCCCCTAAGCGTATATAATACGTAGGCCTTATCTCCTCCCTTAGCGTAGTGGTTAGCGCGAGCGACTTATAATCGCTAGGTCGCTGGTTCAAGTCCAGCAGGGAGGACCAGGCAAAGACGGAGAAATACCCAAGTGGCTGAAGGGGTCGGTCTTGAAAACCGATAGTGGGCCTCCGGTCCAGCTAGGGTTCGAATCCCTATTTCTCCGCCAATAGGAACAAGCACGGTTTCGGCCGTGTTTTCTTTTTTTATAGATGGACTACAATGTAGTTTAATTTTAAGATAGGAACGGAGGTTGCATCCATGACAGTAGTATCGGTTAGAACCAATGACGAAGAAACCCAACTTTTTAAAAGCTATGCTTCGTTGCATGGCATTTCCCTGTCGGAAGCGTATAAACGTGCGCTTTTAGAAAAAATTGAGGACGAATTCGATGCTGTTGAAATGGCAGCGGCAGTTCAAAATTTTAACAAGAACCCAAAAACGCATTCGTTAGATGAACTTAGAAAAACGTATGATTTATAAAATTGAGTTTTCAGACGAGGCTTTTAAGGAATTTGGGAAATTAGATAAATATACGCAGAAGTTGATCGATGCTTGGATTAGGAAACATTTGGAGACGAACGAGAACCCAAGATCGATTGGCAAACCCCTTGTTGGAAACAAATCGGGTCAATGGCGTTATCGAGTGGGCGATTTTCGATTGCTCTGGCTTATTCAAGATGATCGGCTCATTATCTTAGTCATCAAAATTGGGCATCGTCGGGATGTATATAAATAGGTTGAGCTGTTGCCGATTCCTTAGAAACGCTTTGGCCTGATGCTTGAAACGCGTCTTTGTTCTCTTGCTAAGAACTCGAAGAAGTTTTCAACTTCCAAGTTTAAACTTATCAGAAAATAAAAGTTTCCGACCTTCAGTTCCGAAAAAATGAAGGCCCGTTAAGGATTGATTGAAAAAGCCATTGGCCGTTAAAGAAACATGGCCATATAGATGGGAAGGTGAATAATCCCGTCTTTTACTATGACGTCTTTAGAATACAAGATGTAGGAATTCCCAATTTTAGAAGAGAATTTATCGCGGAATTTATCTAGAGACGAATGGGAAACGTAATTATTGGATTTTACTTCAATCGGGCAAATTTTCTTTCCCTCAGTAATCAGAAAATCGATTTCCATATCGTTTTTTCTATTTGTGGCATCGCTACGCGAATAAAAATACAATTTATGGCCATTTGTGCGAAGCATTTGGGCGACGACGTTTTCCATAATCATTCCTTCGTTAATGCTTAATTTATCGAAAAGAATCGCACGATAGAGCCCGTTCTCCGTAAAAGCCTTATCCATAAAGGTTTGAGTGACGAGCAAGCCGGTATCCGCCATGTAACATTTTTGGGTGGAATGATCCGCCGAAAGGGCAAGCCCAACATTGGGATCGGTTGCATTAAAGCAAGTGTTAACAATCATGGACTCGTTTAGCCAAACAAAAGAGTCTTCGTAAGAACGAAATCTCGCTTTTTTCCCTAGAGAAGAAAGCTTGTACTTTTTCTCTTTCTTGGAAAGTTGAGCCGGAATTCCGTCAAAAAGAGCAAACACTTTATCTTCATAACCCTCGGCAAATTTAGATACATCGTCATGGTAAAGCTTTAAGATTCGCCTTTTTGCCATGTCAGAAGCTTCGAAATCCTTTCCATTTAGATAGGCGGCGACAGATTGCGGCATGCCGCCAACGAGGACATATTGACGAAAGTCGTTCATGATTTTACGGTGCAGGGCCTGACCAAGCGGTTTTTTGCTTTCAAAACAGGCCTTTATCAAAGGAACGGTGACGGTATCCCCCATCGCCCATAAAAATTCTTCAAAATCCATGGGGAACATCTCGATGTGTTCTTCCTCTGAGGGAATGATGATGTCCTGCACATTCTTTTTTAATCGGATAAGCGATCCGGTTTCAAGGTAGTCGTACCGCCCATCAGCGACGAGGTATTTGATTAGTTGCCTTGCTCTAGGAAATTGTTGGACTTCATCAAAAACAATGAGGGAGTCGCGTTTAAAAAGTTTGATGCCATAAAAGGCGGAAAGCTTTGCAAAAAATAGGTCAAGGTCCGAACTCTCTTGAGCGAATAAATGAAGAACGTCGTTTGGAACATTGCCGAAATCGACGAGAATGTAACTTTTGTATTCATTCTTGGCAAATTCTTCTGCGATGTAACTTTTTCCGACACGTCTTGCCCCATCGATCAAAAGCGCGGTTGATCCATTTGAGATTCGCTTCCACTTAATCAATTCTTCATAAATTTTTCTTTTAAACATAAAAACTCCCTTATCGTCGATTGTTTAATAAGATTATTGCACGAAAAAGCAAACTTTAAAAGCGATAAACTGCACGAAAAAGCAAACTTTAAAATGTCAAATTTGCACGAAAAAGCAAACATTGGAGACTTTGTGCCTTACTTTCTGGAGAGTTGATGAAAAGGCAATTCCCTCCTTCCGCGGCCCTCTCTACTTGAATATTGGATCCTGCAAAAAGTTGGAAAAGTGCAAAAATAGAACGAAATCTAGGTGGAAAAATGCAATGCCTTGATTTGGCTCGTGTCATTCCCATCGTAAAAGACAGGGGAAGGAGTATCGCACCATTTGCAAGTGCTGTGTTCTAAATGCAACGGAAGTAAATTGGATAAAAGTCTGGACTGCTAAAACCGGTAATAACGAAATCAACTTTTCTTCCAAGATAGTCTTGACAACGGGGTTTGCAAAATAAAAAAACTGAAAGGGAATCCAATCTCTTGTACAATGTCATAAATATTGGAATCCCTAACGATAAAACCTTTATTATCTTTACGGACTAACTATTTTTTATCGATGCTTTTCCTTAAAATTTATACGCTGTATATTTCCCAATCCATTGAAGAAAAAATGAGGTGTTACAATTAAGAAAACGAAAGGGGTTTATATCGATGCAAGAAATCAAATGCCCACAATGTGGGGCCGTCATTCAAATCAGCGAAAGCGACTACAACGAGTTGCTTTCTCAAATTAAAAACAAGGAGTTTGATAAGGAGGTTCAAACTCAACTTTCCGCTTTAAAATCGAAGCTGGACGCGGAGGCTGAACTCAAGGTGCAAACCCTTGCCAATGCCAAGGACAAGGAGATGGAAGAACTTCGCTTGAAAATTCATCAAGCAGAAAGCCAATTAAGCGAAACCCAGAAAGAGCATCAACTCGATCTCCAAAAGAACTTGGAAGCCAAAAACAAAGAAATCGCGTTGCTTCAAAGCGATAAAAAGGCCCTTCAGGATGCCGTAGAAAAAGAAAAAGATCTTTTGACCGCCCAACTAAAAGAAGAACAGGCCCAAAAGCTTTCGGACCTTGAACTCCAGGTTGAAAAACTGAAAGGCGAATTGGCTCTTCAAAAAGAGAAATCTGGTGCCGAATTCGTTTCCTTGGAGAATTCCAAAAAGAGCGAGCTTGCAGAGCTTCAAAACCAAATCAAAGCCAAGGAACAGGAAGCCAAACTGGAACTAAGCGCGACCAAAGAGAAATACGACCTCCAGTTAAAACAAAAGGATGAGCAAATCGAATATTACAAAGATTTGAAAATCCGCATGTCGACCAAGCTTGTTGGCGAAACGCTAGAACAGCACTGCATGAATGAATTCAATCGCATTCGCTGCGGCGCTTTCCCTGCCGCCTACTTTGAAAAAGACAACGAAGTCAGCAAAGAATCCGGTTCCAAAGGCGATTTCATTTTCCGCGATTTCGAAGACGGCGTGGAATACGTTTCCATCATGTTCGAGATGAAGAACGAAAATGACGCAACGGCGACCAAACATAAAAACGAAGACTTCTTCAAGGAACTGGATAAAGACCGTAACGAAAAGGCGTGCGAATATGCCGTTCTCGTCTCGATGCTCGAACCGGAGAACGAATTCTATAACGCGGGAATCGTCGATGTTTCCTATCGTTATAAGAAAATGTACGTCATCCGCCCGCAATGTTTCCTTTCCATCATTACCTTGCTTGCCAATGCCGCCAAGAATTCTTTGGCCTATAAGAAGGAACTCATCGAAGTAAAAAGCCAAAACGTCGACGTATCGAAATTTGAAGAGAATCTGCAAGAATTCCAGACCGGATTTGCTAGAAATTTCTCTTTGGCCAGCCAAAAATTCACCACGGCCGTCGAGGAAATCGATAAGACCATCTCCCACCTCCAAAAGGTAAAGGAAAATTTGATTGGTTCGGAGCGTAACCTCCGCCTGGCTAACGACAAGGCGCAGGATTTGACCATCAAAAAACTAACCAAGAACAATCCAACGATGCAAGAGAAGTTCGACGAACTCAAGAAGTAGTCCTATGTAAAAGGGGCGTTTGAGAATAACTTCGACGCCCCTTTTTGTCATTTCCAAATTTTAGAATCTGACAAAATGGCACTTCATAACTATTTCAAAGTGACAAAATGGCATATTTCTATTTTATTCTGCAGTAGTCAACGTTTTGTAGACACTTTTT
>ULJH01018967.1_pt1 | contig 50597 bp, 48 predicted proteins | sample 1950781 | NCBI WGS metagenome assembly ULJH01 (sample SAMEA4835462, study PRJEB28245) | human gut metagenome | biome: gut microbiome; material: fecal sample | place: Denmark | collected 2008 | reverse complement strand
GATACGGGTGGTACATCCATTCCGCTGCTATCAAGTATGCCGGTGAATCGGCAATATGGTCCCCGGCTCCAGGGCGTTGAGCATACGCTGGCTGCCGTCCTCTGCAGAATTGCGAAGGTCGAGGTTCATTCTCAGGCGGGGCGAGGCCTTCGCCCGGGCGCTGAGGTCGTCGAGTAGGGAAGTGGTGAGTTTCATATGCGGAAAAGCGATTATTTCAATGATGCGAGATACTCCTCATGCAGGTGGTAATACTTCTTTTTGAACAGCACATAGGCGAGTGCGAGCAGCGCCAGGGCGGCAGCAAGGTAGATCCAATGCCAAGCCACAAGCGACAGTCCAGTCGCGGCCGCAAGCGTAGGGCAGAGGTATATGAAGCCCAGCGACACAGCGAGCTGCAGCAGCGCGTAGAAGGACGCAACCTTCACATGCCCTATCCGCAGTTCATTGGCCATCAGCTGGTACGCATGCTTGCGGTGCGCCTCGCCCAGGTTCTCATGCAGCAGGATGCGATGGCATATGGTAAGGCATCCGTCCACGCCATAGACCAGCAGGAGTATGAGATATGTCACGTCGCCCGTAGCGAGAATGAGCGAGCCTATGAGGAAGAGTAGGATATTTGCCACGACTATTTCATATTATTTGGCACTGAAATTATGGCCGAAATAAGTGTTGTACAATGCCAGCTCAGCTGAGCAGTGCAATAACGAAAAGTTGCGGAACAAAACACCGGAAAGTTGCGGAATAATTGTTGGAGGATTTATTTTGTCCTGGCACGAAAAAGTCGTCCCGAAGGATGTCAAATCAATATCATATCAGTTTACTACGGATGACGTACGGGTTGATAGCTTTTCCACTTTGCTGGAATAGACAAATCAAAACCCTGCGCTTTCAAATGGACCGTATCAGGGAGAAGACTTTGTCTGAAACGACTTTCATAACGAGCAAGGTGGATAGGATTACCATTTGCCAGCAAAGCCAGATTATTAGAATAATGATTAGGAGGGAAATACACAAAGACACGCTGTCCAATACTCTTAGCAATCTCAACCGCAGGAATCATATCGCTGTCAGCAGAAACCACTATAGCAATATCACAGTTCTTCTCATATGCATCCGCAACGATTTGCGTCACAATACGGGCATCTGTTTCCTTCTCTTCGTGTGAATGGATTACATTACCACAATTAAAGCACGTGATATCCTTGGGAATGTAGTTCCCAAGGATTAGCTGGAACTTTGGATTCTCCTTGTTCGCTTGAAAAAAGGCATATTGCCTTGTGTTCTTATCTGGATTGTTCGTCGGGCGAGCAGAGAAGTACTTCACCGCTACCAACTCCTGCCCAGGTTTCATAAACCGCTCGAAGAATCCAACGACATCAAGCCAATAGTACTGTTTCCAGCGCTGTTCCGAGCGAAGGCCATAATAGAAGTTGAAGCCATCTACATAGACGATTACTTTCTGTGTGTCCATATTTTTTCTTTAAAAAAATAAGCCACCCCGAGAGGTGGCAAGCCTTAGCCTTTTTCATCTAAGGGGGATAATTGTGTCACAAATATATGCATTTTACTTCTAAAACCAAAACTATTTCTTTAATTCTTCTTTAAAACCCTCCTGGGCCGACTCTTTCCGCTGATAGCGATAGACCGGTTCGCCAATCTCTTCAAGCAACTGGTCCAGAGTGTGTTTCCGGGAAATGGCATTCCAGTCGATGAGGCCGGGACGGACGGTGACACCTACATTCCCGCATCAACACATAACGAGGCTATGCTTTCTGGTGCCTGGACATCCATAGCACAGTAGATATCCCTTTGCTTCGTAAGGATTTCACCGATATAAGGGTCTTTGCCTGGTTGCTTGAAGCACTCGATGATATCAAGTTCATCAAGCAGGCCCTGTAAAGTGTATTTGCCAAACAACTTATAATCTATCATATGTTTGCGTATATAGGAGATTAAGATGAGGGCAATAAACTGCACGAACAGTTTTCCATCCAATGCGGCATCGGAGGAAACTAGCATCCTCCTGCCGTTCAATCGTTCTTTGATATTGCCAAAGGCCTTCTCTACAACGTCTTTCGCTCGATATATCCGCAGAGCTTCTACCGGGTCCTTTATGTCATTACTTAGCAGGGTAAAGTAACCGTACAACTTCTTAGCTTCTTCGCAGGCATCCTCCTTAATGGTTAGCTTCAGACCTCTCTTCGCTGTATCCTTGATATCAAAGTACTTGGTATACAGGACTTCATGGGCGCTCTTGCGTTTGCCGGATTCCAATTCCGCCTTAAGAGAAAGTATCATCCGGTTGAAGTTCATCTCATCCTCCAGAGCTTTCTAAGGGTTATAATATAGATGGAGATACATCCTTCTGTCATCCTTCAGGACATCTCCCTTGTAGGGGCGCACTTGTTCGTAGTCCCATTTGATGGTCTTGCTGAAGATATATAAGCCATATTCTTCATCATACCGGCTCCATTTCCACATAGACGCTCCTGCGCCAAGGGTCTCATCGTCAGGATGGGCTACTACAAGTAATTATTTCATGTATAATTTGTTTTTATTATTGGAAATCAGTTAATTCCACATCAGACACTGCCAATTCTTTGGTTAATGACTGACGAATTCTATATTTTTGAATTTTCACCTTTATCACGAAGATCAACAATCTTCCAGCCTGCATGCTTTAGTAACTCTGCATCGTATTCAGCAAACGAATCCTCATGCATGGCATAGCATAGTAGATGTGTAGGTCTCGACAATCCAACGTATATCATCTTATAAGCACTCCTTGCATACGAACTCTTGTGCATATCACCCAATTCTCCATAAAATGGATTTGGGTAGTATTCTTCTTGCCTCTTCTTGGTTGCTGTCCTCTTCACCTTCTTAAGCACATGCATTGAGTCGTAAAATCCTTGATACTTTGTCTCAACATATAAAGTAGCACAATGCGTTTGCCCCTTCACTTGATGCACACTGTCAATTTGGACAGGCACTCCATCCGAGGGTGAAGTTTCTTTATTTTCAACGCCAATAAAACTGTCACCAAGAAAACAACGAAGTGGATCTTTTACCTTTGAATCAATATTAGTAAGTAACCATACGATAAGTTCCTTAAGCTGTATATAACTATCTTGAGGATTCCCCTTTGCCATAGTCACTAAAACAGACTTCACTCGATTCTTATATGCTTTTACAGAATCTAAGCCCATAGATTGAATAAAATATCCAAGACTATCATGAGTATGTGGCACCTGAATGATTCTGTCCCCAAACTGCTTCTCATAATACACTCCATTCTTCCAGAATGCCTCACATACCACATCTTCTATCAGTCTATGTCTCTTTTTTGTAGTATTGCATAGTTCTGAACATCTAATATATTCCGACAGATTATTACAGCTGTTCATAGAAGCAACAGATCTGTAATCTGGAAAAAGATCAACAAGGCGTATATCATCTTCTTTACGTAAAGAATCGTTGTTCCATTTCGTATTCCAAGCGATAATATGAAAGCCATACTTCTTTCCCTCATCTGTATCTTTAAGGCCATAATGTTCGATAAGATCTGTAAAATACTTCCTCAGACATTGCGTGGTTTTCCGGCTATAAACTAGAATATATGGAGGAATGTCATTTTTTATGTTTCTAACTCCATTAACTATCTGCCCATCCTCTCTTGTCAACATAAAGGGATTCACGATATGGGCATTTCTGTTACTAAGTCTCAAGGAATTGTTTATCTTGATAACATTCCTCGGTATCCAATGGCAACTACTTAGGTCTGCGCCAGAATGAAATATTGCCTGATTGATGTCACCGATTCTCTGAAGGCAAGTAGTTTCATTATTGAAAATTCTGTCAATCAATTCAATCTGATGAACCTGCAAATCTTGTGTCTCATCAATAAAAACATAAGGAAATCTATTACATAACGCTCTTATGACTGAAGGGTATTGATGAATGTATAGATTTGCAAATACATAACAATCGTCGTAATTCAATATTCCCCTCTCATACAACGTTTTTTTGATAGAGTATAGTCTATCCCTTATGTATTTTCTGTTATTCTCAACATCATGCTCCCGCCATGTCTTTGGAGGGTTTGGCACAATTTCAAAATGCTTTCCGGTTGAATAATTCCAAGGTTCAAGCCTTCTGTCACCATTTATTCTGACATTAAAGAGAACTGCTTGATCTGCAAATCGATATTTATAATAATTCCAATGTACGGGATCTTTTTTAGAAAATTTCATCAGCAAACGTCTAAACTCTTCTTCATAAATATCTTGATCAATTCTTGAAACCGCATTATTGTAACGATTGTGATAATATGGAATAGCAAGAAAAGTATCCACAAATTCCTGTACCGTTCCTACAAAATTGGGGTGTTGAAAAAGGATAGAGCACTCCGTTACCAACTTTTCTCGAATCTCCGCAATAGCAGCATTGGTATGAGAAAGGACAAGCAGACCTGCATGTTTTGGTAAAGGCAGTGATTGAGCCATGCAAATCAACTTTGCGAGAAGTGCAGTTGTCTTGCCACTTCCAGGTGCCGCTAACACATCACAGCTTGTCAGTCGCTTGATAAAAGCCACGCGCTCATAGTCAAAGTTGCGGTCATTTATCAGAATGTGTTCAGCTGTTTGAATTTGTTCGTCAGTTATTTGCATGCGAATTTTATAGCTTTTATCAAATACGATGCAGTATCTCCTTCAGCAATATCTATCGGAGAGTCGATTTCCCTAATTTTTTGGCTCAATAACGCCGCTATTTGCACTTTATCCAACGTCTGATCTTTCATCTTTTCAGCTAGTTTTAGTTTGTACCTATCTTTGTCCCACTGTTCATCTTCTCCTTTCTTGAATTCGTCGGTATGTGAATGCACTTCCATACAGCATTGCATAAACAGCTTCGACAATGCCACAGAATTGAAAAGACACCATTCTAGTGTCCAGTGTGTAGCCAAGAAAAGACTTATATTGCTGCAACCCTCTCTGTTCAACTTCCTTTCTATGCTTTCCAGCTTTTCTCTTTCCTTCGTCTTATCAAAAGACCAATTCTCTTCTGGTCTAACATCATAGTCCGTAACAATTGATACAGGATAGTTCAGCTGTTTCCCGTCATTTCTCATCAATATCCTTGCAAAATGCAAATATGCAGTACTACCGACATTCACAATCGATACTTCATATGTTGATAGAGGAAAACCTTGGTTAGCAGCCAATGGAGGCAGAATAAGTTCTTCTGCCCATCCTTCAACGAGGATGATGCCTTTTGCAAAGAACAAATTGGATTTGGTTACATCAAGGAAGTTATCAAGATACTTATAATCAGCATCTACTAGTCTGGTCATACCTTTGCCCAAAGGATACACATCAGAATCTTTACAAAGGATCATTGACGTAGTCTCGCTATCTAACTTCAACTTAGAAGCGAGATTTGGGCTATGCGTTGTCATTATGAATTGTACATCCTTCTCTAATTGCAGGCTCTCCAAAACCTTCATTTGAGCTTGTGGATGTAAATGAGCCTCCAACTCTTCTATCAGACAAATCCTTACACCATCAGACTTCTTCTTCAAGTGGAGCAACTCTGTAGCCATAAAGAGTCTGTTCATAGAGCCTAATCCAAGATTTCCAGAACCACCAAATCCGATACTAACCTTTTCAAGAATACTTCTTATGGTAGGGTCAGAAATAGACAATTCAGACGAATAATTATCAGATAGGAAAGCATGAACAAAACTATCTATTATGTCCTTAATCTGACTCTTATTGCTATTCTCCCCTCCGTTCTCATCATTAAACCAATTCTTGATTTTCTGATTTGCCTCTTGAAATATGCTTTCAAATTGCTCCTTTCCTGCAGATCCCTCCTTGAACAAGTCATGACCAAGAAGAATCTGCGAAGTGCGTGAGTTTTTCTTGGCAGTCAATTCATTGTCGGCATCACGTAATGCACGGAGATAAGTAGCCTTCAGATACTCTTTCTGCTCCGCATTCATTCCTTCAAGTTGACCATCAAAAGCCTTTACCTCATAAGGTAAAATGCGGTCATCCTTTCTCTTCGCCTCAAGAACAAGATCAAGATACATTTCACCTGTTTCTGGATTATAATTTATTATATCCAAGAACAAGTTGCTATCTGCCTCCGACAAATCCTTCATAATAACCTCAATGCGAAGTTCATCACAGCCAAAAGAGAAATCAGAATCACATAGACGAATCCATTCCAAAGAATGTGTTTTAGTGACAAACTTGATAGCATCAATTATTGCTGTCTTTCCTGAGTCATTTTCACCCACGAGGATATTCAGTCCTTTTCTAAAAGGTACTACAAGGTGTGGCGTAGTCGTATCTATAGCTCCACCTTCTCTAGTGTACTTCCGAAAATTCCAAAGACGCAATTCTGATATATACATGATTTATTTTCCAGTTGAAATCCAAATAAAAATGGATCTCGATTTATTAGTTAAACATTTATATTCTTTATAATCAATATCTTAGGTATTGTCGTCTAATGTTTTCAATTTGACCTAAGCAGCCGACTGGTCTCATCCGTTTCTGCTTTCGGCTCATCAATTTACGTTTTTATTTCTCATTCTGGTCGTTCGGCCGGCTTTTTTGTCCATTCTCTTTGACAGAGGCGTAGTTCCCCCTTGAAAGCACTTTTCTATGTGCATGTTTTCGTTTCAGGAGGCCGCCAGCTATGCTCTATCCTGTCTGCCAGCTGCGCCACGTTTGCCGTGTGGATGCCGAAGAAGATGTACAGGATTTCCGTCAGCTTCGTCCGAGCCTTGACCTGCCTCAGGTCGTAGTGCTCTTACGGACGAGTCCGAAGTTCTCTGCCATTGCATGGAGTGGAAGCAGCTTCTTCATCCTGCCCAATTCACTCTTTTCAACAGTTGACCGATAGAGGTCATAAAAATCGAACTCCGAGAATCCAATAATAGTGAGATTCCTCCAAATTCATCTTACCCCAGAGCCTATTGGAGGATTTTTCTTTCTCAAATTCTTGACTTTGCTACCTCAACAAAGGACTTTGACCAATTAAGTATCTCAGAATGGTATTTCTTTAAATCATTTTTATCCTCATAATATGGCGTTTCATATTCAGTACGAATAACCTCTAATGTACGCTTTGAGATAACAAGAAAATCTCTCACCATAAGAGGCAACTGCTCGTTAAAGGTACGAGAGCCATCGTCATAGAATTTCTTCCTGTTTTTGAAGGATGTAAACTTGCCACTCACATCAAATGAAGGGCACAAAATCCATCTATATATTTGCTCGTCCTTTATACCATAGTAAACTGTATAGTTAAAATCCAGCGAGCCATTATGTACTATTTCATTACGCAAAGTCTCTATTTTTGAAATTGCGACAAGTTGGTTCATGTCATAATACGTACCAGAAATCTTGAGCGAATCAGGCAATACCTTCTTCCAATCGCCATACATTATGTTCAGACTCTTCATCTTTGGATAATTAGAGAAGTCCAATGAAGTACATGCTCCCAATTCTACAGCCACTTTTGTCATAATATCACAACTCGATGCAAGATTGATAAAAATTGAATTCATGCAAGCATGAGTATGGATACTTGAGGAGTCAATACGAAAACAAACATTATCAAATTCATGCATCTTCACATCAATGACAGGAGATAGTACTTTATAAACCTGGTTTATCAGTTCCTCAATTACTGTAAATCTGTTTTGAAGAGAATTAACTAGCATCTCACAATCATGATAGTACAGGAGTTTATTAGTCAGATAGTTATTATTCTCCTGAACTATCTTTTCAAAGAAGGCCTTACTCATTGCAGATTCCTGCCCATGACCCCCTTCTCTAGTCCAAATTGGAGACAAACCAACTATAGCGTAATAATCGATATCATTGAATACACGATGCTGCAAATAGTCATGTATTGTTACTATTTCCATATTGATATCTTCCAACAAACTATTTATATCTTGTCCTATAGGATTACCCAAAGTGAACTTCTCTAATTCTTGCAAGTCTTGAGTTTCTTGATCTATGATCATTTTGAAGAAATCTGACGTACTAATTTCTGCCATTCTATTGATATTTAGGGATTGTCGTCTAATGTTTTCAATTTGACCGAAACAGCCTACGGATCCCATCCATTTCTGCGTTCGGGTCATCAAATTTACGGTTTTATATCTCAATCCGGTCGTTTCGGCCGGTTTTTTTGTCCATTCTCAATGACAGAGGCATAGTTCCCCTGTGAAAGCACATTTCTATCGGCATGTTTTCTTTTCAGGAGGCTGCCAGCTGTGCTCTCTGTTCTATTCTGTCCGCCAGCTGCACCACGTTTGCCGTGTGGATGCCGAAGAAGAAGATGTACAGGATTTCCGTCAGCTTCCTCCGGGCCTTGGATCGCCTCAGGCCGTAGTTCTCTGCCATCGCATGGAGCGGAAGCAGCAAAATTTCGTTCTTTTGACATGCAGATTTATTTTGCGATTCCTCCAAATACAGCTTTGCACGGCCTGTTGGAGGAATTTTTTGCTCCATATCAAAGATACAAAATATTTAACGCATTAGTAATCAATTTGTTAGGAGCATTTTAACATTTCCCGACAGTCCCTAACTATTTTCCTCAATTTTCAGAAAGCAGAACCACCCGATTTTTGGAAAAAAGAGTCGTTAGGTGATTCCTTAAGACAGAGTTCTGCAGTGAGGTATTTGTGTCAGATAAAGAAATGCGGAGTGTTTCCAGCTGAATTTTGGAAATTGACGTAGGGCAGTAATATGACACTAATACACCTAACCCTTAAACAAGGGAGCCGTTCGGCTCCCTTGTTTTAAGGTAATGAGAATCACTATAGGTTTTTCACGATATCAACAAAATTCTCAATTACATATTCCACATCTTCTTGAGTCATTCTAGTGTTCAAAGGAAGTGTGATCTCGTTCTCAAAGAGGTGATATGCGTTAGGATAGTTGGTTATATCAAATCCAAGTGCCTTATAAGCTGTCATCATCGGAAGAGGCTTGTAGTGAACATTAGTCGCAATCCCACGCTCTGCCATTTGCTCAATTACGCGATTGGCCTCCTCACGTGTGCGCCGCTGAAGACGAACAAGATAGAGGTGATGTGATGAACAGTGATCCTCTGATCTGTGATTAAGGTAGGCCACCTGATGCTCGGCATCCAGACATTCATTCAGAGAATCGATTCCGGCATTATAGCAAGCTACATATTCTTCACGTTTTGCAAGCATGGCAGGGTAGCGCTCAAATTGCACAAGACCGAGAGCCGCCATAATATCTGTCATATTGCACTTGTACCAAGGGCCTACGATGTCGTACTCCCAAGCACCAAGCTTTGTCTTTGCGAGGGCATCCTTATTCTGTCCATGGAGTGAGAACAGTTGCGAAAGACGATAAATAAACTCATTCCAGGTCTCTCCCTCGATGAAAGGAACAGGGCTTCCGCAGTAGGTCTGCTGAGTCGCAACAACTTCATTGCCGAATGGAAGATTCCATGTCATTGCGCCACCCTCTGCCGTGGTAAAATTCTTGACAGCGTGAAAACTGAATGAAGAGAAATCTGCAATCTCGCCAGCCATCTTTCCATGTCTAGATGCTCCGAATGAGTGTGCACAGTCGTTAGAAATAACAATGCGTCCCATCAACCTCTGAATATCATTTGAAGGACGAAACTTTGCAAGGATTTCAGGACGACAAATGATTTCCCGTATCTTGTCAACATCTGCACATATACCGGCCAAATCAACTGGCACAATGACTTTTGTTCTCTCCGTAATGGCTGCAGCCAGCTTATCATAGTCCATTTCGACATTATCCTTCTGGGAGTCAACCATTACTACTGTTGCTCCTACATGAGCCACAACGGATGCGGATGCCGTGTAAGTATAAGCTGGAACAATTACCTCATCGCCAGGTCCAACCCCGAGCACATGGAGAACCATTTCCATTGCCGCAGTTGCAGAGTTCAGGCAGACAGTCTTTTCTGTATGAACATACTCTGATATTGTCTTCTCCAACTTCTTAGTTCGCGGTCCTGTAGTGATCCAACCACTGAGAATTGCCTCACGAACTTCTTTTGCCTCAGCCTCTGTCATATCAGGCGGGCTGAAAGGTACATTTCTTCTTTTCAAATCTGTACTCATAGTATTTGATTTTTAAAACTATCTTTCTTTAATAATTACCCAGAAAGTCTGGAATATCAACTTGATATCATACCAGAAGGATGCATTCTGGACATACTCCAGATATAGCTTAATCTTCTCCTGCATAATGACATTAATATAATACTCTTCAGGATTCTCGGCCTTCTCCATCAACTCATTCTCATTGCGGAACTTGATGGACGCCGGATCCGTAATACCTGGCCGTACATCCAGGACATGCATCTGCTCCGGTGTCCAATAGTCAACATAATGACGGACCTCCGGACGTGGGCCAACCAAGCTCATATCCCCGATGAAAACATTGATAAGCTGTGGCAACTCATCAATCTTGAACTTCCTGATAAAGTACCCTGAGCGGGTGACGCGCGGATCACGTCCTCCTATTGTTACCAAGGATCCTTTATCTGCTCCAACTCTCATTGAGCGGAACTTGAAAATTCTGAAATCCTTATTATGTCGTCCAACACGGACTTGCCGGTAGAATACCGGCCCTTTTGAGTCCAGTTTTATCCATATAGCCACTATGATGAATAATGGGCTCAAAACCAGCAGTCCCAAACCGCTGGCAACGATATCAAATAGTCGTTTCACTTGTTTATATATGTTAAAAATCAATCTTCTTCCTTTAGAAGAAAGCCCCAAATATAATTCCAAAGATACTCCCATCTGCTGTAATGAACAACATCTCTAAACTTCCATGAATACTTAAAAGCATTAGATATTAGTCTAAAGCGTTCATACCATCGTCCTTTGTTTTTTGAACAAATAGGAGCATCTTCTAGTAAAGCACTCAAAATCACCTTTTCTGAAAAAGTACTATCTCTCTCGATATTATCTTTCAAAACAACACCAAAGTATTTTTCAACTATTGCATTTAATACCACAACAAAATGATATAAACCAAATTCTTTACAACGTTTGGAGAAAGATTCCCAATCAATATGACTTTGATTAGACCTTATCCAGAATGCCCAGTCAACATAATGCCTCAAAGAGATCCCTTCCACTAAAAAATGCATCTGTGAATGATATAGCATAAACAAACCTTCAAGTTCTAATGGAGGCAATAAGATTTCGGTATCTATTAGCTTGTCCAAGTGTGAACCATCACAAAGAGATGCAGTCATATAAGCATTCAGTTTTTTTGCATTCTTTGAACTCCTTGTTGCTGTGAAATACTGATGATTCTCAACTGATAGCCCTTTGAAGTTTATCTTTGAATGCTTATACCAGCCATCATATACGTCAGCTCCAAAGTCCCTTGCCAATGCATTACCTTTACAAAAAGCACTGATTTCATTATTATTCTGTTCGGGATCGGTTTTGAACAAGAAACAATCAAAATCTCCAAATTCTCTGTGAGAAGGAATAGTATAGTATCGACTATGAGCCAAACCTTTGAATACCATTGTTCGTAATCCATTCCTTGCCCACAGTCTAGCAAGTTCATTTGCAAGTTGCAAATGCTTATTGTAATGACTTTCTATGGAAATGGATACCCCAAGCCATTCAATTAGAATATCTTTTGGCGGTCGACAATTTGCTGGCAAATAATCTAAAGCTTCAAAAGCGATAGCACTGATACCCTGTAATCGAGAAAGAAACAGCAAATCTTTCCACTCATTCTGAGTCATACTACAGAATAATGCTGTATCACATTTTCCTCCTGATATAGATATGAATAATAGATTTAGAAGACGCTTATGCGTAAGAGTAAATTGCATATAGAAACATTTAGGGCAGTCTTATGACTTTAAGTGCTTTTCCAAGAATGCGTTTAAATCCTTAATTTGCTTAGGACGATTAAACTTGTTATGAGCACAATCAATACAGTTCTTTGACATCTGTTTCATTTCTTCAGGATGTGCAACAGCATATTCAATATTCTGTTTTAGACCTTCATAGTCTTTTGCGTGTGCAACAAGACCGATTTTGTTTGAAGCTACAATTTGTGCTCCTTCACCTTCGCCCAAAAACATTATTGGAAGACCAGCTGCCATTGATTCATAAATCTTGGAGGGTACTGCTCCATAAATGTTCTTTACCAGAGGAATAAGAGTCATGTTTGCCTCTTTTAACTTATGCGGTAATTCGTTCCTAGATACAACTCCATGATAGTATATCCCCTTATCAGGATTTTCAGAAATAATCTTTTCTATTGCTTGCTGTTCACCTCCAGCACCATAGATGTGGAACTCCATCCCTAGTTTTGCAAAATTGATACTGTTGCAGATATCAGCTACACCTTGTGCAAAACCAAGAAGGCCAGCATAAATCAGTTTGATACGCCCTTCTTCTGGTTTTATTTCCTCTAATGCATCGAAACGTGAAGGATCAACGCCATTACGAAACAGATATACACGTTTAGCTCCTTTACTTGCAATGTGATCAACTATCTCTTGCGATTGCCCCATTGAAATATAAGCCTTCTTGTAGATTCTATGTTCCCACTTTTCTAAATAATGGTATAATACTCCATCGCTCATGGCTCCTAATTCCTTGGCAGATAAAGGCCAAATGTCTGATATATTTGCGATTAGTTTACATTTTAATAACCTCGATAGAATAATACCTACTATTCCTAGCGTCAAAGGTGGGCTTTCTACAATAAGATAATCAAGTTGTTTGCTACGAAGGTATCTAAGTGAGAATATGGCCATGAACGAGAAAGAAACCATGTTCCATATTCTTGGCAATACTTTACGTGCGTTGGAAGCATAAAGCCAATACCTCTTTACTTCAATCCCATCAAGTTCTTCCTTACAGGTAACTTTTCCTTTGTAGTCGCTGAATATTTTCCCAGTCGGATAATTCGGCATTGCTGTAACCACACATACATCATTACCTAATTCTTTTAAACCTCTCATCATCTCAAAAAGACGATTTTGAGGTGCACCCATTTCTGGTTTGTAGTACTGTGTTAAAAGTCCTATTTTCATACCTATGTTATTTTAAATAGTTCTTAATCAATATTTTTGCATTTTGCGACGAAAATGCTTTGCTCATATAATAAGAATGCTTTTTCATTTGAATTTTTAGAACAGGATCAATGAGACTAATAATGGCATCTACATACATATTCACGTCAAATGTTTCGCAAAGAAATCCATTTACACCATTTATTACAAACTCTTTATTGTCTTTCCAATTAGATGCAATTATGGGGAGACCTGCAGATAATGCTTCTATTAAGATTCCAGGGCAGCCTTCACCATCATAATGTGTTGGAAACAATAAGGCATCATACTTTTGTAAAACAGAAATAACTTCTTGTGGCTGAAGGACGCCTTTGTACTCGCATAGGTTTAGACATGAAAGATTAGTGTCATAATACTCATCCTTCTTTTGACCATAGAAGTCTATAGTAACACATTTGCCCAATCCTGAGTCATTAAGGACTGATATAATCTTGTTAATCGTATCCAACCCTTTACTTTGTTCAACACGAGATACAAAACACAATCTCAAATTACCCCCCCCCTAGAATATTTTCAAGCGAAGGTGGAGCAAATTCCATTCGTTTCTTTAACGCATTTGCCTGGAGTTGGTGTAACAATTCTCTATCATTCCCAAGAAAGAGCACTTTTTCTATAAGTTGCTTCTCGCCATTTTCAAATGGAATAATGAAGCCACTAAAGCCATCATCCACAAACTCTTTAGCATGCTTCCATTCTGTAACTATAACTGGTATTCCTGCAATGTATGCATCAACAACAGACCCAGGTAAACCTTCTGTAAAGTAATGAGTAGGAAGAAGCATTACATCATACTCGCTCAAAGTCTTATGTATTTCTGATGGTTGAAGAGGACCTTTATATTCTACGAATGAATACTTCGCTACATTTGTCTCAAAATATTCTTTATCCTCATTGTTAATTGGGCCATAGAACGTGATAGAATAATTATCCTCCAACTTGTTGTCTTTGATATAATCGGCTAGGTTAAAAATCCAATCCAAGCCTTTCATCTTGTTAACTCTCGCCATAAATACCAGACGCAACTTGTCGGAATCATATCGCTCAGGGTTAAAGTCGAAGAATCTGAAATTTGGAAAAATATCTACATTTTTGAACCCATAATATTCTTCCAATTCGGAAAGAAGCCGCTTAGTTTCAACATGTATGCCGGAAATCCTCCTTAGCATCCACCTATGTACAGGAAGGTTTGTAATAAACTCTCGCAACCACCCACCAACAACGAAATAATGGATTTTGAATCGGAATAATACGCTTAATATAAAAATTATTGGAAATATGACTTTCAAATTATTGTGAGCAGGGATATAAAACAGGGTCCGACACCTAATCACTTTCCAAAACATTTTGAAAATTGAGAGTTTATGATACTTGAAATCTTCAGTATCATAATAGTCAACTTCCCCTTTTGCCTGAGATTCTACTAATTTATATATGTCGCGAGTCTTGACGGTTTGTCCATCAAGTTGATTTGTGTTATATCCGAAATAACCTAAAACTAAGACCTCTTTCATTATCTTAAAAAAAAGAAATTCCTTATGACAAATTATTTACATACCCCTCCGTAGCCCAATCTCGATGCTTTATAATGCAAGGATTGCCAAATACGACAGAGTGGGAAGGTACATCTACATTCACAAAACTATTTGGAGCAATCAACACATCATCCCCAATTGTAATTCCACCTACTACAGCAGCATTTATACCAATCCACACTCTATCTCCAATTATCGGGGTACCCTTCCGTTGTCCTCGATTAGTTTGTCCTATTACCGCTCCTTTATGTATATTACAATTTTTCCCGACAATAGCTTTACCATTGATTGTAATATTATAGGCATGCCCAATATAAATACCCCCCCCAATATGCTGATTTACAGATATTTCCAATCCTCTCCGATTTGCCCAAAATCGGAATAAGGCTTTATAAATTAGTCGCATAGGAGCAAAAGTATTCGTAGCTGCCTTTCGGTATAGGAAATGAAATATGCGCATATAGATTTCTGGACTTCCCCCGTAGCGTGAAATATCAGCATTATACAGTTCTTTAAAGTTATTCATATATTATAGACTTTCTATTAATTCTACATATGAAGAAAGAAATCTCTCCTCGGTATTTCTTTTTAGGCACAGCTCTCTATTACGCCTTCCCATCTTCTGTCTTTCTTCTTGTGAGAGCGCAACCACCTGTTTTATAGTTCTAGCAATATCGTCTGGATCTTCTGGATTGAACAAGAATCCATTTATTCCTTCTTCGACAATATATGGATTTTCATATACATTACTGCAAATAACCGGTAATCCACAAGCCATTGCTTCTGCTATTACATTTGGATAACCCTCAAAAAGACTTGGTAGGCAGAAAACGTCAGCTTTCCTATATTCATCTTCAATATTTGCTTTAGGTTCATGTAAAGTCAGATAGTCAGAAAGTTCCTGCTTGTTAAATTCATTCTCAATCTCCGCATAGTATTCTTCATTATGCCTCTTATCTCCATACCAGTCAAAATGTACTTTCAAACCACTCTCTTTGATGATGCGAACCGCTTTTAAATATGTTAGAACATTTTTCTGCTGGGTGTATCTGGCTACTGTCACAATTCTCAGCGTTTCATTATTCACATTAAAAGCAGATGGTGAGAAACGATTGACATCCACGAAATTAATAATAGGATGTACCTTTTTTGTCAGAAATGGGAAATTACGCCTTATGAATTCACCCTGGCAATTTGAATTCGGAACAATAGCATCAGCTAAACGATAAAGATTGAACTGAATCCTATCGTTTCTCGTTATACATGTATTATTATTCCGTTCTGATACAATCAATTTTGCTGTGCTGAACAATTTTGCCAAACACATAGTCAGATTAACTGAAGGGAGATAAGATATCACTACGTCGGCTTTGTATAACTGCACATACTTCGCTGCACGAAACACACGCTTCTTCTTATTCCATAATTCCGGTACAAATTCATAGTCAACAGCATTTTGATGCAGATATGGCTCGTAGAACTGATTCTCTACATATGTGATAAGACGACATGTGTATCCATATTTAGTAAGAAGAGCTGCTAAGCCACATATTTGTCGTTCAGCACCACCAGAGCCTAAGCCTTCTGTGATTAATAATACCTTCTTCATTTCTTGATAAACTTCTCCTCATGGAGACTCATTAAATATTTCTTTTTGCTCTTAGCATCAAGTGACTTTGTATTAAGATTATATGGTAAATTACGTTCTATGTATTCGTCAACGGTACATATTACTCTTGCAGGATTACCGGCAACAACAACGCCCGCCGGAACAGACTTAGTTACAATTGAACCAGCAGCAACCATAGAGCCTTCCCCAATAGTAACACCTGGCATTATTTGAGCACAAGAACCAATATATGCCCAATCATTAATCACAACTTTTCCAAAAACATCAAAGTCTGGATACCTTCGACGCGCTACACGAGCACCACCATGAGTATGAATTCTAACGCCACCGGTAACTGCGACATTATTGCCGATTGTAATCAGATACGGCTCAAACCCCCAAAATCTCGTATCTATAAAGCAATTATTGCCTATTGTTACGCCCAAATGTCTTGCTTGATCCTCAGGACTTTTAAAAAGTCTCCAATATAAATCTTTAATTCTTGTGAACATACTCCTTCATTTTTTGAGGAGCATGGTATATCTACTTTTTGATGAAATGCTCCTCTGATAAACTTAATAGTGTCTTTTTCTTTTCTTCAGATGATAATCCATAGGTATGGACATTGTACTTTTCGTTTCGAGAAATGTAATCACTGATGGTACATATTACTCTTGCGGGATTGCCAGCAACTACAGTATTTCTCGGTACTGATTTTGTGACAACTGAACCGGCAGCAACAAGCGCGCCCTTGCCTACAGTAACACCTGGAAGGATGATGCTGCCAGACCCAATATATGCCCAGTCTTCAATAATAATTTTACCAAAACAGTCAAAATCAGGTATTTGATTCCTTATAACATTCCCCCCCCATGTGTATAAAACCACACATTTTCAGTAATCTGCACATTATTGCCAATTACTATAAGATATGGCTCTGATGACCATCTTCGTGTTGCAATTAGACAGTTTTTCCCGATTACAACCCCCAGATGTCTAGCATAGCTTTCAGGAGATTTTAACAATCTCCAATATAAATCTGATATAAATCCCATATTACTATTTTTTTAATTCTTCAAACATCTTATTCCACATATTTAGAATTACTTCTGTTGAATACCTCTTGACTGATTCAGGCGCATTATTCCTAAAAGTCTCCCTTAATTTTGCATCTAAAAGAATATGCTCTAACTTGTTAACAAGATCATCTAAATCTTGGTCCCTAACAAGTAATCCTGTTTCTCGGTCCTCAATGATTTCCGCTGGACCAGTATTGCAATTAAAAGCTACACAAGCACATCCAAGGTTCATAGCTTCTAACAATGTCATAGGCATCCCTTCTATTCTAGAAGACAGGCAAAACACCTCGCAAGATTCCATATAATCATGAATATCAGATCTAAATCCTATAAACTCAACAGTGTCGAAAGAATTTTGCCCAACTTCTTTACGGAGAGCATTAAGTCTCTCCTCAGAGTAATCTCCTGCTATCTGACATTTCCAATCTGGATATTTATTATAGATTTGCGACCATGCTTTTATCAAAGTGTCAAAGCCTTTAATCTCCCATTGATTAACACGCCCAACGGCTAATACAACCTTCTTTCTAGGCTCTCCAACATGCTTTTGTTTTATATCACATGGATTGGGCATATAATACACATGCTTATACTTATCCTTCCATTTATTATAATCACGAATAGTAAGCATGGTTATTCCACTCGCTGTAGGATACAAGATATTTGAAAGTGTTCTTGTTAACCATCTGTACTTTCTATCTACATTTGTATGATCGCCAATTATTACAGGAAATCCTGTCCCTAATAAAGCAGCCAACACATCGTTATTCTGTGCTTTAATGAAACTCACCACGTAGTCAGGTTGATATAGCTTGGCCTCTTTACGGATAGCTGGATATTTCCAAATTTTCCGATATACTTTCCCTAGCAAAGAATTGGGTTTTAAAGGGAACCCTTTAAGCAAATATATCTGTTCTATTCTTGAGTCAAGCGGATATACCGGAGTATCCAAACTTTCTGTATAAATAACACGAATAAGATGTCCTTGCTCAATGAATCCATTCATTAATGTGGCCATTACTCGTTCTGCACCGCCCCCTGTTAGGCCGTGTATATAAAACAACAATTTCATAATAATATAGTTTAAAACTCAGAACTATGTAATTCAGATGCAAACATTGAAGCAATAAAAGGAAACATCAAGTAATGAGGATTTAAGAATTGAATCGATTGATCAAACAAAAAACAGACTACAAATGGCAACATAGATAACCACGACAGTTTCTTATTCCTGATTTTTCTAAAATAGTGTATGAAAACGGATAAAAAACAAATAAAACCCAAAATTCCATAACAATAATAAACCTGCTGTATTCCGTTATGAATAGAATGGCCATAGTGACTTTTATATGCATAATCTATCGCACCAGTCCCAACAAGTATCTTTACGGGATCATCAATCCACAGCTTATTGTAATGGGCAAGAATCTCAGTCCTACCGCTTCCAGTTTCAAGACTATCATCTTCAAATCTTCCAATAAAACTATCTATTATAGGATCAGCAAATCCACTAACCATAAACCCGGCAACTAGAACTAGTAATGATACTATTAGTGTCAATCTTTTTTTACCCTTTGTAAGCATAACACTAGCTGTGCATAAAAACAGAATTAAGAGAATCCAAGTCCTAGAGAATGAAACTATTCCTGCAATAAATGAAATTATTAATACTACATAATAAGGTATCCTCTTCATTTCGAGTTTATTTTGTCCCAAGAGAAGTATGGCGATATTTACAATAGAGAAAAACGCCTGACTATTAGCATTTAGAGCAAAATGTGTCTGCATATCATATTCTAATCCGGCCATTTCCATAACATTTGTTCCTCGAAAACCCGCACTCAACAAACCATCTATTCCAAGGTATGTAATGGAGCGATATACTACCAAGAATAACACGAATGAGGATGAATAAATATAATATCTAAGCATCTTGGCTTTTGAGAAATTATCAAAAACGCCACCTGTGAAGAAAAAAAACAAGCCAACGGACGAACATAAAAGGATATATTCTTTTATGCTAGAATCTTTACTCACTCCTCCCCAGTTAAGAATCTCAAGTATGCCAATTATTAGAAGAGGGACCCATTGCCATACATTAACCTTAGGGGCCTTAAGAAAAAGCATAAACAAAGCGGCTGTTGCAATAAATCCTTGCATTCCACATAATAAAGGGAGCGCACAGATTGTTAAATAAACACAACGGTCATAATTTGAGATTATAAAAAAGAGTGAAGCAAGTCCAAGAAATATGAATTGGCTTATATTAAAAGAAAAACAATCCCTTAACACAAATAACAATGCCATTAGTAAGACCATATAATAAAATGGCTTATCATGGTTTTCCTTTACGCAATGTAACTTATTCATTTAACAATTATTTTAAGCAATGCACGGCCAAAACGAGAACCCAATAAAAGAAGTAAGAGACTATCTTTAAAACTTATTCTAGATAACAACAAATCTATTATTGTATATCCTCCAAATGCTTGCACTATTGCATTCGATTCATCCTTATATTTTTCGTCGGTTTCTCGAGTATTGGCAAAACAGGCAGATAGTCCTTGCAACAATAGCTTTATTTTGGCGGATGCATAATAGTTTGAGCTAATAGTTGACCCGACAATAACCTTAATTCTATTTAGCGCTGCGGCCTTATCTAGTTCCTTTTTTAGCGAATAATTTGAAGTACAACTATCAACATTAGTCATATTGTATGCATACAATGGCTTATCAAATACAACAATTTGACTTGATGCCATAACTAACTCAACAGAAACAAGCCAATCTTCGCCATTGGAAATGATTGGATCAAAGAAAATACTATTATCCTCAAATAAAGTTCGTTTATAGCAGCCTCCACAAACCCCAAGTATCGTATTTCGACCAACTAAATCTTTTAAATAAGCAATCTTACTATTCCTTTCTATTATATGAACAGGTTCATCGTGGTCATTGTATTTTCTAACCATGGAAAAACGAATAACATCATAGCCGTATGATCTTTGTAAGCAATACTCAAAAGTATCAGGGTAAAGTGTATCATCTGAATCAAGAAAGAATAGCCATTCCCCTTTTGCATTCATAATTCCTGTATTCCTTGCCTTACTTACTCCTCCATTCTTGATATGCATCACATGTATTCGGGAATCCTTTACAGTATATTCGTCACAGATACTACCTGAATTATCTGGACTACCGTCATCCACAAGAACGCACTCCCAGTCGGTGAAAGTCTGGGCAAGAATACTCTCAATACACTGCCGCAGATACTTTTCAGCTTTATAGACGGGCACTATTACACTTACTTTTGGCATATTATTTTAAAAGTTCAGTTAATAACAGATTTATACATTCATTACGCTTTTGCTGTAAGATGAAATTGACGGATGACCAATCGATAGGTCGGTTGATATCCACTTCCTGCAAATGATTGACATCCAACAATCGGTCTTCAAGATGGAACAGCTTTAGCAAAGATGTGAAACGCGACATGCCTCTATTGACATTGCCTATGACCCAAAACGGCTTGTTGAAGATGATAGAGAAGACCATGCCATGGAAACTATCCACAATGGTCATTTCGGCATCCATGAAGGCACGAAGCCATGTGGTGACACCAGGGAATACACAATCATCGATTCGATTCTTAATATCTTCCTTGGTTCTGGTTTCGGCTTGACATTTTGGTAACACTTGGAATGATTGAAGTCCTTTCTCTTTTGCTACTTTATTAATAAAAGCAGTCTTATTAGCATCGGGGTCTAGTATATAATTAAATAGAGTACCCCTGGATTGCGGTTCTTTCTCTGCTTCTATTAGACTGATATAGTCGTCTTTGTTAAGCAATAATGTTGGATCAAGTACATGAACGGCATCAACTCCAAGGTAGTCTTTGCAAAGTCTTACACCAGAATCTTCCCGTACGGACACGAAGTCAAACTTTTGAGCAAGTGGTGCACATATTGCAGTCATTTCCGGAGAATACTCCCATTGGTCTGTACCAAAACTTGCAGCATAGGCAATACGTTTCGACTTTTCTTCCTTCACAAAATCAAGGAACATAGAGGAAAGGAAGGCATTATATCTAGGTCGCCAGCATTGGTCGCTACCAACTACATAAGCATCGTATTTCCCCTCTTTAGCTTGGCGACGAAATCCATCTTCAAACATGATTGCTTTTGTATGATGAATGTAGGTGGAAATAAAGTGGTTGGTATGCTGCTGAATGATTCTTTTTTCCTTGTCTGTTGGTTGATATCTCAGTTTCTTATACTTATTACGGAAGAGAGTTGACAACAATGCCCATTTTATTCGAGACAAACTATTACGAAGCGATTTGTTTGACGGAGTCCAGTCTATGGTCTCCACCTCATGACCTGCACGCAAGAGCACCTGCTGCAAAGCATAGTTCTGCAGCAGACCTCCGTAATTAGCATGAAGCGGTTGTGTGAGTATTCCGATTTTCATATTTCTATATTATTGATAAAACTGATCTGTGTTGATGTCTATTGTTCTGCTTACAATATGCACATCGTTTTCGTTTGCTAATGATTGAACCTTGTTAAGAAAAAAACCATCTGGTATATACTCTTGAGCTCTCAGATTTATCATTCCCTCTCACATTAATGAGAACTTTATTTGCTTCTTCCCTCAAATACCTCATTCCATTGGCACTAAAAGCTGTAGGGAATACTTCCAAATAGAACACATGTCCATAGAGAAAAAATGAGAAAAGACCGGTTTCGTGCATGTTTTCAATATTGCCCTGGCTGAAATGAAGAACAGGAGGTGCATTATGGTCTTCTGTGAGCAAAATATTGTTGAATTAATTGTGTTAACTTTATCGGCTCTCCGATTGTAAACCCAGGTCAGGACAAGTCAAGAGGCTATCTTTGTTTTACCCCTCCTATAGCAAATCTTAGCATTCTCTTTATCAGCTGCTTGAATAATGAAATAGACATGCGAAGACGCTGTTTGAAAGTAGGACGGAGGCAGTCAACGATAAGGTCATTTACACTCTCTGTTTCGTCTAATCGAGCAAAGAATTCGGCTCGTTTGGGATGTGCATCTACTGAACGGAAGTAAGCGGGATTGTGAACGACTGCAATATCTGCTGTTGTCTCTTTGTGGTTTGTCTTGCTCCAATCGAGTGCCGTTTGCCCCTTGTCGGTATTGACCAATACCAATCCTGTGCCTTTGTCATCGTCCATTTCGGGCATTTCTGTGTTGATGCCCCAGAAGTCGGCTATGGTGATGTCGCTATGGCTTCGACCGCTCTTTGCCTGACACTGGTAACAAGAGGGGCGGAGAATCATGTCGCGAAGGAAAGCTCTCATGAAATGGTTCTGCTGATGATGGCTGCAAAGGGAGACTGATTGCTCGTCTTTGTTGTATTCCATCGTGAAGTTGAAGGCTTTCCAACCGTTGCGCTTGTTGCGGAACTGCACATCGTTGATAGCCTTTCTTCCTGCTGTCACTACTTCATCGAGATAACGACCCCACACCTTTGGGCTTGGAGTGCCATGACAAATGATATCTACAGAGAGAAGATTGTCATAGGGCTTGCGGAGGAAATGGTGCAGTCCTGCTATCTGGCAAGGAGTACCCGAGAAGAGCACCTTGCGTCCTTCATTAAGAAATCGTTTAGCATCTGCGTATGCTGTTGCCATACGAGCCTGCACATATTTGCTGCCCATGAAAGCCTTTACTCCTTCCATCGTTTCTGCATAGTCTATCACAACTTGCCACTGCTCATCAAAGCGTGCTCCGAAGACAACGCCACCTTCAGTGATGGTCTTCTCTGCAAGGAGATAGAAGATGCCGCCAGAGGAGGACTTCAAGCGAACTTCCTCATCCTTGTTGATGGCAGCATACACTTTCAGAGGCTTCCGTTCTCCGAAAGGATGCAGTTCGTGGCACACCTTCTCGCAAAGTCCGCAGTCGATGCAATCTGCTTCATTGACCTTTGGGTAGAGGAAGCCCTCGTTATCAGCCTGCATCGTGATGCAATGCTTGGGGCAGATGGAGGAGCATGCACTGCAGCCGCAGCAGTTATATTTGTCGGTAATTGTTATCATTTTCGCATTTTTAATAGTCTCAGACCTTTGTCCAAAAAGAAAAGTCTCTCATGTTTGGTGAATCCTATAAAGAAAGCGCTTAAACCCACAGACAAAACACAAGTGAAACCCACAACAACGAATCTAAGCCAGCCTTCCTCAAATTGCATACGAACAACGATAGGAAGAATAACAGCTACTGCCACCGTGCAAATAATCGGAATATAAATGTTCTTCATGTATTGCCACAATGGGAGGTTTATGAGTTTTCTCAACATGAACATTCTGGAGAATTGCGCAACAGCTTCTACACAGAAATGCACTATGAACACTGAATATGCAGGAGCACCCAGTTTAAGAACGATATAAGAAATAGGTAGTATTGTCAATAGGATTCCACCGACAACCATTTGATAAACTTTCACCTTCCCAGTTGCTTGATTCGCAATAACACAAGGGTTAGAGGTAGTATAAATCAAAGATATGCATATCATTATCTGAGTAAAAATGGCTGCATTGTCTGGGACATTCTTAAGCCATACGGTAAGAAGGAAGTCCGTTTCCAATAGTACCGGAAGAGACAAAAAGAACAACAAAAGAAAAGAGAATCTTGCACTGCGGAACATCAGGCTATGCATCTGTTCCAAGTCACCTACTGCGTAATTCTTTGTGATCTGAGGATTTAGAGCGGTTTGAAAACCGCTGACAAACTGCTGTACAGCAGACTGAACTTGGACAGCAATTCCCCTGGCTGCATTCACTACAGGTCCGAAGAATATGTTCAGCATCATATTAAGACCCTGGGTATATAAAATCGCTGCCAGATTGCCGAAAAAACTCCATCCTGCGAAGCCGGACATCTCTTTAAACAAAGCCTTGTTAAAATTGAATTCAACATAAGACTCTTCAAAATGTTTATGGCAATATCGACTATATATGAATCTAATCAACAACTGCACCGATAATGTAAGAATAGCATAAGCGATGAGCTTATCTATTGGAGAGACAAGCAATAGATATACAATAAGCAGCCTCAATAATACTTCAAAAATGGAGATGTATGCGAAAGCAGACATTTTCTCATGTGCTATTATATCCGCATTATATGGCGCCGACAAAATATTCACAGAACAAGCTAAGATTGAACATTGGTATACCCACAATGCGGCTGTCATCCTGGCCTCCGGAATAACCAGCTTATTCAAAACGAACCAAAGCCCTAAGGTTTCTCCCAAAACGATAATAGCAATAGCAATTAGACCATGTATTTGCAGGGAAGTGTTGAATACACTCTTCAGTCTCTGCGAGTTTCCTTTTGCCAATTCAAAATTAAGGTAGCGCTGGGTGGAAGAAACCATTGAAGCATTGATGAAGGTGAACATCGTTATTACTCCCCCCACCACATTAAAAATACCATAATCCTCTACACCAAGAGTCTGAAGAACAACTCTTGATGTGAATAACGAAACAATCATAGAAAAGAGCATCCTGACATAAAGCATCAGGGTGTTCTTTGCTATGCGCTTATTATTTACTGATGTATCTGACATACAATAATAATTCGGGTGTTAATTGTTAACTCGTAACTTGCATTATTGTAAGCATCCGATTAAGGACGACTTGTATATTTGATTTCAAGTTGACCAAAGTTGGGTCAAGTTGATTCTGCTTGTTGTGTTTTGCCCACTTGTCAGGCAGGGGATCACGGAGGGCTTTCCGTTTGTTCTCTCCTTCCTCTTTCAGGATGTACTTGCGCTTGGCATCATAGAAGTACTATGGGTTAATCCCAAGTTCCGACAGTCGCTGTTTGTAACTAGGGATTATCGTTTTTTGTTTTTGTTTTGACCGAAGCAGCCGATTGATCCCATCCGTTTCTGCTTTCGGTCCACCAAATTTACGTTTTTATATCTCATTCCGGTCGTTTCGGCCGGATTTTTTGTCCATTCTCTATGACAGAGGCATAGTTCCCCCTTGAAAGCACTTTTCTATGTGTATATTTTCGTTTCAGGAGGCCGCCAGCTGTGCTCTCTGCTCTATCCTGTCTGCCAGCTGCACCACGTTTGCCGTGTGGATGCTGAAGAAGATGTACAGGATGTCCGTCAACTTCGTCCGGGCCTTGACTCGCCTCAGGTTGTGGTGCTCTTTCTGACAAATCCGAAGTTCTCTGCCAATGCGCGCATGTATAGCTGCAAATAATCGAACTATTGACATGCAGACTCATATTGCGATTCCTTTAAATTCAGCTTGTCACGGCCTATTGGAGGAATGATTGTTTATATATCAACGATAAGAAATATTTAATACATTAGCAATCAATTCGTTGAATATAATCGACATTTTCCGATAGTCCCGAACTTAATTTTCAAAAGGGTAGACTCCTGTAAGGTTTAAAATCCATAAATCTTATTTCTTTGTTTAAATGCTGATTCACCACCTTCTAGTATCTGACAACACAAATTAATCGTATCTGTATTATCAATCGATCCAGGATGAATAACCATTGAATGATTATTAGTGCTTTTAAGAGGAATTATAAGCTCTGCATCGCCTAATACAGCAATATTCGGATTATGAGTAACGATAATTACCTGTCTATGTTCCTTGATTTTTCGAAGGTTATAAACAATTGTCTTAAATATGAACTCACTATCCAAGTTGTCTTCTGGCTGATCAATCAATAAAGGTTTGTCACTATCGGAAAGCAATAATATTCCCAAAAGAACGGATTGCTGCTGTCCTAGTGACAATTGCGATATTTTTCTTACAATCGTCTTTTGTTCACCAGCAGCATTGTATTGTTTGGCTACTGATATATCTGGTAAGTCATCATAACTCACACATTCCAACTCTTCATATTGACAGTTGTCATTCAAAGTGTCGAAAATTCTTTGAATGTCTTCATCGCTCAAAAGCCTGTTTCCATTATTTGTGATTTTTCTCAACGATGCTGCATCTCTTGTTTTTACTGCTTTCACAAAATCGTATACAGTTATGTTTCTTGCTATTACTGAAGCTTTAGAAACTTGTACTGTTCTCCATCCCATCAGGTTCTTCAACGTTTCCTCAAACTCAGTAGAATACTTTCCTTCTATATATTTGATAGTAATGAAGAAAGAATCTACTGAATTCTTTAGGCTATCGTTGATTCTCTGAGCAAAACAGAGGTGTTGCCTGAGAATTTCTTTCTTGTTGTCAAGGCGGCTTTGAATTATCGTCTTGCGAACCGCTGCCAAGTCTTTTAGTCTTTTTTGGTCTTCAAGAAGCGACTTTACCTTTTTTTCAAGGTCAATTATATCCTTTGAAATCTGATTGATTCTTCCCAAATCGAAAGGTATGCCTGCTTGTGTGAGTTCTTGTTTTTTAGCATCGATTTTAGATTGTATCTCTGTTTCCTTTTGCTTCCATAAGTTGAGTTGAACTTTAAGTTCTTGGACTTTTTCATAAAGAGCGGCATTAAGTTCCGTTTCCTTTGAACTCACAACATCAGAGAATTGTTTGACTATTTGTTTAACCGCATTAAAATATTCTTTTCCAATAATAATACTATCATCATTCATCGAAGCCACATTAGTAAATATAGTCTTATTGCCAAGAATATCCTTATATTTATTTACCAAACCGTTTAACTCATTGATTAACTCCGTCCTGAAGTTTCTTTCTTGCAACAATGCATTGTGATATCGGACAATATCTGCAGCCTTTGTTTTCTGAAGATTTTCTAATTTCCGCTTTTCATTTTCAAGAGCTTTTTGGGCATCCTTCAAAGATGCAAGATTGATGCGAAGTTTTCGCATTTCACTTTGATTATCTCGAAGTTGCACAATAATTTCTTCATCCTTTCTTTTATAATAATCCAGATTCAAAAAACGATCAAGGAAATCTATAAGAACTTGAGGATTCTCATCGCTATGCTGTATGGTGTTTGCCGTGTCGCCTTGTCCATAGCTTTCAATTGGTATTGCTGTAATGCCATTAACAGAGTCAGTCCTATTAATTACATAACTGTTTTTATCGCGCTGTAACGTAATACGTTGTTCTGCCTCATCTATATATTCGAGCGTTATTGTTTGAGGCCAAACCTCGGAATCACATAATCTTGATAAAGTATTGCTTCCAGCTGTTTCGCGTATAGATTCAAGCAAAGTGGACTTTCCTGCACCTCGACTGCCTATGATACATGTGAGGTTGGGGCTCAAATCTATGTCTACACCATCCAAAAGTTCTCCCTCTATCTTCACATGCTTGATAAGAGGTCGATGTGCAGGGATTTGCTCCTCCAATCGTATTCGAGATTCGCTGCTCATCATTGCTATTTTAAACGAACGGAACGACAATTCTGGCATTTTTATCCTAGTTAGCCGATTATTGCCTTCGGCATTATTTCCTAACCGTATCAACTCGTGGGAGTCAGAGGACATCAATTTGGCAAAATCCCTATGTAACTTGTTGTCAGAGGCTGATCGCCAAATTTCCAGAAGATGAATATGATTCGGATTATTATCTTTGTCAGTATATAGTTCGGCTTCAGTCTTGCTTGTTATTTCCAATCCCATAAGATTTGCACACTTGAAGATTTGTTCCATGTGAGGCCCAAACCGTCCTATCGTTTTTTCGAAACCGGAATCAAGATTGATATGAGCTAATACTCCTATACCTTGGTATCTTTCAGCATAGTTTAAACACTCTGTTATGCTTTGATTGCAAATGGTTTTCTCGTCATTAAAGGTGAGGTTGCCATAGAATTGTCTCAATTTATCAGAAGTCTCAAAATACAGCAATAGATGCCCCTGGGGCGTACTTACCTCTATACCAGGAATGACCAGTATATCTTTACCATTTGCATAATCAATAGCGATTAAGCTGTTTAAGATTTCGTTATGGTCTGTAATGCTAATTACTTTCAAACCTTTACTTATTGCAGTATCAACAATATTATGCGGCGTATTGGATGTGTCAGTAACATCAAATGACCCAGTAGGTCCAAAGGAGTGAATATGAAGATCTGCTTTATAAAATAGAGCACCATTACTCATGTTGATTCTTATTTGATTATTAAAGCATAAGCAACTTTCTCGATTGTGCTATAGAACTGACAGGAAGTATCGAACTTCGAACTTATGTTCCACCTATGCTGTCAGTCTTATGTTTTGTTAGATATGATAGACTCCTTCTAACGGACAGATGTTGAAGCAGTCAAGAATGACTTTACCTTTCAACTTATCCCAATTCTGCTTAATATGATCGTGCTTAACCATAATAACAACCATATCAATATCCTTCAGGAACTCGTCAAAGTCATCATACTGGTTTTCAGCAATTTTGTGTCCTTCGAGGAACGGATCATAGCACTTGAGCGGTCGGGCAAGATGACGCTCTTGAGCTTCGAGCATCTGGAGGGTTGGAGACTCACGATAGTCATCCACATTCTCTTTGTATGTCAGGCCATAAAGTCCTACACGACGGTTATCAGTAATGCCGTTCTCCTGCATAATCTCATGAATGCGGTTGAGTACGAAAGTCGGCTGAGAATCATTGGTCTTCATTGATTCGTCAATCACCTTGGCAAGCTGAGGATAATCTCCTACAAGGAACCAAGGGTCCACTGAAATGCAGTGTCCACCTACACCTGGACCTGGCTGGAGAATGTTAACGCGAGGGTGCATATTACAGATCTTGATAATCTCATATACATCCATATTGTCGTGACGGCAAATGCGTGCAAGCTCGTTGGCAAATGCGATGTTAACAGCACGGAAGGTGTTCTCAACAACCTTTGTCATCTCAGCGGTGCGGATATCTGTAACAACAATCTCTCCCTGACAGAAACTTGCATAGTAAGATTTAACCTTTTCACCAATCTCACGGGAATCAGCTCCAATAGTGCGGTTGTTGTGAAGGAGTTCATATACCATATTACCCGGGATGATTCTCTCCGGAGCGTGAACGAGGTTTATATCCTCCCCAATCTTGAAGCCGTTTGCTTCAACAACTGGACGAACGAACTTGTCCATTGTTCCAGGGCTTACTGTTGACTCGACTACAACAGTTGCACCCTTAGGGCAAACCTTCATTACTTCTTTGATGGCAGCGACCACATAGCAGGCATCCACCTTCTTAGAAAACTTGTCGTAAGGAGTTGGTACAGATACGATATACATATCTGTCTTCTGATATTCAGTAGTGAACTTAATGCCAGCTTTCACAGCTGCCTGAAACAACTCATCAAGACCATCCTCCTTGAATGTTGTGTGACCTGCATTCAAAGTATCAACCAGTTTCTTGTTGTAGTCTGTACCAATGACTTCCACACCGTGTGAAGCCATCATAAGGGCTGTCGGAAGACCGATGTAGCCCAAGCCAATTACGTTAATCATATTCTATTAGTTTGTTAATTATTAGTCACTTATAATAATGTCAATAAATCTCTTTTAGCAACCGTATCTTTCAACTTGTTCTCCATTAAGAATACGTACAATACGGTTACATGCCTTTCCGTCGCCATAAGGATTAACAGCCTTTGACATCTTTTCGTATGCTGCAGAATCCTCAAGCAATGTGCTCACCTCATTGACAATCTTGTCATAATCTGTTCCAACAAGGTGAACAGTTCCTGAAGCAAGAGCTTCCGGACGTTCTGTCGTATCTCGCATTACAAGTACCGGCTTGCCAAGACCTGGAGCCTCTTCCTGGATTCCACCGGAATCAGTCAACACGATGTTTGCCTTACTCATAAGATGAACGAATTCCAGATACTGAAGCGGTTCGATGAAGAAGAAGTTAGGACGGGTAAGGTCCTCGCCAAAGACCTCATGGATTGGCTTACGAACATTCGGGTTAAGATGCATTGGATAAACAAAGTCAACCTCAGGATATTTCTCAGAAAGATCCTTCATTGCAGTAACCATACGAATGAACCCATCTCCGAAATTCTCACGGCGGTGACCGGTAATCAGAACGAGTTTCTTGCCATCAGAGAGACGTGTTACATCGTATCCTGCCTCAAGAAGGACTTGGTCTTGCTCCTTAGCGAGTGCCTCATCTGACTTGAGTTTGTCAACAACCATATGCAAGGCATCGATTACAGTATTTCCAGTCACATAAATATTGCCCTGTGCCTTCTCCTCCTTAAGATTTTTCTCTGAGAGAGGTGTAGGTGAGAAGTTGTAAGTAGCGATGCGTCCTGTTATTTGACGGTTCATCTCCTCCGGCCAAGGACTATAGATGTTATGTGTGCGAAGCCCAGCTTCCACGTGTCCAACTGGAATCTGAGCATAGAATGCAGCAAGGGCAGCAGCAGTGGAAGTGGTGGTATCGCCGTGGACAAGCACAACATCAGGCTTGCACTCTTTGAACACATCACGCATACCGTTAAGGATGCGAACGGTCACATCGGTCAAGTCCTGACCTTGCTTCATGATGTTCAAGTCAATGTCAGGCTTGACATCGAATATTTTCAGCACTTGATCGAGCATTTCACGATGCTGACCAGTTACACACACGATTGTTTCAAACTCTTCTGTGTGCTTCTGGAATTCTTTTACCAGAGGACACATCTTGATAGCTTCGGGACGAGTGCCGAAGACAAGCATTACTTTTCTCATATAATAAAATTCACTGTATTTGATTCATGAATTAAAGGACTAATTAGGGACTGTCGTTTAACGTTTTCTATTTGTTCGAGGCCGCCGACTGGTCCCCTCCGTTATCAGCATCCAGCTGTTCAATCTACGTTTATATAATTCCGGCCGTTTAGGTCGGATTGTTTGTCTATTTCCTGTATCCGAGCCGCGTTCTCCTGGAGAGAAGATCAAGTGTATGGCTGTTGATTAGAACATTACTGGATTATTTCTTAGCATATGACAATTTTGTCAAACTGTTGTTTAATATACTGATTATCAAGTAATTATATTTGCAAAAGACCTCGGCAATCTGCAACTTTATAAGTATGTTCAAAGTTTATAAACAATGTGTTATAAAACCCAAGGTCACTACAAAAGTAGTGATTTATCCCGTATTCTCTTCACGCATTTTGGTAAATCTATGAACCTCTCCCGAATCAAAGTTATGAGCATGATGATATGCGCCCTTTACAAAGTGCAGCAGGTGGCGTATACGAAACTTGCGGCGGCATTCGACAACGAGGAGAGGATAGAACTTGTACAGGCCGACAGGGAGTTCATCGGAAGCGAGTGGCTGGAATACCTCAATGCCATGGGCATCCACTATCACATCAGAATACGGGAGAACTTCAATGTCGTGAGGCATGGCCAAGGATCGTGAGCGTATGTCCAATCTGTTCTCCATCATCATGATTGCGTATGTCTGGTGCTATCTCGTCGGTATCTTTATACACGAAAACATTCGTTCTATAAAGACTCTGGCTTATGGCCGGAAGGCTGTCAGCCTGTTCAACTATGGCCTGGACTACATCCAGCAATGCCTTTTGAACCATACTGACCGCTATAGAATCGATGTTTTCAAATTTTTGTCATATACTTAGAAAGTTTGTAATTAATGATCCCATTACCATGTTTACTGAGGAAAATCAAATAATTACTCATCTTAACATATCTTCTTTTTAGCAAGAAACATCATTACCACACGCTCAAAACAGAACATTACCTGATATAATGCATCCTCATGACCTGCGAACATTTTGTAATTATGGAACACCTGATTCCGTAGAGCATAGAACAATGACGGTATTTTCTCATTTTTAATCTTATAGTTGACATCTTCGAACAAACTTAGCGAAGACTGCTTGTATTCTAAGCTAACAGGCTCCTCTAAAAAACCGGCAAATAACTGTTCTATCTGGTATGATTCTCTGGAAATATTCTTCAGTTCTTCTCCAAAATCATTCTTATTCAAAACACCAGTTTTGTAGTTTTCAATTGCTGAATCCAGCAATTTCTGATGAATCTCGGAAATATATACTTCTACTACTTGATAGACCAATACAAATCTTGTGAGGAAATCAGATGTAGCACATATCCTATTGGTAAGTAAGTCGGACACATATCCATTGTTTAAGTTGTCTACCTCATTTATATTTAGATTAAGTGTTTTCGGCAGCTGTTCAAAAAACTTAAGCTCAGGATAATTGTCCTTCAGCTCACCCTTATAGACGTAAAACCCAAAACTTGCCAAAGAAACAAGATAGTCTCGGGCATTAAAACCAGGTATAGTCTGATTATGAACAATAAGGACAAAAGCATCCTTATAGCTATCCGACAACACTCCCGTAGCTTCCTTGTCTTCGTCCAATCTTTGAAGTAATGTCCTATAGGCGACAAATATGTATGATAACAGTGGTCTCCCTGTTGCTTCCTCAGATTCCAGTAGCGCAATAGGTAATATGTAGCCGCCTCTTTCACCGCTCCCATTAAATTCCACTTCATAGCAGTCAGTCTCCTTATGAAGAAAAGGATTACTCAGAAGAACTACCGTAAAATCTTCGTCTCGAAGGTTGGACCACAAATTATTACTCTTCGGAGGGTAAGCATATGGGGTTTCTATTCCATCCCTATTCAGTATAAAATATGATGTTTGCTCATCAAACTCTACCTTATTCATTTCATCACATTGCTTCTCTTTCATACTGACGAGCAGCATATTCCACTGCCCCCTTAATATTCATAAACGAATCAGCATCAACAGACAATAGTCCCCTATAAAAGTGATAAAAGAAAAGTCGTTGATCATTGCCAATCTTCTTAGCATTCTTTCTTACTACATCCATTTTGATGACAAACAAGTCCATTCCATCCTCGACGTTGGTTAAATCAACCTCCTCCAGTTTATTCTTTGCACACTCAAGATTTTCATAGACTCCAAGGTCTATCAGTTTTCCCATTGCTGCGCCAAAACCCGTCAATGATTGCGATTTATTGAATGTAGATATAATTGAAGGTGCGAAAATTCTTTCTAAACTAAGATTTTCAGCATCCGGACTCCAATTATTTCCTTGTACTTCTATCTTGGATACCAGACTATTATAACAGTGAATAAAAACATCAAATAGTTCAGCGTTAGGATCCTCTTTAGTCAATTCCTGAAGACTTTTTATGCTGTTCAAAATATCTATCCTCTCAAGTGAGAGGTAATCTCTTTCTAGATAAGACGTGAATCCATCTACCACATCTCGGAACTTATATTCACCTATTTTTCTAGGAGAGGCGTCATCTATTTCGCGAATGAACTTAATGCCGTTCTGTTCTCTATCTATATAATCTGAGTAGATAATTTCTATTTGATGGCGCGTCGACATCTGGGTCTGTCCTGTATTATATGTCAACATTCTATAAAGAATTCCAAATTTATTAATGCCTGTATACAATTCTACTCTCAATGGAAAATTCAATACATTCTTTTCATCATCAATAAGACTCCCGGAAACATCTTTCACAAGATCTCGGATTGTGTATGAACGCTGTAGACCATCCAAAATAATTATTCTGTCTTTGTTATTATTTATTACTTCTATAACATCCTCTTCCTGTTGTAAATCTTGAGTAAGAGCCAATACAATTGCTGGCATAATACAACCCTGCTTCAAATCTTCCTTCAATAGACTATATACGGTTGACGATGACTTTACCCTACGTCTTTGATACTCATTATTTTGGAGTATATTTTGAGAAATTGCATAATACTCACCGATTGTCATCTCTATTAGATGATTTTGGCAACCAATCTTCCTATCTCTTATTGGCGTTCCTAATATCTTCATTGTTGTATAATTTAGGATTGTTGTTAATGTATTTTGTTTAATTGGAGCAGAGATTAATCCATCCGTTTTTCTGCATCCGACTCAATAATTGTACTATTCCATCTATTATTTCGACCTCATTGGTTGGATTGAGTTATTGGTTTTTGACGAACTACGTCTTTCTCCTATCACTGAAAAGACAGCCCTTATTATCACAGTAAGAATCGAATAACGACGACTTAATTTCAATTAAGAGCAAGTTACACAATATAGTTAGTTTGTATTACCCGCTTGTTGAGGAGGATAATCTTCATCCAGATGCATGGCTCTATACCCATCATCTTCGGGTATGAACTCATACACTACATTAATATAGCGATATGTCTCTTATACCCTACCACAGCATTTTTTGTATTTCTTGCCGCTTCCACAGGGGCATGGATCGTTTCTACCTATGTTTTTATTCAAATTGATATATGGTTCTGAAGGTTCAGTTAGCAAACGTTGAATATCTTTAGGCTTCGCTGATTTCAGCATATCATCAAATGCATCCTTATATTTAGTATCTAATAATGATTTGATTTCTTCTCTTCTCCACCTCTCATTATCTGGGATATAAGCCCTGGCATCTTCATAAAAAGGGAATTTTTCGATGTTTTCCCCATCACTATATTTTGATAAGTATGCCAGATCTTCGTAGTATTTGTGGAAGTTCTCCACAGTTAAAAACAACTCTTCGTCACATAAAGGGTCGTAAATTTCACCATTCTTTTCTGCTTCCTGTAACTTACACCAAGCGATAAAGATTCTTTGAAATTTATGAAGCCTAAAATGTCTGCCTTGAGGTCCTGCTTCCAGTCGAGCGGCTTTAATTGCAGCCTGTTTCTTTGAATTCGAAACCACACAATCTTTGGAACGTTCTTCCTCACGAATAGTGCGTAAAACTGTCTCCCGAACCCTATCCTCGTAATCATAAGATGATTCTACGACCCAGTCGCGAACATCCATAAAGAAGCGTCTATCAACCTTGACGGACTTCTCAGGAGCGTGCCAATCATTCAAGTTATTGCGATTGACTGTAATTGGTCCAAGGATTAGGTCCTTGTCTTCAGGAATTCCGTGAAAGAAAACCATCACGAGGTCATTGAACATCACAACATACGGAGAACTCTCCTTTCTATGACCGAAGATGCCTTTATCACCGTCCTTGAGCCCTTCTGCACGAAAAACTGCATACTGCCAATCACCCAAGTCAACACTGCTATCGGCAATCATTTTGGCCGAGTCAAGAATGTTATCATCAAGCAGTTTTCGCAATGATAGTTCATCCCTCATATCCATGAAGATACTCATACTTCCCATTGACATTCGCCACAGGACAGAAAGCCAGAAAAGGTATGCTACACGAGGGCTTATCTTCTTTTGTTGACCATTGTAATACTGTGAATAAGCTGACTCCAGAATGCCAAAGCGATCTTCGCAACTAGAGCAGAACTCATTGTCATACTCAAGTTGATTAATATTCTTTGCTAAGTCCTCATCTGAAACTTCTTTCTTTCCTTCTCCTTGTGCAAATCTCCATGCAGGCACCTCTCTACCATAGAATTGGCAATTCATTTCGGGTGCGTTCAAATAATCGTGATTCAGAGCCTCGTGAAACCGTTTGCCTTTGCCATCCCAAGAGAATGTAGGGTGAGACAAGAAATTTGGTACCATATGGGACCCTGTTTTGTTAGCGGGCCTGATTCTACATAGAGTACAACGGCAATCCAATCTCGAAACAACAAGGTTCATATGTGGCTTGAGAGGAGCAAGTATTCTTTCTATCTGGTTCCTAAATTCCTTTAGTTCACCCTTCTCTTCTGTCGAATAATTACTCAGCGAAATCAGGGAGTCAATCATCTCTATTGTCTTTTTGCCCTCCTCTAAAGCGGACCCGCTCATATTGTTATAAGCTTTGAATTTTAGACACACTGTCGTAGATAGGCAGTATTCCCTTAAGCACTCAAAGCTATAATCTTCAGCAGCGAAGACATCCATATAAACCTCCGACAGATCGTCATATAGACGAGCCATCAGTTCCGCATCCTTGGTATCAATTGCAGACTGTAATTCTTTGCCCAAACACCTAAGCTTATCGAATCGTGATTTGTTCATTTTTCTTTCTCTGCATCGGCAATTAACCGAGTAAGACTAATCGTCCTCACCTCAGAATATAGAATGGAATGATATCTACAAACTATCAATCAAAGAATCCAGCACTTCATCGACCTGATAATATGAGCGTCTTGCCTCAGCGAAGAGTTCGCTTGTCATAACAATGCTAGGATCAGAAGAAAGGATCTCGCATATATCTATATTTTCGCCTTCATCGTTAATTACGGATAAAACATAGGATGAATTACGTTCCTTACCTATAGAAAAAGTGCCAGATGATACCATAGAAAGTGTAATCATGAATTGCAATAATTCTGTGCTGTACTCATTCTGTCGTCCTGTCTTCTGCCAATGAGTTCTATTCTCTTTTGTTGAGCTCAACAGTTTAGAGATGAGTGTGGAATACTTATTACTGATCATTTCTCAAAATGTATTTGCTGTGAATGCTTCATAAGTGTTGTATGCAAATCCTCAAGATGGCTATTCAAGATTTTACAATCAGCATCTTGAGGGAATAGTTCATTGCTTTCTCTTGACCTGAGCACAAGAGAATCTTGTCTGATTACACGAATATGTTTTGAGACATCTCTTTTCATTTCGTCTGTTGTTGTAGGATTACTTTGGATATTGTGCAAGAAAAACTGCAGGTCCTCTATTTTTAATAGGGCCGCATCTGCATTGCGCAAGTTGATAAACGATTGTATTCGTGATATCACCTCTATGTACTTATTAATATATCCTTGGTTTCTTGTCTGTTGATAGCTATGATTCTCTGATTGACAGCATCCTTTATCTCTTTGTTTTGTCGTTCTATGCTTTTTACTTTATATAATGCCTCAATGATAGCATATAACGACGCGATGCTTCCAAGTGCAGAAATAATAGTTCCTACAACATCACATTTTAATGAGCAATATACAGCTAAACCACATAAAACCACAAATAATAAAATGAGAAATTGTCTATGTTTCATTAGCTGGAATATTTCACAAGGGTTAATACGCAAAGTAAATGCAATAGCCTATCAGCAATGGCCCCATTAAAGAAGGCTGGTTCCACTAGTCCATGACATAGGTTGTTGCGAATATTCAATCCCCTTTGATCGGTGAGCAGTATTCTAGCATAGAAGGAGAAGCTCTCACCGAATGTCTTGACTATTATTTCGTCTTTGAGCATTTCGTCAAGGATGCGTTGGGTATATCCCAGATTATTATTGTCCTTCTGCGGACGTATAACAGGTTTACCACTTTTGTCGAGCAATGAGCGAAATGCATTTTCAATCTGTGGCACAAGAAGATGGCACATAGTAATATAATTGTCTGATTCGTAAGCCAGAAGTGCTTGCCGGATAATTTCCTGACGATTGGTATCTATGATTGGGGACACTTTTACTCGTTCCATAATACTATCAATGGACAATGCCTTAGAGTCTCGCAACACACCGATACCATACCTTAAAAAGGTGGCGCCAATCTGAATGTGCTTACAAACATGAAGCACCAACTGTCCATCGAAATCATCATTTATACCCTTAATAAATGAAGCAGGCTTTCCATGAGCATCCATTAATTGAGTAGGCATCATATAAACCAACGGATACTGGTTCGCCAGTTTTTTTAGTTCTTCAGCTTGTTGTTCTTTGTCAATAATATAGTAATTGCAAAATCTTTGAAACTGCTCATCTGTTGAACCTTGAAGCAGAAATGATTTATGTTGTTCGTACACCTCCTGCGGTATATCGAAAGAAAAGCTATGACCTTGCATTTGCTTAGTCGCTTCATTCCCTGCTTCCTCAATTTCCTTCAACAATCTTTGACGTTCCTCTTTTAACCCGTAAACTGCATAAGTATTTGCAATTTGCTCAAGATTACCCATCCATTGCATAGAGTCCATAGCTTGTTTTGCCTTACGGAATGACTGTTCCATTATCTGTAGCACTCTATAAATATCAGATGGTTTGTTACGTGACTTGTAGTAATCAGATAAAGCCTTTGATTGTTCTTTAACTGCCCAAGGATTAACTTTAACTGAGGAAGATAGGCGTAGAAGGCGCTCTTCATGCTTCTGTATACAAGCTTTTTCTTCTTTAGGAGTAAACCAAGTCTTATGTTCAGTTATGAAATGGATATATGCGCCCCATAGACGCGCTGATGCATCTTCCGAAGTTCTTTCGTCATCAAATCGAAGAAGAGCAGCCTTTATTTGGTCTTTATATTTCTCATCTTTCTTTATAAATGATGATAGTCTCTCTATGACATTAACGGTGATGACATCGTGTGGTTCGTAATCTCCATTGATAACATCAAGCATAGAGGTGATATAGTCATCGTAGAGTGAGGCCGGATATCGATCATTACATACTTTACGCTTAAAATCCCATACCAAACCTGCATATTGCATTTTCATAAGAGGGTTATGGGTTTGGGATATGCGAGACTCCCAATATAGTACAGCCTCATTCGTTATGCTCTCTATTGGTGGCATATAAGCTGGCGTACCATCTTCTTTCTTACCCGTTAACATCGGGCCATAATACGTATCCCAGTCGTTATCATTCCCATTCCCGACCAAAGTGAAAGCAAGTAATTCAAACTTATATGCATCTCGCTGTTGTTCCTCAATGGGTAGTTCAGACAATGAGCCTCTAATCTCAAAATCGTAGAACTTTTTACGATTGACATCGTCATATAAGTTTAGAATATCTTGGAGATTCTTTTTGCTTTCCATACATAAAAACATAATGATTAATCTATTACCAATAATACTTGGCTACTATAGTCGTTGACTCACACCCCTCTTGCCCCATTTATCCTAAAATAGAGCTTCGGACAGTACATCAACATCATACGGAACAGCCACGACAATGGATAGCGAGCAGGCATGTTCCGGCGAATGAAGGTTAGGTAGGGATTGTCGTTGTTTGTTTTTATTTTGACCGAAGCAGCCGACTGATCCCATCCGTTTCTGCTTTCAGTCCATCAAATTTACGTTTTTCTATCTCATTCCTGTCGTTTCGGCCGGATTGTTTGTCTATTCTCTATGACAGAGGCGAAGTTCCCCCTTGAAAGCACTTTTCTATGTGCATGTTCTCGTTTCAGGCAACCGCCAGCTGTGCTCTCTGCTCTATTCTGTCTGCCAGCTGCACCACGTTTGGGATGCCGAAGAAGATGTACAGGATTTCCATCAGCTTAGTCCGAGCATTGACTCGTCTCAGGTCGTAGTGCTCTTTCTGACAAGTCCGAAGTTCTCTACCATTGCGAGGAGAGGAAGCAGCTTCTTCATCCTGACCAATTCACTCTTTTCGACAGATAACCTATAGAGGTCATAAAAATCAAACTCCGAGAATCCAATATTTGGTGCTATTTCAGCAATATTTCGCATTCTTGACATGCAGATTTATTTTGCGATTCCTCCAAATTCAGCTTTGCACGGCCCGTTGGAGGAATTCTTTTTCTCCATATCAAAGATACAAAATATTTAATACATTAGTAATCAATTTGTTATGGAATAATACGCTTTTCCCGGCAGTCTCAATGTTAAACTTGCTCATATTGATTGATCGCATAAAAGCCTATCATTCACTACAATAAACCGAGAGAGAAGCATTACACACTTCATAAGCATAGCTCTTTAATACTCCCAACAACTGTAGAATATCTGCCGAAGTATCAGCCTTGCTCAAACCTGGCTGAACAATATGCAGGTTAACAACAATCTTCTTAACTAAACATGCATCCTGAGAAAGCTGCCTCAGCGCTTCCAAATCACCCTTCAAAATTCGATTTTCTCCTTTTTCAGTATTTGCAACACGTTCTATCAAACGCCTGAAGATGTCTTTGTCTCCATTCTTCCACTTCAAGCTCTTTTGCGCCTGCCCGCAAACTTCATAGAAATTGGATATCCGCTTGCTTACCTTTCCGTCCTCTGCAAATTTCAGATGATATAAGTTTACAAAGATTGTCTTTGCATCTTGGTTTACGCCTATCAAATCGGCAATCTCTCCGCTGCCATCATCATCAAAAACCAGTTCGTATTGGTCCCGAATCTTCTGCCAGACAAAATACTGGATGCTATTCTCCTTATGAGGCCAGTCCATAGACTCGGCATTCAAGTCAACCCCATCCCAATCATAAGATATCAAGTCATCAGGATTGAAGGGAGTTGTAACCTGTCTCAACGTGATGTAGTTGTTAGCATATAGCATCGACCCATCGGCAAAGAAGATAACCGGGGAACGCTTCTCAGAATTGAAATAGTCTACGATGTCATCAAATCCAACTTGATTAATTCGGAACGAAATCTTTGGACCATAAAGCTTTTCTACGGAATAGCTATATCTAGTCAGGTCCCCATCCACAATAGCTGAATATATGATTCTATACTGAGTCCGCAATTCGCCGAACGAGATATCAAACAAGATATCTGTCGGCATATTCCTAGGTTCCCAATCTCTTTGAGCTATCTCAAGTGAAGCATCGAAAAGGTAAATGTCGTCATCGTATCCTTCAAATCTAAGCATCTGTTCAGACGTGATATTCTTGTAGACATCATCATCCCAGTCAATGGCAATAGGCCTTATCTTCGGACAGGAATCGATAGCTGTAACCTTGAGTGTATGTTTAAACAACTCATCGTTCGGAATTGACGGGTCTTCAATAAGAGACCCTATCCGATGAGTCCAATTTTTGAATGAAAGAAGGTTGCCGCGGCGATAACTCCAAACCTTTCCTTTCTTTGAACAGCCGTGAGTAATCCTCTCCCCTTTCAAGATTCCTGACGCAAAAATATTGTTCTGATGTAATTTATTTTGAGCCGCCTCGTCAAGCCCGTTCTCAACATCCCGCCCGACAAATGACTTGAAAGATATGTCTCCGGCAATTGGTTTACGTCCGCCAAAGTTTTGGACAAGAATACGGTTGATGCCATGGAATGAGCGGAACATATTATCTCCATCCACAAGAGTCTGTTTGGAGCCGAAAAGAGATTCTACCAATTTATCGAAATTGGCGTTCCTGTTGGAGGAATTGATATAGAGGTGCTTGTAGTGCCCCGCATCGAACTTATGAAGTAAAATAACACTCCAAATACGATTCTGTATCCCCTCAAAGCTACTCCATTCGAGGTTCTCCAATCGACCAAGAATAATGACAAGCATGTCACCCGCCTCATTGACATCGGCATAACGATAGTCATAATCATTTTCCGTATAGACTAGTTCCCAATTGTCTGGATTCCACTCAAAATTGTCAAGCCTATAGATTACGGTGCTAAGCGCAGGATTAATGCTTTGAAATGGAATGTCTGAATCGTTTAGGTTCGGGAACTCATTAAGCAAATCGGCGAAAGCGATTTCGTTGTCAGTTGTTCGGTCGTTCATACCAGGAATGATGAAGTTCCAATCGGCATCTTTGAGATAAAGATCACGGATATCCTCAGCCATTGGCGGATAGGCCATATTAGTCACAAAACTGGCTTCCCCGATATTGTGCCCTGCTGTTCTGGTAAATCTTCCTATGAATTGTAGGGTGATGGGAAGACTCTGCTTTTCATCATGGATAGCTGCAACCTTAAGTTGAGGCAGGTCAAATCCTTCACCCAGCATATTGACGCATACAACAATCTTGTGCTCGCCACGCTTTATTTCTTCAAGAAGAGCTTGTTGACCAGGTTTCCCGCTATAGATTACAATAGGATTAAGGTCTGCATATTGCTCGTAATGCTTGAAAACTTGGTCAGCCCGTTGCTTGTCTTTGCAACGAGCCATAAGAATATGGTCGTAGCCCGCTGCAACATCTCTCCGGAGGATTTCAACCGCTTTCTGGGCGATAACGGAATCTGCATTCTTTCTTTCTATTTCGTAAACAGGTTCAAAGTTGATCCGCTGATAATATCCCTGCTTTTGGGCCGAGCGAAGTGAAAACGTATAAATGAATTCGCCTCTCATCTTCCGCCCATCATTGCGGAAAGGAGTGGCCGTAAATTGAATTATGTTGGTTCTCTTGAATTTATCCAGAAACTCACTCCACGTTGCTGCTTCTGTATGGTGTGCCTCGTCTACAAACAGATTGGTAACAGTTGAGGCAAGATACTCGCGTACGTCAATGGTTGTTTGGGCAAGCAATGGCATCGTTGAAACAATGACATTGGAACGAGATACTATTTCCTGCCAACCCTGTAAGTCCATCCCGGTTCTGACCACGGAGACATAAGGGTATTTGCAGTCTTTTGTTACAATCCCAAACTCGTGCAGACATCCAAGAGTAACGAATTTATTAAAGATTTGTTCGCGTAAAGCATCGTGAGGAACTGTTACAAGCACTTTTCGGCATTGAGCCGAAACGAGAATACCCAACATAGTCTCTGTCTTGCCCGTACCTGTGGGCATCACAATATTGGCTCGGTCTTTCAGTGTATAACGCCTAGAGAGATAGGCATGGATTGCGGCAAGTTGAGGCTCCCGCAATCCTGGTTGGTTTGTTTCCTTATCTTCGGGAAGATATGTAAATTGCCCTCTCCAAGATTTAACGATTTCATCTGGGGTACAATCATCAGATATTGCCGGATGCTTCAGCCAGCCTTTCATTTGGAAACCGGTCCTCTCGAATGTTGATGAGTTTATCTGGTGGTTGATTAGGAGCGCATAGTCACATTCTTCAGGAATTACCGTATTAGGGTTGGAGGTGAAGAGAAATCTTCTACCATCTTGCTCAACAATAAATGGCTTTCTGGATATGATGCGACTTATATTGGTATTATCTATGGTAATATCATCCTGACCATAGCAACGCAATACCGTATTTTTGTCAACACGATAGATGATCTTCGTTATGTATTTCGGCGGTCTAATCATTTGCGCATCTACATTAGGGATTGTCGTTTAATGTTTTCTATCTGACCGAAGCAACCGACTGGTCCCATCCATTTCTGCGTTCGGATCACCAAATTTACGTTTTTATATCTCATTCCGGTCGTTTCGGCCGGTTATTTTGTCCATTCTCAATGACTGAGGCATAGTTCCCCTGTGAAGCACATTTCTATGTGCATGTTTTCGATTCAGGAGGCCGCCAGCTGTGCTCTCTGTTCTATCCTGTCCGCCAGCTGCACCACGTTTTCCATGTGTATGCCGAAGAAGATGTACAGGATTTCTGCTAGCTTAGTCCTGGCCTTTACACTCACCATAGGTCGTAGTACACTTTCTGACGACATCACGTTCTCTGCCATTGCATGGAGCAGAAAGAGAAAACAACGTGCTTGGGATATGCAGATATATTTTGCAACTCCTCCAAATTCAGCTTTCAACCTCCGGATGGAAGAATTATTCATGCTAGAGATGAGAAATAATTAACACAATGGCTATCAACTTATTAGTTGGTTTTCTACATTTCACTACAGACCCTATTATTTCCATAAAAAAGGCCATTAATACTCTCCAGTATACTTTGACCTTCAGTCTATGCAATAGAAAACCATCTACCTCAACTCCTGCCTCTTTCTGTACTCATTCGCAGCTCTTGAGACATTCACTGATTTCGGGAATGCATTTACTCTTTCTTTGATGAACGGAAGCATTTCAAGAGGTGGCTTCCTGTCTATATACGTTGCATAGCTAATTTCCATCGCCGCATACAGTTCCTCCTTTTTGTCTGAGTAGCTTTCTTTCACTTGTTCCATCAGGATTCTTACCTGTTCCCTGTCACTTGAGGATAGGTCACTCTTTCTCACCAAACATCTGAAATAAGCGTAGATATGATATGTATTCTCTCCTTTGTCATTCTCGTAGTTTTCTTTTGCCCACTTTAGAGCGTCATCGAATTTTCCCTGTTCGAGCAAGACAGTCACAAGTTCGCGTTTCGCCCTGTCCATATTGTTGTTCTTCTCCAAGGCCTGCTTGAAGCATTTCTCGGCTCGTGGGTACTGTTCATCGTAGCGGAAGAAAAAGCCCTTAAGGAAATCCCTGTCGGCTCCATCAATTTGATTAACCGACTCCCAGAATTTGTCTTTGTTGCGGGCATCATCTTTCAATGTACGGCAAAGCGACAGACAGTACCAGTAAAGCAATTCCCTATCGACATCGTCATTCCAGAAATGCCCATCATTTCTTATCTTCTCGCATATACTGATGACGAGATTGTAATTTCTCTCATTGTATGCTTCGATTACTGCCTTTATCAGGACTGAAGGAACCAGGAAACTGTCACTTGCATACTGCTGTTTCATTATCTTTTGCTGAAGATCGTAGAAGTATAATGATACGTCCTTGGTTATGTTGGCATTTACAATCCTCTTTTCAATCACCTCGCCCACAATCACTTCCAAGTCTTTAGGTAGTCTAATATGGTTTCGACGGATATAGTCACACAAATAATGGTCGAGTCTGATATATTCGTCAGAAGGTCCAAATGTAGAAACTACTCCACGGACTAGTAAGTCAGAAATCGCATTATGCAGGCTTTCTAAGTCTTCCTCGAATATTTCTTCCAGAGTGTTAAAATCAAGAAACTCAAACCTGGCCAAAATGCAAAGGACATTCAGCGAAAGAGAATTATTTTTAAAATGATCAATAAGTGGCTTTGACCGTTCGTCTCCTAACTCTATCAGTTTTGCGATGTCTGTCTTGGCCTTGACAACCCCGTGTTGTGATATGACTTTTACTGCTTCGAGTATCTGGGAAGGTGACTCAAGCAATCTTTCAACAAAGAAATCGACATCACTGTCACGAAATCCGGAATCCAGATGATAACTCTGAGCAAGGCTGTAAAACAGTTTCTTGCGGTCCAACTTGCTGAGTGGATTTATGTGGATATGCTCCAGTCTTGGCAATTCGCTAACTATGTAAGAATTGGGAGTCAGTCGTGATTTTATGAACAGGGCGAGCTGTTTGTTAAGTCTATCGTCAGAGACTATATCGGCAACCCATTTGGGGAGGTTCTTATCTGGCAAGACACAAGCCATGTTGTCGTCCACAAATATGACCTGCTGCATATCAAACAACTGATTGAGCATTGAAATTGCAACGTCAAGCTTTCCTTGATAACTTCCGGCAAGATACGACTTTATTTGTGTATCGTCGTACTGTATAAGAATAAGATTTAACTGAATTATAAAGTCCTCTAGACCATTCTTGACATCAAGCGATATGCGACAAGGCTCCATCTCGGAGGGCCGTCCCAGTTTGCAGAGACATTGTTTTGCAAAGGCATCCTTTCCTACACCCTGTCGTCCGGATATTATCAATGCACGAAGATTCTGCCCGGTCATCGAATAGCGTATCTGTTCGAACTGGCCAAGTTCTTCCTGCCGACCAATCAACCTCGTTTCTCGAATCTTTATATCAGGATTCTCTCTCCAAATAATCCTCCGGAACTTTTGTTCAATATCCAATCGGAGGAGTTCAGGACTTGTAAACGTGTGGAGATTGAAGCACACTTTTGTTCGAATCCACGCTGGGCATTCTTCAAGTTTCAAATCGTTATCAATTACATACGGCCAGAAACGCTCGTACTGCGAGGGTGCAAACTTTTGGGCAGCAGCACTTATCTCTTTCGCAACCCATTCTGATTTAAGCGACTCGCGAGATATCAGCAGCACAAAGACAGTACAATCGTTGATTTTCCTATAGATTTCATCAATCGACCTGAATGCTGGCTCGAAATCATAACAGTCAATAATGCAGAAATCTCTCCCTATTAGATTATACAACTTGATTGCGAAATCTTTCTGTCTGCTACTATGTGAAATAAATGCCTTTATCATATCTTGCATATTTTGCTGTTTTGTGTTATCTATTGTCCTCCTTCCGCCACACCATCTTGTTCACAATCCCCACATAGCTCTGAATAATCTTCACGACCTTCGTGCTGACATTCTCATCGACATAATCCGGCACAGGAATTCCGTGACTGCCATCTCTGCAGAGTTCCACCGCAGTATCAACTGCCTGGAGGAGGGATTTGGTGTCGATGCCAGCAATGATGAAATCTGCCTTGTCGATGGCTTCAGGCCTCTCGGTTGAGGTGCGGATGCAGATAGCTGGGAATGGATGGCCGACACTGGTGAAGAACGAAGATTCCTCCGGGAGAGTTCCAGAATCTGAAACTACAGCAAAAGCATTCATCTGCAGGCAGTTGTAGTCGTGGAAGCCGAGTGGTTCGTGCTGAATCACTCTTGGATCAAGCTGGAATCCTGATGCGGCAAGGCGGTTGCGGCTGCGAGGATGGCAGCTGTAGAGAATTGGCATATCATATTTCTCTGCCATTGCATTGATGGCGTTGAAAAGACTGAGGAAGTTCTTCTCGGTGTCAATGTTCTCTTCACGGTGGGCGCTGAGCAGGATGTATTTGCCCTTCTCGAGTCCAAGGCGCTTGTGAACATCGCTGGCCTCGATCTCGGCGAGATTCTCGTGCAGGACTTCAGCCATAGGAGAGCCCGTGACGTATGTTCGCTCCTTAGGGAGTCCGCAATCGGCAAGATAGCGGCGTGCGTGCTCGCTGTAGGCCATATTCACGTCGGAAATGATATCCACGATCCTGCGGTTGGTCTCCTCCGGAAGGCATTCGTCCTTGCAGCGGTTGCCGGCTTCCATATGGAAAATCGGGATGTGAAGACGCTTGGCCCCGATTACGCTAAGGCAACTGTTGGTGTCTCCCAGAACAAGAACTCCGTCAGGCTTGATTGCGACCATCAGTTTGTAACTCTCCGCGATGATATTGCCCATTGTCTCGCCCAGGTCAGAGCCCACGGCGTTCATATATACCTCGGGGTCTGCGAGCTTTAAGTCCTTGAAAAATACTCCGTTAAGGTTATAGTCGTAGTTCTGGCCTGTGTGGGCGAGGATCACGTCGAAATACTTGCGGCATTTGTTGATGACCGCGGCAAGACGTATGATTTCAGGACGGGTGCCGACAATGATGAGGAGCTTGAGTTTGCCATTCTCCTGCCAATGTATGTCTGAATATGAGTTTGCCATTGCTGTTTGTCTTTTAGTGCTTGTATTCGCTTATTTTACCGGGTCGAAATAGGTATCAGGACGGTTTGGATTGAAGATTTCGTTACAGTACATCACCGTCACGAGGTCTTCAGTGTCTGAGAGATTGATGATGTTGTGGGTGTAGCCAGGGAGCATTATCACGCTCTGGATCTCATCGCCGCTAACCTCGAATTCTATCACTTCGTCAGTGCCTTCCTTGCGCTGCTGTATCAGTCCGTGGCCCTTGACCACGATAAACTGCTCCCATTTGGTATGGTGCCAGTGCTGGCCTTTGGTGATTCCAGGTTTGCTGATATTGATGCTGACCTGGCCGCAGTTCAGGGTGTGAACCAGTTCAGTAAAGGACCCTCTGTCATCCACGTTCATCTTCAGGTCAAAGATTGCACCTTCTTTTGGAAGATAGCTGAGATAGGTGCTGTAAAGTCTCTTTGCAAAGCTGTCAGCGGGAATCTCAGGTATCATCAGGGTCTTAGGCATCTCCTTGAACTGATGGAGCAGATCGACGATTTCACCCAGAGTTGCCTTGTGGGTGACTGGGCAGTAGCAGTACCTGCCTTCCGGGTTCGGAAGCACCTCCAGACCCTTGAATTCGCAGTGATGCTCTTTGCCTTTAAGTGCGCAAATCATCTCCTCTACAAGGTCGTCAATGTAAAGAACCTCCAGTTCGACACTCGGGTCATTGACGGTAATAGGAAGGTCATTGGCGATATTGTTGCAGAAGGTGGCGATTGCACTGTTGTAGTTCGGACGGCACCATTTGCCGTAAAGATTAGGGAAGCGGTAAACCAGGACCTTCACCCCATTCTCCTCTCCGTACTGAAGGAAGAGGTCTTCGCCGGCCTTTTTGCTTCGTCCATACTCGCTGTTGCCGAAACGGCCCGTGAGAGAGGCTTGGGCACTGCTGGAGAGCATCACAGGGGCCTTGTTTCGGTATTTCTTAAGGGTGTCAAGAAGGGTGCTGGCAAAACCGAAGTTGCCCTTCATAAAGTCCTCCGGGTCCTTAGGACGGTTTACACCGGCGAGATTAAATACGAAGTCACATTTCTGACACCACTCGTTAAGTTCTTCCGGAGTAGAATCGATATCGTACTCGAAGACTTCGTCTATTACGAGGTCTCCATAGCATTTAGCCTTTCCCTCTTTTATGTTATTCAGTTGTGCACAAAGATTCTTTCCTACGAACCCTTTAGCACCGGTTACGAGTATCCTCATTACTTGACGAGATTTGAGATTCCGTTAAGTTCATTCTGAATATATTCAAGAGAGGCAATTTTAGCCTTAGTTTCCTCGAGGTTCAGACGATAGGTGTTGTCGGAGTTAAATTCGTCGATAGTTACGGCCTTCTTATTGCCTTCGGTAAAGAACTTATCGTAATTCAAAGTACGATTATCTGCCGGTACACGATAGAAGTTGCCCATATCTTCCGCTTTAGCACATTCCTCCTTAGTAAGAAGGGTTTCATACATCTTCTCTCCGTGACGAATACCGATTACCTTTATGTCTTCTTTCTTCCCACCGAATAGTTCACATACTGCCTCGGCCTGAGTACCTATCGTACAAGCAGGAGCCTTTTGAACGAGAATGTCTCCATTCTGGCCGTGTTCAAAGGCGAAGAGGACCAAATGTTGTTTGAAATCATAGAGCCTTCAGTTAGTGGTCAATTTTTGGACTATGCTCAAAGTCAGAGACATAGCGTCCGCTCGACCCGTCACCAGGCCAATGATTGTCCGTTTTTGGTATTACTTGTTGATTATTTTTTTACTTTTTCTACGCTGGCGACAGCCTCAGGTGTCCAAGATGTTTCCTGCCGCCTGTCACCACGTCCTCGAAGAGGTCTTCGCTGCTGTACATTGGTCTCGTTTTTCCGGCTAAGGTAAGGGGATTTTCTCCGGGTCCAAAATTTGACCACTAACCATTAAGTTCCATTGCTATTGTGTTAATATATTTAAAGATCCTTGTGGTCAAAATAGCCGCGTCTGCTATCAGTAATTTAGGCCGAAAGACCAAAGGGGTAGCGTGTTGCCGTGAGCGAATTCAATGTCATCCTTTACGACATAGGAATCCGGAAGGTCCTCAATCTGTCTTTTTCCTTTATTCCGGCCACCGATCTCAAATGTGCGGTCACCGATGACGAAATCAGACTGACGTGAGGAAACCACATCATTCTCCACACGCATCTGGTTGTAGAAAAAAGTTTCCCTCATGTTCCCTATGTCAGCTTTCCCTCCGGACAAGACTGTCATCAGACTTGGGTTGTCAATATAGACCTTCTCCACTTTGCCCAGTCCCCTCATGCCTCCCGTATCGTCCCTAAGTTGACCTATCAGCTGAGCCTTCTCCAGCAACGCGAGATAGTCTGAGACGCTGTTTCGGCTGACTCCGATTTCAGACGCGAGGCTATCCGCATTAGGTTTATACGGAGCAAGTGTCGAGATAACAGCCAGCATCTTTTTTAGTTTTTTTGCTGTCGGTGCCTTTAGTTCGGCATACTGTGCGATGTCTGATTCTATCGTTTTTGTTATGACATTCTGCATCCTCATCGGGAAATCTCCCTCCAATGCAAATGGATAGTAGCCCTCTGCAAGGTAACGTCTGAAAAGAGGGAGAGGATGAAGCACACCGTCAATACGTGACTTGCCCGCGAGTATCTCGTCAAGTGAATACTTAGATGCGTTTATGTTGTGAAACAGTTCCAGATACTCTCTGAAGGACAAACCATACAGCGTATAAGGTAGTACCCTTCGACTGAGATCAGCGACACCGTCCATGATGTCCAGTATGGAAGATCCTGAGAAAATCACCCTCATGTCAGGATGAGTGTCATATATCTGCTTGAGTTCGCGGGACCAGTCAGAATACTTGTGAACTTCGTCTATGACGAGCAAATGGCCAGCATCCTTCGAGAACTCATCCGCAACCTCGACGAGAGAGTGAGTGCTGAAATATGTATGGTCAGCGGATATGTATAGAAACTTGCAATCCGAAGCCTGTTCCTTAAGATATTGCAGGATCATCGTGGATTTGCCGACTCCTCTTGCCCCTGTGATTGCGATCATACGGGAAGTCCAGTTCACACGTTCATAAAGATACCTGTGAAAACTGCTGGTCGTAAGTTCCAGCTGCAAACGCATGTATTCGTATAACGCCTCGTCAACCATACTCAATTAATTTTGTATATCTATGCAATACTATTGCAAAGATAGCAATCGCACTCAAAAAGTGCAATTTTTCCATGTTTCATGCACCCATATTGTGCACAACATTTTGCATTCCCGAAACTACCGGTACCACCGGTAATCATCAAT
>ULJH01072297.1_pt1 | contig 57336 bp, 47 predicted proteins | sample 1950781 | NCBI WGS metagenome assembly ULJH01 (sample SAMEA4835462, study PRJEB28245) | human gut metagenome | biome: gut microbiome; material: fecal sample | place: Denmark | collected 2008 | reverse complement strand
CCCTACAGGAAAATTCCTTTTCGGGGATAAGGTTACAGCGACCTTTACGGCAGCAGACGGCTATTGCTTCCCAGCGGGGTATGCGGCATCGACGAGTGGAAGCGGAAGTATATCCACCAAAAGAAACAGTATGACAAAAATTACCGTTACCTATATTTTTGCAGAGGAAATGGCGGATACGGTTACCGTGACACTTCCTCCCGCAGAAGAAAAAACACAGCCGGAGACGGAAACCGGGACCGGAAGTGTGACGGTAGCGGATTTGTATTACGGTACACAGCCTTCGCCCAGAGCGGAGTCATCCACCAATGGGACAGAGGGAGTTATCTATGAATATAAAATCCGCGGAGCAGCGGATTCCACATATTCGACCAGTGTGCCGGAACAGGTAGGGGCATATACCCTGCGGGCAACCTTTCCCCGCAAAGGCCATTATACAGAGACCACGGCAGTATGTGATTTTTCTATTTATTATCTGCCGGTACCGGAGAATCCGTGCACAATTTCCGGAAAGATCGGAAAAAATAATTTTTACATATCCAGACTGGAGGTTACGCCACCGGAGGGCTATAAAATTGCAGCCACCGATGGAGGAGAATACAAAGACAGTATTCTTGTGGGGGACGAAAAGGCACCTGCGGCAATTTACCTGATGAGGCAGAAGGATGGGGCGAAAACAGCAGCCATACCCTTCGGAACATACAAAATAGACATTACACCGCCCCGGATTGAAGCGGAAAACGGAAAAGAGTACTTTGCGGATTATAAAGAGATAAGTATTTCCGACCTGCGTCTTGACGGTATCAGTGTTAATGGGGAGAGGGTAGATTTCGGGGGAACATCCTGTACGGCGGAGCTTTCTTCCAATGACGAGAGCACGGAATATGTAATCCGGGCGGTTGACGAAGCCGGAAACGAAAGTACGGTTACGGTTATTATCTCAGCAGAATGGCTTAAAACAGGTATCGTACCGGCAGACAGAGTTCTTAAGCTGAATCCGCAAAGAGAATATAAATTAGGGAACGGCTCATGGAAGGTCAGCGGAGACAATAATGTTTACAATGGCGGACAGACATTCTATGTGGGCAGCAGGGGCAGTTATACCTTTACCGTGAATTAGACAGCCTGCGGTGCAGAAGGAGAACAGGATGAAGAAACTCGATAAAAAACGCTTGCTTATTGCTCTGACAGCAGTGGTGTTAGCGGTCATTGGTTTTACTGTATTTTTTTTCCTGAGGAAGGATACATACCGGATTATCAAGGTTTATGAAATAAATGGTACATCCAGGGTGAAGAGAGGAAGTCTCGAGGATCTGGAGCCCTTTGCCAACATGCTTTTACAGTCGGGGGATACCGTGAATGTGGATACGGGAACCATGACTTTGCGGCTGGATGAAGACAAATATGTGTATGCGGAAGAAAATACGGAGTTTTCAATAGAGGCAGCCGGGAACAGTAAAGAAGGCAGAACAACCATAGAATTAAAGAAGGGCGCCATCGTAAATGAAATCCGCCAAAAGCTTGGTGAGGGCTCATCTTATGAAGTGAACACACCCAATGCTACCATGTCCGTAAGGGGCACAACCTTCCGGGTTGAAGTAACGTATGATCAGAACGGAACCTGTTATACAAGGATTACCGTGACGGACGGCAGGGTGGTTACCCGGTTAAAATATGAAGACGGAAGCGTGGCGGAGGAGGAAGTAGCGGTAGAAAAAGATGGGGAAGTCATCATCTATCGTGACAGCACCACAACGGACTATGTAAAGGATATTCCGGGAGAAAATACCGGGGAAAACAATAACGAAGAGTCAAAGGCAGACGGAACCGATGCCTGCACCGTTACCTTTATGTACGATGGAGAGGTATTCTGCACGCAGACAGTACAGAACGGAACGTGTGCATCAATGCCGTCTCTTATGCCGGAGAAAGAAGGCCGGTGGGATTATGATTTTACAAAGCCTGTGGAGCAGGATATTGTAATAAAATGGAAATAAGCTTCAGAAACGGAATATACGGTGAAAATCCGGAAAGGTAAGGGAGCATATCTTGGATATCGGGAAATTAAAATCAGTCAGAACAATCCGGGAGTTCTTTGAACTGAAGGATGGAACAGAAATAAAGGAAGGAACGCGTTCCTTTCTGGAAGCCATGACGGAAGTGAGGATAGACCCGGGCTGTGACATTGTTACCGTAGGACATGACAGTGAGGACGGCATGTACATTATTTTAAGCGGGACAGCAGATGTTTACAGTGCGGAAAACACCCTGATCAATACTCTTTCCGAAGGTGATTTTATCGGCGAACTGGGTCTTATTAATGAGGACTGCAGGAAGGCTACCGTGCGTGCAAGGGATGAAGTGGTGTGCGCCAACATAGCCAAACCGCTTTTCGACAGACTGGCAGCCGAAAACCGTAAGATATACGGCACCTTTATGAATATGCTTTATAACAAAACCACGAAGCTGGTAACGGAGAGGGAAAGAATCCGGTCGGAGCTGGCAATCGCCACCCGGATTCAGACAGGATGCCTGGAAGATGATTTTACCGTATTTGAACGGCTGCCGGATGTGAAACTCACGGCCCGTATGCGTCCGGCAAAGGAGGTTGGCGGTGATTTCTATGATATGTTTCTGATTGATGAAAACCATCTGTGTTTTCTGATTGCGGATGTATCGGGTAAAGGAATACCGGCTGCTCTTTTTATGAGTATGGCAAAAACCCATATCAGAAACTATGCGACATTGGGACTGCCCCTTTCCGAAGTGGCGTACCGTGCCAACAACCAGCTCTGCTATAAGAATGAAGAGTCCATGTTTGTAACGGTATTTATCTGTGTACTGGATCTTACCTCGGATACGGTGACATTTGTCAATGCAGGACACAATCTTCCTTTTCTGCAGAGCGGAAACTCGGATTTTGTCAAAATAAAGGCAAAAGCCAATATGGTTTTTGGCATGATGGAAGATATGCCATACAGAGAACAGACATTTACCCTGAAAAAGGGAGACTGTCTGTATCTGTATACGGACGGTGTGACAGAGGCATTGAACCCTTCCGGTGAATTTCTGGGTGACGGCAGACTGGAAGAGATGCTGAACCGGAACAGGGACAAGACCGGATCGGTAGATGATTTTACGGACACCATGTACCGGGAAGTAGACAGCTTTGCGGATGGAGAAATGCAGGCAGATGATATTACCATGGTGTTTGTGAGCAGGCAGTAAACAGGAAGGAATAGATTGCAGAGGGGTTGCATGAAAAAAACAGTCAGAATTATTGCAGAATGTTTCGTAGTCTTTGTGTGCGTTTTTTTGTTGACGGTGTGGAATCTATTTTCCCCGCTGGATTATATTTTACGGGATGGGCTGTATCAGAGACCGAGAGGCGTTTCCGGTGATATTAAAATTATCGGGATTGATGAAAGAACACTGGAGAGACTGGGACCTGTCGGCACCTGGTCCCGCAGCTGCTATGCAGATTTGCTTGACAGGCTGAATGAGGATGAGGAAACCAGACCGCTCGTAATCGGGTTTGATATTATCTTTTCCGGAAATGTGGACGAAGAAGGAGATCAGGCATTTGCAGACAGGGCAGAAAAGGGCGGAAATGTGGTAACGGCGTCCCAGCTTTTATACAGTGAGAAAGCGGAGATGGATGAAAACGGAATCCCATATTACAGGATAACAGGCGAAGTGCTGCCTTATGAGGCCTTGAGAAAAGCCGCAATAAGCGGTTATACAAATGTGGCACAGGATTCGGATGGAACGGTCCGCCGCATTCTGGTGGAGCAGGATTACAAGGGCGAAAGCAGGATGATGTTCTCGCAGGTAATTTATAACAGGTACTGTGATGAAAAAAAGATAGAGCCCGAAACGGTAAAACAGGACAAAACCAGAAGAACGCTGATAAATTATTCCGGAAAGCCCGGAGACTATGAATACATATCCTTTGTGGATGTGCTTGACGGAAAAATTGACACACGGATTTTTAAGGACTGTATTGTACTGGTAGGGGCATATGCAGCCGGGATGCAGGACAATTTTCATGTGCCGAACGGTCACAGCAGGCAGATGTTCGGAGTGGAAATTCATGCCAATATCCTGCAGGCATTTATGCAGGGAAGATTTTCCGTAAACGGAAATCCCTATATAGCGGGTATACTGGCGGGACTTTTCTGTGCCCTGGTGCATTTTCTGTTCCGGAAAATGAAAATAGCCAGAGCGACTATTCTCCTGGCGGCATCCGTTTTTGCAGGGCTGGCAGTATGTACCGTGCTCAACAACAACGGTATCACCGTCAGTATTCTGTACGTGCCGCTTATGCTTACCGTTTCCTACATATACTGTCTGGTATTCCGTTATCTTGCAGCAAAGCTGAAGCAGCGAAAGGTATTGAACGCCTTCAAAAAATATGTGGCGCCGCAGGTTGTGGAGGAAATCGCAAAGAAGGGTGATTTCCGGATAAAACTCGGAGGGGAAAACAGGGATATAGCGGTTCTCTTTGTAGATATAAGGGGCTTTACCACTATGTCAGAGGCATTAGAACCGGAACAGGTGGTGGAAATACTGAACCAATATCTGGAGCTTACCACCGAGTGCATCTTCCGGAATAAGGGAACACTGGATAAGTTTGTGGGGGATGCTACCATGGCAGTGTTCAATTCCCCGTTTGATCTGGAAGATTATGTATATCATGCGGTCTGCGCAGCCATGGATATTGTCAATGGCGGCATTGCCCTTGAGGCGGATTTGAAAAAACGTTTCGGCAGGAGTATTGGGTTTGGCGTAGGTGTCAACTGCGGTCCTGCGGTCGTGGGAAATATCGGATGTGAATTCCGTATGGATTTTACGGCTATCGGGGATACGGTCAATACGGCCGCCCGGCTGGAAGCCAATGCCGGGAAGGGACAGGTGCTTATCAGTGACGAGGTGTACGAAAGACTGAAGGACCGGATAGAAGTGGACACTGTCGGAGAAATCCCGTTAAAAGGAAAAAGCAGAAATGTATTTGTTTATTCTCTGAAAGCAATAAAAGGAAAAGAAGATGAGCAGAAGTAAATTACTGATAATACCGGACAGGAACAGGATAGCGGAATATGCAGGACTGGCAGAGCAGTACCGGCTGGGGTTTGAATACAACGATTTTTTCTCTCCCGGTCTTCTGGAAGACGAAGAGGCGGTAGAAAGGGTCATTGAAGAATACCTGAGGTCGGACAGACAGCCCGGCTATTGCACGGTACACGGAGCTTTTCTGGATATAACGATTTTTTCGGATGATCCGCTGATTTATAAGGCTTCGGATTACCGGGTGGAGCAAAGCCTTTGCATAGCGGAAAAAATAGGAGCCGGAGCCGTTATCTTTCATACCAATTACATTGCAAATTTCAGGAATGCGGAGTATAGGGAAAGCTTTGTGAGCCGGAACGCAGCTTACTGGACAGAAAAACTTTCGCAGCATCCCGGACTATCCATATATGTGGAAAATATGTTTGACGATACGCCGGAGCTTCTGGCTGCTCTGGGAGAAAAAATGAAGGAGCATCCCCGCTTCGGCATCTGCTTTGATTATGCCCATGCTCATGTATTCGGGGACGTGAACCATATAGAAGAGTGGGTAAAGACATTGGCTCCCTATATCCGGCACGTTCATATTAACGACAATCATTGTAAAACGGACGAGCATCTTGCAATAGGGGATGGAAACATAGACTGGCGGCGTTTTCTGCTTTATCGCGAAAAATATTTTCCGGAAGCCACCATACTCTTAGAAGTAAAGGGAATGGACAAAATAAAGAAATCCATGGAATATCTGAAAAGCCTGACAAACATAAAAAGCATAACGGTAAAGGCAAAGCTTACGGCTCTGGATGAACTCAGGAAGATGGTGGAAGAAGAGCTTTCGGGGAAGCATTGTCCGCCGGGATTTATCCGGAAAATAATGGTATGTGTGGAAGAATTATTCGTTAATATCACAAATTATGCCTACACGTCAGAGGAGGGCTTCTGCCGGGTGGATATGCAGACGGCAGGAACAGAAAATGCCGGATACGTCCGGATAACACTGCGGGACGGCGGAGTGCCGTTTAATCCTCTGGAGAAGGAGGAACCGGATATATCCCTGTCTGCGGAAGAAAGGCAGATCGGCGGTCTGGGCATCCTTATGGTAAAGAAAATCATGGATACCGTGACCTATGAATATAAAGATAAACAGAATGTTGTAACGATGGAAAAAAGATGGCAGGCATAAAGCTGCGGAAAGAGGTATAAGTATGGAAATCAGGAAGAAGCAGGACGGAGAAAAATTAGAAATCTGTATAGAGGGCAGACTGGATACCAATTCAGCACCGGTATTGCAGAAATCCATGGAAGAACTGCTGGAGGAGCCGGTACGGGAGCTTGTACTGGATATGGAGGGCTGCGATTATGTGGCAAGCTCCGGACTCAGGGTTATTCTCTGCGCACAGAAAAAAATGAACAGCCTGTCGGGAAGCATGGTTGTCAGAAATGTTCCGGATGAGGTGATGGAGGTTTTTGAGATGACAGGCTTTTCGGACATATTGGACTTTGCATAAAAGAAGGGGTGGTTACATGGATTTTCAAAATATAATCGGGAAATTTATGACGGAGAAAGTAGGATATACCGTTATTGTCTGCAGCGACACATCGGAAATTGTATATACGGATTCCCTTTATCTGGAAAAATGCGGAGAAGATATAACCGGGAAAAAAGTGAGGGAGGCATGCGGCTGGCATCAGGAATGTCCGGAGCTTATTACGGACGGCGATGCGGTGGAATGGGAATATATTGATGCCTCGGACAAAAAATATTACAGCATAAAATCCGCACGCTTTTCCGAAGAAAAAAGAGAATATGAAATACATCTGCTTACGGATATTACAGGATATATGAGCCTGAACCGGGATGTTACAAAATACATGGGATTTTTTAAGAAACTTTCAAAATTCCAGACGGCGGTACTTGAAAAGCTTTCCGACACATATTATGAGCTGCTGCCGCTTGTTGCCGATTATCTGAAGACTGACAGGACCTGTTTTCTGCTTCAGAGAGGAGACAATGTAGAAATTATTACCTTTGACCGTAAGGAGAAAAACTACAGCAACGAAAGAGTTTCCCGGAAAGAGGCGGAAAAACAAGGCTTATTTGCGGAAGACAAAGAAAAGGGGCAGGCCGGGGATACCATGCCGGCATCCGGCGATTATATACTGATAAGCGGGGAAATTTCGGGAGACCGTTATGCAGTGACCGTACATAACGGACCGGGTACAGACGGAGATGCCTTGCGGGAACCGGCCTTCAAAAGTGTAATAAGGCTTTACATAGAAAATGGCGTTATGAGGGAAAAACTGGTTTATGAAAGTGAACATGACGGATTGACAGGTCTGCTCAACAAAGGAAAATACCTGTCCATGGCAGAGAAAAACTTTGTCGGTCTGGACTCCATTGCCATATTTAATTTTGATGTGAACAATCTGAAAAAAATGAATGACCTGTTTGGACATGAAGCCGGCGATAAATTGATTATCAAGTCCGCCGACAGTATCCGGAAGGTGATTAACAATAAGGTACACGGATTCCGCATGGGAGGCGATGAATTCTTAATGGTAGCGGAAAATGTTACCAGAGAGGAAACAGACACCATAAAAAAACGTTGGGAGGAAGAGCTTGCCAGACTTAATACGGCAGATGACGGCATAAACTGTGTGATAGCCCTGGGAGTTGCCTATGGGGAAAAAGGCTATGACTACGCAGCACTTCTGAAACTCGCGGATGAACGCATGTATGAGGACAAGAAATCAAAGAAAAAGCCGGGAGAAGAAATCCGCTAAACGCAGTAGCACAAATGCATAGGAAAGTGGTATAATAGCAGATGGTTATAAAAGTGGGCAGTGCTCACGAAGGAAAGGCGGTTACAAAAGATGGTTATTGATTTTAAGAACATAGAAGAGCAGGCGCTTCCTGCCTTTAAGGGCGGCAAGGGAGAGCTTTGCGTGAAAAGACATGTGGACGAAAAGTGCACTATTATGTATGACAGACTGACACCGGGGTCCTCCATCGGTTTCCATGTCCATGAGGGCAATTGTGAGATTATCTACATTTTAAGCGGAAAAGCTGATTTCATTTACGATGAAGGCACGGAATGCGTGGAAGCCGGCGGATGCCATTACTGTCCCAAGGGGCACGGTCATTCCATGATTAACAATGGTACGGAAGATATTGTTTTCTTCGCTGTGGTACCGGAACAATAAACCGTTGTACGGTGCAGGCGAAAGGGGATATCGGATTGTCTATGTCAGAACATACAAATAAACATATGGAGCAGCTCTTTCTATCCCAGGTAAACAGACCGGATGTAAAGCAGTTTGCCCAGAAAAAATCCATGCCATACCGGGAGCTTATGTCTTATTACCGGTGTGCCATGATGGAGGTAGAAACAAAATTCAGTGTTCTTAATGAGGAATTGTCCATGCAATATGACCGCAATCCCATTGAGACCATAAAGACCAGGCTGAAATCACCGGAAAGTATTCTTGAAAAATGTTACCGGAAGGGCATCAGTGTAACTACGGAAAGTATCGAACAGAATCTGTTTGATATTGCCGGTGTGCGTATCATCTGTTCCTTCCCTTCCGACATTTATATGCTTTCCGAGGCATTCTTAAAACAGGATGATATTGAGCTGATTGCGAAAAAGGACTATATAGAGCATCCGAAGGACAACGGTTACCGCAGTCTGCATCTGATTGTGGAAACGCCGATTTTCCTTCACAACCAGAAGAAGCTCATGAAGGTGGAGGTACAGTTCCGCACCATTTCCATGGACTGGTGGGCGAGTCTGGAGCACAAAATCCGCTACAAAAAGGACTACACCATCACGGAAGAAACAGCCCATGATCTGAAGCAGTGCGCGGAGGTCAGCGCCATGCTGGATGCCCGTATGGAAGCCATCCATAAAAAGGTGGAGAATACCGGAGATTGATGTTATTTAATGCAAATATCTAAAAAAAGTATTAAAAAAAACTGTTGACAAATGCTTTTCAAAAGACTATTGTATAGTCAATTCAACAAGCAAATGCGAGGAACAGGAAATGACTTCCCCTTATCACCGCTTACAGAAAGCCGTAAATTGTGAGAATCGGCAGCAAGGAATGGGAGGGCCCTCACCTGCGAGCTGCTTTTATGAAAGACGCATCATTCCGTGAGAAACGTCAAAGCTTTTACCAGCCGTCAAAGGAATGCTTGATGTATCGTGTCCAGTAGTGAAAGCCGGTATCCACCGTTAAAGGGACATGTCTTCTGACAGATTTGATGTTCAGGTGACAGGAGAGAGGTCGGGCAACCGGCAAACAAAGTGGTAACGCGGAAGTAATGTAAATGATAAACCTTCGTCTTTGTACAGAATCCATGGGATGATGTATGGGACGGAGGTTTTTTATTGCTTTATATAAGCAATAAAGCCCTCCGGGCAGGAGCGCCCTGCGGCGGAGTGGAATTATGTCGCTGAAGCGACCCACCGCAGGCGGAGAATCCTGCAAAGCAGGATTCTTCCTTAATAAAAAGAAAAGAGGAGAAGTAATTATGAACACACTTGTAATCGTATTAATCGCAGCAGTTGTTTTGGTAGCAGCGTATGTATTTTACGGACGCTGGCTGGCAAACAAATGGGGTATTGATCCGAAAGCAGAAACACCCGCTGTCAAGTTCAAGGACGGCAAAGACTATGTACCTACAAACGGGTGGACCGTTTTCAGCCATCAGTTTTCATCCATCGCGGGCGCAGGCCCTGTCACCGGTGCCATTCAGGCAGCAGCTTTCGGCTGGTTACCGGTTCTGCTCTGGGTTCTGATCGGCGGCGTATTCTTCGGTGCCGTTACCGACTTTGGTGCCCTGTATGCATCTGTTAAAAACGAAGGCAAGTCCATGGGTATGCTGATTGAAAAATACATCGGCAAATTCGGACGTAAGATTTTCCTTTTGTTCTGCTGGTTATTTACTTTGATTGTTACCGCAGCTTTCGCCGATATGGTAGCCGGAACCTTCAATGCGTATACCGTAGTGGACGGAACCACACAGTTAGCCGACGCCGCAAAGACCAACGGCGCAGCCGGTATGGTTTCCATCATGTTCATGGTATTCGCTGTTGTATTTGGTTTAATCCAGAAGAAGTTCAACCTTTCCGGCTGGAAAGAGGCAGCGCTCGGTATTCTTTGCATCATTGCTTCCTTTGCCATCGGTATGAACTTCCCGTTAATCTTCAACAAAGATACCTGGAGCTACATCACCTTTGTTTATATTTTCTTCGCAGCCGTACTTCCTATGTGGCTCTTAAAGCAGCCCCGTGACTATATGACGACATTCATGTTTATCTGCATGATTGCCGGTGCGGTCATCGGACTTTTCGTAGCACATCCTACGATGAACCTTCCTGTATTTACAGGCTTTACCAACGATAAATTAGGAACTCTGTTCCCCATTCTGTTTGTAACCGTTGCCTGTGGTGCCGTTTCCGGTTTCCACAGCCTGGTTTCCTCCGGTACTTCCTCAAAGACCGTTGAGAATGAAAAGGATATGTTAAAGGTTGGCTACGGCGCCATGGTTCTGGAAAGCTTACTGGCTGTACTTGCCCTTTGTGTTGCCGGTGCGGCAGCCGCTGCAGACGGAACTGCAGCAGCAGGTACTCCGTTCCAGATTTTCAGCCGCGGTGTTGCAGGCTTCTTTGAAATGTTCGGTGTGCCCGTTTATGTGGCAACCGTATTCATGACCATGTGTGTATCCGCTCTGGCTCTTACCAGCCTGGATGCTGTTGCACGTATCGGCCGTATGAGCTTCCAGGAACTCTTCAGCGTAGACGATATGGAGCATGCCGCTCCCTGGAGAAAGCTTTTATGTAATACCTATTTCTCCACCATCGTTACCCTGCTTTGCGGTTATGTGCTGACCAAAATCGGCTATGCAAACATCTGGCCGCTGTTTGGTTCCGCAAACCAGTTATTAAGCGCTCTGGTACTGATTACCCTCTGCGTATTCTTAAAGGTAACCGGCCGCAGCAACAAGATGCTGTTCCCGCCCCTTATCATTATGCTTTGCGTAACCTTTACCGCTCTGGTACAGCGTCTTATCGCTATGGTTAAGGCCATCCAGAATGCGGCAGCCGTTACCATTCCCGCAGGCGAAACCACCTGGGGCAAGGTATTCATTGCCAACGGCTTGCAGTTAATCATCGCTGTCCTGCTTATCGTTCTTGGTCTTATCATTGTCGTAAACTCCACCAAGAGCTACGCCAAGAGCAAGAAGAACTCCGAAAAGGCAGCTTAAAAGCAAAAGACTTAAGAGCAAAATCAGGCAGGACACTGCCTGACAGACTTAGCTTTCTTGTAATCAATATAGAGGCAAAACCCCGGTTTCGTTTCAGGTGAGACCGGGGTTTTGTTTTGCCGTGGATTAGGGTGTTCTGGTTAAAAACTATATCATATAAGGAAGAACATCGGAAATGAATTTGTCTAATACGGAAAGCTGACTGGTTGTAAGAGGTTCTATATCATGTATGATTTTCTCTAAAAGTTCTGAATTGTCATTAACGGAAGTGTCTTCGATTACAATAATGTTTTCAATACCGACATGAAATATGGTGCATGCAAGAATAATCTTTTCGATTGTAAAGTTTCGTTCTCCCCGCTCCAACTGCGCATAATACTGGGTATCCAGATACAGGGCGTTAGCCAGCTGTTCCTGTGTCATATTATTTAATAAACGGTATTTTTTTATGTTCTGTGCTATGGAATTTGTGGCTTTATTTTTCATGGCATCTACCTCATCTATTAAATAACATATCCGACAAAAATAATGTTTTGCAGACAATCTATGCTATATATACCCTTGCAAATAGCTATACCTTGCTATATAATTCTTGTAAAAGATACAAAGATTGACATGAAATCAGCAAAATAATTAAAAAATAAGAGTATATATGTACTATTTCGGAAGAAGTCAGTACATAACTGACAATATTTGTCTATGTCATTTGCTACAATGCCTTTATCAAAGCTAAACGGAGGTCGCCTGATGGAGTATGAAGGTAGTGACAAAGTAAATCGTGTTCTTGGCATTTATACTAAGCTACTGAACGGTGCAGTGATTAACAAAGCGGAAGAAGCGCAATGTTATGGTGTAAATGAAAGAAGTATCCAACGCGACATTGACGATATAAGAGACTTTCTGGATACCCAGTCAGTAGAAAAAGGTGAAGTAAATTCTGTTATTTACGATAGAGTAAAAAAGGGTTATTGTATGGAGACCATTTATAAGGTTAAGCTGACCAACAGTGAAATTCTTGCACTCTGTAAAATTCTACTGGACAGCAGGGCTTTCACCAAAGAGGAAATGACAGGCATGCTCCAACGTATGATTGACTGCTGCGTACCCAAGAGCAATCAGAAACTGGTGAAGGATTTAATCTCCAACGAAGAATTTCATTATGTGGAACCAAGGCATAAAACGGAATTTTTAGATACCATGTGGGACATCGGACAGGCAATCCGGTCCTCTAAATACATAGAAATCGAATATACCAGAATGATGGACAAGAAGACGGTGAAACGAAAAATTAAACCCGTTGCCATTATGTTTTCTGAGTACTACTTTTATGTCACCGCTTTTATTGATGACGAAAAGGTACGGGAGAACTTCGATGTGATTAACGATTCTTTTCCTACCATTTACCGTATAGATCGCATTCAAAGCTTGGAGGTATTGGAGGAACGATTCCATATACCGTATGCCAGCCGGTTTGAAGAAGGTGAGTTCCGAAAACGCGTGCAGTTCATGTACGGCGGTAAGCTGCAGAAGGTACGTTTTAAGTATTCGGGACCGGACATAGATGCCGTTCTCGACAGACTTCCCACTGCAGTAATTGAAAGCGAAGAAAATGGTATTTATACCGTGAAGGCGGAAGTGTTCGGCAAGGGAATCGATATGTGGTTCCGGAGCCAGGGGGAGAATGCATTTGCCATTCAATATATAAAGTAAGGAGACACAGAAATGTTCGAAAGATTAAAACTTGATATGAGTAAAGTATATCCTACATTGGTTGTATCTACTATGAGCAGTGGAAAATCAACACTTATCAATGCATTGGTTGGAACGGACTTATTACCCAGCATGAATAGGGCCTGTACAGCCAAAGCGGTTGCTGTATTGGATAATGACCTAAAAACGCAGTTTGCAATTCATGCCGTAGATGAAAATGGAAATTACTCCTATATAGAACAGGCTACGAAGCAAGTCATAGCCGAGTATAATAAATCGAACAAAACATCTGAAATGGTAGTAGAAGGAGAAATTCAAGGCATAAGAAACAGTAAAAAATCAATGCTTCTCATAGACACACCCGGTATAAATAACGGCATGGATTCGGCACATGAAATGATAACCAGACAAGTTTTAGAAGACTACTCGGAAGGGTTAATACTGTATGTTATTAATGCACAGCAGATAGGAACGAACGACGATAGCTTATTTCTCACATACATTGCACAAAAGCTGAAGGAAAGCCCTGAATTTAGTATTCTGTTTGCTGTGAATAAGATGGACTTAATTGACCCTGAAAGAGAAAATCCAGAGGAATTAATAGAAAATTGTAAAAATTATATTGAATCAAAGGGTATTTCAGCTCCTATTATAATTCCAATATCAGCAGTTAGTGCGCTATTGTTCAAGAAAGTATTACAGAATCAGCCACTGTCAAAAAAAGAAGAGAGGGATTTTATTAAAAATTATAGGCAGTTCCGAAGAAAAGGATTTTCACTACAGGACTATGTAGATTTATTAAGGGGGGGAACATTAAGTGAAAGGATAGAAATTGGCGGAGAAATATATAAACGGGCACAGATATATGCTGCATTGGAAAATACGGGAATTTCATTCCTTGAAAAACAAATGGATGAAATTATGACAAAGTCATTTCATATGTCTGCACCTAAGATCAGCTTCATTAAAGAAAATGATAATCCTGATATGGCATCGAAAAAAGAAACACAAGTAAATAAAGAAGGAGATAAAGATATGGTTAAGGTACAAATAAGTTATAATCCATATACCGTAAGAACGGATTTGCTGATTAATGGAAAGAAGATGAATGAGGAAGTTTCTCCATTGTCTTATATCAACGGCAGAAGGCTGCAGGAGTGGATTGAACCCAGGGAAAATTGGCCGGGGATTTTCAAAACTCTCAGAACAAGTGTCGGCGATGGACAGATTACCATCGAATTTACGGGAACGTCCGGTGATTTTCAGGATGTGGTTTATGCAAAGGATAATTTTGGAACACAGTGTTTTAGTAAAATAGAATTAATTCATAAAAATAAAGAAACAGCTCAAAATTCGGATCCGTACAGCAAAATTATTAAATTAAAAGAATTATACCAGGAATTACAGGAGGGACCGGTTGAAGAATTCAAAACACCGGATATTCAAAAGAATTTTGAAGCAGCAATGGATTCTGAATTCAAAATTGTAGTAATTGCACCTATGAGCAGTGGTAAGTCTACCCTTATTAATGCCATTATTGGGCGAGATATACTTCCGGCAGTAAACCAGGCTACCACGGCCGTAATTACGGAAATAAAAGATAATGACAACCTTCAGGATTTTATTGCCAATGCGGATGATAAGTATGGAAACAATGTTGTGGAAAATCAAAAGGCGACAAAGGAGCTGATATCCGAACTAAATTATAGAAAGGATCCTAATGACCCGGAGGGTAAAGAAGCGCTGATTCATTTGGTAAAGCTGGAGGGGCCGATTCCAGGTCTTCCTTCAGATGTATTAAGTACTGTTTTTGTGGATACTCCGGGAGGAAACAATTTCCAGAACAAAGAACACGAGCTTATGATGGATGAATCTATAAATGATGAGAATAAAAGTTTAATCCTTTATGTGTTTAATGGAGCACAGCTTGGAACGAATGATAGCAACATTATATTGAAAAAAATTGCTAATGCTATGAAGAATAGTACCAATGGAAAACAGTCAAGGGATCGCTTTTTGTTTGTTGCTAACCGAATGGATGAGTATGATACAGAAAAAGAGAAATATGAAGATGTGATTGAACACACAATTCTTGAACAATTGAAACATTGTGGGATTACAGAACCTAATTTGTTTCTGGGATCAGCACAGACGGCTAAATTGATACGTATGCTTGAGAACGGAGAACAGCTTTCGAAAAATGAAAGACTTAATTTGCGTACGCTTGTGGAATGTTTTAACAGTAAAGAATGTATGTTATCGAAGTATGCTTCTTTATCCACTTCTGTAAAAAATGAGCTCGAAAAAAAGGCAGAACAGTATGCAGAAATGGGGAAAAAGATAAGAGAGAAAAATGATACAAAAGAACCAAATGAAAGCGAATATAAAGCTGCTGAAATCAATAGCGGTATTCCGGCAATTGAATTGGCAATCAAGGAATATCTGGAAAAATATGCAATTGCCATCAAAATTAAAACGGCGCATGATACTTTCATGAAAAAAGTTATTGAGAGAAATATGATTAATAACTGTGAAGCGGAGTGGGCAAAGTCTCAGGAAAGTTTCGATGCAATTAAGGAAGAGCTTCAGCAAAAACAGGAAAAATATGATTACAGTAAAAAACAGGAGGAATTTAGGGATAAAGTTGAACATATCGAATTAGATACACAATTTATCGAGAATGAGAAGGCAATAATAATTCAAAAAATTGATAAACTGGGGTGTGATGGTGATGATGAGATAGAGCTTGAAAAGGCAGATTATTATCTAGAAAAGTTTAGGCAGGATGTATTCAGCATAGGTGAAGAGGCAAAGGAGGTTCTGGATAATGCATTCAATAACGGGGTATTAGCCGTTTGTCAAATTATAATTCAGGAATATTCGCAATACATTCAAGAATTAAATCAGGATGGAGTTTTTAATGTTGGTAACTATGATATGAGACAGACAGAAGTGTATGAAAATTTCAACCTGAAAAAAGTGGATGATTTACTTGGAGAACAATACAAGGATACGAAGGATGTATTAACAGGCCAGAGAAGAGAAAAAGTAAAGGGGCTTCGAGCTGGGATAGCTCGTTTGTTTGGAAAGGAAAAAGCCTTTGGGGTTGAGGCATATAAGACAATAAATATATATACGAAAAAGGAATTCGTTAATATTAAAAAGTTAAAGCAAGATCAGATCACAGAAATACAGCATTCTTTTGACAAGGAGATAAAAGAAAATATTGAGTATACAGAAGAAAAAGTGGGTGACTTAAAAAAACTGACAATGGATAAGCTTAATGGACTTTCCATAATGGTAAAAGAGCAGCTTGATGAAATAAATGAACTGCTTGTAAGTCAGGAAGAACTGGAGAAAAAAGTAGCCGCTAATGCTGAAAAAGCAAAATGGATTGAAGACTTTATGAAGAAAGTTGATGATTTACTTACAGTATAGGAGGAATACAAATGTCTACATCAGAATTTACACCAAGTACTATGTTAAAGCGTTACTTAGAAACGGACAAACGGGACATGTATGATATCGTGGGAGCACTAATGGGATATATCAATGCAGATCCCACGTTTAAGACAACAGATTTTGACCAGGCAGTGCAATATGTACTGAATCATGGAGTAGAGGAGAAAGAGCTATTTGCAGCATTTGATGAAAAGTTAAAATATGAGCAGGATCCTTCTAAATGGGATGAGGAATACTATGCCTATGCAAGAGTGTACTTAAAAGAAAATTTCTGTAAGAAGCGTATAGAGCATGTAAAAGCAGTAGCACAGAAACTGTATCCGTCAAACCGTGCAAAGGGCTCTACGACACCTATTAAAACTAAAGAGGAAGAAAACAGTAATAAGGGAAAAAAATTCAAAAGCCAGCAGAAGGAAGTAAAACAAGGAGGCTTAGTGACGCTCATTGTGATAGTAGCGGTAGTAGTAATTCTGCTGGCTGTGCTGGTAAAAGTAATTGTACAAAAGTAGTATCAAAACAGGAAAAAAATATGGCGGACGATGCAGTGGAGAACAAAACTCTAAACGAACATCCCAAGCAGAGTTCCAAAACGGAAGAAAAAAAAGACATAAAAAAGCAGAGAACTCAAAATTGCAACAATAGCAAGGTGGAAAAAGGTGATAAGCAGCAGGATAAACTTGCAGAAGATGCCCAAAGAATATCGGAACGCCAGGGAGGAAAAAAGAATGGCAGAGGACTTAGTAATAAAGAAAGAGCACAGACCACTTGAAGTAAGAGAACTCTCAGAATTAGATAAGGCATTTGATCTTGCAGATAATATTGTGACCAAAAATTATTTAGCCAGGTTGAATGAATATCAGTTGATAAAAACGGATACTTCACCGGTATATGAGAGTGCCAGCTTGTTCCGAGTTAAGAAGATTGTTTATGACAGAAACGAGAATAATCTGCAAAAGCTGATTAATACATATGCTTCTACAGCGGGATTTAACGGAAGTATCGTTATGGTCATAAACAGCAATGGGAAAAATGTGGAATTGTATTTGGGAACGACCGGTGCCAATACCATAGATGCGGCAAGGGCAAGTGCAAAAGCGCTGGCTAATAATCTGATGGGAAATTTTCCGGGAAGTTTATCCGCATATGAAGATATTGTATTGGACAATCAACCACTCGAAGCTTTAATGAATGATTGTACCAAGAATTCATACACAAATATAGTAAGTGTTTCTGGTGTTGGGTCCTCCCGGGAAAAAGAGGATGTAGCTAATGAAAACTACATTCAGGGTATTGAAAAAATGATAGATACCATGCAGGGAACGGCATTTTCGGCAGTATTTATTGCCAATATCCTGGATGAAGATAAGTTATTGGATATAAAGGCAGAATATGAATTGCTGTATTCCAAACTGGTTCCATTCTTAAAAAGTGAGTTATCCTTTAATGAAAGTTCGGCTGACGGAGTCACAAGGACATTATCAAAGTCACTTAGCACTACTCTGTCAAAAAGCAGGTCCAGTGCATTATCTGCCGGTACATCGGAGAGTAATGCGCATACAGAAGGTCATTCTGTGACTAATACGGATTCTGCAAATATAAGTCACTCGGAGGGAATCAGTAAAGGTGTGCATATGGGACTGGCTGGAAATGGAGCCAGTCTGGGCCATCAAAGTTCTACATCGTTCGGCTATTCGCATAGTATATCCAGAACGAGAAGCTTTTCGGACACAACTACATTTGGAACTACGAAAACACAAACTAATACGATAGGAGATTCCGAGGCAAAGGGTGAAATTGAGAGTACGGCGGATGGTAAGTCTTTGACGGAAACAACCGGGCGTAGTTTGCAGATTACATATATCAATAAAACAATTCAAGGTCTGTTGGATCGAATTGATGAACAACTGGAAAGACTCAAGGAAAGCAAAAATTATGGTGTTTTTGCTACAGCAGCATATTTTCTTGCAGCTGATTCAATGACAGCAAAAATGGCGGCAAGTTCCTACAAGGCGTTAATTAACGGAAATTGTACGCATGTTGAAACAGCACATATTAATTCATGGCAAGATGAATATAGTGTTTCTGTTATAAAAAATTATCTTAGAAAACTGGAGCATCCTGTTTTTTCTTTTACAGATGGAAACGAGATTACGCCCGCATCTATAGTAAGCGGAAGAGAACTGGCAGTTCAAATGGGGTTACCTCAAAAGTCAATTCCCGGAGTATCGGTAATAGAAACTGCTGCATTTGGAAGAAATATAGAAAATGATACAATAAAGGGGCACCGTTACATTGAGCTGGGTAATCTTTATCATATGGGACGTGAGGAAGAAGGAACGAATGGCAAGATTCCAGTTAAATTAGATATGGACAGCCTGACAATGCATACTTTTATAACAGGATCTACCGGTAAGGGTAAATCAAATGCCATATATTCCATACTTGAGCATGTAATGGGCAGAGGTATGCAAGATGGGGAGAAAGAAGTTACTTTTCTTGTTATAGAACCGGCGAAAGGAGAGTATAAGGATAAGTTTGGACACTATGCAAATGTAACGGTATACGGAACCAATAAGAAAAAAATGAATCTGCTGAGAATCAATCCGTTTAGTTTTCCGGAAGATATTGACGTACATGAACATATTGACAGACTGATAGAGATTTTTAATGTATGTTGGCCAATGTATGCCGCCATGCCGGCTGTATTAAAAGATGCTATTGAACGGTCTTATATCAATGCTGGCTGGGATCTGACGGAATCAGAGTGCAAATACTGCAAGGTATTTGGAAGGAATATGTATCCTTCTTTCATAGATGTCTTAAAAATGATTAACGTTGTAATGGAAGAGTCAAAATACTCTGCCGATAGTAAGGGCGACTACACGGGAGCATTATGTACTCGTGTAAAATCTCTTACGAATGGTATTTACGGACAGATTTTTTCGACAGATGAGTTGTCAACAGAGGAATTATTTGATTCTAATGTAATTATAGACTTAAGCAGAGTCGGTTCCGTAGAAACAAAGTCTTTAATAATGGGACTTTTGATTATGAAAATGCAGGAGTACAGAATGTCTGCGCATACGCAAAACAATAGTGGTCTTAAGCATCTTACGGTTTTGGAAGAGGCTCATAATCTATTGAAGAGAACATCTTCAGATCAAGGCTCGGATTCTGCTAATCTTCTTGGAAAATCTGTTGAGATGTTAGCCAATTCAATTGCTGAAATGCGTACATACGGAGAAGGATTTATTATTGCGGATCAGGCTCCGGGGTTGCTTGACATGGCAGTTATAAGAAACACCAATACAAAAATTATTCTGGGACTGCCGGATATATCCGACCGTGAATTAGTTGGCAGGGCAGCATCCTTGAATGATAACCAGATTGTAGAACTTTCAAAACTTAAAACGGGTATTGCTGCAGTATATCAGAACAACTGGCTGGAGCCGGTTCTTTGCCATATTCATCCATGCAGAGATGATGAGACACCCTATTTATTAAAGGAACATACGGAAAGAACTGACGACGGCAAAATGAAAGAAGAGGTTATTGATTATCTAATGTTGCCGGCTCCTAAAAAAATGGAGATTAACAGCAATAAAATTGCAGAACTGGAAAAGTCTGTGTATAAGCTTCAAATTGCATCGGATACCAAGATAGACATAATTAAGTATTTCAGGGAGAAAAATCCGGATAAGATTCAGGAGTTAAGAAGCAGGATTGTTTATAGTATGTTCAATTCGGAGACAGCTCTTGTTTTATCCAATACGGAAAGGCATGATATACATTCCTGGTATAATATGATGCTGGAAAAGCTGGAGCCGAATATAGAGAACTTTTCACAATTGGATCAGGATAAGATACTGGCTATTATTGCAAATGAGCATGCGGAACGTATTAAAACACAAGATGCTGCAGAAATCAGGGAAGAACTCTTGAAGTATATTAAGAGTCGGGAGCAGGTGTAAACACATGGATATGTTTAATGAGAAAATTGAAACACATGTAGATAATCCCAAGGGTAATTTATTATCTAATATGAGTCAGGAAGTAAAGTCAATATTAAGTGCAATTTTTCGGGATGATTATGGCGGTGAGAAAACAGAAAAAACAACAGAAAATATGCCAATAGATGTAAAAGGTGAAATGACTCAGTTGTTTTCGGATGATTATACCGGAACGAATAACTCTGATGTTTCAACGGAGTCAGTTGATTTCACAAAGCAATATGAATCTAATTCAAAATTTAAAGTGGATGGATGTACTTATGAGACGGATGACAGAGGATATATTTACAAAAAAAATGGGTATGAGCTGATTCCTGGTTGTGAATATAAAATAGAGGGCGTTACCTATAATACTGACAATAAGGGAAGAATTGTCTCCTGTGATGGAGCCGCAACATCAACCCCAGAGGGAGAGAGGGATAACAGAGCACAGACTATGGCAGGAGGAGAAGACAGAAGAGAAGGCGACCAGGGGGGACATATTTTAGCAAGAATATTCGGAGGTGCCAAAGGAATTGAAAATATGCTTGCAATGAGAGGCTCTGCAATTAATCAAAGTGTATACAAACGTATGGAAAATGAAATAGGCAAAGCATTAGAGGAAGGAAAGGATGTGCATGTCCATACGGATGTGGAATATGAAGGAGAGTCCAAGAGACCTTCTAAAATTACGGTAAGGTATACCATTGATGGCAAGGAGACAGTTGCACAATTTGATAATGACGAAGGCTCAACGGATTTATTGGAATCAGTGATGGATAAGATAGATAAAGAAGAGTATAATGATTTGAAGCAGGAAATAGAGGAGGCCAATGAAGATGGCTGTAAAATTTCAATTGTTTCTGTTAAGACGGAATATGATATACGTGTAAGGGTGTCAAAAGTTATCGTCACAATCAGAGATGAAAATAGCGAGCATGCTGTAAATGAAGACAGAGTGTTTGATTCCAGGGAGGTATCATAATGAAAAATCTTGATGATGTTTTTGAATTAGTAGATGATGTGCTTCCGATCGCTGCGCAAAAAACAATTGTATTCTGTGAAATAGAGCAGAAGTCATATGAAATTTTCTATTATTCTTATTTTGCGGATGGCAGTTGTAAACAGTGCTATGAAATTGAGTCAGAAGGAAATATTGATTCGACAACACTGAAAAAAGGATTTGAAAAAATTGCCTTATTTCTTCGCAAGTGCAAAGAATATGAGGAAGACAAGCGAAATGTAATTACAGTATATGTAGATGCTTTATCAAGAAAAGTTGAAATACAGTATTTCGAGAAAAGTATTGGCTTGTATAAGATAAAAAAAGAATGGAAAACGGAAAATCTGGTACAGAATACAGAAATATAATTTTGCTTTCTGAGTATTTATTTTAAGGCTGTGGCATTTTATGCCACGGCTTTTTACCTTTTGGGGAAAAAGAATGCAATGCAGTGATAAATCAAAATAAAATTGTTTTCAGAATGACATATCCTGTCCATGTGTTTTGATAAATTAAAACTACCAAGTGAGCCAAGTACACGGGAATAACAAAAGAATGTTCAACAAAATCAAAGGAGGAACGTAATATGTGTAAGGTAGAAAATGTAGAAACAATGGTTCAGGATGATGAAACAATGGTGTCGGAGGAAGCGGTTCAGGACACGGAGAAAGAGGTTAATGAGCCAGAACAGGAAGAGAGCAAAGAGGGTCAAAAGAATATATATGAGCTTCTGGAGGAAGAGATAATGAAGCTGGATATTCCCGATGGAGAAAAAGCAAAAAGATTGTCGCGGCTGATTAAGGTCAGAAACCAGAAAGTAAACATTATGCTGACAGGTTCAACCGGTGCCGGTAAAAGTTCGACAATAAATGCGCTTTTTAATATGGAAGTTGCCAGCATTGGAGTTGGTGTAGATCCCGAAACTTCCATTATCGAAAAATATGAATTGGACAATCTGATTATCTGGGACACTCCGGGACTTGGCGATGGCGTGGCCAATGATGAAAAAATCAGTCGTTCCATTCTGGAGAAGCTGAACGAACTGGATGAAGAAGGAAAGCCGGTAATTGACCTTGTGATGGTTATTCTTGATGCCTCATCTAAGGATCTGGGAACTTCCTACGACCTGATTAACAACATTTTGATTCCGGCTTTGGGAGAGGATGCGAAAGACCGTATTCTGCTTGCACTCAATCAGGCTGATGTAGCTATGAAGGGTACACATTGGAATGAAGAGGAAAATATGCCGGATGAGGTACTTGAAAAATTCCTTGAAAAAAAGGCAGATTCTGTTCAGAAGAGAATTGAAGAAGCAACAGGTTTAAGTATTCGCCCGATTTATTATTGTGCCGGATACAAGGAAGACGGCGGAAAACAGTGCAAGCCGTATAACCTCACCAAGCTTTTGTATTATATCATTAAGGCGATTCCGAAGGATAAAAGACTTGCATTCGCAGACAATATCAATGATGAAGAAGATAACTGGATTCACAATGATAAGGAGAAGGACTACAAAGAAAGCATTAAACGCAGCTTTGGCGAGACCGTATGGGATTGCATTACAGATGGCGTTTGGTCAGGAATTATTATTGGAGAAGAAATACTGGGAATTCCCGGTAAAGTAGTCGGATTTGCAGTAGGTGCCGCAGTAGGATCGGTTAAGGGAGTATTTAAGGCGCTTGGCAGTATAGGAAAGAAAACTGCTTAAGGGTATTAATTTTTCTAAAATTGTTTTTGTCATTTGTCCTCCATGGACGCGGGGGTACTTGTCATAGTGCAGGCAGCAGCCTGACTGGCAAGCCTCGCGTCTTTTTTTAACGTTCATCAATAGCGTTACAATATAAAATCGTACCCTATCGGGTACAAAAACAAGCATATATTTCACATTTACACCCTATAAGGTATAAAACAACATAAAACACTTTACTTTATACCTTATAGGGTATAAAATGAATAATAAAAACTGAGAATAAGGAAATAATAGCAATGAACAGGATAGCACAATTTGTAAAGGAACATAGAAGGGCAGCGGGGCTTACTCAGGAGGAGTTTGCCATGCGGTCCGGTCTGGGACTCCGGTTTGTGAGAGAATTGGAACAAGGCAAGGAAACGGTTCGGATGGATAAAGTTAATATTGCACTTGCCATGTTTGATTATGAGGCGGTGCCGGGCAGAAAGGATGAACGCTGATGGAAATATTCAGAACTGCGTATGTGTATGTGAGAAATGTATATGCCGGACAGCTCAGTGAAACGGACGAGGGCTACCTCTTTACTTATGATGATGACTATATGGAAAAAACGGATGCCGGTGCGGTTTCTCTGACAATGCCCTTAAGCAGAAAACAATATACATCCAATATTCTGTTTCCGTTTTTTGACGGACTGATACCGGAGGGGTGGCTGCTTGATGTGGTCAGCCGTAACTGGAAAGTTGACAGGAATGACAGGTTTGGACTACTGCTCATTGCCTGCAGGGACAGCATAGGAAATGTAAGTATCAGAGGAGAAAAAGAATGAAATGCTTGTGTTGCGGAAAGGAATTTTCATCGGAAAATTTGCAGAATGGATGGCATAAAGGATGCATCCGAAATTTCTTTGGAACCGATAAACTGCCGGTACTTGAAGTAGATAAGGAGCATCTGGAAATTCTTGCGGAGAACGGTGTGCAAAAAGGTCTCACGGTGCCGGGAGTGCAGAAAAAAATGTCACTGCATTTATTTTCGGATGCGAAAAAGCCGAGACTTACGCTGGTGAATTATCCGACCGGTTATATTTTGAAGCCGCAGGTGGAAGAGTTTGAAGCAATACCGGAAGCGGAACAGCTTGTGATGAACATGGCGGATAAAGCGGGTATTGCTACGGTGCCCCATGCTCTGATGCCGTTACAGGATGAATTGGCCTATATTACCAGGCGAGTGGACAGAAGCTGGAAAAAGAATGGAGTTGCCATGCTGGCAATGGAGGATTTCTGCCAGTTAGACCTCAGACTTACACAGGATAAATATAAAGGTTCTTATGAGCGATGTGCTAAAATTATTGAAAAATATTCTTCCACCAAAGGGCTCGACAGAGCGGAAATGTTTATGCGTCTGGTATTTTCTTTTATGGTGGGGAATTCGGATATGCACCTGAAAAACTTTTCCCTGATAGAAAGTGAGGAGGGCAGCGGGGAATACCATTTATCCCCGGCGTATGATCTTCTGCCGGTAAATGTGGTTATGCCGGAGGATAAAGAGCAGTTTGCACTGACGATGAATGGAAAAAAGTTGAATATACGGAGAAAGGATTTCTTTGTGTTTGCGGAAGAATGTGGTTTACAAAAGGTATCTGCAGAAAAAATGATAGAGAAATTTATTTCCATGAAAGAATTGTATACCGGTATGTGTGAGCAATCCCTATTGCCGGAATATATGAAAGAACGGTTTTGCAATTTAATAGAAGGAAGAACGAAAATCCTGCAAGGTAACTCATGACTGCAATGTACAAATTATATGAAATATGAACTTATAGGATCCCTGTAGAGAAAAGAAGCAAATCTTTCAAATGAGAAGATATGCTCCAAGAAAGTAGGAAGGAAAAGAAGCAAATCTTCTAAATGAGAAAAAATGCTTCTGGAAATTTAAAAGAAAAAGAAGCAAAATAGAATAAGATAAGAAAATGCTTTAAAAAGTGTGAAATAAAAGGAAGCAAAAAGGCTATAAATGATATAATGCTTTAAAATGTAAAGAACCAGAAACAGCAAAAAAGCCTTAAATAAAAAAATGCTTTAAATCATGGGAAAAAGTGAGCAGCAAAAAATAATATGTATGTGATTTGCTTTAAAATGCGGGGTATGGAGTGAGGAATAGAGTGAGATACAGCTGTAAAAAACACTTGCATATTATTGGGCGAAGAGGTATGATAACTGGCAGAGACAAATTTATGCAGAGAACAAATTAGAAATGATTTCAGGGAATGAAGTTCTCCCTTGGGAAACCTAAACCGCTTAGTAAGCTGATGACTTCTGTGATGCAATGTCGCAGAAATTGTCAGCTTTTATTGTTTATAGGAAATTTCGTTGAATTTTCCTATAAACAATAAAGCCCTCCGGGCAGGATCGCACTGCGGCGGAGTGGAATTATGTCGCTGAAGCGACCCGCCGCAGGCGGAGAATCCTGCGAAGCAGGATTCTTTCTCGAGAGGAAAAGAATTTGCATATCAGGAAAGGAGCTTTTTATGTTAACATCACTTGCACTCATCTTTTTGGTCGGATTGTCCATGGCGGCAATCTGTCAGAAATGCAGATTTCCGCGGATTGTGGGAATGCTGCTCACCGGTATCGTATTAGGACCTTATGTACTGGACTGGTTAGACCCTTCGATTTTGTCCATTTCGGCGGAACTCCGTAAAATGGCACTGATAATTATTCTTTTGAAAGCCGGACTTTCACTGAATATAGCCGATTTGAAGAAGGTGGGGCGGCCCGCGGTGCTGATGTCCTGCCTGCCTGCGAGCTTTGAAATTTTAGGATATTTTCTGTTCGCACCATATCTGCTTGGCATAACCCGGATTGAGGCGGCTGTCATGGGAGCGGTTCTGGGAGCGGTTTCACCGGCGATTGTGGTGCCCCGTATGGTACAGCTTATGGAACAGAAATACGGAACGGAAAAAAGTATTCCGCAGCTTATTTTAGCGGGGGCATCCTGCGATGATATTTTTGTCATTGTCCTGTTTACCACTTTTGCAAATATGGCGCAGGGCGGGCATGCCAATGCCATGGACTTTATAAATATTCCCGTTTCCATTGTGCTTGGCGTGCTGCTCGGCGCATTGGCGGGTTATGCGCTGGCGCTGTTTTTTGAAACGGCGTATGCCCATAAAAACTGTGTGCGGAACAGCACGAAGGTGGTGATTGTGCTGGGCGTTTCGTTCCTGCTGATTGCGATTGAAGAATGGTGCAAAAGCATCGTATCCGTATCCGGGCTGCTTGCCGTTGTCAGCATGGCATGTGTGCTGAAACTGAAAAGCACGGAATTTGTGTCGAAAAGACTGTCGGAAAAGTTTGGAAAGCTGTGGATTGCGGCGGAGGTTATTTTGTTTGTGTTAGTGGGAGCCGCAGTGGACATCCGCTACACGCTGAGCGCAGGCGGAGCGGCAGTAGCCATGATTTTCATTGCGCTTGCCTTTCGTTCTGTGGGAGTGCTTTGCTGCCTGATTGGCACGAAGCTTTCAGGGAAGGAACGGTTATTCTGCGTGCTTGCCTATCTGCCCAAGGCTACGGTGCAGGCTGCCATCGGTTCCGTGCCTATGGCAATGGGGCTTTCCTGCGGAAAAATCGTGCTTTCCGTGGCAGTGCTGGCTATTTTAATTACGGCTCCGCTGGGGGCGTTTGGCATTGATGCCGGCTATAAGAAGCTGCTTGTGAAAGAAATCTGCGAAAGACAATTTGTGAAAAGAAATTTGTGAAGGACAATTTGTGAAAAGAAATCTGTGAAGGACATTTTGTGAAGGAAAATAAAGAACTTATGGAAACAAATCCGAAAACCGTGTAGAATAGAACATGGTATTAAAGAATATGGAAACAACAGGAAGAAACAAACGGAAACTATAGATGAACAAACAGAAGCTATAGGCGTAAAGAAACAGAGACTATAAACAGAAAGAAATAGAAAGGAACAGAAACTATGGCATGTACAACAATATTAGTAGGAAAAAAGGCCTCTTATGACGGCTCTACCATGATTGCAAGAAACGATGACTCCGGGTCGGGAAGCTACACCCCGAAGAAATTTCAGGTGATGCATCCGGAGGAGCAGGCAAAGGTGTATAAATCCGTGATTTCCCATGTGGAGATACCTCTGCCGGGCAATCCCATGCGTTATACTGCAGTGCCGAATGCACTAAAAGGCAAGGGCATCTGGGCAGCCAGCGGCGTCAACGAAGCGGGCGTGGGAATGACGGCAACGGAAACCATTACATCCAATCCGCGGGTGCTGGGAGCTGACCCTCTGGTGGAATATATTCCGGCGAAGAAGGATACAGCATTCGGTGAGAAAGCAACAGGTGAAAACGATACAGCACTCGGTGAAAAAGCAACGGGTGAAAACGATGTGACTTCCGGTGAAAACGGCACCGAGATGGGGAAAGAAATACCCGGCGGAATTGGGGAAGAGGATATTGTTTACTTAGTGCTTCCGTACATTCACAGCGCCAGGGAAGGTGTAAAGCGCCTGGGCAGCCTGCTGGAACAGTACGGTACTTACGAGATGAATGGCATTGCTTTCCAGGATGTGAATGAGATCTGGTGGCTGGAAACCATTGGCGGACATCACTGGATTGCCAGAAGAGTGCCGGACGAGGCATATGTGGTGATGCCCAACCAGCTTGGCATCGACTGGTTCGATATCGAGGATGCCCTGACGGAACAGAAGGAATATATGTGCTCCGCGGACATGAAGGAATTTATGACAAAGCATCATCTGGACCTTACCATCCGCACGGAGGGAGAGCTGGAGAATATTTTCAATCCGAGAGATGCGTTCGGCAGCCATGACGATGCCGACCATGTATACAATACGCCCCGTGCATGGTTTATGGAGCGGTACTTAAATCCCGGCACCTGCATCTGGGACGGCGAGGATGCCGATTATTCCCCGTATTCCGATGACCTTCCCTGGTGTCTGATTCCGGAGAAAAAGATAACGGTGGAAGATGTAAAATATGTACTTTCTTCCCATTTCCAGGGCACGCCCTACGATCCGTATTTGTCCTACGGGGATAAATCCATGAAGGGAGCATTCCGTTCCATCGGTATTAACCGGAACGATTTTATGGCGCTTATCCAGATGCGTCCCGACAGGGCGGAGGATTTCCGGACCTTGCAGTGGATTGCTTTTGCGTCCAATGCTTTTAATGTGATGCTGCCGTTTTATGCGGATGTGGAAGAAACTCCGGATTATGTTTCCAATACGACGGAGGATGCGTCCACGGACAATTTCTACTGGGTAAGCCGGATGATTGCCGCCATGGCAGACGCTTCTTACAAAAAATCGGTGTTCCATATTGAGAGATACCAGGAAAACGTACTCTCTAAGGGACATGAGCTGATTAACCAGTATGATGAAAAGTTAGCGGCAGTGGAAGACGAAGCAAAGAGCGGCGCCACCGAAAAAGAAACAGACAGCAAAAAGCGTATGGCACTGAAAAAAGAAGCCAACGAAGCAGTAGCCGAAATGGCAAGAAAAGCCGCGCAGGACACCCTTAACAAGGTTTTGTATGAGCTTAGCAATGAAATGAAAAACGCCTATTCCCGTTCCGATGCGTAAGGAGGTATAAGTATGCAGCTTCTTATTAAACAGAGAATTTTTTCCTGGACAGACACCTATGACATTTATGATGAATGGAACAACCCGAAATATTTTGTAAAAGCGGAGTTCTTTTCCCTGACGCATCAGCTTCATGTGTACGACAACAACGACCGGGAAATCGGAATTATCCACCAGAAAATGTTTACGTTTCTGCCCACTTTTGAAATTGAAGTGGACGGTGAGACCCGGGGCATTATCAAGAAGAAATTTTCCTTTTTCCATCCCCAGTACGAAATTGATTACCGGGGCTGGCATGTGGAAGGGGACTTCCTCGGCTGGGATTATGATGTTTACGATGCCTGCAGTTCCGTGATACATATTTCAAAGAAACTCCTCACCTGGGGCGACACGTATGTGATTGATATTGCAGACCCGGAGGATGAAATTGACGGTCTGCTTCTGGTGCTTGCCATCGATGCGGCAAACTGTACGCAGAACGAGTGATAACCGGGACAATAAGCAGGTCATCCTATTCATTTCTGGATAATGGCGGATTATGCAATTTCTGTTCGGACAGAAAAGTTTACGCAAAATATCAAGAAATTACAGGGGGAACAGGGCTACAATAGACTTACGATATCGTAAGGAAGGGGAAACGGCGTATGGAGCATTTGCAACTTCTGACAAGGGCACTGCAGTATATAGAGGAAAATTTACAGGGCAGCCTTAAGACAGAGGATGTGGCGGCATATTGCTATTGTTCCAAATCTTCCATAGAAAAGCTTTTCAAAAATGTAAACAACATTTCCGTTCACGATTACGTGGTGCGGAGAAAAATGGTGATTGCGGCAGGAAAACTGCAGAAGGAGGACGTCAATATCTTACATCTGGCGCTTTCTTTGGGTTATCAGTCCCATGAGGCTTTCACCAGGGCATTTAGGCAGGTCTGGCACTGCAATCCGTCGGAGTATGCAAAGCAATACCGTTTTACGGAGCTTTATCCGCGGTTTGCTGCCGTACCTATGGAGGGAGCAATTTCTATGAAGAAAAATGTAGACATCAGCGAATTGTACGATTTGCTGCAGGAAAGAAAAAACTGTTATTTTGTGTGTTGTGATATCTGTCATCTGATACCGATTAACGAGATTTCCCGGAAGGCGGGGGACCTGGCTATTTTAGAAGCCATGAAACGGATTTCGGAGGCGGCGGGAGAAGAGGATGTCATGTTCCGGATTGGGGGAGATGAATTTGTACTGCTGACCAATTCCGGGGATGAAGCATACGCGCAGGAAACGGCAGCCGCCATTCTGCGGCGGAACGGAGAAACGGTTTCGTTTGAAGGCAGGGAAATTCCGGTATCCTTGTATGCGGCGGTAACCAGAGTGGAGATGCAGCCGTTAAAGTATCAGGATTTATTTGTCAGCCTGCATGCGGCGATTGACGGGCAGAAAGAGAAGGCAGGTATAAACGGAATACCTGTGAACAAGATGTAAAATATATGTAAAAACAATTATTATATTACTATAATATGGAATAAAAACTTGCATCTGCTTTGCTGTCTGTGATACACTGATGGCGAAGCAGATTTTGTATACAACGGGGCATCGGAGGAAAGCCATGGGATTGTTTTCGGATTTAAGAATGAAGGGAAGAAAAGTGGTGGCAGAGCCGGACGGCGCTGTTTTATTTAAGGGAGCGGTACTGATGGCGGTGGGAATTACCGCCGTATCCACAGTGCTGACGGAATTTGATCCGGCGCCGAAAATGATATTTGTGATAGTGGGCTTGGTGTGCGCCGTCTTCGGGGTACGGTTTGTTCTGCAATACATAAAAGACTACAAAGCGTTCAAGAAATTTGTCACGGTGTGGGACACGGGCAGAGGCATATATGATAAATTTGCCATTGAACTGAACAACTGGCAGCAGGGCGGACAGGTACCGAAGTGCTGCGACGGCGATACCGCTTATTATCTGAAACTGCAGAGGGAAAGACTTAAGAAAAAAGGCATACAGATGCAGGACAGCATCATGCCGGTAAAAGGAACCGGCTTTGGTACGGCTACTTTGTCCAGAAAATCGGCATGGTATACCACGGATATGACCTACGAGAACATTCACCGGAAAATGGCCTTTGTAGGTGCCCGGGGGACGCTCTATGAGCGGGAAGTGGACCAGGTCATGTACGAAATCATTGCCCATACACCCAATGATGCGCAGACGGAGAATATTACCGTAACTTGTCCGAACTGCGGCTCATTAAGCCCGGTAAGCGAACTGGAAGAGGGCTGCCGTTACTGCAACACCCGTTTTAAGATTACGGATCTATTCCCCAGAGTGGTGAACCTGTATTTCTTAAAAAGCTATTCTATCGCCAATACCAAGCTGATTTTACAGAATACTATGGTGGCTACGATGCTGGGGATTTTTCTTGTGTTTGTGCTTGTGGGTATTGTGAAAACACAGACACCCGGGGAAATACCGGGATATCTGGCATCCACCTTTTTCGCCTCCTTAATCCTGGGCGGATTTTTAGGCTACATTTTAGGAGGCTTCCGGATGATTGCCGTCCAGTTTGACAGGGATGGACAGAAGAGGATATCCGCGTTTAAGTGGGCGCGTACCAAGAGTAAAATAACCAACACCCTGAACAAATATGACCCTGCTTTTTCTTATGATAAATTTGAGGGACAACTGGTATCCCTTATCCGTATGGCAGTTTTTGCGGAGCAGCCGGAAGAACTGGCATGCTATCGGGGAGGGGAAAGGGATGCCCGCTTTGCGGATATTCTGGAAATGACCTATACCAATGGAACGGTGCTCAATAAGGTAAGACAGGATGGCAATAAGCTTCAGTTATCCTTACGCACCTGGTGGGTAAATTACAGCGAAGAGAACGGACAGGTGAAAAAGACGGGTGACTGCATTGATGTGGTAGTGAGTCGTGATATGACGAGACAGGAGGCTCCGGGATTTTCCATTACATCTGTACAGTGTGAAAGCTGCGGGGGTAGCTTTGATGCGGTAAGACAGAGAAAATGTCCTTACTGCGGCAGTGAATATCACATGGAAAAAGAAGGCTGGGTAATTGAAGACATGAAACTGGTGCGATGAAAGGAAAAGCATCTATTATATTCAGATGAATATAGAAGTTTGGGTATATCGGACACAAGAGTCAGATATATACCCAGAGAAAAAAACAACTTTGGGTATAGAGAAGCAAAAGCAATAAGAATACCCAGAGAAAGAAAAATCTTTGGGTATAAAGAAGCAAAAAGCAGTAAGAATACCCAGAACAGAGAAAAACCTTGGGTATAAGGAAGAGGAATTAGACTGTATACCCAAGCGGAGAAATGTGATTGGGTATAGAGGAGACAAAGTTGAGAAAATACCCAGAGAAGGCAAAAGGCTTGGGTATAGGAGAGATAAAAGCCGGACATGAGCACCGGCTACTCTTCTCAAAAGTATATTGCTGGAGCCATCCACAACAGGAGCCTTCTACAACAGAAAAGGGCACATGAAAAGAAAATTTTCATGTGCCCTTAAATTTTACTTTGTCATAAGAAACAAACAGACTGGCAATATGCGGTTAAAGTTTAACATAATATGCCGCGTTGTGATGCTTCTGCAATTAGTTTGCAGCAGTTACGGAAGTGATGTGAGGGTTTACACCTTCATACCAGTACAGGAAGCCTTCCAGGTCGATTACATCGCCGATAGAAAGGTTCTTAACGGCTGCGTATACATCGGAGTCCTTGTCGCACAGATAAGACTCAACGGTGAAGGAATAGGAAGCGCCGTCCTTGGAAACGGTGAAGTATAAGTCGTCACCGTCGGTACCGGAACCGTCCCAGTTGTAAAGAAAAGCAACGTCATTGCCTGCATCGTCCTGACCTGCTGCTTCTACGGTCATACCCTTGAAGGATACGAACTGGTTCTGGTAGTTGATTAAATCGTCGCTTGCAAGCTCTGCGGTAACATCAACGGGTTCTGCAACATAGCTGCCGTCTTCGATTTCAAAGGTTGCGTCGATGATTTCTACTTCGCCGGACCATTCGGACTTGAAACCGGTTACTTTAATCTTGGTACCCTTTTCCAGCTTAGCATAGTCCTCTTCGGAGCAAGCCATGTTGTAAAGGAAGTAGCCGCCGTCGTGATCCTGGGTGTAAACGGTAGCCTTGTTGTCCCACCAGGACTGCTTAGCCTGTACGTAGGTTTCAACGGTTACTTCGGTATCCAGGTCTGCTGCTACATATTCTGCATAAGTCATAACACCTTCGGACTTAACGTCTTCTGCGTCGTCAGCAGGAGTGGTTTCTGCATCATCGGTAGCTTCGGTAGTATCTGCTACAGTGCTTTCTGCAACAGTGCTCTCGGTGGTAGCAGGTGTGGTTTCGGTGTTGGTGGTGTTGCCAGTAGCATTGCCGCAGCCTGCGAATGCAACGGTAAGGGTCAGTGCTAAAGCCATTACTAATGTTTTTTTCATAATTTCTCCTCTTTTCTGAAAAAAATTAAAAAGTTACCTGTCTGACCGGCACCCCGGTCAAACAGGTATATTATACAATAAAAACTATATAAATCAATGTTTTTTATCAATTGTTTTCTTTTTTTTCAGATATTCGACACTGACATAAAGGATAATCAGCACCCATGCAGTGATAAGGGAAGCAAGCAGAACTACAGCTTCCATGGGAAGTTTTCCTAAGTTTTTTTTGCCGGAAATACTGTCGGTTCCCTGTCCGAGACGATATAGGGACTGCACATCGGTAAAGAGCTTTTCCATGTAGGTATCGTCTATGGTTTCCTTGCGGCGGCAGGACTTGGTGACATTTTCGATAAGCTGTCCGGCGGCATCACGTAAGGAAGCAGAGCCGTTGAATACCGGTGTGACAAAGGTATCGTCCACATGCTCGAGTAAAAGCTCGGATGCCTTTATTTTTACGTCATAGTGCGTGCCGTTGTCCTCTCCGCAGCGGGAAAGATAATCCTGATAGGAGGGATCCGCCTGTGCTTTTACGGTAACCGGCACATAGCCTTCCGTTTCTGCATAGGCAATCTGCACCTTGTTGGTCAAAAGGTACTGGGTAAACAGCCAGGAAGCCATGACCTCGCCGGAGTCCTTTTTATTGAAGATACAAAGGGAAGGTCCCTGGGAAATCATCTGCGGGTTTTCCGGGTCCGCCTGCGGTATCATGCGTACGGCGGTTTCAAAATCTACAAAGGCTTCTTCGCTGATGTCGGACAGGGGAGCATGTGTGCCCATCCAGGTTGCGCCCGCCGTGGAGTCAATGGCAAAGACGCACTGGCCGGCATTCAAAAAGTTAGCCGGATAGCTGGAGATCTTAAAGGTGGAGAAAGCGCCGCTTTTGGCATGCTCCGCAATGGTGAAAAGCAGGCTTCTTGTGGTGTCGTTAAACAGTTCGATAGCCCCGTCCGGGGTGGAATAACCGGCATCAAGCTGCTTTAACATCTGAATCATCATATTGTCGGTGGACTTGTAAATAAAAGGTATCATAACCTTTTGCCCGTTCAGAAGATATGTGCCGTCGGCATCTTTTTCGGCTGCTTTTTCCGATACTTCCCAGATAAAATCCCAGGTTACCACATCGGGCAGCTCGTAGCCCAGCTTTTCCACATAGGTTTTGTTGACATACAGGGCTTCCGTGGAACGCATGTAGGGTACGGCGTAGTAGTGTCCGGCAAAGGAGCATTCCTCTAAAAACTGGGGGATGATTTCTCCCGGTGTTTCAAAATTCACGTTGCTGCCGGAAAAACCGTACTCTTCGTCCGTCATCAGTTCATCCAGAGGCACCACCACGTTGTTGCCGGTCAGATACGTGGCAATGTGGTCGGGATAGGTGATGCAGACATTGGGAGTGGTATCCGTGGCAATGTTGGTGATAACATCGTTGTAAATCTTGCCGTAGTCGGTATAAAGACGTAAGTTTACCTTGATGTTGGGATAAAGACTTTCAAAATCACTGATTGCCTGCTTGTAAATATCGGTCTGGGTTTTGTTGGTATCGTTCTTTGCCCAGAAAGTAATTTCATAGTTTTTGCCAGTGTCAAAGGTATCGGGAACGGTAAATTCCTTCGCACCCTTAGAACCGTGGCAACCGGTCAGCAACAGAGCGGAAGCCGCTCCTAAAAGGAAGGGCAGGGCTTTTTTCCATACATGTTTCATCCTTTGGTACCTCCTCTTGCCACACCCGCCATGATTTTCCTGCGGAATACTAAAAACAGAATGATAAGGGGCAGGGAAATAACCACCACAGCCGCCATCATGGCAGGAATGTTTTCCCGGCCGAAGCTGTTTTCACGGATTTCCTGAATGCCGTTGGATACTAAAAAATAACGGGAGTCGTCCGTAATCAGACGGGGCCACACATAGGAGTTCCAGCATTCGATGACCTTTAATATGGCAATGGTAATCAGCGTGGGCTTGCAGATGGGTATCATGACCTTCCACAGATAACGCAGGTCCGGCGTACCGTCCACCTTTGCCGCGTAGTAAAGCTCATCCGGTACCTGGGCGAAATTTTCTTTTAACAGATAAATGTAAAATACCGAGGTGACGGAGGGCAGTATCAGGCCCGTGAAGGTATTGCGCAGGTTTAAGTTGGTGATGGTCACGAAGTTGGTGATGACCACCAGTTCGTTGGGAATCATCATCAGGGATAAGAACAGGGTAAAGGCCAGGTTCTTGCCCCTAAATTCCAGACGGGCAAAGGCAAATGCCGCCAGGGTGCTGACAACGACCATCAGCGCCGTGGTAATCACGGTGAATAAAAAGGTGTTCAGCAGATACTTTCCCAGAGATACCGTGGTAAATGCATCCACATAATTCTGCAGTGTGGGTGACAGGGTAAAAAAGGAAGGAATGTATTCTGCGTTGTAGGAGCCGTAGCTTTTTACGGAGGTTAAAATCATCCAGTAAAAAGGAAACAGCACGATGAGTGCCCACAGGGTGAGCAGCACATAAATGAGGGTTTTCTTCAATTTTCCCATAGTTTCGACCTCCGCTATACATAGTGTACATGCTTCTTGCTGACGAGCAGGTTGATACAGGTGATGGTCAGCACAATGGCAAACAGAATGATGGCAGCCGCAGAGGCATAGGAGGGATAACCACCGCTGTCTCCGTAGAGCATATCGTAAACATAACCCACGATGGTGTTCATTTCCGCCGCGTTTAAGTCCGTGCCGAACAGAGCCACCGCGTCGCTGTATGCCTTGAAGGCGCCGATAAATCCCGTGATGATAAGATAGAACAACATGGGAGAAATCATGGGCAGCGTAATCTTGTAAAAAATACGGAAGGGAGAAGTGCCGTCCACCTTTGCCGCATTGTAGTACATGGGATTGACGGAGGAAAGGGCGCTTGTCAGGATTAAAATCTTGAACGGCATAACGACCCAGATGGTGTAAAAGCACAGGACAAACATTTTTGCCCAGTAGGGACCGTCAATAAAATCCACGGAGGGACCGCCGAACCAGTTGATAAGCAGGTTGATGAGACCTTCCGAATAGGCTGTTTTCTTGAATAAAATCATAAATACCAGACCGACTGCCAGAGTGTTTGTCACATAAGGCAGAAAATAAATGGTCTGGAACAGCTCCCGCAGCTTCTTAATGGAACTTAATGCCGCCGAAATGAGCAGGGCAAACAGGGTGGAGAGGGGAACCGTAATAATAACTAAAAGGAAGGTATTTTTCAGCGCCTGCAGAAAATACGGGTCATGCAGCACGTAGGAATAGTTGTAGGTGCCGGTGCCGAAAAAGGTCTGGGACGCCGAATTGTAGCCCTCTTCAAAAGAATATACGAAAACGTCAATCAAAGGATAAATCATAAATACGCCGAGAAACAGGAATGCCGGCAAAAGATAGAGCCATCCTTTTCCATTTTGTTTTTCCATAGATAACTATACCAGCCTTTCTCCGCTTTCCTTCTCGAATAAATAAACCTTGTGGGGCTTTAAGGAGAAGCTGACGGTGGGGGAAGTGACGTCGATTTTCACATCCGAGCCGATAATGGAGCGGATAACGGCATTCTCACAGTCCTCATGGGTGGAAACCACGCTGACGTCCCTGCCCATGACTTCCACACGGGAGAGATTGCAGACTAATTTGCCGTCCGGGTCGGGAATAAATCCTTCGGGACGGATGCCTACGGAAACCTCCCTGTCGGAAATTCCTCTGGCGGGAAGAACCGCATCCTTTCCTATGTAAAGAGTTTCGTCCTTTACATGGCCGGTAAATACATTGATGGGCGGTGTGCCTAAAAATTTGGCAACAAACAGGTTGACCGGGTTGTCGTAGACATCCTGCGGCCTGCCAATCTGCTGCACCAGTCCGTCCTTCATGACGACGATTAAATCGGAAATGCTCATGGCTTCGTCCTGGTCGTGGGTAACGAAAACCGTGGTAATGCCGGTCTGCTTCTGGATACGGCGGATTTCTTCACGGGTCTGCAGACGGAGTCTGGCATCCAGGTTGGAAAGGGGCTCGTCAAGGAGAAGTACCTTGGGCATTTTAACCAGTGCCCTGGCAATAGCGACACGCTGCTGCTGTCCGCCGGAAAGCTCGCTGGGCTTGCGGTCCATAAGACCTTCAATCTGGACTAACTTCGCAGCCTCCAGGGCACGCTTTTCCATTTCCTCTTTGGAAAGCTTGTCCGCCCCTCTTAAATTTTCCAGAGGGAAGGTGATGTTTTTTAAGACGGTCAGGTGGGGATAGAGGGCATAGTTCTGGAAAACCAGACCCACACCGCGCTTTTCGGGCGGAAGATTTGTGACGTCTTCTTCACCGAAGAAAATCTGTCCGTCCGTGGGCTTTAACAGACCGCAGATTAAATTCAGGGTAGTGCTTTTTCCACAGCCGGAAGGTCCCAAAAGACCGATGAGCTTACCGTCGGGGATTTCAAAATCGAAATTGTTTACGGCAATGACATCTTCGCTTTTTCTGCCCCTGCCGGGGAATTTTTTGGTAAGATTTTTCAAAATAATTTTCATGTGTTTCTCCTTGCAAAAAGTGTTCCGTAAGACAGATACCCTGCGGCTGTTACAGACCGTAAGAGTTTTTCAAATCGCTGGATATATGGTCAAGGTCGGGATAGATGAAGCCCTCCGTCATGCCGAATACGCGAAGGCTGTTGATGAAGTAATCCTTCCGGTAGCCGGGAATAATGATTTTATACAGGGTGTTTTCATCGCAGATATCCTCTAAGCGGCGCAGGGAATTGTGGATGGTAAAGCTTGCCTGCTGGTAGTACATACGCAGGTTTTTCTCCGTGGAGTGACAGGCAAGAATTTTGTCCACCAGAGCCGGATTGTGGTGCGTGTGTTTGAAAGCGGGCAGCAGCATTTCCTGGCTGGTATCCGCATCTATGGGGAAAATGCAGCGGCCGAAGCCCTCCTGCTCATTTAAGATATCCGGAGCTAAAATCCAGATGCCGGCGTCCATGTCGTAGGTGGTCTGGTAGGTTTCCGATGCAAAGAAGGAAGCAATCAGGGGTGACTGGCTCCAGTCTAACATCCTGGTGGGCAGACCGTAGTGCTGCATGATGGAAACCCAGGCAGCATAGTTGTGCTTTTCCGGCGGATTGTTCAAAATCTGCTTGGCGCGGATGTAAAAATCGTTGGTAATGTAGCGTTCCTTTTCCAGACGCTTTTCGCTCCGCTGGATGGAAGGAACCAAAGACAGGGAAGCATCGTCCACACCGCGGTACCAAAGCCGCAGACCGTGCTTCTGATACAGACCGTTGACGAACTGCAGAAGCTCATCAATGGTACGAATTTCTTCAATAATCATTTCAGTATGCCTTTCTGTATTGATGTCACTTATTATAGAAGATTTTTTCACAGGGTACAAGCTAAGGATAGCGATTTCAAAAAAAATATGCTACAATGCCTTTGACAGAATGTACATGCAAAAGAGAAACTGCGGTTTTGGGTCTGCAATTTTTATGGAAAGGGTTTGTGACAAACGTGGAAAACATCAAAAAGAATTTCGGCTTCGGTCTGACCGCCATGCCCGGTTCCGCCATGCTGCCCTTCATGATGCTGGAGCTTTTCTCCTACGGTCTTCTGGCAGGGCTTCTTAAGGATGTGAAGCTGCCCTCCGTTGTAAAGGTGCTTGCCGTACAGGTGGGCGGACGCGCCATCCGTGCGCTGGCTATTTTATTTGCCGTATATGTTATCGGCTCCGACCGCATTCCGGCAGCCGTTATTATAAACAGCATCAGGACCGGCATGATTGGCATTGTGCTTCAGTGGGCGCTCATTCCGTTAATTCTTTACCGCGTAAACAGTGTTTCCAAAGAGCAGTAAAGGGAGTTTTACCATGCATTATTACACAAAGTTAGCGAAAAAGCTCATGGAAGAGGACCGGTATACCTGCGTCATCTGCGGGGAGGGCATCACTTATTTTTCCGAAGAAAGCGGTGTGCGACCCCTGATGCAGTGGACGGCGGAAAAAATCAATGTAAAAGGGTGCTGCGCTGCCGATAAAATCGTAGGAAAAGCGGCAGCCCTTCTCTACGTGGGACTCGGCGTAAGGGAAGTGTATGCTTCCGTTATGAGCAGACGGGGAGAAGAAACCCTTAAAAAACACGGCATAGAAGCCTTTTACGGGGAGCTGTGCGAGGACATCCGCAACCGCACGGATACGGACATCTGTCCCATGGAAAAAGCGGTGCGGGAGGCGGAAACACCTGCGGAAGCGGTGGAAGCCATTAAGGCCGCCATCAAAGCCATGCAGGCTCACAGAGGATAAAAAACCGCATGATGCAGTCATGCGGAAATACGGATAAAGGATTTATTTTATGAGAACTTGCCTGTATATTTTAATAGGGTATCTGAGCGGCAGTATTTTGTTTGCCAATGTATTTTCCGCTCTGTTTCACGAAAAAGGTGCCATAGAAGAAAGTAAGGACAAAAACCCCGGGACCGCCAATGCCTTTTTGTACGGGGGCTTCCGGTGCGGCGTGCTGACCCTTATCTGCGATTTGGGAAAGGGCATACTGCCGGTGCATTTTTATCTTACGGGCAGCCGCCCGGAAGAAGCGGCGGCACTTTCCCTGGCGCTGGTGCTGGCGGCACCGGTCGTGGGGCATATCTGTTCCGCGTACCACAATTTCAAAGGAGGAAAGGGCATTGCCGTAACCTTTGGCAGTCTTCTCGGCATGTTTCCGGATTTGCGTCCGGCTCTGTTGCTTGCCTTTTTCTTTCTTTTTTATTCGCTTATTCTGCGGATCACACCTCATTTTTACCGTACACTGGTGACGTATCTGTGTACCATGGTGGGACTGTTTTTTGTCCCCTGCCAGCCGGGAGTGCGAGCCGGGTTCTTCCTGATTTCCCTTGCCGTACTTCTGCATTTTCATTTCAGTAAAGAGGAAAGAGAGCAATTTCAGGTTAAATTATTATGGATGCATTGATATTATCATGCGGTACCGGAGGCGGACACAATGCCGCCGGCCGTGCCATTATGGAAGAACTGCAAAGAAGAGGGCATCACGCGGAGATGTTCAATCCCTACAACCTGGTCAGCGACAGACTGGCGGAGGAAGTGGACAAACTCTATATTAAAATGGCACAGAAGACACCCAGGGCGTTTGGCTTTGTATACCGGTTGGGAAATCTTTACCGGAAGCTGCCGGTGAAGTCCCCCGTTTATCATGTGAATAAAAAGATGGTGCCGGTGCTGGAGCGTTATCTTGCGGAGCACCCGGCGGATGTGATTTTTATGCCTCATCTGTATCCGGCGGAAATCATTACCCAGATGAAAAAACAGGGCAGCAGCCTGCCGCTTACCATATTTGTGGCAACGGACTATGTCTGCATACCCTTTACGGAAGAAACAAACTGTGATTATTATGTCATCCCTGACGAAGAACTGAAGGATGATTTCATAAAGAGAGGCATCCCGGAGGAGAAGCTGCTTCCTTACGGCATTCCCACCTCCGCTGCTTTTTCGGAAGAAAAGAGCAGGGAAGAGGCAAAGGAGGAGCTGGGCTTACAGAAGGACAGGCATTACCTTCTCATTTCCGGCGGCAGCATCGGGGCGGGACAGCTCTGCAAGGCGGTTCGTGTTTTAAAAAGACACTATGCCGGTACGGACAAGGAGCTCGTTGTCATATGCGGCAACAATACCACCTTGTATGAGGAGCTGAAACGCGAGTATGCGGCGGATAAGGACATGGTACACATCCTGATGCATACGGACCGGATGGCGGACTACATGAAAGCCTGTGACGTTGTGCTTTCCAAACCGGGTGGACTTTCTTCCACGGAGGCGGCGGTTTCGGGGACGGCGCTGCTTCACATTACCCCCATTCCGGGTTGCGAAATCCTGAATATGAAGTTTTTTGGGGAGAGGGGCATGGCGGTGCCGGTGGAGACGATTGATGCCAGACTGGGAAAAATCTGCGATAAGATGCTGAAAGAGGAGCGTTACCGGAGGATGGCGGACAGACAAAAGCAATACAGTAACCCGCATTCGGCGGCGGATATCTGTGACTTTGCACAAAAGTATGCAAATTTCGCAAAAAATATTTCAATATAAGAAAAAATAGTGTAAAATAAGCGCAAAGCAAAAGGGAAAATGAGGAACAGCATATGTATGTTTTCTTTCTGACCGTTCAATACGTGGGGATTGCGGTATTGATTACGGAGATGATGTTTATATTAAGCAAGCCGGCTTCTAAATTACAGATGACCCTGCTTGTTATGACAACGGCGACATTACTGAATTTTATCGGCTACCTGATGGAGATTACGTCGACTTCCATGGAAACGGCACTGATGGGTGTCAAGGTGGAATACCTTGGCAAACCCTTTATTATGCTGAGTCTGTTCTTTTTTGTGATGCATTACTGCCATATAGAAATTCCCAAGATTGTATCCGGGTTTTTCATGATTATGCACATAGGCATTACCATGCTGGTGTTTACCTGTGATGACCACAATCTGTTTTTTGACAGTCTGAGCTTTACCACAGAGGGCGTTTTTCCCCATCTCTTAAAGGGACAGGGTCCCATGTGTATTTTCTTCATGATAATGACCGGATGCTTTGCGACCATCTGTATTTTCTGCGCTGTAAGGGAGTGGCACATAGCGGAGACAAAGCTTGCCAGAAAACAGGCAGCATACATTCTGCTCATGATTGTAACCCAGGCAATCGGATTTGCCTTGTATTTAAGCGGTATTACCGGCGGATACGACACCATGAACATTGCATATCTGATCAATGTTATTCTGCTGGCAGTTTCCATTTTCCGCTACCGTTTGTTCGAAGTGCTTACCCTTGCCAAGGAAAAAGCGCTGAACGATTACCAGGACGGCCTGATAGTGCTGGACAACCGCAATACGGTCATCTATTCCAACTCCCTTGCCAAGGAAATCTATCCGGAATTAAAAGGAGAGGATTACCAGGGAGTGATAGAGCGTCTGGATGCTTATATGAATCTGGAAGAGAAGCTTTTTTATAAAAATAAAGTATTTCAGATTAAAAGACAGCCTATTCTGCAGGAGGGCATGGAGTACGGCAGGACCTACAAGATTATCGATATCACGGACAGCTACTATTATGCAACACGTCTGCAGAACGACGTAGAGGAAAGAACCAAACAGATTAAATCCATGCAGAGCTCTGTTATTGAGAGTTTTGCCAACATGATTGAAGCAAGGGACGGTATTACCGGACAGCATGTGAAGCATACAAGCGCCTATGTGCGAATACTTATTTATGGACTGAAGGAAACGGGACTTTACAAGGATCTGCTGACGGATGAATATATAGCCACGGTCATTGACGTGGCGCCGCTTCACGATATCGGCAAGATTGCCATTATGGATCAGATTCTAAAGAAAAACGACAGACTGACCGATGAAGAATTTGAAGCCATAAAGACCCATCCCCAGGTGGGAGCCGTCATTGCGGAGGATATCCTGAGAGGCGTGGAAAGCGACTCTTATATTAAGGTGGCTCACGACATCATTCTGTATCACCACGAAAAATGGGACGGTACCGGTTATCCTACCGGCTTAAAGGGCAACAAAATTCCGCTTTGTGCCCGTATTATGGCGGTTGCGGATGTGTATGATGCCCTGCGTTCCAAGAGAAGCTACAAGGAAAGCTTTTCCAAAGAGAAGTCAAGAAAGATTATTGTGGAAGGCGCAGGCGTACACTTTGATCCGGATATTGTAAGAGTATTCCAGGAGCATATTGATGAAATTGAGAGGGTTGAGTAAATAAGGACCTGTGTGTATGGAGCAAGATAAGAAATCAGGCAACAACGGATACGAACTTAGGAAAGCAGCCGGGCTCTATTGGCTGCTTGATTTGCGCCAGGGCGGAGAGCATTACAAGCCTCCCCTGGCAATGAATGAAATGGGGGCTGAGATTTTTAAATATCGGCAGTTTGGGGACAGCGAAGAGGAGATTATCAGAAAAACAGGTAACACTTATGATGCCGATGTGGAGACCATAAAAAGGGATGTAACATCTTTTCTGAAGAAGCTTAGGGAGTATGAAACAGAGTAAGAAAGGTGCGTTGAGAGGATGAATGTTCTGTTAATAGGGGGATGCAGCAATGTTATTAACAATCTTATCATCAAATTAAATAAAGAAGGACACAGAATCTATCTTCTGACAGGCAGCCGTTATGAAAAGCAGCCCTATCAGAGGGTATTTGAAAAATATCACTTCCCGTATGATGCCGGCTGTCTGAATGAAATTTTTGAAAGCATCAATCCCGACCTCACGATTTTTATGGGAGCTTACGATACGAACTTCCACTGGGACAATGAGGAGTCCGAAGCGGTGCGGTATTCCGCCTGTGTGATGAACATCCTGATGGCATATGCCATGAAGAATAAGGGACGGTTCATCTATCTGTCTTCGGATGAGGTGTATCAGGGGGATTTCCCGGAGGACATTTCCGAAGAAACGCCTGCGGCGCCCCAGGGCTTTAAGAGCATGGTGCTTTCCCAGACGGAGGAAATGTGCGAAAGCTACGGCAAAAACTGCGGCAGGGATATTATTGTTCTGCGTCTTGACCATCTGTATTCTATGCCGGATACCATGGCAGATGTCACCGATATCTGTACAAAGATGTGTCTGGAGTCTTTAGATAAATACATTATCACGGTAGATGACAACGATACCTTTTCACTGCTTTATGTTACGGATGCGGTGGAATATCTGTACCGGCTTGCCGTCTGCGAAACCCACAAATACCATTTATACAATTTATCTTCCGAAACACCCGTTACCGAGCGGCAGCTTGCGGAATTAGTGCGCAAAAATATGTGGTTCAACGTGGAAATTGTGTCCGTGGGAACCAATACCAAACGGAAAATATTGTCCTCCGCCCGCTTTGCGGAAGAGTTCAAACCCTCGTTTCTGTGCGACACACCCCATGTGGTGGCAAGAATTGTTGCCCGGATGAAGAAGTACCGACATATCTTTTTATACGGAGAAAAGCGGAAGAAAACCATAAGGGAAAGAATTCTGGAACGGGCGGGCTGGCTTATGAAAACAGCGATACCCTATATCGAAAACGGCATCTGCTTTGTGATTTTCTTTATGTTAAATAACAGGGCGGTGGGCAGTAAATATTTCCACAGTCTGGATTTTTACCTTTTGTATGTACTTTTATTTGCCATTGTGTACGGCCAGCAGCAGGCAACGCTTTCCGCGACGCTGGCGGTGGCGGGCTATTGTTTCCGGCAGATGTACGACCGGAGCGGTTTTGAACTGATGCTCGACAGTAACACCTATGTGTGGATAGCCCAGCTTTTTATTCTGGGGCTTGCGGTGGGCTACATGCGCGACTACATTACCAAGCTGAAAAGGGAGCACGGGGAAGAAAAGGAATTTTTGAGCCAGCAGCTTGAGGACATCAAGGAAATCAACGACAGCAACGTGCGCGTAAAGGATGCGCTGGAAACCCAGATTGTGAACCAGAACGACAGCGTGGGCAAGATTTACAGCATTACCTCATCCTTAGACCAGTACAGCCAGGAGGAAGTGCTTTTCTATGCGGCGGAAATGATTGCCCGACTGATGAAAAGCAGGGACGTGGCGATTTACACCGTATCCGGCGGCGAGTACGCCAGACTGTTTTCCGCAACCTCGCCCAAGGCAAGAAGCATGGGAAACTCCATCCGCTACAGGCAGCTTGGGGAAATGTACGAGGTACTGGGAGAAAAAAAGGTATTTATCAACCGGAGCTTAAACGACAAATACCCACTTATGGCAAATGCCATTTTTGAAGAAAATGAAATACAGATGATTATTATGATCTGGGGAATCCCCTGGGAGAGCATGACACTGGGGCAGGCAAACCAGCTGGTGGTAATCAGCGCCCTCATCCACAATGCGGTGGTGAGAGCGAATAAATATCTGGAAGCGCTGGAAGAGGAGCGTTACATTGACGGCACCAAAATCCTGGATGACGAGGCGTTTACCACCCTTATCAATGCATATCTGGCGGCGGAAAAGAAGGGACTTACCGAATGTATTGTGTTAAAGGTGGAAGCGGCGCCGGACATTACCTACAAGGATCTTGCCATGCGGATTTCAGTCAGGCTGCGGCATCAGGATTACGTGGGACTTCTGTCGGACAACCGCCTGTATGTGCTGCTTTCCAATGCCAGAAGACAGGATGCGGTGCCGGTTATGGAACGACTTTCCGCCATCGGCTGCAGGAGTGAGATTATGGAGGAATATGAGCAATGAAGCGGCGGTTGAAGAAAAGCCATATTTTTATCCTGATTGTCATGCTCATCTGCCCCGTGGTGGGACCGCTTTTTTTCCTGCTTGCCTGTCTGTGGTATAAACTGTTCTTTTCCGAACCGGTGGACCTGGACGATGTCATTTTCAGCAAGGAAAGGGTAAAAGCTTCCGTCCGCGCAGAGGAGGAGCAGGAGAGGAACATGGTTTCCTTAGAGGAAGCCATAGAAGTCACCAATGAGTCGGATTTACGGAACCTGATGATGAATATTGTAAAGGGCGATATCCGTAAGTCCTTAGCATCCATTTCTCTTGCCTTAAACAGTGAGGACACGGAAACGGCGCACTATGCGGCAAGCGTGCTGCAGGATGCCCTGAACGATTTCCGTATGACGGTGGAAAAGCAGAAAAAGCTTATCGAAGAGGGCGGCGCCGACAAGACAGTCTATGCGGATATGCTCCTAAACTATATGAATGACGTCTTGAAACAGAAGGTCTTTACGGACATGGAGCAGAAAAGCTACGTGGCGGAAATGGACTATGTGGGCGAAGTGTTGTATGCGGAAGCACCGGATGCCATGGGCATTGAACAGATGGAGGCGCTGATTCTGCGTCTTTTGGAGATTGACAATTTTACCGACTGTGAAAAATGGTGTGAACGTGCCAAAGAGAAATACCCGAATACGCTGGCGGCGTATACCTGCCGGCTCAAGCTGTATTTCAGCAGCGGGCAGAGAGAAAAATTCTTTGAAACCATCGAGGAGCTGAAACAATCTCCGGTGGTGGTGGACAGAGAGACCCTGGAGCTTATCAGAGTGTTCCGGTAATAGAGGTGGAAGATGATATCCCGCAGAAATTTTTTGATCATCCTTCTGATGATGGGCGTACTGTTGTTTATGTTTCAGTTCTCCCAGTTAGTGAAGGAAAACGGCAACGACTACGAGACAAATGAATATTACGGCACCGGGCTTCTTTCGGGAGAGGATGCCTGGCAGCCGGCGCAAAAAGAGTCTGCGTTTGCTTCTCTGGAAGGCTATGCCCTTTTTGTGGGAGCTACGGAAGGCAGTGTGGCAAAGACTGTGGAAGAATGGTGCCGCTATGTAAAAAAAGACCTTCTGTGTGAGGAACATCTGACGGAAGGTAGGACACCGGGACTACTTTTAGTGGACGGCGCTTCCATTGACTATGAAAAAGAGGAAACCGCCATTCTGTCCTATGCCTTAGAGGGGGTGCCCATTGTTTTCTGCACACTGCCGGAGGCCTCCTGCATTGAGGAGTGGGAGTCCCTGCAGGCGCTCCTTGGCATTACGGAGATAAAGAATGAGGAAACGAAGGTGGACGGCATCCGCCTGTTTGACGGCTTTCTTTTAGGCGGCGAGGCGGTATACAAAGCGCAGAACGACAAGGAGGCAGAGGAACTGCAGGACTTTACCCTGACCATGCCCTGGTATGTGACGGGCAAAGGAAGCAAGACCTATATGGTGGGGCTGAAGGACGAAACGAGGGTAGAGAGGGAGGAGTTTCCGCGTATTCTCTGGCGAAACCGCTACGAGGACACCTTCGTGTTTGCCGTAAACGGTGACTATCTGACGGATATTGAGGGACTTGGCATTTTAGACGGCTTTCTTTATGAAATGCAGGAATTTACCGTGTATCCGGTGGTCAATGCCCGGAATATCAGTGTGGCGGACTATCCCAGTCTTTCTTCGGAAACGGATGCGGTAATGCAGGCATATTACAGCCGGACCAGCCGCAGCTTTGTGCGGGATGTCATGTGGCCGGGAATTTTAGCCATGTCCTCCCGGCAGGAACTGAAAATGACCTGTTTCCTAAATACCGGCTATGAAAGAACCAGCCTTGCCGGTATTATGCCGGAGGATTTGATTTTCTACCTGCAGCAGTTCAAGGAAGCAGGAGCGGAAGCGGGCTTAAGCATGAACCGCACCAGGGATGTGTCTGTAAGCGAGCAGATTGCCGAAGAGAGAGGTTTTTTAGGCAGAATGGACTGCGGGTATTCCTTCGGTGCCGTTTATGAGGAAGCCGTGTCGGAAGAACTGCGGGAAGCTATGGAGAAAAATGCCTATTTTTCCGGCATTCATACCCTGACCTGCAGGGACAGGGGAGAAAATTTCCTATTGTCCTATTATACCGGCGATGTGACCCTGCAAGGGGTGACAGCGGAGGCGGAAGCATACAGCTACCGCACGGATTTCAGGAACAGGAGTCTGGCAACGGCGCTTGCCTATTCCAATACACTGCTTGACATGCACCGGATTATGTGGCCGGAGACGGAAGATGACCGCTGGGAAAAGTATTTTAACAAGGTGTTCAGCAATGTCAGCACCTATTTCCATAATTTCACGTTCATGGAGGACACCACCCTTTCGGAAAGCGACAGCCGTGTGCGCTCGCTGCTCAATCTTTCCTATGAGATTGAAAAAGAGGATGACGGCATTGTGGTATATGCCACGGGTATCCGGCAGGAAGCGTGGTTTTTACTGCGCACCCACGGACAAAAAATTGCCGACATCACGAACGGTGACTATGAGCAGGTAGAACAGGATGCCTATCTTGTGAAGGTGCAGGTGGGCGGCACCCATATCCGGCTGACACGGGCGGATGAGGTATTGCAGTATAAGGAGCCTTTCATGGCGCCCTGACGGGACGAAAGGCAGCAGTAAAGGAGAACAGTCATGAAAATCTGTATGGTGGCGGAGGGCTGCTACCCTTACGTGGTGGGCGGTGTATCCGGCTGGATTCACAGTATGATTAAGGCCTTTCCGCAGCATGAATTTATCATATTGGCAATTATCTCCGACAGAAAGCAGAGCGGGAAGTTTCAGTACGAAATGCCGGACAATGTGTCGGCTGTGTATGAGGCTTACTTAAACGATGTGGACTGGTCAAAGGGAAAGCATAAAAAAATAAAATTAGATAAGAAGCAGTACCGCGCCCTGCAGAGTGTGATTCTGGGATACAAAACAGACTGGGATACTCTGTTTGCCATGTGCCAGAAGAAAGAGTTTTCTATTGATGCGTTACTGATGGGTGAGGATTTTTTCCATGTGGTGGAGGAGTGCTACGAAGCGAAGTATTCCCAGATTGTATTTTCGGATTTTCTGTGGACCATGCGCTCCATTTACCTGCCGCTTTTCTTAATCCTGCATACGAAAATTCCCAGAGCGGATGTGTACCACTGCGTGGCTACGGGCTATGCGGGCGTTCTGGGTGGCATGGCAGGCTATTTGTACCATTGCGGGCTTCTGGTATCGGAGCACGGCATATATACCAGGGAAAGGGAAGAGGAAATCCTGAAGGCTTCCTGGGTCAGCGGTATTTACAAGGATATCTGGATTGAGCAGTTTAAGAAAATGTCCCGGCTCGCCTACGACAGGGCGGATGCGGTGACGGCACTGTACGGTCACGCCAGAAAGCTGCAGACGGAGCTGGGCTGCGATATTTCCATCACCCATGTGACACCGAACGGCATTGACGTAGACAGCTTTGCCAATATTCCCGGCAAACAGCCGGAGGATGAGGGCTTTATTAATATCGGTGCCGTTTTACGTGTGACACCCATTAAGGATGTCAAGACCATGATAAGGGCATTTGCCTTTGCGGCGGAGCGTGTGCCCAACCTGAAGCTCTGGATTATGGGACCCCGCGACGAGGATAAGGAATATGCGGAAGAGTGTTACGAGCTGGTAGAGGTATTGGGACTTGAAAATGTGATATTTACCGGCAGAATTCAGGTAAAGGAATACTTGGGAAGGATGGATTTTACCATTCTTACCAGCATCAGTGAGGGACAGCCGCTTACAATTTTAGAGAGCTTTGCGGCACATAAACCGGTTATTGCCACGGATGTGGGAAACTGCCGGGAGCTTATTTACGGGGAGGAAGGGGACACCTTCGGAACCGCCGGAATCCTGACACACATTATGAACACGGAGGAACTTTCCGGAGCCATGATAAAATTAGCCCTTTCTCCACAGATCCGGCAGGAAATGGGAGAAGTGGGTTACCAAAGGGTACATACCTATTACCGGATGGAACAGATGCGGGAAAAATTTGACAGACTGTATAAGAAAGTCTATCCCTGGATGGAGGAGTAAGGATGGCGGGAATCGGTATCAAGCTAAACAGAATATACAGTAAAAACACCATCGTAACCAACCTGATGGGCTTCGGTTACAGTACGGTCATTACCATAGCTCCCATGTTTCTGGTGATTGCGGCAGTCATTATTATGCAGATTTTACTGGGCTTTTCCTCCATTGGCTATGCGCAGAGGGAGCTGTATTCCTGTACGGTGCTCTATATTTTTGTGTTCGCCCTGCTGACGGCTTCGCCCTTCAATGCGGTGCTTTCCAAATATATGTCGGATGTGATTTACGAAGAAAAATACGAAAATATCCTGCCCTGCTACTATGTGGGACTGCTCCTTAATACCCTGCTCAGTGCAGCACTCGGTATACCTTTCTGTATTCATGAATATGTGGTGGGCAAGGTGGATATCTTCTTTGTCTTCTCAGGGTACTGTGGATATATGGCGCTGATGTTTGTTTTTTACTCCATGCTTTATCTCTCCATCTGCAAGGTATATAAAAAGATATCGGCATTTTTCCTGATAGGAATGGGAACAACGGTGATGCTTTCCCTGCTTCTTACCAAGGTTTTTCATGTAAGTGTTATTTATTCCATGCTGATTTCCCTGGATGTGGGCTTTATGCTGATTGCCAGCCTGGAATATGCGCTGGTGCGGAGCTATTTCCGTAACAGCAGCGACCGCTATGCGGATGTACTTCGGTATTTTAAGAAATACTGGCCCCTCGTGGTGACGAATTTCCTTTATACACTGGGGCTTTACATGCACAATTTTGTGTTCTGGGGCACGGAGGAGCATCTGGTGGTGGCGGACAGCTTTGTGTGCATGCCCACCTACGATATGGCGACCTGTCTTGCCATGTTTACCAACATTTCCGCCAGTGTCATTTTTATTTCCCGTGTGGAAATGTATTTTCATGACCGTTATAAAAAATATTCCGAGGCGGTTATCGGCGGCAGGGGCATGGATATCCGCATAGCGAAGCAGAGGATGTTTGAACAGCTCTCCGATGAACTTCTGAATCTGGTGCGCATCCAGTTTATCGTGTCGGTAGTGGTATTTTTCCTATGCACGGTCTTTCTGCCGCAGCTTGGTCTGGGCGGGTTAATCATGCAGATATACCCCTGTCTGGCAGCCGGATATTTTATTCTGTTTATTATGTATGCCGCCATTATTTTCCTGTACTACTTCAATGACCTTGTGGGGGCAGTGCTTACGGCTGCAAGCTTTACCGTGGTTACACTGTTAGGCAGTCTGTTTTCTTCCACTCTGCCTGTCATCTGGTACGGAATGGGGCTGGTGGCAGGCGCTCTGACGGGTTTCTGTGTGGCGTATGACCGTCTGCGCACCATGGAAAAAAATATGGATATACACATTTTCTGCAAAGGCAGTCTGTTGAAAAAGGGAGAAGGCAAATGTCCTTCCAACTGTGTTTATGAAAACAAGGCTGCGGAGAGGAGTCGGTAATGGAACCGGGTTTAATGCTTCAGATTATCATGATTATAACAGGAGTCTACCTGCTTGTAAGAACCATATCTTCCCTGGCAAAGCGGCGGATGACGGAGCCCTTCTGCCTGACCTGGGGACTGGTTGCCATCGGCATTATTTTAGCCGGCTGTCTACTGCGCCCGGCGGGCTGGAACCAGTACATCAGCTATACGGGCATGGTGCTACTTCTTTTGATTGGCTTCTGCCTTCTGTACGGCGCTTATTTCATAAGTTGCCGGGTTTCTGAGCTGATGCGTCGGAACAACGAGCTGGCGATACAGGTTTCTTTACTAAAAGAAGAAGTGGGCAGACTGCAGGAGGAAAGGGCACATGATCATAACGGTGTATAGAATTCTGTTTGTTATCAATACCTTAGGGCAGGCGGGCGCCGAGACGGCGCTTCTTTCCCTGCTGCAGACACTGGCAAGGGAGAAGGGGGAAGCCCGGTATGAGATTTCCCTTTATGTGCTTACGGGTCAGGGAGAAATGGCGTCCCGGCTGCCGGCGGATGTGCGGCTCTTAAATAAGAAATACAGGGAAGAGTCGGTGCTGACGGCTAAGGGACGGAAATACCTGAAAAAAACGGTTTTGAAGGCTATGTTTACCAGAGCAACGGTAGTTAAGCTGTTTCCTTATCTGGTAAAAAATACCTGCGCCATGCTGGGCAAAAAGAGGCTTCTTCCCGATAAATTGTTGTGGCGCGTTCTTTCCGACGGTGGTATGGTATTGCCGGAGGAATACGATCTGGTGGTGTCCTATCTGGAGGGCGGAGCGGCTTATTTTGTGGCGGACCATGTAAAGGCGGCAAAGAAAGCGGCTTTTATCCATGTGGACTATGAAAAGGCAGGTTACACAAGAGCCCTGGATAAGGACTGTTATCTTGCATTTGATAAAATATTTACTGTATCGGACGAAGTGCGGGAGGCGTTCTTAAAAGCTTACCCGGAGCTGCCGGATAAAACGGAGGTATTCCACAATATCTTAAATAAAGAGGAGATTGTAAGACGTGCCGAAGAAGGAGAGGGCTTTACCGACGGCTTTACCGGCATGCGGCTGCTTTCCGTGGGCAGGCTTACCGCACAGAAGGCGTTTGAGGTTTCCGTGGATGCCATGAAGCGGCTGAAGGATGCGGGAAAAAACGTAAGATGGTATGTCCTGGGAGAAGGCGACCAGCGCAAAAAACTACAGGAACAGATAGATGCCCTGGGGCTGACGGAGGATTTTATCCTGTATGGCGCCGTAAACAATCCCTATCCGTTTATGAAGCAGGCAGACATTTATGTGCATGCCAGCCGGTTTGAGGGAAAAAGCATTGCCATACAGGAGGCGCAGATTTTAGGGAAGCCCATGGTGGTGTCGGACTGCAGTGGCAACCGTGAACAGGTGTGCCATGGCAAGGACGGTCTGATGTGCGGTCTTACCCCGGATAGCCTGGCGGAAAACATCATGCTTCTTTTGGAAGATGAGGCACTGCGCGGAAAATTAGGAGCTGCCGCAGCTAAAAAAAATGCGGACGCCGCAGAGGAGATACAAAAATTACTTTCCATGCTGAAAGGATGATTTTTGATATGAAAAAGGAACTTTTAATAATTATTCCGGCTTATAATGAGGAAAAAACCATAGGAAAGCTTTTGGATGCACTGCAGAAGCCGCCGGTTTCCGAAATGGCGGATATATTAGTCATGAACGATGCTTCCGTCGACGGGACGGAGCGGGAGGTAAAAAAAAGACAGGTACCTGTTGTGACGCATATTTACAACTTAGGCTACGGAAACGGATTGCAGCTCGGTTATAAGTATGCCTTAAACCATGGCTACCGTTATGTGATACAGATGGATGCGGACGGGCAGCATGACCCTTCCAATATTCCGGCGATTTATGAAAAACTGACAACTAAGGATGCGGATGGCCACTGCCCGGACATTGTACTGGGTTCCCGTTTTATAAAAGGAGCGCCAAAGTATCCGGCGGGTGTCTTAAAACGGATGGCATGGGCTGTTTTCCGCTTTTTTATACGGCTGGGAACGGGCAGAAGGATTACGGACCCGACCACAGGGCTGCAGGGACTTGGCAGGAAGGCCTTTTCCTATTATGCGGGCTACCGTCATTTTGATGACAGATACCCGGACGCCAATATGATTTTACAGATGCTTCTTTTAGGTTTCCGCATTGAAGAAGTTCCGGCGCTTATGCATGTGAGAACCACGGGAAAAAGTATGCATTCCGGCTTAAAACCGGTGGCTTATATGTTCCGCATGACCTTTTCCATGCTGGCGGTATTTATCAGAATCAAATGGCTTCGGGTAGATTTGGAGGCAATAAAGGATGAAATTGTTTAATCGAAATTTTCAGAAGGGGGATTTGACAGAACAGACTAATCTGCCGGGCAATCCGGACAGGGGCTGGTATCGTTTATATACGTTTTCGCTTGACCAAGGAGTGGATTTACAGGTGCTTCAGGAAAGCATCAGTGCGGATGACAGTCTGGCGCTTATAATGTTTGACATCGGCTGCTACCGGGACAGGGATCTGGATGATGCCGCCATGCAGTATATGCGGGGCGTGCTGTCCTTTTTTGTGGCGATGGACAAAGAAATCATCCTGCGCATTGCCTATGACCATGAGGGCAAGGCACTGGAGAGGGAGCCGTCCCTGTTTGCGCAGGTCAAGAACCATATGCTTAAGGTGCGGGAGCTGATTGCCGAGTTTGACAGCCGCATTTTTATTTTTCAGGGTGTGCTGACCGGTAACTGGGGCGAGATGCATTCTTCCCGCTTTCTGGAAAAAGATAAGCTGCGGGAGATGACCGCCATTTTAACCTCCGGCATCCGGGAGGATACGTTTTTCTCCGTGAGAAAGCCGTCCCAGATAAGGTGTATTTATACGGAAGCGGCGCTGTTCAGCCGGGGTAATTTTCAGGATATTCACGGAACGGTGCGGCCGTTTGGACTGTTTGACGATGCCATTCTGGGGTCTGAAACGGACTACGGCACCTATGCCGGCAATACCGCCGGAGACATGGACTGGGAAAGTGCATGGAGCCGTGACAAAGAGCTTGGCTTTATCGAAAAGATAGGCAGGGAGGCGCCGGTCGGCGGGGAAGCCATTTACGGAGAGGGCTACATAGACAGCATCTCCCAGGAAAGACTTTTAGCGGAGCTTCGCAGACTGCATGTTACCTACTTAAACAGTATGTACGACAGGAATGTGCTGGACAACTGGGCAAGGCACAACTACAACGGCAGGGGCCCCTGGATGGGCATTAACCTGTATGATTATATCGGAGCGCATCTGGGTTACCGCTTTTTAATCCGGGATGTGAAAATTTCATTTCTGGGCAAATCCGAGGGCGAAAGAGCCTGCGAAGTGACGGTTGACATCGAAAATGTGGGCTTTGCCAATCTGTACCGGGAGGCGGAGGTCTACTTAAGCTGGCTGACCGGAAGCGGAGAAAAGGGCAGCAAGAAAATAAGCTGCGATTTGCGGCTTCTGGATGCCGGAAAGAAGGAAAGCTATACGGCTGTGGTCGGACTGTTCGGAAACGCAGGCACCAATTATGCATTTTACCTGACCATCCGCAGAAAGCAGGACGGCAGGGTGATTTATCCTGCCAATAAGATGATGGGCGAGAGCGTTTATCTGGGCTATATTAAATAAGAATTTTAAGGAAAGGAGGAAACATCATGACAGCGTTATACTGGGGACTGGAATTTACAAAAGTACTGGGCGCCTATTTTGTCCTGATGATTGTGTATCCTTCTTTTCTGTGCAGAAGGTTTTTGAAGGGGAAATCCCTGACCTTCCGCTTCGGCTTCTGTACGACCGCATCGGTGCTTGGCATCAATACGGTGGTGCTTCTTTTAGGACTCATACATTTCTTAAATCCCTGGGTGGTGCGGATTTTGTTTTACGGTCCCCTTGTATATTTTATTGTAACAAAAATTATGTCCGGGAATGCAGACCTTCCCATGCTTCTGCGTGTGCTGAACGGCACCTTCGGTATCCGGCAGTTTTTGTTAAAATGCGGAAAATGGCTGCAGAGAAAAAGTGCCGGTATCTTAAAAAGAGGCTTTCAGCGGATAAAGGGGCATTTTGTGGAATACGGACTTCTTTTTGTGCTGCTGGCGTTCGGCTGCATGTACTTCAGCTACGGCGCTTTTCAGGATTATTCCTATGGTTTCGGCGATATTTATCCCCACAACCAGTGGATTTATGCCCTGACGCAGGGGCAGATTTTCTCGGACGGCGTGTACCCGGAGGGGATGCACTGCTTTATCTACGCCATGCATACATTGTTTGGTATCCGTATTTACAGCTGTATGCTGTTTACTCAGGGCATTCATGTGATGGTTTTTCTGCTTTCGGCATACCTGTTTCTGAAAGAGATTTTCCGGTTCCGCTTTACTCCTCATTTTGCACTGGCATTGTTTCTGACGCTGGATGTGGTGTGCATTGACAGTGTGTTCGGCATGTCCCGTCTGCAGTGGACCATTCCGCAGGAATTCGGTATGTATGCCATGTTCTTATGTCCGGCTTTCCTGATACGGTATCTGAATACGCCCAAAGAGGAAATCAGACTGCCGCAGAATAAATGGGGTAAAAAACTGCAGTTTCTGAAAAAGGCTTACTATAACGAAAATTTACTGGTATTTATGCTTGCCATTGCCGTGACGCTGGCGGTGCATTTCTACCCTACCATTATGGCTTTTTTCCTGTGCGTGGCATTTGTACCGGTTCTGTTTTCAAGGATTTTCAAGTCCACCCGTTTTGTATCCCTTGTGGGCGCTGTACTTGTGGGCGTGCTGATAGCGGTGGTTCCCATGGCGGGGGCACTGGCTTCCGGTATTCCGTTCCAGGGCTCCATTAACTGGGCGATGAACGTTATCAACGGCGTGGAGGGCGCCGCCTCCGGTTATATGGCGCCGGACGGGGAAACCGATGCCGCAGGCAGCGCAGACGGACAGGGCAGCGGCGGTCTGGAAAATGGCGGCAACGGCAGCAATGCAGGCGGCGGATCCGGTACCGATGCGAACGGCAACCGGGGAGCTGACGGAGAGAATAACGGCAGCGACGCAACCGTCACATCAGGAGCGGACGGAGAAAACAGCGGCACCGGCAATGCAGACGGAGAGAACAGCACCGCCGGCGGGAAAACACCCCAGCCGCCCAAGGAGCCATTGCTTACCCGGCTGAAAGCATTTTTTTTGAAAGAGGCAGACGCCCTGTACCGGGCGGGCTACGTGACCCTGTATAAGGAACAGCGGGCGGACGGCTTCCTAAAAATGACGGCGCTGGCACTGGCGTTTTTTGTATTCTGCCGTATATTAGCCATGCTACTGCGGTTTGTTTTCCACAGAAAGGGCATACAGGCGGGAATGTTTGACCATTATCTGTCCCTGACACTTTCTACGGTTATTTTCATTGGCATGTACTGTGCGGAAGCGCTGGGTCTGCCCGCACTGATTGCGGGAGCCAGACTCTGCTCCTCCATACAACTGCTTCTGACTGCCATGTGCATGATTCCGGTGGATGCAGCCTTTACCCTGCTGGCGGTACTCCTTTCCGGGGCGGTTATGAAAACGGCGGCGCTTCTTTTTACCGGTGCGGTTTATGTATTTACCAACATGACGGGAACCTTCCACGGCTATTTATATTATGAGCTGACACGCTTTAACGGAGCGGTCATGAGTACCTACCGGATTACGGAAACCCTGCCGCACAACAGTTATACCATTGTGTCGCCGGTAGATGAACTGTATCAGGTTATTCAGTACGGTCTGCACGAAGAGGCGGTCAATTTTGTGAACGAATGTACTAAGGACGATTACACCATCCCTACGGAATATGTCTTCTTATTTGTGGAGAAGCATCCGCTGGGCTATGCCCAGAGCCATTTCTTCGGAGGTCCGTCCTGGCTGGCGGCGGAAAAATATCCGGCTCTGTACGAAAGTAATGTAAGCCAGTGCCCGGCTATTATCACGGCAACGATTTCTCCTGAGCTGGCGGAACCGCCGTTTTACGCGTTCCCGATTTCTTCCGCGGCGTATTCGGATCTGCTGTCCCGTACCGTGGTGGAATCCCGTCTGCAGAAATGGTGCGATTCATTTGAAAAGCTTTATCCGGGTGAATTGAAAACGTATTATGAAGATAAAAATTTTGTATGCTACTATTTCCGGCAAAATCCGGCATGTCTGTACCAGCTGGCAATAGAGGATG